>ERZ1645185.383-NODE-383-length-18876-cov-5.097444_pt1 | contig 18876 bp, 13 predicted proteins | sample MGYA00575351_ERZ1645185 | MGnify/ENA primary metagenome ERZ1645185 (study PRJEB40838, sample SAMN11284767) | freshwater sediment metagenome | isolation source: river sediment | host: Sediment | place: India: Jana village, Kanpur | collected 2015-12-17 ...
GCGAATAGGTTTCCGCGTGGCCGCCGCCCCCGTGCAGAAGGATGAGCGGCGGCTTGTCGTTTTCGACCGTGATGATGCGCGTGCGGAAGCGGCCCGTGTCCACGAACCGGGTTTCCGTTCCAAGCAGGTCGATATGAATTGAAGCCACCGTGTCTCTCCGCATGACGTGATCCGCGTCCGTCGTAACGACCGATTCATGATCACTCGATTTACAATAAATAATCAATAGACTTTCAATTTAATCGGCGCGAAAAAATCCGCTGAACCTCGGCTTTCCGAGGGCAGGCCGTCTCAGCGCCTACCCCCGGGAAACCGGGCATCAGCGGAAGCTGTAACCCATGCTCAGACCCCACCAACGCGGCCGGCCATAGGACTCCTCGGTGCAGCCGCAGAGCGTCGAAAGATCGTAACCCACCGTTTTGTATGTCTTGTTGGTGAAGTTGTTCACGAACGCCGAGATGCGATACGCCTCGCTTGCATCCGTCCAGCTGACCCGGGCGTTGAACAGTGCATAGCCATCGATCTTGTTCGCATCGAAGTTGCGGATGTTGTGATAGAAGCTCGACGAATAATTGCCGTCCACCCCGATGGTGAGCGCCCCGCCGAACACGTCGGTAGGGAATTCATAGCTGATCCGGCCCGAAAGCTGGGTCTGCGGCGCGAACGTCGGCCGCACGGTTTCGAACACGCCCGGCGCGATCTGCACGTTCTTCACCCGCGCGTTGAACACCGACGCGGCGAGGCCGATCTCAAGGCCGGGTGCAGGCCGGAGTGCGACATCCGCCTCGGCGCCGTAGGTGCGCCCATCGCGGTTCTGCACGAAACCCGACACGTTCGAGAAGGTGAACGCCTGATAGTTCGAATAGTCGTAGTAATAGACTGAACCGTTGAAGGTCGCCCGCCCATCCAGGAGCGTGGACTTGAAGCCGCCTTCATACGACAGCAGCACTTCGGGCTTGTACGGAATCTCGCTCGGATCGAGCGGCGGCGTACCGTCGGGAAGCTTGGCATTGTAGCTGCCACCCTTCACGCCGCGGTTGATGCCCGCATAAAGTAGCAGGTCGTCGTTCGGGCGGAACTCGATCTGCGCCTTGCCCGCCCACAGCGTCTTCGTGCGCTTGTCGGCGAACGAGGGCTGCAGCGGGAACAGGATGGTGCCCGTGTCGATCCGGTACGGATCCTCGTCGACGATGCCGTTCGAAGCGAAGTTGTATTCCTGATGTTCGCGGATCAGGCGACCGCCGACAATGAACGTCCACTGCGGCGCGAACTTGTATTCAACCTGGCCGAAGATCGATCCGGACTGCGTCTTCAGCCGGAACGTGTTGACGAGATCGATGCCGGTCGTCGTCGCGCCGAGCAGACTCGAATAGATCGAGTAAGCGGGCGCGAGGAAGCCGTTCGAGGATTTCGCATCGATATCGAGGTAATAGGCGCCCACCGTCCAGTCGAGCGTGTCGCTGCTGCCGGTCAGGCGGATTTCCTGCGTGAAGCTACGCGTATCGGCCTTGGTGCCGTATTCGACAAGGCTGAGCGGTGAGGCTTCGACGTCCATGCTGAAGTTCTTGGTGAACTTCTTGTAATCGCTGATCGAAACGAGCGTCGCGCCGTCGAATTCATAATCGAGATGCAGCGCGCCGTTCCAGCTTTCGGTGCGGTTGAGATCAGACTGCGCGAAATCCTTGGAAACCAGACGCTTCGAAGGATCGGGCGCGATGAACCCGAACCAGTCCGCACCCGGCAGGCGGGTTGCCGGTGCGCCGGGAAACGCCGTGTAGTTGTTGCCATTGTGATCGATGCCGACGCGCGTTTCGTTTGGGCCCGCATAGATCGCGTTGATGACGCGGCCGAGCGCATCGACCACCGGCACTGTTGCGGCCTGCGTGTACGGCCCGGTCGACAGGTGCTGGCGGGCAGCCGCGCCGACGAGGCGGACGGTCAGGCGGTCGCTCTTGAACTGAAGCTGCGCGCGCCCCGCGAGCGTGTCGTCGTTCCACTCGTCCTCACAGCAGGGCGAAACCTCCTGACCGAGGTTGAGCGGCGCGCCTGCGGCCGCACCCGACGGGTAGATGTTTTTCCAGATTTCGTCGTGGCGGTTGTAGAACACCGACACGCGCGCGCTCACCGTTTCGGAAAGCGGCCCGCCGATCCCCGCCTCGATGCGCATCTGATTAAAGCGGCCGTAGGTGCCGTCGATCGAACCTTCGAGCGTTTCCGAGGGCTTCTTGATCACATAATGCACGAGGCCGCCGGTGGCGTTGCGCCCGAACAGCGTGCCCTGTGGGCCTTTCAGAACCTCGACGCGCTCGAGATCGAACAGGCCGAAGGTCTGGCCCTGCAGGTTGGGGATGTAGCCGTCGTCGACATAGACGGCGACCGGCGCCTCGATGGCGTCGTTGAAGTCGTTCTGCGTCACGCCGCGGATCGTGAACTGGCTGTTCTGGCCGCCGACGTTGCCCGAGATATGCACGCCAGGCGTGAGCCGGGCGATCTCGAGGCTGGATTCGACGCCGAGCGATTTCAGCTCCTCTCCGGCGAAGGCGGCGACCGAGATGCCGACATCCTGAAGCGACTGCGCACGACGCTGTGCGGTCACCACGATTTCACCGAAGGTTTCCGGCGCTTCTGGCTGCGCATCCTGCGCAGCGGCCGTACCGAGCGGCAGGGCGAGCGCCGCAAATGCAACACTGGCCCGAAACATCGACATGCTTTTCATTCCGTCCCCCTCTTGAATCCCACCACGTAGGCCCGCGCTGAGACGCTCGAATCTCCGCCGGCAGCCCCCTCCCGACCGCCCGTTTCAATCGGCGGCTTCGGTCCTGATGTTGAGGATGTGCGGGGCCGGGCAGGCTGTCAAAGCGCCTGACTGCCTGGCTCTCATTATCTGAGATACGCGGAAAACCGCAGGTTCGCAAAGTGCCGATTTACGTTAGATCGAAGTTCAATCGACATTCGATATATATTCGCTTAAATCTGGAAACCGGTGGGACGAGATTCGCGGAGCGGTGCGAATCGCACTTCGCGATGGGCAAGGGAGGGACGGGAGCAGTGGCGACACCGCGCATTCAATCTGTGGACAGGGCATTTTCGTTGCTATCGCAGCTGGCGCTGAACGGCGGCTGCCAGAGCCTGCCGTCGATGGCGGCAGAGTGCGGGCTTTCGGTGGCGACGGCGCACCGCCTGCTCGCGACGCTCGAAACGCTGGGCGTGATCGTGCACACCGCGCCCGGCGAATACCGTATCGGCATGGGCCTCGTCGATCTCGCGCGAACGGCGGCGCCCGACAAGCTCCTCGCCGCCGCCGCCGAACCCGCGCTGCGCCGGATCATCCAGACGCTGGGGCACACCGCGCACGTCGGTATGCTCGACGACGACTATATGGTCACCTACATCGCCAAGATGGCGCGCAAGTCGCATCGGATGCCGACGCAGATCGGCAGCCAGCTCGAAGCCTATTGCTCGGGCCTCGGCAAGGTGCTGCTCTCGGCGCTGCCGTGCCCCGAGCGCGGCGCATATATCGCAGAGGGGCCATTTGTGCCGCTGACCGCCAACACGATCACGGAGCCCGCGCAGATCGAACGCGAACTCGAACAGGTCCGCCGCCAGGGCTATGCGATCGATGATCGCGAGATCTTCGACGACCTGCGCTGCGTTGCCGTGCCGATCACCGGGCGGAACGGCAAGGTGGTCGCCGCGCTCTCGACCTCCGCGCCGGCCTCGGTGTTCGCGCCTGCGGACCTTCCGGACATTGCGCGGGCGCTCGCCGAATACGCGCGCGAGATCAGCCTCAAGCTCTATCCTGCCGCGTTCGCGGTGCGCCGCGCACATTGAACCCCGAAGAAGGAACCGCCGCGTGACGGACATCCGCATCAAGATCATCGTGCCCGTCCCGCTGCCGCCGGCGGCCGTCGCGGGCTTCGCCGCGCAGATGCCGCCGGGCCTCGTGCGGCCGGGGATCGCCGTGGACTTCACCGGCATCCGCGCCGGCACCACCTGCCTCGATTCGCAGTTCGAAGGGACGCTCGCCGACGCCTTCTGTCTCGAAGCCGGTCTTCGCGCCGAACAGGAAGGCTATGCCGCCGTCTGCCTCAACAGCATGAGCGATTCCGGCCTCGCGGCGCTGCGCTCGCGCCTCAGCATCCCAGTCACCGGTCCGGGCCGCGCCTCATTCCACCTCGCCGCCGATCTCGGCAAGCGCTTCTCGGTCGTCACCATGTGGCCGCGCTGGCGCTGGATCTACGACAAGCTCGCGCTCGAAACCGGGCTTGGCGACCGCCTCGCCTCGGTGCGCGACATCGGCGTCCGCCCGGATACGCAGGAGCTTCTCTCGGGCAAGGAAGATTCGGTGTTCGCGCTGCTCGAAACCGAGTGCCGCAAGGCGATCGACGAGGACGGCGCCGACGTCATCGTGCTCGGCTCCACCACGATGCACCAGTCGCACCGCTACCTCAGCGACCGGCTGGAAGTGCCCGTGCTCAATCCGGGCCTCGTCGCCTACAAGCAGTGCGAGATGCTGCTCGACCTCGGGCTCAGCCACAGCAAGCGCACGTACCTGGCGCCGGAAAACCCGGCGGATCACGTGCTCTCGGGCGTGCCTTCGGTCTACTGAGTGGTGAAGCTGTCCGCGTAGCGCTTGCGCAGCTCGGTCTTCACGACCTTGCCCATAGCGTTGCGCGGCAGTTCGGCAAGCACATGGATCGCCTTCGGCTGCTTGAAGCGCGCGAGGTTCGCAGCGGCGGCCGCCTCCAGCGCCGCGACATCAAAGCCCGGTCCATCCACCGTCACGGCCGCGACCACCGCCTCACCGAAATCGGGATGCGGCACGCCGAACACCGCGACGTCGACGACGCCCGCCACCTCGGCGAGCAGGATTTCAACCTCGGCGGGATAGACATTGAACCCGCCCGAGATGATGAGATCCTTCGAGCGTCCGACGATGGTCACGCGCCCATCCGCGTCCTTGCGGCCAGTGTCGCCGGTGCGGAAGAAGCCGTCCGCGTAGAAGCTCTCCGCGGTTGCCTCGGGCCGTCGCCAATAGCCCGCGCAAAGGTTCGGCCCCTTGATCTCGATCTCGCCGACCTCACCCGCGGGCAGTGGCTTCCTGTCGGCATCGACGACGTTCAGCGAAACGCCCGGCAGGGGATAGCCGACGGTGCCCGCAATGCGTCCCGCCTGCGCATAGGCGTTGGAGGTGATCATCAGCGCCTCGGTCATGCCGTAGCGTTCGAGGATGCGGTGCCCGGTGCGCGACTCGAACGCTTCGAACACGGACGGCAGCAACGGCGCCGAACCGCTGACGAACAGGCGGATCGTGCCGCAGACATCGCGCCCGAACGCCGGCTCCGCCAGCAGGCGCGCGTAGAAGGTCGGCACGCCCATGAACACGCTCACCTGCCCCAGCCGGGCGATCACGTCGGCCGCGTTGAACTTGGCCAGCATCACCAGCGTCGCCGCATTGTAGAGCGCAAGGTGCAGCGCAACGAACAGGCCGTGCGCGTGGAACAGCGGCAGCGCGTGCAGGATCGAATCGTCGGACGAGAACTGCCACGCCTCGTGCAACGCCGCGACGTTGCTTGAAAGATTGCCGTGCGTGAGCATCGCCCCCTTCGGGCGCCCCGTGGTGCCCGAGGTGAACAGGATCGCCGCGAGATCGCCGGACGTGACTGCCTCGATCGAAAGATCGGGTTCCAGCGACCGCGCAAGATCGGGCAGCGACCCCGACCCGTCCGGCTCCAGCGTCATGCGCTTCACCGGCGCCGCATCCTCGCCGGGCACCGGTGTCGCGGCGGCATGAACGAGGAGCGCGGGCTCGGCGTCTTCGATCAGCAGCGCCACCTCGGCCGCGGTGTAGGCCGCATTCATCGGCACGAAGATCGCGCCCGACGCGAGCACGGCGAGATAGGTGTAGACGAACGACGGCGAGTTCTCGGTCTTCACCATCACCCGATCGCCGCGCTTCACGCCCAGCGCATTGAGCGCTGCACGGTAGCGCCCGACCATCGTCGGAAGCCCGGCGAAATCGATCACCGACGCATCCCGCCAGACGATCGCCGGCTTCGTGCCGAATGCTGCCTGCCGGCCAAGGAAGATCGCGACCAGATTCTCAGACATGCCCTGTCCCTAGTAATCCCGAATACCCGGCTGGCCTTAGCCCCGAACGGGGGGCCAAGGCAAAGCGCGGTTCTCATTTTCTAGTGGTCAGTAACGAAAGCTTGCGGTCAGCGACCACTCGCGGCCCCGGTTGTAGACGCCTTCGAACGCCTGGATCGCATCAACGGTGATGCCCGAGACCAGGTAGCGCTTGTCGGCGATGTTCTTCACCCCTGCCTGCAAGCCGAAGCGCTCGTCCGCCGACGTCCAGCCGAGGCTGGCGTTCACGAGGTGATAGCCCTTCTGGGCAATCTCGGGCGTGTTGAACGTGTTGTTGTAGAAGCGGCTGCGCCACGACCAGTCGACGCGCGGCCGCAGCACCGAACCGCCGGCCAGTTCGTGCTCATAAGTGAGCGCCGCCGACAGCGTCCACTTGGACACGCGCTCGAAAGCATTCTCAGGGTCGATGAACGTCATCGTCTCGTCGATGCTGTCGTATGAGGCGTCGGTGAGGCCCGCCGTCCCCTCGATCGTCAGCCCAGCGAGCGGCCGCGCCTGCATTTCAAGCTCGAAGCCCTTGATCGTCGCGCTCGCCGCATTCTGGAACACCGGCGCCACGCTGGTGAACACTTGCACCTGCATGTCCTTGTAATCGGTGTAGAATGCAGAGGCGTTCAGCGTCAGCGCACGGTCCGGCGTCTGGAACTTCACGCCGAGTTCGTAGGCATCCACCTTCTCCGGCGAAAAGGACGGGATCGCCGCCACGGGATCGGTGATCGGCGTCGTGACGCCGGGGATGATCGGCGGAAACACGCGCTGGCTGAAGCCGCCCGACTTGAACCCGCGTGACCATGTTGCATAGGTCATCAGCCCATCCGCCACGTCACACGACAGGTTCACCATCGGCGTGATCTCGCTGAACTTCACCTTGGCGTTCACGTCGGGCAGCACGCGCGTGCCTTCCGCGAAGATCGGGCTGTCGAACGGCGCGCCAAGGAAAGCGGCGCGGTTCTGGATAATGAACTGATCGGGATGGAAGGATTTCTCGTCTTCGGTGTAGCGCAGCCCCGCGGTCAAACTGAAGCGCTCGCCGATCTTCAGCGTGCCCTGCCCGAAGAAGGCAAGGCTTTCGTTCTTGAAATCGCCGCCCGACTGGAACTCGGAGATGGTGAACAACAGTCGGTTGGTGTTGACGCCGCTTTCCTTGAAATAATAGGCGCCGAGAATCCAGTTCAGGCGCTCGTCGAAATTCTTGCCGAGCAGTTGGATTTCCTGGCTGAACTGCTTCTGCTTCAGCCGGTCGTAGAACTGCGCGATCACGGCAGGGGAGCCATCACCATCGCGTGCAAATGTGCCGCTGAGGTGACGGTAGGCCGTGATCGACTTGAGGTCGAGGCTATCAGAGAGTTCGAAGCTGTTGGTGAGGCTGAGGCCCCAGACGTCGGAGCGTGAAAAAGCAGGGGCCGTCCCGGCGTTGGTATCGGGACCGAGCACGTAGCGGTTGTCGTAGCATCCCGCGACGGCGAGGTTGATCGGTGCGGCGGCGGTCGCGCAGGGGACCATCCCACCGCCGCTCATCACGTTCGCGATGATGTTGCTGATGTCGGCGAACGGCGGCGTGGCGGGATCGATGGTGCGGCCGTAGTTGATGCCGATGAGGCTGATCGCCGGGCCGTTCTCGCGCGCCGTGGTGCCGTCGAAGGCAAGATCTGCGGTCCAGCCGTCCGCAGGTTCGAGGCGCAGCGCGACGCGTCCGGCGAGACGATCGGAATCGCCGAGCTTCTTGCCGTCGAACGTCCGCGTTACATAGCCGTCCTGATTGAACCAACCGACCGATGCGCGCAGCGCCGCGCGCGGGCCGAGCGGCAGGTTCAACGAGCCTTTCACGACGAACAGATCGTCAGTGCCGTAGGTCGCCGAACCCGATGCCTCGAATTCCTGCCCCGGCGCCTTCGTCGTCACCGAGATCGCACCGCCAATCGTGTTGCGCCCGAACAATGTACCTTGCGGGCCACGCAGCACCTCGATGCGTTCGAAATCGACGAGATCGAGGATCGAACCGATCGAGCGCGCGACATACACGCCGTCGACATAAACGCCGACGCCGGGCTCGACCGTCGGCACGAAATCCTGCTGGCCGACGCCGCGAATATAGATGGTCGCGCTGTTGCTTGCGCCGCTGAAAGCCGGGTTGTTCTGCAGCGTCAGGTTGGGCGTGATCTGGGCGATACCCTCGGTCGTCTGTATACCGCGCGCTTCGAGGCCGCGGCCACTGAACGCGGTGATCGAGATCGGCGTTTCCTGAAGCGATTCCTCGCGTTTGCGCGCGGTGACCACAATCGCTTCGCCAAGCGCGGATTCGCCTCCGGCATCAGGCGCGGCCTGCGCGAAAGCAGGTTCAAAGGCTGTGGTGGCAAGCAGGAAACAGGCAAGCGGATATCGCGATTTCATCATAGGTCACCCCCTCTGGTGTTGATCGTTGTTTCTTGTTTTTCTCGAATGCGTTTCAGGCCGCGGCGCGGGCGCGCGCAGCGAGGAAATCGTTCGCGGCCGCGGCATCGAAGTACCAGGGCGAGATCGATTTCGGATCGTTGAAGCTGTTCGCCATTTTGTGGGCGAGATCAGCATCGGATTCCGCCGTCTTCAGGATGCGCAGCATGTGCTCGGGCGGCGGCCCCAGCGTCATGTTGGTGTAGGCGACCGCCCAGCGCGCATAGTCCCAGTAGCGCTCGAACACCTCGGTCATCCAATCGGCATCGAACGCCCCCGCATGGGCATTGATCGCGTCGAGATAGATCTTCGCGCCCTTCGACGCGTTGTTCGATCCCTGCCCCGTGATGGGATCATTGAGCACGAGCACATCGCCAAGCCCGAGCACGACGCGTCCGCTCGGCAGGCGGCCCACCGGATGTTTCACCGTCGGCGTCACCCGGCCGCGCAGCACACCGCCTTCGTCGGTGAGTTCAAGCTTGCCGTCGATGCGTTTCGCCTCCTCGGGAAAATACGTTCGCAGCAATCGCTCACTCACCGCCAGATGATCGGCAGGGGTATGCACATCGGTCCAACAGTCCATCGGCCCGCCGGGCACGCACTCGATGGTGAAGATGTCGCACGCGCCGCTCAGCGTGAGGCCCGGAAAGGTCACGAACTCACCGACGCCCGGATTGATGTTGATGCTGATAGCCGGGCCGCCGTCGCGCGGTAGCATCGGCTTCACATAGGTGAGCGCGAGCACGCGCATCGGCTGCGTGTAGGGCGAGCGCGAGGCATCACGCGGGAACAGCTGGCCGATCGGCCCCTTGCCGGATGCGACGACAACAAGATCGTGCTCCAGCGTGAGCGTCTCCAGCGTCTCGATGTCGGCGTCCTCATAACGCAGCGTGCCGCCCAGCGATTCGAAATGCGCCATCCAGCGGGGCATCTTCACGCGCTGGTCGATCGATTGGCCGGGCACGTCCATCGCGCCTTCCCAGTGCAGCATAGCGTTGCCGTCGCCGTCCCCGATCCACATCGAGGCCGCGCCGTACTGCGGGCTGCCGTGCTCCCAGAAATCGATGCCGAGCTCGCGTTCGAGCGCCAGCGCCATGCCGTACATCGACTGGCTCGACGTGACGGTGCCGTCTGCAATCTGCTGACCCGTGCGATTGGACAGCACCGTAACCTCGTGGCCACCGTGCAGCAGGCCGATCGCAAGGTGCAATCCGCCCTGCCCCGCGCCAACGATCGCGATCCTCGCCATAGTCCCTCCCGACATCCCGAATTGGTCGATGCGGAAAGACTAGAAACATGGGAGCCGCCCACAATCCGCTGGCAGCAACGACTATCCGGTGCGTGCAAGCGCCGCGCGCGGCGTCAGTTCATCCGGCCGGTGCGGTGCCGGCGCAGTGTGTCGCGCGGGGTTTCGCCGAAGCGCTGCCGGTACTGTGCGGCAAAGCGACCGAGGTGTTCGAAGCCCCAGCCGAGCGCGATGCGCGTGACGTTGGCGTCGGCGCCACCGTCCATCAGCTCGCGGCGCACGCGGTCCATGCGGATATCGCGCAGCAGTTGGAGCGGCGCGATGCCAAGCGTGCGCTTGAACTGATGGTAGATTGTCCGCACCGGCGCACCCGCGACCTCCGCCAGCATCGCCATGTCGATCGGCTCGTCAGCGTGGGCGGCGAGATAGTCGCGCACGCGCGTCACAAGGCGCGGTTCGGTGCCGTCGATCGCGCCAGCGAACTCCTCGGAGCGGTCGTGCGGCTGCGTGAACAGCAAGGTACCCATCAAGCTGTTTTCGAGGTGCGCCGCGAGCAGCGGCGGCAGCGCCGCGCCGCCGAGCTGGCTTGCGCAGCGCAGCCCGGACTTGATCTGGTCGAGCAGCATCTGGCCCGCAATGCCCGAAAGGTCCATCTCCGGATGCAGGTAGAGCGGCGCGCGCAGCGGGCGGCCGACGCAGCCTTCCACGAAGCGCTCGAAGCGGACGCGATCGTAGCGCAGCACCACCTTCGTGCAGGCCGCATCCCAGTGCATCCGGAGCGGCGCGGCAGGATGCTGTACCGAGGCGCGTCCCGGCTCGATCACCGCGTCGGCGCGCCCGAAGCTGATGCGCGCCTTCCCGCGCGTCGGGATCTGCACCAGGTAGAAGTCCTGAAGCAGGCCGGGTTCCACGATCACGTCGGCGCCGTAGCGCATGATCGCGAGCGCGACGCCGCCGAGACGGATGTGATCCAGCTCGGCGTCCAGCGCCGCGGCGCGGTTCAGTACGCTGAGGCTGTGCCCGCAGAACACTTCGGCCACGTGCGATTGCACCTCGTCCCGGTCAGTGGAAGCGAAGCGGCTATGGGCGGCGAGCGGGCTCATCTCGCACAGCGCGAGCAGCCCCGGATCAGATGATGCTGTCATCGGCGGTCTTTCGGCGATGTCGATCCGCGCCCTCCACGCGGATGCGACAGCTTATTGAAGTGCCCTTCCCTCCGTCAATCGCGCAGCGCCTTTGCGCGGAGCGGACAATCGGCGTCGTCGGCCGGATAGCGGGCCCGATTCTCACCATCTACGAATCGCGGCCGGACGATCAGCGGAGGACGGTGAATGCAGACAGACGATTTCCGACGAGGAATGCGCCGGCTCGTCGGGGCCGTGACGATCGTGACAGCGGGCAAGGGCGAGGACGCAGGTGGCCTCACCGCGACAGCGGTCTGCTCGCTGACGGCGGAACCGCCGCGCCTCCTCGCCTGCCTCAACAGCGGCGGCGCCACGTTCGACATCCTGCGCCGGCACGGCCGCTTCTGCGTCAATCTCGTCGGCAGCGGCGACCGCGCCGCCGCTGAGGTGTTCGCGGGCATCGGCGCCGCGCCTGGCGAGGACCGCTTTGCCGCCGGCGCGTGGGTCCGCACGGAAAACCGCGCGCCGCGACTCGCCTCGGCGCTCGCTGCGTTCGAATGCAGCGTGCACAGCATCACCATGCTTGCGACCCACGGCCTCGTCATCGGCGATGTTGATGCCGTTCACATCACCGGCGCCGACGATCCGCTACTCTACCACGAAGGCCGCTTCGCGCGCCTCGCCGTGCCGGATATGGCCTGAACGCGCATCTTCGGTCACAATCGGGATTGACGCGGGCCCACCCCGGACGGGAGGATGGGCCCTCCATGATCAATCTGCGCCACATCGAGATTTTCCACGCCGTTTACAGCAACGGGTCCGTCAGCGCCGCGGCGCGCGCGCTCAACGTGTCGCAGCCGTCGGTGACGAAAGTCCTGCGCCATGCCGAGATGCTGCTCGGCTTCCCGCTGTTCGAGCGCGCCAAGAGCGGCCTGGTGCCCACCGAAGATGCGCATACTTTGTTCGCCGAGGTCGCCGAGATCCAGACCCGCGTCTATTCGCTGCGGCAGGCGAGCCAGAATCTGCGGCATGGGCGCGGCGGCACGCTGCGCGTCTCCGCCCTCCCCTCGCTCAGCCTCAGCGCGCTGCCCGACGCCGTCGCCCGCTTCCTCCGCGATCACGAGGGGGTCAGCTTCGACCTGCAGACCGTTCATCACGACGACATGGTCCGCAGGCTCTACGAGCGCGAGACGGACATCGTCGTCAGCTACGAGGTGCCGCCCGCCGCGCCCGTCTCGCACCGCTGGCTCGGCGAAGGCGAACTCGTCGTCCTCTACCGCGAAGCCGACATGCCGGACGCGCCGCCGCGCATCCCGCTCGAGATGCTGAAGGACCGGCCGTTCATCAGCCCGATCCAGAGCGGACCCATCGGCCGGCTCCTTTCCGCCGAACTCCAGCGCGTGGGCGTCGAACTCACCGAGGTCGTCTCGGCGCGGACCTTCTACATCGCCTCCGCATTGGTGAAGGCGGGTGTCGGCATGACCATCGTCGACAATTTCACGGCGCAGGCCGCGCAGGCGCCCGGCCTCGCCTTCCGTCCGATCCAGCCCTCGCTGGCATTCGACATCCACGCCGTCCATCTGCAGAACCGCCCGCCGTCCGGGCTCGCGACGGCGTTTCTCAAGGTTCTGAGCGAGGTCATCGAGGCCCTATAGACCTGCGTTATAGGGGTGACGGCGCTTGATATGAAGCCGCCCACGTGCCCCGCGTCTATCGCATCCGGGTAACAGACGGCATGACAAAAGGTGCGCGATGATCCCCAGTCCCTATTTCCTCTATCTCGGCCATTCGAACGACGAGATCGGGATCAAGACCTCGCGGGGACTCGCGGTTTTCCGCCGCGAAGACTGCGTCGGCGAGTTCCGCCACGATGATTGCGGCCTCACGCTCGGCCTCCCCCGCCTGACCATCGAAGAGGCCGTTGCGGCGGGCGCGAAGACGCTCGTGCTCGGCATCGCGAACGCGGGCGGCAAGCTTGGCGAGGACCTGGTGCAGGATGCGCTTGCCGCGATTCAGGCGGGTCTCAACATCGCCTCCGGTCTCCACCAGCGCCTGCGCGACGAACCGCGCCTCGTCGCCGCCGCGCAGGCGAAGGGCGTTTCGCTGTTCGATGTTCGCGATCCCTCACCCGACCTCCCCGTCGGCAACGGCGCGCGCCGCGCGGGTAAGCGCCTGCTCACCGTCGGCACGGACTGCTCCGTGGGCAAGATGTACACGACGCTCTACCTCGCCCGCGCGCTGCGGGCGCGTGGCGTTCCCGCCGATTTCCGTGCGACCGGCCAGACCGGCATCCTCATCGCGGGCGACGGCGTACCGCTCGATGCCGTGGTCGCGGACTTCATCTCGGGCGCGATCGAGCACATTTCGCCCGCGCGCCACGACGGCGGCTGGGATCTCATCGAAGGCCAGGGCTCGCTGTTCCACCCCTCGTTCGCGGGGGTCACAACCGGGCTGCTGCACGGCGCGCAGCCGGATGCGCTCGTGCTGTGCCACGAACCGAACCGCCCGCACATGCGCGGCCTGCCCCACTACCAGCTGCCGAGCCTTGCCGACTGCCTCGAAGCGAACCTCCGCACTGCGCGCCTCACGAACCCGAACGTGAAAGCCGTGGGCATCGCGCTCAACACCTCGAAGATGACGCCCGAGGCGGCGGCGAAGCTCTGCGCCGAAACGTCGGACGCTTTCGGCTTGCCTTGCGTCGATCCGGTGACCATGGGCGTGGAACCCATCATCGACCGGATACTGACATGCGAAGCCTGAACGCCCGCAGCGAAACCTTCCCGCTCATTGCCCCGTTCCGCATCTCCCGCGGGGTGAAGACCGCCGCCGATGTCGTCACCGTGGAAATCTCCGCCGAAGGCCACATCGGGCGCGGCGAGGGCGTGCCCTATCCACGCTACGGCGAGACGATCGAAAGCGCGCTCGCCGCGATCGAAGGCGTGCGCGGCGCGATCGAAGCCGGTGCGGGGCGCGCGGAAATCAATGCGCTGATGCCGCCATCCGCCGCCCGCAACGCCGTCGATTGCGCGCTATGGGACCTCGAAGCTCGGCTTGCCGGAAAAAGCGTCAGCGCGCTCCTCGGCCGACCCGCCGTGGGTCCGACACCAACCGCGCTCACCGTCAGCCTCGACACCCCCGAAGCCATGGGCGCCGCCGCGCTGAAGCTCGCGGACGCGCCGCTCGTCAAGGTGAAGGTTGATCGCAGTGACCCCGCCGCGCAGATCAGGGCGGTGCGCGCCGCGGCGCCCAAGCCGAAGCTCATTGTCGATCCCAACGAGAGCTGGACGATCGCGGAAGTGCGTGATCTTCAGTCGCTGCTCGTCGACCTCCGCGTCGATCTGCTGGAGCAGCCGCTTCCCGCCGACGACGACGCCGCGCTGGAAGGCTTCCGCTCGGCCGTGCCGATCGCGGCGGACGAATCCGCGCACGTCGCCGGCGATCTCGATGCGCTGATGGCGAAATACCAGGTCATCAATATCAAGCTGGACAAGACCGGCGGGCTCACCGCCGCGCTTGAACTCGCCGATGCCGCGCGCGCAAAGGGCATGGGGCTGATGACGGGCTGCATGATCTGCTCGTCGCTCAGCATCGCGCCCGCGCTCATCATCGCGGCGAACGCGGCGTTCACCGATCTCGACGGTCCGATCTGGCTTGCAAACGACCGCGCGGGCGGCGTGACGTGCACACGCGGCATTCTCACGCCTGTCTCGCCCGAACTTTGGGGAGGCGCATAGCCCCGGGCTATGGGCTTAGGAACGCTTACAATCGCGTGTCCGCTTTTCTTTCCCGTGCTGCACCTGCACAGTCGAACGCGGGGATGAAGAATCCAGACGAGGGGGCATGATGGTTGTTTGGAGTCTGAAGCACGGCGCGCGCATGGCTCTGGCCGCCGCTGCGCTCACCGCTACGCCCCTCCTTGCAGCTTCCACCGCTGATGCCGACCTCGTGCTCAAAGGCGGCACCATTTATACGGGTACGGCCGCGCCCTTCGTGGGTGATGTCGTAATAACCGGCGATCGCATTTCTTATGTCGGCAAAAAAACCCCGCGCAGTGCAAAGCGCGTGATCGATGCAAAAGGCCTTGTCGTTGCGCCCGGCTTCATTGATGCCCACACACACGTAGGTCACATGCTTGGCGGTGATGAGGCCGTTGGCCGGCTCGTGCTGCCATTCCTGATGCAGGGCGTCACAACCGCCTTCGTTGGCAATGACGGTGGCGGCGACATCGACACGGCTAGGGTGCTCGGCAGCGCTGCGATTAACCCCGTCGGCATCAACTACGCGACCTTCGTTGGCTTCGGCGCCTTGCGCAAGGCGGTGATCGGCGAGGCTGACCGGGCACCCACGGCGGTAGAACTCGGTGCGATGAAGATGCTTGTCGCCAAGGCAATGTGCGATGGGGCCCTCGGCTTTTCGACCGGGCTCTTTTATGCGCCTCAGAGCTTCGCGAAGCAGGACGAGGTCGTCGCACTCGCGAAGGAAGCAGCCGTTCGCGGCGGCATCTACGACAGCCACATCCGCGATGAATCGAGCTACACGATCGGGCTCTCCGCCGCGATCGACGAAGCCATCGCGGTGGGCCGAGAGGCGGGACTGCCCGTCCACATTGCGCACATCAAGGCGCTGGGTGTCGACGTGCATGGCCAGGCGCCCGCGATCATCGCGAAGATAGAGGCGGCGCGCGCCGCCGGGCAGGTCGTTCACGCCGATCAGTATCCGTGGTCGGCATCCGGCACCGGGCTCTCGGCATCGCTGCTGCCGCGCTGGGCGGAAGACGGCGGTCGCGCGGCGATGCTGAAGCGCTTCGACGCGCCCGAAACGCTGGCCCGCCTCCGCCCCGAAATGCGCGAGAACCTGCGCCGGCGCGGCGGTGCCGCTTCGCTGCTCATCACCTCGGGGCCGGACGATCTCGTCGGCAAGACGCTGGAAGCGATTGCGAAGGAGAGCGGCGCCGAACCGATCGACGCCGCCATCGCCATTCTGCGCCGCGCGCCCGCGGGCGTCGCGTCGTTCAACCAGAGCGAGGCCGATATCGCCGCCTTCATGAAGCAGCCGTGGGTGATGACAAGCTCGGACGCCTCCACCGGCCACCCGCGTCTTTACGGCTCCTATGCGCGGAAATACGAGACGTACGTGAAGACGAACAAGGTCATCCCGCTCAGGGACTTCATCGAACGTAGCACCGTCCTGCCTGCGGACGCATTCTCGCTGGAAGGCCGCGGCAGGCTTGCGCCCGGCGCGTTCGCCGATGTGATCGCTTTCGACCCCGCGACTTTCGCCCCGCGTGCAGATTTCGCGCAGCCCGAACTGTTCGCGAAGGGCATTCGCACGGTTATCGTCAACGGCAAGGTCGCGGTGGAGGACGGCGCACCCACGGGCGTCGCCGCCGGACGGGGATTGCCGCGCACGCCCAAGGCCGGGGCCTGCCAATGACGCTCGTTCGCGCATGGTTCCAGATCGCGCTCTGGAAACGTGTGCTTGGCGGCCTCGCGCTCGGCGTCGCCTTCGGCCTGCTCTGGCCCGCCGCAACCGACACCGTCGCCATCCTCGGCGATCTCTTCATCCGCCTCATTCGGATGCTCGTCGTCCCGATTGTGTTCGTCACGATTGCCTCGGGCGTGTCCTCGCTCGGCGACCCCAAGCGCCTCGGCTCGGTCGGCGGGCGAACGATCGGCCTGTTCGCGGTGCTGACCGGCATCGGCGTTGCGATCGGGATGGTGCTCGCGCTCATCGTGGAGCCAGGGATCGGCGCCGATCTCGGCGGTGCGGAGCCCCGCCCACTCGGCGATCCGAAATCGACATACGATCAGCTCGTCGGCATCGTGCCCACCAACGTCTTCGAGGCGCTGGTGGCGGGCGACATGCTCGCGATCATCTTCTTCTCGCTGATGCTCGGCATCGCCACGATCCTGGCGGGCGACGCCGGAAAGCCGGTGGCGTCGCTGCTGCAATCAGCGGCGAGCGTGCTGTTCCAGATGATCCGCGTGGTCATGGAAACCACGCCCTTCGGCGTCTTCGCGCTGACAGCAGGCGCCATCGCGGCGAACGGCCTTGCCGTGTTCACGAACATCGGCCTGCTCGCGCTCTGCGTCGCGCTTGGAGCACTCTTCCAGATGGGGGTCGTGCATAGCCTGATTGTTCGCGTGTTCACCGGAATGCGGCTCAAGGTTTTCTTCCGCGGTATCATCGATGCGCTCGCGGTCGCTTTTTCGACCGCTTCGTCGTCGGCGACACTGCCAGTGGCGCTGCGCGTCGCACGGGAGAATCTCGGCGTGCCCATGCCCATCGCCTCGACCGTGCTGCCGATCGGCGCCGCCATCGGGAAGGACGGCACGGCGATGTACGTCGGCCTGCTCAGCCTGTTCAGCCTTCAGGCGCTCGGAATAACCCCGAGCGCGGACATGTTGGTCATCATCTTCCTCACCGCAGCCCTCGCCGCGTTCGGCACCGCGCCGATCCCGTCCGCCTCATTGTTCATGCTTGCGGCCGTGCTGAACGCGGTCGGCGTGACCACCGAACAGGCCGCGCTCATCGTCGGCTTCATCCTGCCGTTCGACCGCCTGCTCGATATGATGCGCACGGTGCCGAGCGCCTGCGCCAACCTCGCCGCCGCCACGACGATCGCGCACTGGGAAGGTGAACTGGGCAGTACGGAACGCACGCGCGGCACCGTATAGGCGGCAGGCATCAAGCCCGCAGAACGCAAGACGCTTTTGCGCCGCGCCCGAGACGACTAAAGTCCGCGCCTCATGTCTGATCTCTTCGCCAAGGATTCTCCGAAACCCGATGCGCGGCCCGCTGCCGACGCGCCGCTTGCAGAGCGGCTGCGGCCGCGCACGCTTGCCGACGTCGTCGGGCAGGAACACTTGACCGGCCCGGAAGGTGCGATCGGCCGGATGGTGGCGGCAGGCAAGCTTTCGAGCATCATCTTCTGGGGGCCGCCGGGCACCGGCAAGACCACGATCGCGCGGCTTCTCGCGGACGCGGTGGGGCTGCGCTTCGTGCAGATATCGGCAGTGTTCTCGGGCGTCGCCGATCTGAAAAAAGCCTTCGCCGAGGCGCGCGAATACGCGAAGATCGGGCAGAAGACGCTGCTGTTCGTGGACGAGATCCACCGCTTCAACCGCGCGCAGCAGGATGGCTTCCTGCCCTTCGTGGAGGACGGCACGGTGACGCTCGTCGGCGCGACCACCGAGAACCCGAGCTTCGAACTGAACGCGGCGCTCCTTTCGCGCTGCCAGGTGCTGCTCGTCCACCGGCTGAACGAAGCGGCGCTCGAAGAGCTTCTGCAACGCGCGGAGGCCGATTTCGGCCGCCCCCTGCCCCTCACCCCCGAAGCCCGCGAGGCGCTCCTCCATTCAACGGACGGAGATGGCCGCTTCCTGCTCAACCAGATCGAAACGCTGATGTCGGTGCGCCTCGACGCACCGCTCGATCCCGCCGGGCTGCGCGACCTGCTGCACCGCCGCGTCGCCGTGTACGACAAGGACCGCGAGGGGCATTACAACCTCATCTCCGCGCTTCACAAATCGATGCGCGGGTCCGACCCGCAGGCGGCGCTCTATTATCTCGCGCGGATGCTGACGGCGGGCGAGGAACCGCTCTACGTGCTGCGCCGGCTCGTCCGCTTCGCGAGCGAAGACATCGGCCTCGCCGACCCGCAGGCGCTCGTCCAGTGCATGGCCGCGAAGGACGCTTACGACTTCCTCGGCTCGCCTGAAGGCGAACTCGCCATCGTGCAGGCCTGCCTCTATTGCGCGACCGCGCCCAAATCGAACGCCGCCTACGTGGCGCAGAAGGCGGCATGGCGATCCGCGCGCGAAACCGGATCGCTGATGCCCCCTGCGAACATCCTGAACGCGCCGACGAAGCTGATGAAGGACCTCGGCTACGGCAAGGGCTACGCCTACGATCACGATGTCGAAG
>ERZ1645185.384-NODE-384-length-18653-cov-14.483439_pt1 | contig 18653 bp, 16 predicted proteins | sample MGYA00575351_ERZ1645185 | MGnify/ENA primary metagenome ERZ1645185 (study PRJEB40838, sample SAMN11284767) | freshwater sediment metagenome | isolation source: river sediment | host: Sediment | place: India: Jana village, Kanpur | collected 2015-12-17 ...
CCCAGCGCAACACCGGCAGCACCGACCACATCAGCTTCGACCGCGTCGGCATCCCGGGCTTCCAGTTCGTGCAGGACCAGCTGGACTATTTCAGCCACGTCCACCACACGCATCTGGACGTGCAGGACCACGCAGTGGCGGACGACCTCAAGCAGGCCTCGGCGATCGTCGCCTCGTTCGTCTACAACACGGCGCAGCGACCGGGCAAGCTGCCGCGCAAGATGATGGTCGAGGACTGATCCGCGACGCGATGCGATCCACGGAGGGCCGGCCATGCCGGCCCTTCTTTTTCGTCGAGCGCGGCAGGGACTCCATGCGTCGGGATCGCCAGGCCGGGGAGCGGCCGAGCAGGCCATGGAGGGCCTGCGTCCGCGCATCGAAGCTGGATGCGGAGCCTAAGCGGCGGCCGCTCCCCGGCCTGGCGGTCGCGGCGCAGTGCGCTAGCAGTTCATGCGAACAGCGAGACCCCCGGCACCAGCCACAGCGACACGGCCGCGAGCAGGCTGCCGATCGCGGTCGCGGCGAGCACGTCGGAGGGATAGTGCAGGCCCAGCACCACCCGCGAGGCCGCGACGCTCGCGGTGAACGGCACCAGCCACCACGCCAGCGCGGGGACATGCGCCATCGCCACCAGGCTGAAGGCGACCGCGTGCAGGGTGTGGCCGGAGGGGAAGCTGAACTCGTCGAGCGGCGCCACCCATGCATGGATGCGCACGTCGCGCGCGAACGGCCGCGGGCGCCGGGTCCAGCGCTTGAGCCCCTTGTACAGCGCCAGTGCGACCACGCCGGTTGCGGCAAGGTGCAGCGACGCGCGCAACCCGTGCATGCCGTCGAGCAGCACCAGCGCGCCCATCAGCGCATACCAGGCGATGCCATCGCCGAGCCGGCTCACCGTGGCGAAGTAGCGCAGCGCGGCCTGCTGCGTGCAGATCCGGTTGGCGCGCAGGCACCAGCCGTGTTCGGTCGCGATCAGCCGGTTAGCGGGCGAGGGCAGCGGCATGCGCGGCTCCGGCATCGGCGAGGCTGCGCAGCAGTCGGTCGAAGTCCTCGGCGACCCGTGCCGGGCGCAGCGCGGCGACCGCGTCGCGGCAGGCGTCGCGCATGCGCATGCGCAGGGCGTCGTCGGCGGCGAGGCGCATCGCCGCGGCGATGAAGCCGGCATCGTCCCCGTTCGAATCTTCCGTGCAGGCGATCGCAGCACCATGCACGCCATCGCGCAGCACCTCGCGCGCAGCGCCGTAGTCGAACGCGATCGTGGGCACGCCGCTGGCCAGCGCCTCCAGGGTCACGTTGCCGAAGGTCTCGCTGCGGCTGGGGAACAGGAACAGGTCGCCACTGGCGAAGTGGCGGGCGAGGGCCTCGCCGCGCTGCACGCCGCAGAAGATGAAGTCGGGGTTGTCGCGCTGCAGCGCCTCGCGGGCCGGACCGTCGCCGACCCACACGAAGCGCGCCTGCGGGCGCACCGCCTGCAGCGCGCGGAAGGCGCGGACCGCCAGCCCCAGGTGCTTTTCCGCGGCGATGCGGCCGACGTGGATCGCGGCGAGTTCGCCATCGCGCAGGCCCCAGCGGGCGCGCAGGGCGGGATCGCGGCGGGCCGGGTCGAACTGCGCGGTGTCCACCGCCCGCGCCAGCCGCACCACGTTGGCGAAGCCCTGCCGCTGCAAGCTCTCCTGCAGCTCGGCGGTGGGCACCAGGGTCGCCTGCGCGCTGTTGTGGAAGCGGCGCATCCAGCGCAGCGCCACGCCCTGCAGCCAGGGCGCGCCGTAGTCGCGCATGTAGTGGTCGAAGCGGGTGTGGAAGCCGGTGGCCACCGGGATGCCGAGTTGGCGCGCGGCGCGCAGCGCCGACCATCCCAGCGGACCTTCAGTGGCGACGTAGACGGCGTCCGGGCGCGCCTGCCGCCAGCGGCGGCGCAGGATCGCGGTGGCCGGCAGGCCGAAGCGCAAGCCCGGGTAGCGCGGGAGCGCCGCGCCGCGGACCAGCAGGGTGTCCGGCGGGTCGGCCCGGTCGCCCGGCTGGCGCGGACGCACCAGGTCTACTGCGTGCCCGCGTTCGCGCAACCCGAGTTCGAGGCCCTGCACGGTGAGGGCGACGCCGTTCACCTCCGGCGGGTAGGTCTCGGTGACGATGCCGTAGCGCATGCCGCTGCCTCCGTTTGCGCAAGGCTGCGCGCGCGCGGTGACCGCCCGGTGTCGATGCCGTGACGCGTGGGTGACAGCCGAAACGGTTTCCTTTGGGTTCGTCCCCCATTTCCCCCGGTTCGTCGCAGGCCGGCTTGACCGGCGCTCGCTGTTCGCACTGTACTAGCGTGACTAGTACAGACAGGACGACGCCATGGCCCGCACCAGTCCATTGATGATCCAGGTCGCCACCGGCGATCCGCGCCCGATCGGCCGGCAGATCGTGGATGCGGTGCGGATGAAGATCGCCACCGGCGAGCTGGCCCCCGGCGACCAGTTGCCCAGCGTGCGTGGCCTGGCCCAGCAGCTGACGATCAATCCCAACACCGTCGCCAAGGCCTACGCCGAATTGGCCACGGAAGGCTGGCTGGAAGCCCGCCAGGGCATGGGCCTGTACGTGGCCGCGCCGCGCCAGCGCCTGTCCGACGACGAACGCGACCGGCGCCTCGACGACGCCATCGGCCGCTTCGTCAACGACGTGATCCCGCTCGGCTTCCCGCCCGGCGAGGTCGAAGCACGTGTCGCCCACGAGCTGCACCAGCTGGCGCCGCGCAAGCGCGCCTGACCCCCGCCATCGGAACCGCCCATGCATTCCCACGACTTCGTCATCCAGACCCGCGCGCTGAGCAAGCGCTACGGCCGCAAGCTCGCCCTCGACCACCTCGACCTGGCGATCCCGCGCGGGCGCATCCACGCCATCGTCGGGGCCAACGGCGCCGGCAAGTCCACCCTGTTCCGGATCCTGATGGGCTTCATGCCGCCAACCTCGGGCGAGGCGCGCATCCTCGGCCGCGACAGCCAGTCGCTCACGCCCGCGGACCGCGCGCGCATCGGCTTCGTCAACGAGGAACACACGCTGGCCAGCTGGATGCGGGTGTCGCAGGTCACCGCGATGCAGCGCCACCAGTATCCGCGCTGGAACCAGCAGGCGTTCGACAACGTGATCGGCCACTACCACGTGCTGCCGGAACAGAAGGTCGGGCAGTTGTCGCGCGGCGAGCGCGCCGGCTTCAACCTCGCGCTGGCGCTGGCGCAGGGCCCGGAGCTGCTGGTGCTGGACGAGCCGACGCTGGGCCTCGATGTCGTGGCCAAGCGCGCGTTCCTGGAGTCGCTGCTGTACAGCAACGCCGCCGACGACTGCACGGTGGTGTACTGCTCGCACCAGATGGAGGAGATCGAGCGCGTCGCCGATAACCTCATCATCCTCGAGCGCGGCCAGCTGACGCACATGTCGGCGCCCGAGGATTTCACCGCGCGGGTCAGCCACTGGGTGGCCGACGTGCCGTTCAAGGGACCGGATCCGCGCACCGTGCCCGGCCTGCTGGAAATGCAGCGCCTCGACGGCCTGCATCACTACCTGGTGCTGGACCAGGACGACGGCTTCGAACACTTCCTGCGCGCCTGCGGGGCGCGCAACGCGCAGTCGATGCCGGTCAGCCTGGATCGCGCCGTCAACGCCTTCCTGGCCAAGCACCACGCGGCGCCGGCTGCGGCCTGACGCGCGCAAGAGGACAAACACATGATCGATCTCTTCAAGGGCGAGCTGCTGCGCTTCCGCCTGTGGGCGCTGGTTGCCGCCGCCATCCACCTCGCCGCGCTCGGCTTCCTCAGCCGCATGGTCGACCTCGCGCAGCAGCCATTGCAGGTCTACCAGGTGTTCGCCGCGGTCTACGCGGTGGCCGGTGCCTTGCTCGGCCTCTACCAGATGGGCAGCTACCGCAAGCCGAACCAGTGGCTGAGCCTGCTGCATCGACCGCTGCACCGCTTGCGGATCGCCGCAGGCCTGGCCGGCGCCAGCGGGCTGGTCCTGCTGTGCGCGGTGGCGGTGCCGATCCTGGTGGTGGCCGCCTGGCAGGACGCGCTGACCGCGCGCGTGGTCGACCTGCGCCACTGGCTGCTGCCCTTGGCCGGGTGGTTGATCGCGGTGTCCGGTTACCTGGCCGGCGCCTACGCGATGGTCGGCGACCGCCGCTATTCGTTCGCCGGCTTCCTGCTGCCGAACCTGTTCATGTATTCGCAGGCCTCGGGTGTGGCGATGCTCGCGGTGCAAGGGGTCGCGATCGTGTTCCTCGCGGTGCTGCTGGCGATCGCGTTCAAGCCGGATCCGACGGCGACGCCGCGCCACCCGCTGGCGCTCGCCGCGGTGGCACTGCCGGTGCAGGTCGGCGCCTACTTCCTGGCCTGGATGCTGGGCTATGGCGTGGAGCTGGGCTGGACCGTCACCGGGACCCATCCGCTCAACGCACCGGTGCCGCCGAAGGGCGGCACCATCGAAGCCGACCGCGCCGACGGCAAGGACCTGCTGCTGCTCGGCCTGGCCGGCAGCCGCGATCCGCAGGCCGCGCTCTGGCGCGAGCAGGTCGCCCTGTCCGATGTGCATACGCGGTATCCGCTGCGCCACCTGCCCACGTGGAACACGCTGACCAACCCGGCGCCGCTGGAGTTCGGTGATGACGTCAACAACACCCTGCTGGTGTTCAGCCACGACCGTGCGCGCTTTGTCCTGCGTGGCCTGCTCGACAACCGCCCGCGCGGCGAGCTGGGCGTGGGTGCGATGCAGGCGCCGTTCCCCGCGCCGACGCTGCCGTATGGCGCCACGTACCTGTTCAACGCGCAGGCCGCGTACCAATACGAAACGGAGCAGCAACGGTTCTTCGAGCGGATCCGGCTCCCGGCCGGCGAGGTCATGGCCAGCCCACCCGAGCCCGCCGGCGACAACATCCTGGTCCTCAGCGATCGCGCTGCCTATTTCTATCCCGGGCGCGAGGCGATGAATGGCCTCGACCTGCTCACGCCCCTGCTGCGTTTGCCGATGCCGGGCCCAGTCGGCCAGCTCGGCCGGATGGACGCGATCGAACTGCTCGATGGGTACCTGGTGTCGTTCACCTACACGTGGGGCGTATGGGGCGGCGAGTTGCAGCAGCCGTACCAGCAGGTGGTACACGTGGACGCGGCGGGCAAGGTGCATGACGTCGCCCGCCGTCCCATCCACATCGACCTCCCGGCCGCCTACAGCAACCGCAACTTCTGGTTGTCGCCCGTCATCCGTGCGCTCTGCCTCGGCGCCCGCGACCTGTTCGCCGCGGACGATCCGCTGGCGGCGACACCCGAGCGCGTGCCGGATTCGGTGCTGTGGCTGGCCGCCGCCTGCGGTCTGCTGTCGCTGCTCGGTGCGCTCTGGCTCACGGCACGCCAGTCGCATGCGCCGCGCGCCCGCTGGGCCTGGGTCCTGCTGTGCGGCGTGGTCGGTTTGCCGGCGCTGGCCAGCTTGTGGCTCCTGTATCCGCGCCGCGAACGCCTGCCGGTGCCTGCAGCGCAGCCAGCGCAGGCCGCGGCTTGAACGGACAAGGCGAGGACACGACGATGACGATGTTCCGGGCCTTGTGCGTCGCGCTGGGGCTGTGCACGCTGCTGGCGACGCCGCGCGACTTGCCGGCGCAGTCGGCGGAACGGCTGGGCCAGGTGGTCGCCGCGCAACGTGCGCTGCCGCGCGCACCGCGCCTGCCGCGCACGGCGTTCCTCGAGAACCGCACGCTGGTCGCCGCGCAGCTGTCGCCGGCCGGCGATGCGGTGGCCTACCTGCGCGAACGGAAGGATTCGCGCGCGCTGTGGCTGCTGCCTGCGGATGGCGGCAGGGCGCGCATGCTGGTGGGCGCCACCCAGGCCGAACAGGTGACGTGGTCGCGCGATGGGCGCTGGCTGTTCCTGCGCGGGCCGCGTGTGCTGGCCATCGTGGGTGTGGATGGCCGAAGCGGCGTGCGGGTGCCACTGGGCGGCAGCGAGCGTCGGCGGGTGATGAAGCTGGACCCGTCGCAACCGGCCGCGGTGTTGCTGCGCGAGCGGGTCGCCATCGGCAATGGCGAGCGCTGGCGGATCGTGCGCATGGACGCGCGCGGCAAGCGCACCCTGCTGCGCGAGGAGGTGCGCTGGGTCCACGATGTCGCGCTGGATGCGCGGGGCCGCATCGTCGCGCTGGCCCGCTTCGAGGGCGGCCACGATGCGCTGTATCGCGTGCGGCCTGGCGGCGCGCTGCATGAAGTCTTGCGCCTGCGGCCGATGGAGCGGATCGAGCTGTTGGCCGCGTTGCCGGAGGGCAGTCTGCTGATGGCAGGCAATCCCGGGGGAGACTTCAGGCGCGTGCTGCGCCTCGATGCGAACGACCGACTGCAGACGCTGCACGAGGATCCGCGCGCCGAAGCCGATCTCGACGAGGTGGTGCTCGATCCGCGCACGCAGCAACCGCTGGCGGCGAGCTACCGCAGCACTTTCGCCGCGACCCATGGCATCGGCGACGCGCAGGCCGTGGTCGCGGACATCGCGCGCAGGCTCCCGGGCCGCGACATCGCCCTGCAAGCGGGCCGTGGTCCGTCCGCGCGCTGGCTGGTGAGCGAACGCGCGGCCACCTTGCGCGATCCGCGCTGGTGGCTGTACGACCCACGCAACGGCCGCCTGCGCAGGATCCTCGACGATCCCGGCATGACCGCGCAGTCGCCGCCGGAAGCCCAGCTCGCGCGCAAGCTCGCCGTGTCCTACACCGCGTCCGATGGCAGGCGCGTGCATGGCTTCGTGCTGCTGCCGCCGGGCGTGGACGCCGCGCGCGCGCCGCTGGTCGCGCAGGTGCACGGCGGCCCGATCAACCACTTCCGCGCCGGTTACGACGGCGTCGCCCAGTTCCTGGCCAATCGCGGCTACGTGGTGTTCCAGTCGAATTTCCGCGGTTCCACCGGCCACGGGCGTGACTACACCTTCGCGTCGAACGGCGACTACGGCAATGGCCGCGTCCAGCGCGACATCGTCGAAGGCGTGCGCTGGCTGCTGGCGCAGGGCATCGGCGACAAGGACCGCGTCGGCATCGTCGGCCATTCGTTCGGCGGCTATTCGACGCTGCTCGGGCTGACCTTCCAGCCCGAGCTGTTCAAGGTCGGCGTGGCCGGGGCGCCGCCCGCGGACCTGGGCTGGGCGATGCGCTGGCTGGTCGAATCCGGCGACCAGGGCGACCTGCCGGATCGTTCGCTGCGGCAGACCCTGCGCGCGCTGTCGCTGGACGCGACCGATCCCGCCACCCGCGCGCGCCTGCATGCGCAATCGCCGCAGGCGAACGTGGCGAAGATGCGGCGCCCGCTGCTGGTCATGGCCGGCGGCGCCGATCGCACCGTCGCGCTGCGGTCGGTGGTCGACTATGGCGCACGCCTGCGCGCGCTCGGCCGGCCGGTCACCCTGCTGGTCGAACCCGGCGGCGGCCACTCGCCGGTCGCGCCGCTCGCGCGGGAGGCCTATCTGTTCGCGATGGACACCATGCTGCAGCGCCACCTCGGCGGCCCGCCGCCGGAGCCGCCCGGCCCGCGCCTGCGCGAATACCTGCGGGCGAACCTGCGCATCGCCGGGCCAGAATTCCAGGCGTTCGCAACGAAGTGAAGCAGCCCTCAAATCCCGCCAGGCGTCACTTCAGGCGTTCGAGCCGGCCCTTGCGCTTGACGAGGTGGTGGTAGTCCCACTGGATGTCGCGGGCCTTGCCCAGCCAGCGCCGCAGGGCCGCGACGTCCACCTGCGCGGCCTCCGTATAGCGCGCTTCAGCGGCCTTGAAGCTGCCTTCGGGGTGCAGGCCGGGCTCGTCGAAGGATTGCCCGCTCCAGAACAGCAGGCGCACGCCGCCCTTCAGCAGGCTGTAGCCCGCGACCGGGTTGCCGTCGAGGAACCACACCGGATGCCGATGCCAGACCTTGCCGACGGCGTCGGGCAGGGCGGCCTGGATCTCGCGCGCGAGCAGGTCGCACACGGCCCGCGCGGCGTCGGGCAAGGCGGCGTGGTAGGCCTCGATGTCCGGGTGCATGGCCTACTCGGCCGCCAGCTGCAGGGTCAGGCCCAGCCCGAGCATGTCCTCGGGTTCGCCTTCCAGGTCGGCGCGCAGCAGCGGGCGGGCCTGCAGCCAGGTGCGGTCCAGCGCGAGGTGCAACTGCTCGCCGGCGGCACGCAGGCGCAGCAACGGCATCTCGTCGGTCTCGTGCGAGCGGTGCAGCAGCACCGCCAGCCGCAGCAGGGCGGCACTGCGGCGGGTCGCGGCCAGCAGGCGGTCAGGGATCATCTCGAAGGCCGACTTCGGCACGCCGCGGCGATGGGTGCGGACCAGCGCCGCCAGCACGCGCTGTTCCTGCTGCGAGAAGCCGGCGATGTCGGAGTGCTCGAGGATGTAGGCGCCGTGCACGTGGTAGCCGCTGTGCGCGATGGCCAGGCCGAGCTCGTGCACGCGCGCGGCGCGCGCCAGCATCGCGCGGTCGTCCGCGCCCAGGCCCCAGTCGGCCGCGACCTGGTCGAACAGGCGCATGGCGGTCGCCTCGACCCGTCGCGCCTGGCCGGCATCCACGCCGTAGCGCTGCATGAGCGCGGCCACCGAGACTTCGCGCGGGTCGTCGACGCCGCCGCGGCCGGCCAGGTCGTGCAGCACGCCCTCGCGCAGCGCGGCCTTGCTGACCTGCATGCGTTGCAGGCCCAGCGCGGCGAACACCGCTTCGAGCACCAGCAGGCCGCCGGCGATGATCGGCTTGCGCTCGGCGGACAGGCCGGGCAGGTCGATGTCCTCGATGCGGTCGGCCTGCAGCAGGCGGTCGCGCAGCTGCGGCAGCGCCTCGGCGGTGACCGCGCCCTTGGTCAGCTTCATCGCCGCGCAGATCTCGCCGATCGCCTTGTTGGTGCCCGACGAGCCGATCGCCTCGTCCCAGCCCAGGTTGCGGTAGGTCGACGCGAACTGCTGGAACTCGGCGGAGACCTCGGTGAGCGCGGCGTTCCAGCGCTTGCGCGAGAGCTTGCCGTTGGCGAAGAAGCGGCGGGTGCTGGCGACGCATCCGGCCTGCAGGCTCTCGCGTTCGATCGGGTCGAAGCCGCTGCCGATGATGCATTCGGTGGAGCCGCCGCCGATGTCGATCACCAGCCGCAGCTGGCCGTCCTTGGGCGGTTGCGCATGGGCCACGCCGAGGTAGACCAGGCGCGCTTCCTCGCGGCCGGAGATGACTTCGATGGCGTGCCCCAGCGCGGCTTCGGCGGGGACCAGGAAGCGCTCCGGCGCGCGCAGCTGGCGGACCGTGTTGGTCGCCACCGCGCGGATCCGCGGCGCCGGCAGTTCGGCGACGCGCTGGCCGAAGCGCTCCAGGCAGGCGAGGGCGCGGTCGCGGACGTCCGGCGCCAGCCCGCCGAACCCGTCCAGTCCCTCGGCCATGCGCACGGTTTCGCGCAGGCGGTCGACCACCCGCAGCTGGCCGAGCACGCGCTGCGCCACCACCATGTGGAAGCTGTTGGAGCCGAGGTCGAGCGCGGCCAGCAGGTCGCCGTCGCGCAGCGGGGCGGCTTGCGCGCGGGCCGGGCTGCGGCGCGGGGGCGTCCTCATCGGTCGGTCGGTCGGCGGCGGCGCATGCGGCGATTATCGCCTGCCGCCGCGGTTCAGGCGTACAGGTCGTCGAGCAGCGCGAGCTGCGCCGAGAACGGCGCCTCGCCCTTGCCGGGCTGGCGGCGCAGATAATGGCCGTCGGCCTGCAGGTCCCACGCGTTCTGGTTGTCCTCGAGGTAGTTCGCCAGCCCCTCGCGGTACACGCGTTCAGCGGCGGCCGCGTCGAGGATCGGGAATGCGGTCTCCACCCGGCGCAGCAGGTTGCGTTCCAGCCAGTCGGCCGACGAGCAGAACAGGTCGGGCGCGCCGTCGTTGGCGAACCACCAGATCCGGTGGTGCTCGAGGAAGCGGCCGACGATGGAACGCACGCGGATGTTCTCGGACACGCCCGGCAGGCCGGGGCGCAGGGTGCACGCGCCGCGCACCACCAGGTCGATCGCGACCCCGGCCTGGGAGGCGGCGTAGAGGGCCTCGATGACCTGCGGCTCGTTGAGCGCGTTCATCTTCGCCACGATCCGTGCCGGGCGCCCGGCGCGCGCATGTTCCGCCTCGCGGGCGATGCGCGCCAGCACGCCGGTGTGCAGGGTGAACGGCGACTGCAGCAGGTGCTTGAGCTGCAGCGGCGCGGCCAGGCCGGACAGCTGCTGGAAGATCAGGTGCACGTCGTTGCCGATGTCCGGGTTGGCCGTCATCAGGCTGAAGTCGGTGTACGCGCGCGCGGTGCCGGAGTGGTAGTTGCCGGTGCCGAGGTGCACGTAGCGCCGCAGCTGGCGGCCCTCGCGGCGCACCACCAGCAGCATCTTCGCGTGGGTCTTGTAGCCCACCACGCCGTACACGACCTGCACGCCGGCGTCCTGCAGGCGGTCGGCGAGGCCGAGGTTGGCCTCCTCGTCGAAGCGCGCGCGCAACTCGACGACCACGGTCACGTCCTTGCCGTTGCGCGCGGCCTGGATCAGGTGCTCGACGATCGGCGAGTCCTTGCCGGTGCGGTACAGGGTCTGCTTGATCGCCAGCACGTTGGGGTCTTCGGCGGCCTGGCGGATCAGTTCCAGCACCGGCGCGAACGCATCGTAGGGATGGTGCAGCAGCACGTCGCCCTGGCGGATCGCGTCGAAGATGCCCTCGAGGTCGCGCGACATCCGCGGCTGGAACGGGCGGAACTTCAGGTCGGGCCGGTGGACCATGTCGTAGACCTGGACCACGCGGTTGAGGTTGACCGGGCCGTTGATCTTGTAGACCGCGTTCTGCGGCAGGTCGAAGTTGTCCAGCAGCATGCGCACCACGTCGGGCGGGCAGCGTTCGTCGATCTCCAGCCGCACCGCGCGCAGGTAGCCGCGGCCCAGCAGTTCGTCGCGCAGGGCCAGCGCGAGGTTGTCGACGTCGTCCTCGTCGACGATCAGCTCGGAGTTGCGGGTGACCCGGAACTGGTGCGCGCCCTTGACCTGCATGCCCGGGAACAGTTCGTCGACGAACGCCGACAGCACCGAGCTGAGGAACACGAAGTCGTGGCAGGCGTCGCCGTCGCCATCGGGGTCGTCGGGCAGGCGGATGATCCGCGGCAGCGAGCGCGGCGCGCGCACGATCGCCATGTGGCCCTCGCGGCCGAAGGCATCGCGGCCCTCCAGCAGGACCACCACGTTGAGCGACTTGTTGAGGATCTTCGGGAACGGGTGCGCGGGGTCCAGCGCCAGCGGCGACAGCACCGGCATGATCTCGTCGCGGAAGTGCGCGCGCAGCCACGCGGCCTGGTCCGGGGTCCACTGCTCGCGCTGCAAGAGTCGGATGCCCTGGTCCCACAGTGCGGGCCGGATTTCGTCGTAGAAGCAGCGGTACTGCGCATCCACCAGCTCCGCCGCGCGGTCGTGGATGCGGCCCAGCAGCAACGAGGGCGCCAACCCGTCGGCCGCCGCCGGCAGGCCGAAGTCGATCGCGTGGCGCACCGAGCCGCCGCGGATCTCGAAGAACTCGTCGAGGTTGGTGCAGCTGATGCACAGGTAGCGCAGCCGTTCCAGCAGCGGCACCGCCGGATCCTGCGCCTGCGCCAGCACCCGGAAGTTGAAGTCGAGCTGGCCGAGTTCGCGGTTGGCGTACAGGCTCGGGTCGCGCAGGGCGGGGGCGGTGGCGGGCGGCGGGGTCATGGCAGGGCGGGCGTCTCGGGCGGGGGGTCGCGCGGCAGCAGGTGGCCGGGGCCGAAGCGGCAGGTGAAGATGCTGCCCTTGCCGACCTCGCTGGCGATGTCCAGGTTCGCATGATGCAGGCCCAGCACGTGCTTGACGATGGCCAGCCCCAGCCCGGTACCGCCGGATTCGCGCGAGCGGCTGTTGGACACCCGGTAGAAGCGTTCGGTGATGCGCGGCAGGTGCGTTGCGGGGATGCCGTAGCCGCTGTCGCGCACGGCCAGCGAGGCGCCGCCGTCGGGGTCGCGGGCGAAGCGGATGGCGACCTCGCCGCCGGCCGGCGTGTAGCGGATCGCGTTGCTGACCAGGTTGGAGAACGCGCTGTGCAGTTCCTTGGTGGAGCCGAGCAGGTCCACGCCGGCCGTGTCCTCCACCGCGACCCGGTGCCGGCCCTGGCTCAGCGCCTCCGCCTCGCGGCGCAGGGTGGCCAGCATCGGCGCCATCGCCACCGGTTCCTCGGGCAACTGGTCGCGCGCCTCCAGCCGCGACAGCGCCAGCAGGTCCTCGACCAGCTGGTTCATCCGTTGCGACTGGCGCTGCATCTCCGCCAGCATCGGCGCCCACTCGGGCATCTCCGCCGGGTCCAGCATCTCCAGGTAGCCGTGCACCACGGTGAGCGGCGTGCGCAACTCGTGCGAGACGTTGGCGACGAAGTCGCGGCGCATGTGCTCCAGGCGCATGGTGCGGGTCACGTCGCGGGCGACCAGCAGCCACAGCTCCTCGGAATACGGGATCAGCCGCAGGTTCAGGCGCATGCCCGGGTCGGCCGGGGAGGCCACGTCGGTCAGCGGCTCGGCATTGCGCCCGGCGGCCAGCCATTGCGCCAGCGGCAGCGGCTGCAGCGCGGCGACCAGGGAGGCGTCCTGGTGGCGGGGATAGTGCAGGCCCAGCAGGGGCTTGGCGGCCTCGTTGAACCAGAGCACGCGCTGGGTGTTGCGGTCGACCACCACGATCGCATCCGGCAGCGCGGCGGCGGCGGCGCGATAGGCGCGCAGCATCGCCAGCAGGCGGCGCTTGCGCGCGCGCATTTCGGCCTGGCTGCGGTGCAGCAGGCGGTCGAGTTCGTTCCACACGCCTTCGCCGGTCGGCGGCGCCAGGCGTTGCCGTGCGGTCAGGCGCACCAGCACGCCGCGCAGCTTCCAGTAGTGCCAGGCGACCACCGCCAATGCCGCGAGGGTCAGCGCCGGCCAGGGCTGACCGACCAGCAGTCCGACCGCCAGCCCGATCGCCAGCACCAGGGCCAGCTGGCCGAGGGTGCGGAACCACGCGTTGCGGGCGGCAGGGGACATGCGGCGGGCCTAGCCCCGGTGGCGCCGGCGCGGGCTCATGCCGCGGCCGAGAAGCGGTAGCCGGTGCCGCGCACGGTCTGCACCATCGCGTCCAGGCCATGCGGTTCCAGGGTCTTGCGCAGGCGGCGGATGTGCACGTCGACGGTGCGTTCCTCCACGTAAACGCTGCCGCCCCAGACGTGGTCCAGCAGCTGCGAACGGCTGTACACGCGCTCTGGATGGGTCATGAAGAAGTGCAGCAGGCGATATTCGGTCGGGCCGATCGCGACCGGCGCCGGCTCGCCGCCGGCCCCGGCGAACACGCGGTGCGCGGCACCGTCGATGCGCAGCGCGCCGACCTGCACGCTGCCGTCCTCGTCGTCGTCGCGCGAACGGCGCATCACCGCGCGGATCCGCGCCAGCAGTTCGCGGGCGGAGAACGGCTTCACCACGTAGTCGTCGACCCCGGCTTCCAGCCCGCCGACACGGTCGTTCTCCTCGCCGCGCGCGGTGAGCATGATGATCGGCACGTCGCGGGTCAGCGATTCGCGGCGCCAGCGGCGAGCCAGCTCCAGGCCGCTGCTGCCCGGCAGCATCCAGTCGAGCAGGATCAGGTCGGGCACGCGCTCGGCGATCGCGGCCTGCGCCTCGCGGCCATCGCCGGCGGTCACCGGCTCGAATTCGCCCTTGCGCAGGGCATAGGCGACCATGTCGCGGATCGCGGGCTCGTCTTCGACGATCAGGATGCGCTTCTGCATGCCGGGTCCTGCGTGGCGGCGGGGGCGGTGCCTCGCGGCACCATGCTGCCATTACACGACCGTTTTGTGACGCTTTGGTGACGTTGTCACCATTCGCCGCTGGCGGCGCCGGCGCGCACCCCGACCCGGATCTTGCCGGTGGCATCCTCGTCGCGCACGCCCTGCCGGCGCAGTTCCAGCACCACCGGGGTGATCGCGGCGATGCGGGCGTCGATGCGGCTGCGCGCGTAGTAGTCGAGGTTCGCGCGCTTCTTCAGGTTGTTGAGCTGGACCAGCGCCTGCTCGGGGCGGCCGCCGAGGTAGGCCGCCTCCGCCCATGCCTCGCCCGCGCGCAGTTCGTCGCCGGCCACTTCATTGGCGCGGGCATAGGCCTGCTGGAACAGGGCATCGTTCGCCGCCGACGACGACAGCAGCGGACGCAGCGCGGCCACCGCGCGCTCGCCGGCCGCCTTGCTGTTGCGCTCGGCCAGCAGCTGCGCGTAGCTGAGGGCCAGCGCGCGATGGGTCGGCATCCGCGCCAGCCAGGCCTCGAACCGGCGGTCGGCATCAGCCGCGTGCCCCGATTGCGCCTCCGCCTGGCCCAGCCCGATCGCCAGCCACAGGCTGTCCGGGCGCTTGGCCTGCAGTGCCTGCAGCTCGGGCAGGGCATCGCGGTACTGGCCGGCCTGCATCCTGGCGAAGGCCAGGCCATAGCGCTGGGCATCGTCCAGCGGCGACTTGGCCTGCATCGCCTGGTATTCGCGGATGGCCTGGGCCGGGGTATTGGCACTGAGCACGCGCAGGCGTTCGCGGGCGAAGCCGAAATCGCCGGTGGTGCCGCGGCCGCGCGGACCCTGGGCCTGGATGCGCAGGCCGGCGGGCAGCAGCGGGTTGCTGCTGACCGCCACCGCGTCCGCGGCGACCTGCGGTTCCAGCTTGGCCGCGCGTTCGCGCGCCTCGCTGATGCGGCTCAGGGTGAGCGGGTGGGTCTGCAGGTAGCCCGGCACCTGCGAACGTTCGTCGCCCTGGTTCATGCGTACCACGGACTGCAGGGTTTCGAAGAATTCGGCCATCGCCTGCGGGTCGAAACCGGCGCGGGCAAGGTTGCGGATCCCGATGCGGTCGGCCTCGGCTTCGTTGTCGCGGGTGTAGTCGATCTGCCGCTGCTGCAGCATGCCCAGCCCGGTCATCACCGCCGCCGAGGTGGCATCCCCGCTGGAATTGCCGCCGGCCTGCTGCGCCGCGACGATCGCGCCGAGCGTGGCCAGCAGGATCGGCAGGCTGTCGCGCTGCGCCTTCTCCGCGCCGCGCAGGACATGCTGCTGGGTGACATGGGCGATTTCGTGGGCGAGCACGCCGGCGACTTCGTCCTCGCGGTCCGCCGCCAGCACCAGGCCGGCGTTCATCCCGATGTAGCCGCCGAGGGTCGCGAACGCATTGATCTGGCGGTCGCGCAGCAGGAAGAAGGTGAAGCTCTGCTGCGGCCGGTCGCTGCTGCCGCCGAGGCGCAGGCCGACGTCGCGCAGCCAGCCGTCGAGCAGGGGATCGTCGAGCACGTAGCCGGCGTGCCGCAGCTGCGCCAGGGTCATCGCGCCATACTCGGCCTGCCGCGCGGGCGACAGCACGGTGCCGGCCGACGAGCCGATGTCCGGCAGGCGCGCGTCCTGCGCCGCGGCGGGCAGGCAGGTCGCGAGCGCCAGCGCGAACGGCAGCAAGCGTCGTGGGAACGGGTGGCGGCGGCGATCGGTCATCTGGGCAGGATGCTGTGTTCGGCGGCGGTGGGCGTGAACGGGGCTTGAGTGGCTGGAAAACACGGCCTTGCCGCCGCATATTGGACCATCGCGATCCTCGCATGTTCCCGGAGACCGTCTTGAGCGACACCCCCGCCATCACCCTGTACACCACCGCGATCTGCCCGTATTGCGTGGCCGCCAAGAACTTCCTGCGCAGCAAGGGCAGGGACTGGACCGAGGTGCGCGTCGACCTCGACGCCGACGCGCGCATGAAGATGGTGGCGGAGACCGGCCGCACCAGCGTGCCGCAGATCTTCATCGGCGCCACCCATGTCGGCGGCTACGACGACATGATGGCGCTGCAGCGCGCCGGCAAGCTGCAGCCGCTGCTGGACGGGGGTGCGGCATGAGCGACGCCGAAGACCGGGTGCGCGAATTCACCGAGTTCCGCCAGCGCATGAACCAGCGCATCCTGGCCGAGCCCAACCAGGTCGTGCGCCGCTTCTTCGCGCTGGACACCCAGACCTACCAGGCCGGCGCGCTGGACGTGAAGACCAAGGAGCTGATGGGGCTGACCGCCTCGATGGTGCTGCGCTGCGACGACTGCATCAGCTACCACGTCGCCCAGTGCAAGGAGGCCGGCGTCACCCGCGAGGAGATGTTCGAGGCGTTCTCGGTCGGGTTGGTGGTCGGCGGCTCGATCGTGATCCCGCACCTGCGGCGCGCGGTCGACTTCCTCGACCGCCTGGAGCAGGGCGAGGCCGCCGCGCCGCCCACCCACGACCATGGTTGAAGGCCGGCGGGGCCGCGTGCGCGCCCCGCATCTGCGATAATCGCGGGTTCCATCCCCGGCGTCGCGCGTCCCGCGCGGCGCCCGCCTGTCTGGAATCCCCAAGCAATGACAACGATCACGGTCATCCGCGGCGACGGCATCGGCCCGGAAATCATGGACGCCACCCTGCACGTGCTGGACGCGATGCAGCTCGGCCTGCAGTACGAATTCGCCGACGCCGGCATGGTCGCCCTCGAGAAGCACGGCGAACTGCTGCCCGCGGCGACCATGGATTCGATCCGCCGCAACCGCATCGCCCTCAAGTCGCCGCTGACCACCCCGGTGGGCGGCGGCTTCAGCTCGATCAACGTCGAGCTGCGCAAGCGCTTCGACCTGTACGCCAACGTGCGTCCGGCCAAGAGCTTCCCCAACACCAAGTCGCGCTTCCCCAGCGGCGTCGACCTGGTCACGGTGCGCGAGAACACCGAGGGCGCCTACATCGGCGAGGGCCAGGCCCTGTCCGAGGACGGCGAGGTCGCCACGCTCACCCAGAAGATCACCCGCCGCGGTTCCGAGCGGATCGTGCGCTACGCCTTCGACCTGGCCCGCAAGACCGGCCGCCGCAAGGTCACCGTCGTGCACAAGGCCAACATCCTGAAGTCGACCTCCGGCCTGTTCCTCAAGACCGCGCGCGAGGTGGCCCAGCAGTATCCCGACATCGAGTGCAACGAGATGATCGTGGACAACACCTGCATGCAGCTGGTGATGCGCCCCGAGCAGTTCGACGTGATCGTCACCACCAACCTGTTCGGCGACATCATCTCCGACCTCTGCGCCGGCCTGGTCGGTGGCCTCGGCCTGGCGCCCGGCGCGAACATCGGCACCGAGGCGGCGATCTTCGAGGCCGTCCACGGCTCGGCCCCGGACATCGCGGGCCAGGGCATCGCCAATCCGTGCGCGCTGCTGCTGGGCGCGGGCCAGATGCTTGACCACCTCGGGATGGCCGACCAGGGCAACCGCCTGCGCGGCGCCATCATCGCCACCCTCGAGGCCAGGGACACCCTGACCCCGGACCTCGGCGGCAGCGGCACCACGCTGAGCTTCGCCAAGGCGATCGCCAGCCGCCTGTGAGGCCCTTCCATCGGGCAGGAAAAAGGGCGCCGATGGCGCCCTTTTTCGTTGCCGCCGCGCGCGTCAGTTGCGCGATTGCAGCTTGCTGAGCAGGCGCAGGAGTTCGAGGTACAGCCACACCAGGGTGACCAGCAGGCCGAACGCGCCGTACCACTCCATGTACTTCGGCGCGCCCTGTTCGACGCCCTGTTCGATGAAGTCGAAATCGAGCACCAGGTTGAGCGCGGCGACGATCACCACGCCCACGCTGAACAGGATGCCGATGGTGCTGGATTCGTGGATGAAGCCCATCCCGCCGAAGCCGAACAGACGCAAGCCCATGTTCACCAGGTAGAGCAGGGCGATCGCCCCGGTGGCGGCGACCACGCCGAGCTTGAAGTTCTCGGTGGCCTTCACCAGTCCGCTGCGGTACGCCAGCAGCAGGGCCGCCAGGGTGCCGAAGGTGAGCCCGACCGCCTGCATCACGATGCCGGGGAAGCGCAGTTCGAACATGGCCGACACCGCGCCGAGGAACAGGCCTTCCAGCGCCGCGTAGAGCGGGGCGGTGTACGGCGACCAGGCCTTCTTGAAGATCGTGACGAGGGCGACGATGAACCCGCCGATCGCGCCGCCCCAGACATAGGGCATGATCGCGCCGGGGTTGCCGGCGGCCATCGCGGCGGAGAACTGCGACCAGCTGAACAGCGCGCCGGCCAAGGTCAGCACCAGTAGGAAGGCGGTCTTGTTGACCGTGCCGTTCAGGGTCATGGTGCCGGCGTCGCCGCGCACCACGGTGCCGCTGCCGAGGTCGAGGAAGGTGTCGTCCTTGAGGACGGGGTTGCCGCTGCGCATGGCGCGATCCTGTGCGTGCCGGCCGATCGCCGGTGCGCCGAGCATACCCAAGCGCGCGACTGGTGCGAAAGGCGGGACTCGAACCCGCACGCCTTGCGGCACTGGAACCTAAATCCAGGGCGTCTACCAATTCCGCCACTTTCGCGTGCGGCCATTGTAGCGACGGGCCGGGCCCGCCCGGCGGGCGAACCGTGGTTCGAATCCGCGGCGGCCGTCGGAAAAGAAAACGCCCGGCTTTGGGCCGGGCGTCTCGGGATTGGTGGGCCGTCAAGGGTGAGCGGGGGATTCGAGCAGCGTCGCTGCGAGCCCGCGAACGCCCGTCGCGCTGCATCGCGACGGGCAGGGCCCGCGCAGCAGGCGAACCGTGGTTCGAATCCGCGGCGGCCGTCGAAAAAGAAAACGCCCGGCTTTGGGCCGGGCGTCTCGGGATTGGTGGGCCGTCAAGG
>ERZ1645185.385-NODE-385-length-18623-cov-15.791092_pt1 | contig 18623 bp, 13 predicted proteins | sample MGYA00575351_ERZ1645185 | MGnify/ENA primary metagenome ERZ1645185 (study PRJEB40838, sample SAMN11284767) | freshwater sediment metagenome | isolation source: river sediment | host: Sediment | place: India: Jana village, Kanpur | collected 2015-12-17 ...
CCGCCAAGAAGGCGGTGAAGAAGGCTGCTGCGAAGAAGCCGGCCGCCAAGAAGGCTGCTGCCAAGAAGCCGGCGGCGAAGAAGCCGGCTGCCAAGAAGAAGGCCGCGAAGAAGGCCAAGCCGGTTGCGATGCCGGCGATGCCCGCGCCGATGATGTAAGAAGCCTGGCTCGACCAGGCAACGCGTTACACCTGAAGGCCCTTCCCGTTGCCCAGGCGGGAGGGGTTTCTTTTTGGGCGGTGGCCCGGCAGCGCCGGGCGGGTGCGGGTCAGAACGGCGAGGCCTGCGCGGCCGAGGCGTCGGCGCCCGCGCCATTCACCGGCTTGCCGGCATACAGCGTCGGCGCGGACTCGTCCGGCAGCACGTCCTCGTCCAGCCACTGGCCGCCGGAGATCCCGAGCGCACGGTCGAGGACCGTCGGCAGCAGGCCGGAGGGCAGGGCGCTTTCGCTGTTCCACAGGATGGCGATGCCGAGGTCCCGATCGGGAAGCATCGCCATCGCGGTGCGATAGCCCTGCACCGCGCCGCCGTGGAACACGACCTGGTGGCCGGCGTAGTCGAACACGCGCCAGCCCAGGGCATAACCCGCCGAGCTCAGGCGCGCGCGGCGCCAGCCGGAACCGCGCAACTCGCCCGGCGTCTGCACCAGCGGGGTATGCAGGGTGGCGAGCAGTGGCGCGGGCAGCACGTCGGGGCGGTGGCCGGACTGCGCGATCAGCCATTGCGCCATGTCGCTGATGCTGGCGTTGACGCCGGCCGCCGGCGCGACCCGGTAGTAGTTCGGCTTCGGCGATACCGGCACCCAGCCGCCGCGCCCGCGCACGTGCGGGCGCGCCCAGCGCGCGCTGGCCTCAAGGCCTTCCAGGCCGTAGCTGGCGTCGTGCATCCCGAGCGGCTTGAAGATGCGGCGGGCTACGGTCTCGCTGTAGAACTGGCCGGTGGCGGCGAACACGATGTCGCCGATCAGGCTGAAGGCGACGTTCTGGTAGGCGTAGCACTCGCCCGGCGCGCAGGTCATCGGCGCATTCGCCATGCGCAGGGTCAGGCTGCGGACATCGGCGTTGGCCTCGAGGTCGCGGTCGTAGGCGTTGCGGGTCAGGCCGACCCGGTGGCTCAGCAGGTCGGCGACGGTGACCTGCTCGGCCGCGCCGGGGCGCGACAGCTTGAAGTCGGGGACGTAGTCGACGAGGTGGCTGTCCCAGCGCAGCACGCCGTCGTTGACCAGGATGCCGGTGACGGTGCCGGCGAACGACTTGGACAGCGAGGCCAGCCGGAACACCGTGTGCGCATCGACCGGGCTGCCGGCGTGGGCGTCGGTGACGCCGTAGCCGCGCGCGCTGAGGACGCGCCCGTCCTGCACGATGGCCACCGCGAGGCCGGGGATGCGGCCATTGGCGACCAGTTGCTGGGCCATCGCCTCGACCTCGGCGATGTTGACCGCCGGAACCAGCCGCCGTGCCGCGAGGGCGGGGGCGTCGGAGGCCGTCGCGGCCGTGGGCGCGCTTGCGGCGGTACCGTTCCAGGTCATCGCGCTCTGCGCCGCGGAACCGACCGCGACCGAGAGCAGGGTGGCCACGAGTGCGATGCGCCAGGCGCGTCGACCGGTGCGATCCATCATCGGCGATCCCCTGTGGTTGTACGGCGACCCGCCGATTCTAGCGCCGGCGGACCACTTTGCATGAACAGGGGGAGGTTGCGGGCCTAGATACTTGATCGGGCTCGCATTTATGTCCCACACCTCGGACTCAACCCGCCTTGATCAGGTCGGCGGCGCGCTCGGCGATCATGATCGTCGGGGCGTTGGTATTGCCGCCCGGCAGGCTGGGCATCACCGAGGCATCGACCACGCGCAGGCCCTCGACGCCGCGCACGCGCAGCGACGCATCCACCACCGCCGCGTCGTCGTCGCCCATCCGGCAGGTACCGACCGGGTGGTACACCGACTCGGCCTTGCGGCGGATGAAGGCGACCAGCTCGGCATCGGAGAGGTCGCTGCGTTCGGGGAAGATCGGCGCCCCGCGATAGGGATCGAAGGCCGGCTGGGCGAAGATCTCGCGCGAGACCTTGGCGCACTCGACCATCATCCGCAGGTCGAAGCCCTCGGCATCCGACAGGTAGTTCGCCTCGATCCGCGGCTTGTCGCTGGCGCGGTTGCTCGCCAGCGTCAGCCGGCCGCGGCTGCGCGGCCGCAGGAAGCAGGCGTGCAGGGTGTAGCCGTCGCCCGGGAGGCGGTGGCGGCCATGGTCGTCGAGCATCGCCGGCACGAAGTGGAACTGCACGTCGCAGCGCGCGTCCGGCGCCAGCGGCGAGCGCCAGAAGCCGCCGGCCTCGGCGATGTTGCTGCTGCCCGCGCCGCGGTGGCCGCGCAGGAAGTAGTCGAAGGCCATCTTCGGCTCGTTGATGCGGTCGTAGGTGATCCGCTGGGTGGAATGCTGGAGGGTGCAGATGTCGAGGTGGTCCTGCAGGTTCGCGCCGACGCCGGCCACGTCGTGCACCACGTCGATGCCGAGCTTGCGCAGCGCATCGGCCGGACCGATGCCGGACAGCATCAGCACCTGCGGCGAATTGATCGCGCCGCCGCTCACGATCACCTCGCGCGCGGCGGGCTGGTGGAAAGCCTGCCCACGCATCGCGTAGGTCACGCCGTTGGCGCGTCGCCCGTCGAAGGTGATGCGGCTGACCAGCGCGCCGGTATGCACGGTCAGGTTCGGCCGGCTGCGCACCGGCGCGAGGTAGGCCGCCGCGCTGGAGCAGCGCGCGCCATTACGCTGGGTGACCTGGTACAGGCCCACGCCGGCCTGCGCCGGGCCGTTGAAGTCGCGGTTCGACGCGATCCCGGCCTGGTTGGCGGCTTCGATGAAGACATGCGAGAGCGGGTTGCTGTGGCGCAGGTCGGACACGCCCAGCGGGCCGTCGCCGCCGTGCAGGGCATCGCCGCCGCGGGTGTTGCCTTCGGCGCGCTTGAAGTAGGGCAGCACGCTGGCCCAGTCCCAGCCGTGCGCGACGCGCGCCCAGTCGTCGTAGTCGGCGGGCACGCCGCGGATGTAGCACATCGCGTTGATCGAGCTGGAGCCGCCGAGCACCTTGCCGCGCGGCCACCACAGGACGCGGTTGTCGAGCTGTGGCTCCGGGACGGTGTCGTAGTCCCAGTTCACGCCCTTGCGGTTGACCAGCTTGGCCAGGCCGGCGGGCATGTGGATGAAGGGATGCCAGTCGCGCGGGCCGGCTTCCAGCAGCAGCACCTTGACGTTCGGGTCTTCGCTCAGGCGGTTGGCGAGCACGCAGCCGGCCGAACCGGCGCCGATGATGATGTAGTCGTACAAGCGAAGCGGCCGGCATCCAGGGTGGCGCCGACGCTATGCCCGCGGCCTAGAGCAAATGCTCTGCAACCGGGCTGGCGCCATCCGGCGCCTGCGGTTACCGTGGCGCATCGTCGCGCCCAGCCGGCCACAGGATGACGGACGCCCCCACCGCCACCGGACGCATCGCCCGCTTCAGGAGCGCGCTGGCAGACTCGCCGCCGCTGCTGTGGTCGTTCCTGTATTTCTTCAGCCTGCTGTGCGGCTACTACGTGCTGCGCCCGGTGCGCGAGGCCATGGGCGCGTCCGCCGACGTCGCCGCGGTCTTCCCGCCGGCGATGGTGGAGTTCTTCGCGGCGCGCGGGTTGCCGCTGAAGGAGCTGACCCTGCAGGTGCTGTTCACCTGCACCTTCCTGATCATGCTCGCGTTGCAGCCGGTCTACGGCGCACTGGTCAGCCGCTATCCGCGGCGCGTGTTCCTGCCCGTGGTGTACGGCTTCTTCATCGTCACCCTGCTGCTGTTCCATGCCGCCTTCGACAGCGGGATGCCGGGCCGCGGGATGGCGTTCTTCCTGTGGATCACGGTGTTCAACCTGTTCGCGGTGGCGGTGTTCTGGAGCTTCATGGCCGACGTCTACGACAACGTCGAGGCGCGCCGCTACTACGGCTACATCGGCGCGGCTGGGACGCTGGGCGCGATCGCCGGACCGATGCTCACGCGGGTGCTGGTGGAGCGCATCGGCATCGCCAACCTGATGCTGGTGTCGGCCGGCTTCCTGCTGCTGTGCGTCGGCTGCCTGCTGCGCCTGCGCCGCTACGCCGTGCAGCGCGAGGCCGCGCGCCAGCTCGCCAGCGGCGAGGTGCCGATGGGTGGCACCGTGCTCGCGGGCCTGCGGCTGGTGGCGCGCGAGCCGCTGCTGCGCTGGATGGCGGTGCTGACGGTGTTCGGGGTCGGCGTCGGCACCCTGCTGTACAACGAGCAGGCGGCGATCGTGCGCCAGTTCTACCCGGACCCGGAGCGCGCCACCGCGTTCTACGCGAACATCGACCTGGCGGTGAACGGGCTCACCCTGTTCGTGCAGTTGCTCGTCACGCGCGCCTTGCTCTCGCGCTTCGGCATCGGCCCCGCGCTGTTGATCCCGGGCGTGGCGATCATCGCCGGCTATGCCGCGCTGGCGGCCTCGCCGCTGCCGTTGCTGGTGGCGGTGGTGCAGGTGGTGACCCGCGCCAGCGAGTTCTCGCTGGCCAAGCCCGCGCGCGAGACCGTGTACACGCGGGTCGCCCGCGAGTGGCGCTACAAGGCCGGTGCCGCGATCGACACCGTGATCTACCGCGGCGGCGACCTCACCTTCGTCTGGGTGCACAAGCTGCTGTCGGGCTTCGGGTCGCAGGCGGTGTTCGGCGTGGGCCTGCTGGTCGCCTGCGGCATGACGCTGGGCGCGCTCGGCGTGTTGCGCGAGGCGCGCAAGTTGCCCGCGGCACGGCAGGGGGAGCCCAGCGCCGGCACTTGAGCCGCCCCCGGCGTGTGGGGGGCGGCGACTTAGCGATTTAGTCGTTAATGATGATCGGGTTTGATGTGGCGTGTGTTTCCCGCCCAGGCATTGCATCTTCGTCCTCTTGCTTGATCCCCTCGCTGCCCTGCGACTGATTGCTGTCCGGGATTCCGTCCTTGTCCAGGTCGTCGGGGATCGGCTTGTTCGAATTGCCCATGTGAGTCTCCTGTCGGGTTTTGTATCGCGTATTGCCGACTCGTGAAGGCGATGCCGCGCGTCGGCTCGCGGCAGAACATGCGTTGCCTCTGGCTTCAATCATTGATGATGATCGGGTTCTTGCTCGTATTGGTGATGCCCGCATCCGCAATGGTGGAATACACCGCACCATCGATGGAGACACGCAGCCTGTAGGTCCAACGTCCGTCAGTAGTTCGATCGGCATGGTTGTCGCAGATCGACAATGAATTGCCATTCGAGCCGATGGTCGGTGTTCCGAAGATGACGGCGGGCGGCGGCGGGCTACTGACCCATTCGAAACCCGGTTCCGGCGCGCTCATCGGGACGAATTCGCCTTGGGCGAGGTTGCCCGTCAGGTTCCAGGTGATGGTCTGCGGGTTCGCCTTCTTGCCAACCTTGATGTGCCCATGGTCGTGGACTCTCAGCGCGGGCGGTGTAACCGAGGTGTCCAGCGTGACGTTGACGTTGTTGGTCATGGAGAGCTCCTTGTCTTCGTGCGTCCAAGCGATGACACCGACGATTCCGTATCGGCGGTGAGCGCGCGGACATGGATACCCGCGCGGGCGAGTGAAACGGCGAGCACAGGGTCACGGTAGCCGGCGGATGCAAGTGACTTGGCTGTCCTCGCAGCCTCGACCCTTCGGCCGAGTTGCATCAGTGCGTCCGCCTCCAGCGCCATCAATCGAGGGTCACGCCGACCGGATGGTTGCTGCTCGATGCTGGCGAGTGCTTGTCTTGCGAGAACGTGGCGGTCAGGGGGCTGGGACAGCGAAGCCAGTCTGAGACGCGCATTGACCGTGGCCAACAACGTGCCGCGTTCCTGAGGGTTGCGCTGTAGCTGGGGTTCGAGGATAGCCAGCGCATCTCGCAGCGAAGCCTCCGCCTCCTCGTCAGGTGCGCGTGCCGAGATCGATTGCTCGGCGCGCTCGGTAAGCGCCTCCGCGCGATCACGCTGCCAGGTGGGTTGGTTCGGATTGGCTTTCGCCAGCATATTCAACGCATCCAGTGACTCTCGCACCAACGCATTCGCGGCCCCGGCATTGCCCCGAATGCGTTCGACTCTGGCCATTTGCAATGCGTACAGACCGACTTCCCGCCGAAAATCGCTGCTGTCGGGTTCCATTGCACTCAATCTGCGCGCTTCCTCCAACGCGCGTTGGAGAAGCGTGGCGCCTTCCGACAGGGAGCCGGCTAGGGCGAGGGTGCGCCCCAGAGATGCCCGCGCCTTCAGTAGGAGCCGTCGTTGCTCGTTGTTGCGTGGATCAAGATCGACGAGCCGTGACTTGACCGCCATGTCTTGGCGATAGCCGGCAACTGCGCCGGCCAGATCTCCTCGAAGCAGGGCCATTTTCGCGAGATTGTTATGGGCAATGGCCAACTGCGTCTGCCATTCCACGTTGTCTGCATCCTGCCGTGAAAGTCGCTCTGCGGCCGCCAGCATGCGTCGATACCGGTCGCTGGCTGCCTCGATTTGGCCATTCGCCTCCAGGACATGCCCGATGTTGTTGTCGATCGTCGATGACTGGAACAGCAGCTGTGCATCGTTCGGGGAGAAGCGACGCGCGGCGTCAAGCACGCCGTGGGCTGTCTCGAAGTTGCGCTCCGCATCCCCCAACTCGCCCTGATGCCACTCGGTCAGCCCGATGTAGGCCATGGCGTCGGCGTATGCGAGTTGAAGGGCGACATCACGTGGCGTTGACCTTGCCAACCTACCCGACAGGTCGGCCGCAGCGCGGAAGCTTTCGATCGCCTTCCGATACTCGCCCTGCTCGCTGCGGACCACGCCGATCTTGACCAGCGCCTTGGCGCGCTGTTCCAGGGCTTCGGCGGTGACGTCGGTCCGCGGCAGCGAGGCGAAGTAGTCCATCGCCTTGTCGTTCACCGATGCCAGGATGTCGAGGCGACCCACTTCCGACAATTTGTCGTTGAGGTCGCCCAGCATGAAGTCGACCAGCGCTTCCGCCTGCTTCTGCCGGCGTTCCGCCGCCTTGCGCGCGATCACCGCCTGCACCGCGAGCACCGAGGTGACGAGCATGACCAGCACCGCCAGTCCGGTGATCGCGGCCATGCGCCGGTGGCGGCGCTGCGCCTCGCGCTGGCGGAGCGTGTCCAGCGGCAGCCCGAACAGGCCGGCCAGCAGCTTGAGCAGGGCCAGCGAACGGCCGTCCTTGCCGCTGCGCGCGTCGGCCGCGATCGGGTTGGCGACGAGGTCGAGCGCATCGGTCGCCGGGTCGAGGTCATGGCGCAGCGCATGCGGGAAGCATTCGCGCGCATCGCCGGCATTCGGTTCGCCGGCCACGATGAAGGCATAGATGCGGTCGCCGCGGCCGAGCCGCTTGAAGGCGAGGATCTCGGCATCGACGTAGGGCGAGCGCGCGGCATCCGGCGAGCAGAGCACCACCAGGGCTTCGGAGTCGGCGAGCGCGGACTCGATCTGCGGGCCGAGGTGCCCGGCGCTGGGCAGGTCGTCGCGGTCGCGGAACACCGGGGCCATGCGCTCGGGCAGGGGGCCGTGCGCACCGCTGCCGCCCCGCAGGCGCGAGGGGAGGCGGTACGACTCCAGCCGCCGGTGCAACCACGCGGCCCAGCGCGCGTCGGCATGGCTGTAGCTGATGAAGGCGCGATAGTGCATCGCATCCCCTGTGGGCCGGCCGCCCCCGGGAAACCGCCGGCAATCACCATGACTACGCCGTTTGGCGCATCAAGCGGACAGCGGGCCGCCCTCCAGCGGACGCTCGCGGTGCAGCAGGATCCACTCGGCGTGTTCCTCCAGGCAGGCGCAGCCGAGCGCGCGCAGCAGGTGCCGGGCCTCGTCGTCGTCCGCGGCGAGGTCCAGCCGCCAGCGGCAGCTCTCGAACAGGCGGCGCATGAAGCGGAACTGCTTGATCAGCTCCTTGTCCGCGTTCTTGTAGGCCAGCGCCTCGCGGATGCCGGCCACCAGCGGCAACAGGCCCATCGCCATCACCAGCCCGGTGCGCCAGCCATCGCCCAGGCGCGGGCCGAGCACCAGCAAGGCCAGTGCGCCGAGCAGGCCGCCGGCCAGTGCGAGCTCGCCGAGGCGGGTGGTGGTGCGGTACGCATGCTCGCGGCGCGCCACGCCGGCGCGAAAGTAGCGCAGCTGGCCGCCGGTCTCGCCGGGCGCGTCGCCGCCGGTGCCCACCCAGTGCGCGATGACCCAGTGCAGCCAGCCGGTGTCGGATTCGAAGCCGTCGTCACGCAGCAGGTTGCTGCCGCGCATGGCGTGGCGGATCCAGCTCAGGTCCACGTCCTGCTTCTGCAGGAAGCTGTCGTAGCCCAGGCTGCTGTTGGGCGGGGTTTCGACGCCGGCCAGCCGCCAGTACACCTGCACCCGCAGGCCTTCGGCGAGGCCGCGGTAATCGAGGAACTTGCGGTGCCATTCGCGGCGCGCGGCGATCCAGCGCACCAGCGCCCCCAGCGCGAACAACAGCAGGAACAGGGCGACGAAGCCGCGATGGGCGTCGAGGTCGGAATACAGGATGAAGGCCAGGCCCATCGCCGCGGCCAGGGCATGGGTGACGAGCATGCCGCCGCGCATGCGCCAGCGGAAATGCGCGGCCAGCCAGTCGGCGGTGCCGAACAGGGCGTCGGTCTCGCGGACGAAGGCCGGCGGCGGCGCCGGCATGTCGCCGCCGAGCAGCGATGCGCGCTCGCCGGCGATCGCCTCGCGGTAGCGCGCCGCATCGCGATTGAAGGCCTGCAGCTGCGCGAACACGTGCCGGTACTGCGCGGGCGGTGGCCCATCGCCGCGGCTGTCGCCCTCCAGCGTGACCCAGCGCGGCGGCGGCACGCCCGTGGTCGGTGCAGCGGGTCCTGGATGCGGCATGCGGCGCGGGCAGTGCACGTGGTAGACCAGGTCGCTTTCGTCGTCGGCCAGCAGGTTGGGCGCGATGTCCTCCGCGCGGAAGCCGGGCATGGTGTTGCGCAGGTGGTAGTCCACGACCTGCGCGGTGCCGCCGGTGGCATCGCTGGGGCGGCCGTCCCACAAGGCCAGCAGGACCTGGCAGTGCGAGGACACGAACATCCCCAGCTGCGCGTACTGGCGATTGCGCGCCGCGCCGCGCGCCTGCAGGTCTTCCACGCGGATGCGCGGGGCCAGCGGCAGCGTGCGCACCCGCGCCTGCGCCAGCAGCACGCGGAACCTGGCAAGGGCGAGGGCGTCCTCGAAGTCGTCCTCGTAGGCCGCCTGCGGCAGGGGCAGCGGCACCACCAGTTCGATGCCCAGCGCCAGGGCTTCCTCGGCCACCAGCTGGTCGCCGCCGCTGGCCAATGCGGATATCACCCGCAGCGGCAGGTCGGGGTAGTCGCGCTGCAGCCCGGCGAGGAACGCGCGGACTTCCGCGCGCAGGCGCGGGATCTCGGCATCCACGAGGTCGCGGTGCGCGGTCACCCCGATGTTGAGGTGGATGCGCGCCGGCTCCCCGCCTGTCCCGCCTGCCGCCATCCTGCCCCCGGTTGGCGCCCCGCCGGCGCCATGCGACCCTGCCTTCCTGCAACGGAGTATGCCCATGTCGCCGGTCGCGCACGTCCTCGTGGTCCTCGTCGCCCTCCTGCACCTCGGCTTCCTGGTGCTGGAGATGTTCCTCTGGACCAGGCCGGCGGGCCTCAAGGTGTTCCGCAACACGCCGGAGAAGGCGTCGGCCACCCGCGTGCTCGCGGCCAACCAGGGGCTGTACAACGGGTTCCTCGCGGCGGGCCTGCTTTATGCCGTCGCCACGGGCTCGCGCGAGTTCGCGGTGTTCTTCCTCGCCTGCGTGGTGGTGGCCGGCGCGTATGGCGCGTGGTCGGTCAACAGGCGGATCTTCGTGGTGCAGGCGATGCCGGCGCTGGCCGCATTGGCGGCCCTGGCCTGGGGCTGATCAGCGCGCCGACTTCGGCGACACCCACATCGCAATGGTCGCGCGGAACACCACGTCGCCGGCCGGATCCTCGACGACTACCTCGAATGGCAGTTCGTAGCCGGCCTCCGCCTCGCGCGGCGGGAACGCCGGCGTCGCGATGGCGCGCATGCGGCCGACCGCCTTCTTCAAGTAGGCAACGGTCATGCCCTTGGGGATCCAGCGCATCGAGGTCGGGATGCTGGCATCGCACGTCAGGCCGCCGACGAATTCGGCGAGGTTGCACAGGGCGATGGCGTGCACGGTGCCGAGGTGGTTGGTGACCCGGCGGCGATGCGCCAGCGTGGCGATGCCGCGGCCCGGCTCGAGCGACTCGATCCGCGGCGCGATGCTGGCGAAGTAGGGCGCCTTCCAGCACACCAGCCGCGAGAACAGCCAGCGGCCCGCGGGCCACCGGCTGATGCGCCGGTATGCGGCGAGGACGTTCACGCCGCCGCGCGCGGCGCCGGGGCCTGGCCGTGCAGGGTCGCGTATCCCGCGGAGCGCAATTCGGCGGGATCGAAGTCGTCGACCATGATCGCGTCGAGGGTGATCGCGCGCAGCTCTTCCAGCTGCTTGCGTTCCTCGGCGGTGATCCAGCCTTCGCGCACGCCCTCGTCCAGCTGGGCGTCGAACTCGAGCGCCTCGATGTCGCTGTTCTTCAGCGCCTTGAGGAACTTGCGCTCGACCGGCTCGGCCATCACCACCTTCGGCAGGTAGCTGGCGATGCGACCGGCCGGGTTGTGCTCGCCGGGGGTGGTGAACACGCCGGTGGCCAGCCGTTCGCGCGCGTCGCACGGGGTCATCAGCAGCGAGGCGACCTTGTGGCCCAGGCGGTCGCTCGGCGCCTGCGCGCGGCGGCCCCACGGGAAGATCACCAGCCACAGCAGCCAGCCCACCGGGCGGATCGGGAAGTTGCGCAAGGCGCCGGACAGCGCGGTCTCGATCTTGTTGACCGCGTCGTGGAAGGCATAGGCCAGCAGCGGCTGGTCGCCGGCCGGCGCGCCCTGGTCGTGGTGGCGCTTGAGCATCGCGCTGGCGATGTACAGCTGGCTGAGGACGTCGCCGAGGCGGCCTGAGAGCGATTCCTTGAACTTCAGCTTGCCGCCGAGCAGCAGCATCGACGTGTCCGCCATCACCGCCAGCGCGGCGGAATAGCGGTTGAGCTTGCGGAAGTAGCGGCGGGTGTCGTCGTCGCCGGGCGCGCTGCCGATCTTGCTGCCGGTCAGGCCGTACCACCAGCTGCGCACCGCGTTGCTGATCGCGTAGCCGATGTGGCCGAACAGGGCGGTGTCGAACTGGTCGATGCGCGCCTTCGGATCCTCGAGCTGCGCGGCCTTCATCTCCTTCATCACCCACGGGTGGCAGAGGATGGCGCCCTGGCCGAAGATCATCAGCGAGCGGGTCATGATGTTCGCGCCCTCGACCGTGATCGCGATCGGCGCGGCCTGGTACGAGCGCCCGGCGAAGTTGCGCGGGCCGAGGATGATGCCCTTGCCGCCGAGGATGTCCATGCAGTCCAGCGACGCCTTGCGGCCCATCTCCGTGCAGTGGTACTTGGCGATGGTGGACGGCACCGCGGGGTTCTCGCCGCGCGCCACCGCCGCCGCGGTCGCCTCGGACAGCGCGCTGCAGGCGTAGGCGTTGCCGCCGATCCGCGCCAGCGCTTCCTCGACGCCCTCGAAGCGGCCGACCGACAGGCCGAACTGCTTGCGGATGCGCGCGTAGCTGCCGACCGCCACCGCGCCCATCTTCGAGCCGCCGCTCGCGGTCGAGGGCAGGGTGATCGAGCGCCCGATCGACAGGCATTCCATCAGCATGCGCCAGCCCTGGCCGGCGTAGTCTTCGCCGCCGATCAGCTGCGACAGCGGCACGAACACGTCCTTGCCGTGGATGGGGCCGTTCTGGAACGGCGAGTTGAGCGGGAAGTGGCGGCGGCCGATCTCCAGCCCCGGGGTGTCGCGCGGGACCAGCGCCAGCGAGATGCCGATGTCGCGGGTGTCGCCCAGCAGCCCGTCCGGGTCGTACATGCGGAAAGCGACGCCGATCAGCGTGGCCACCGGCGCCAGCGTGATGTAGCGCTTGTTGAGGGTGAGGCGGATGCCGAGCACCTTGGCGCCGTTCCACTCGCCCTGGCAGACGATGCCGTAGTCGGGGATCGAGGTGGCGTCGGAGCCCGCGAACGGCCCGGTGAGCGCGAAGCACGGGACCTCGCGGCCATCGGCGAGGCGCGGCAGGTACTGCTGCTTCTGTTCCTCGGTGCCGTAATGCATGAGCAGCTCGGCGGGGCCCAGCGAATTCGGCACGCCGACCGTCGAGGACACCACCGACGAGATCGAGGCGAGCTTCTGGATGACCTTGTGGTTCATCAGCGCCGAGAAGCCCAGGCCGCCGTATTCCTTCGGGATATTCAGCCCGAAGAACTTGTTGCGCTTGATGTACTCCCACAATTCCGGCGGCAGGTCGGCGCGCACGTGGGTGATGTCCCAGTCGTCCGTCATCCGGCACAGGGTTTCGCAGGGGCCGTCGAGGAACGCCTGCTCCTCCGCGGTGAGCTGCGGCTTCGGCAAGTCGAGCAACTGGTTCCATGCCGGCTTGCCGGAGAACAGCTCGCCCTCGAAGCCGACCGTGCCGGATTCCAGCGCAGTGCGCTCGGTGTCGGACAGCGGCGGCAGCAGCTTGGTGTAGAAGTCGAGCAGCGGCGTGGTGATGAAGGGCTTGCGCAGCTGCGGCAACACCAGCGGCACGGTGACGAGCGCAACGATGACCGCGGCGACCACGCTTGCCGTGGCATTCGCGCCGAGCAGCCAACCCGCGACGAGCAGCGAGGCGGTGATGGCCGCCCACACCGCGAGGCGCAGGCGGTGGTATGCGGCGAACCCCGCAGCAAGGAGCAGGGCGAGGAAGGGAAGGATCACGCTCATGGACAACTCCCGGAACCGCAGGTGGATTGGATCATGCCGCGTTGCGCCTGAAGAAGGCGTCATCTACCATACGGTAAAGTATGGCGCGTGCGGGACGAGTGTGACCGCGCAAAAAAGAGCAAAAACTCAGCATACTGCCCCAACCGGTAACGTATGGAACGGATCCCGCGATGACCCTAAGCCCCCCGCGCAGCGGCCGCCTGAGCGCCGACGACTGGGCCAGCGAAGCGCTCGAGCAGATCGCGGAGCAGGGCGTCGCGTCCGTCGCGGTGGAGCCGCTGGCGCGCCGGCTCGGCGTCACCAAGGGCAGCTTCTACTGGCATTTCCCCTCCCGCGATGCGCTCCTGCAGGCAGCGCTGGAGCGTTGGGAGACCGCCGAGCAGGAGCTGGTGTTCGGTTCGCTGGAGCAGGTGGCCGATCCCCGCGAGCGCCTGCGCGCGCTGTTCCGGCTGGTGGCGCACGAAGCCAAATCACACATTATCTATAGTGAGCTGCTGAAGGCGCTCGACCACCCGACGGTCAGCCCGGTGATCGGCCGCGTGTCGCAGCGCCGCCTGGATTACCTCACCGCCAGCTTCCGCCAGGCCGGGCTGGGGCGCACCGAGGCCCAGCATCGGGCGCGGCTCGCCTACGCCGCCTACGTCGGCTTCCTGCAGCTCAGCCTGCAGCTGCACCAGCCGCGCCTGCCGCACGACGAGTTCGAGGCCTACGTCGAGCACGTCATGGACACCCTCATCCCGCAGAACTGACGCGCGCCGCCGCGACGGCGGCGGCTTGCCTGTCCCTGTAATCGATTTCAACGCCTACGCAAGGATTTCCCGATGAGCAGCACGCTGGATGCTTTGAACCGATGGGTCGACGACGTCGCCCGCCTCACGCGCCCCGCGCGCATCCATTGGTGCGATGGCAGCGATGCCGAGAATGCGGCGCTGGTGGCGCAGATGGAGGCCGACGGCACGCTGGTCAGGCTCAACGAGTCGACGCATCCGCGCAGCTGGCTGCATCGTTCGCACCCGGAGGATGTCGCGCGGGTCGAGCACCTGACCTTCGTGTGCACGCCCGAGCAGGACGATGCGGGCCCCAACAACCACTGGATGCCGCCGGCGGAAGCGCATGCCAGGATCGATGCCCTGTTCGACGGCTGCATGCAGGGCCGCACGCTGTACGTGATCCCGTATTGCATGGGGCCGATCGACTCGCCGCTGGCGCGTTGCGGCGTGGAGATCACCGATTCGCCCTACGTGGTCGCGAACATGCGGATCATGACCCGCATGGGCGCCGCCGCGCTCGCGCGCATCGAGCGCGAAGGGACGTTCGTGAAGGGCCTGCACTCGACCGGCGAGCTGGATCCCGAGCGTCGCTACATCATGCATTTTCCCGATGAGCTGACGATCAAGTCGTACGGCTCGGGCTATGGCGGCAACGCGCTGCTCGGCAAGAAGTGCCATGCACTCCGCATCGCCTCCCACCAGGCGCGGCGCGAGGGTTGGCTGGCGGAACACATGCTGATCCTCGGCGTGGAGAACCCCCAGGGCGAGACCCATTACATCGCCGCCGCCTTCCCCTCGGCCTGCGGCAAGACCAACCTGGCGATGCTCATCCCGCCTGAGGGCTACCGCGAGGCCGGCTGGAAGGTCTGGACCATCGGCGACGACATCTGCTGGATGCGTCCGGGCGACGATGGCCGGCTGTACGCGATCAACCCGGAAGCCGGCTTCTTCGGCGTGGCGCCGGGCACCTCCGCGAAATCCAACCCGAATGCGCTGGCCAGCGTGCAGTCGGACACGATCTTCACCAACGTCGGACTGACCGCGGATGGACAGCCGTGGTGGGAGGGCATCGACAATGGCCAAGTGCCCGCCATCGACTGGCAGGGCCAGCCCTACGATCCCGCCGTGCGTCCCGCGGCGCATCCCAATTCGCGTTTCACCGTCAGCGCCACGCGCTGTCCTTCGTATTCGCCGATGGCCGAGGATCCGCGCGGCGTCCCGATCAGCGCCATCGTCTTCGGCGGGCGGCGGGCCTCGCTGGTGCCGCTGGTGTTCCAGGCACGCGACTGGACCCACGGCGTGCTGGTCGGTGCCTCGATGGGCTCCGAGACCACCGCGGCGGCGACCGGCGCGGTGGGCGTGATGCGCCGCGACCCGATGGCGATGAAGCCCTTCTGCGGCTACAACTTCGCCGACTACTTCGCGCACTGGCTCTCGTTCGACCGCCCGGGCGCGCGCCTGCCGGCGATCTTCCACGTGAACTGGTTCCGCAAGGGCGACGACGGCAAGTTCCTGTGGCCGGGGTTCGGCGACAACCTGCGGGTGCTGGAGTGGATCATCGGCCGGGTCGCGGGCCACGCGCAGGCCACCGAGACCCCGATCGGCCACCTGCCGGCCCCGGGTGCCTTGAACCTCGACGGACTCTCGCTGGATGCCGAGGCGATGGACAAGCTGTTCGGCGTCGACCGCGACGGCTGGCGCGCCGAGTTCGATGCGATCGCAGGCTACCTGGCCGATTACGGGCCGCGGATGCCGCACCTCCTCCACGCCGAGGCAGCGGAGTGCGCGGCTCGCCTGTCCTCATGATCATTGCTTTCAATCGAAACTGAATGCGGCTTTATCAGCCTGAATTGGGACTGAGGGGCTTGTTAAGGATTTGTTGCGTGCTCTATAGTCGGCGAGTCGGGCCGGTTCAGGCCGGACGTACATGTACATCTTTGGTCACAACTGTCCCTATGGGGGTTACACACAATGGCTTCTAATTACATTGCCAAAGGCCTGAAGCGTAGCGCGCTGACCGTTGCTCTCGGTCTGGCGTTCGTGGGCGGCGTGCAGGCCCAGACGAACACCGCGGGTGCGGTGACCGGCCGCGCGACGTCGGGCGACACCATCACCATCAGCAACCCGGCGACGGGTTTCAGCCGCACGATCACGGTGGGTGCGGACGGCAGCTACCGTTTCTCGCAGCTGCCGACCGGCCAGTACCAGATCAGCCGCAATGGCGCGGCCCCCCGCAACGTGACCGTGAACGTCGGTAGCGCTGCGAACATCGATTTCGCGGGCGGCGACGCCACCACGCTGGACACCGTGACGGTGGTCGGCACGGGCGCGGTCAACCCGATCGATGTGTCGTCCGTGGAATCCACGACGATCCTGACCGAGGCGCAGATCGACCGCCTGCCGGTTTCGCGTGATGCGACCAACGTTGCGCTTCTCGCGCCTGGTACCGTGCGTGGCGACTCGCGCTTCGGTAACCTGGCATCGTTCGGTGGCGCGTCCGTCGCCGAGAATGTCTACTACGTGAACGGCTTCAACGTCACGAATATCGTGACCGGTACGGCCTTCAGCCAGCTCCCGTTCGAAGCGCTTTCGGAGCAGCAGGTGAAGACGGGTGGTTACGGTGCCGAGTTTGGTCGCTCCCTCGGCGGTGCGATCAACATGGTGACCAAGCGTGGTACCAACGAGTGGAAGTTCGGCGCGAACGTCATTTGGGCGCCCGGCAGCTTGGATACCGGCGATCGGTTCGTCTACGATCCTGACAACAACGGCAGCTATACGGTCGAACGCGGCGCCGAGACCGACTCGCTCATTTATAACCTCTACGGCGGTGGCCCGATCATCAAGGATCGACTTTTCTTCTTCGGCCTCTATCAGGGCGAGAAGACTGAAATCGATGACAGATATCAGGGTGGTAGCTCCAACGCTGAGCGCAAGTCGCCGCAGGGCTTGATCAAGCTGGACTGGGCGATCACGGACAACCATTCGCTGGAGTTCACGGCCTTCCGTGACCGCCGTGAAACCAACACCACCTTGTATCAGCGTGACCCGGGCGACACCGCGATCGGCGGCGGCGACTTCCTCGGCACCGCGAAGAACGTCAGCGGCGGTGACAATTACATCCTGAAGTGGACCGGCTACCTGACCGACAACCTCACGCTGTCGGCATTGGTTGGCCGCGGTGAGTACTCCCGGGGAAATTCCGACAGTAACTCCCTGGATTGCCCGCTGGTCATCGACGTGCGCAGCCGTCCGGTTGTCCAGCCGTGGCCTATTACTGGCTGCTGGGCCAGCGTCACGATCGGCGACCCGAATGCGGGTGACGTGCGCAAGGCCTGGCGCGTGGATGGCGAATGGTCGCTGGGCGACCACCTGCTCCGTTTTGGCGTCGATCGCGAGCAGTTCGACACGGTCGATGGTTCCGTTTACTCGGGCTTGGGGTACTGGCGTTATCTGAACACCACTCCGGGTGCGACCCTCCCCAATGGCGGTGTTGTTCCCGCGGGCGTGACCGAGGTCGTTCGGTTCCGTTACTTCCAGAACGGCGGCAACTTCGTGACCAAGAATCAAGCTTGGTACCTCGAAGACACGTGGAATATCACGGATAATTTCATTGCCTACCTGGGTGTTCGCAACGAATCGTTCGAGAACCTGAACTCCTTGGGTGGGTCCTTCATTAACGTCAAGAACACCTGGGCGCCCCGTCTGGGCTTCTCGTGGGACGTGAATGGTGATTCCACGTTCAAGGTGTTTGGCAACGCCGGACGTTACTACATCCCGGTGTACGCCAATACGAACGTCCGTTTGGCGGGTGCCGAGCTCGACTACCAGGAGTTTTACCGGTTCACCGCGATCGACCCGGTGACCGGCGTGCCTACGCTGGGCGCGCAGATCGGTACTCGTTTCGTGACCAGCGATGGCAATGTGCCGGACGCGCGGACCGTCGTCGACAACAACATCTCGCCGTTGTATCAGGATGAGTACATCCTGGGCATGCAGATGCAGCTGTCGGATTTGTGGTCGCTCGGCGTGCGCGGAATTACGCGCGACCTGAAGTCGGGCATGGATGACGTCTGCAATTACAACGAACCCTACGAGTGGGCCCTGGACAATGGCTACTCCGAAGAGGAAGCCGATGCAATCGGCTCTGCGGTCAACCACTGCTTCCTGACCAATCCGGGCAATGATCTGTCCTTGAACGTTGACCTGGACGGTTCGGGGACTCTGACGCGGGTTGACATTCCTGCGGAAGCGCTGGGCTTCCCGAAGGCCAAGCGTAGTTACAAGGCGCTTGAATTCTTCGTGGAACGGGCGTGGGATGACAAGTGGTTCCTGCAGGGTTCGTATACCTGGGCGAAGAGCATCGGCAACACCGAAGGTTATGTGAAGTCGGATAACGGTCAGGATGACGCCGGCATCACGCAGGATTTCGATTACCCGGGCCTCACCGATGGCGCGTACGGCTATCTGCCCAACGATCGTCGTCATAGCCTGAAGGTCTTCGGCGCCTACCAGATCACGGAGGAGTTCCGGATCGGCGGCAATCTGCTTGTGCAGAGCGGTCGTCCCTACAACTGCTTCGGCGTTTACCCGGCTGACGGTCCGGATGCGGGCGGTGCCTCGCGATATGGCGTCGCTTCGTTCTATTGCGGAACCAATGTGCCGGATGCCTACCCGAGCACGCTGGTTCCGCGTGGTACGGCAGGCCGGGTCGGCTGGGTGCAGACGTTTGACCTGAATCTGACCTACGAGCCCAAGTGGGCGAAGGGCCTCCAGCTCCAGGCGAACATCTTCAACCTGTTCGATAGCGACGACTACTACCGTGTGCAGGACAATTACGAAACCGAGGGCCGTTCGCCGTCCCCGTCGTACCTGCACCCGCGTAGCTACGTTCGTCCGCGCAGCGTGCAGTTCAAGATCCAGTACGACTTCTGATCCAGCACCAAGACGTTGTAACTTGGACGGCCGCCTCGTGCGGCCGTCCTTTTTTGTGGATCCGACCTTGACGC
>ERZ1645185.386-NODE-386-length-18562-cov-12.686713_pt1 | contig 18562 bp, 22 predicted proteins | sample MGYA00575351_ERZ1645185 | MGnify/ENA primary metagenome ERZ1645185 (study PRJEB40838, sample SAMN11284767) | freshwater sediment metagenome | isolation source: river sediment | host: Sediment | place: India: Jana village, Kanpur | collected 2015-12-17 ...
TGCGCAGCATCCTGACGATGCTCGGCATCATCATCGGCGTGGCCGCGGTGATCACCATGATCGCCATCGGCGGCGGTGCGCAACAGCGTATCGAGGAGCAGATGAAGAACCTGGGCACCAACGTCATGCTGGTGCTGCCCGGCGCGGTCACCGCCTCGGGCGTGCGCCTGGGCGCACAGACCGGCCAGACGTTGACCGAGGAGGACGCGCGCGCCATCGCCGCCGACGTGCCCGAGGTGCAGGCCGTCGCGCCCAGTCTGCGCACCGGCGCGCAGGTGGTGGCCGGCAACACCAACTGGAGCACCACGGTGATGGGCACCACGCCCGACTACAACGAGGTCCGTGAATGGCCGCTCGCCGAGGGCCGAAGCTTCGACGAGGTCGAGCTGGCCGGATCGGCCAAGGTGGCGGTGATCGGCCTCACGGTGGCACAGCAGCTGTTCGGCGATGCGGACCCGATCGACCAGACGATCCGCGTGCGCAAGCTGCCGCTGCAGGTCATTGGCGTGCTGTCGCGAAAAGGCCAGAACTCGATGGGCCAGGACCAGGACGACGTCATCCTCGTGCCCTTGTCGACCTTCCGCAACCGCGTGCAGGGCATGAGCGCCGGGCGCATCAAGCGCGTCGGCGCGATCAGCGTCAAGGTGCGCGAGGGCCAGAGCATGCAGGAGGCGGAGCAGAAGATCCGCGAGCTGCTGCGCCAGCGCCACCGCCTGCAGAGCGGTGCCGAGGACGACTTCAGCATCCGCAACCTGACCGAGATGCTTCAGGCGCAGGAGGAATCCAGCCGCGTCATGTCGATGCTGCTGGCCGCGGTGGCCGGCGTCAGCCTGGTGGTCGGCGGCATCGGCATCATGAACATCATGCTGGTCAGCGTCACCGAGCGCACGCGCGAGATCGGCCTGCGCATGGCGGTGGGCGCGCGCGGGCGCGACATCCTCGGCCAGTTCCTGATCGAGGCGGTGACGCTCAGCCTGGTGGGCGGCGCGATCGGCATCGTCATCGGCATGATCGCCACCTGGGCCATCGGCAGCTTCGCAGGGTGGCAGGTGCTGCTGTCGGGGCAGTCGATCCTGCTCGCGGTGGGCTTCTCCGGCGCGGTGGGCGTGTTCTTCGGCTTCTATCCGGCGCGCCGTGCCGCGGCGCTGCTGCCGATCCAGGCGCTGCGGCATGAATAGGCGCGTCGCCGCCGTCGCGCTGGTGGCGCTGCTGCTGGCTGGCTGCGCCGGGGTGCCGCGCAGCATCACGCTCAGCGAGGCCGAGCTGCAGACGCAGTTGGCGCGGCGTTTCCCGATGCAGCGCAGCCTGCTCGACAGCATCGACCTGCAGTTGTCCGACCCGCGGCTGCGCGTCGATGCGGCCGCGGGGCGGCTGGCCACCGAACTGGTGCTGCAAGCCAGCGAACGCCGCTCGGGCCGCAGCCTGCAGGGCCGGATGGCGCTGGACTACGGGCTGCGCTTCGAGCCGTCCGACGCCAGCATCCGGCTGGTGCAGCCGCGCATCGAGAGCCTGGAGCTGGCGACGGATGCGGCGCTCGCGCCGCGCCGCGCCGAGCTGGTGCAACGCCTGGGCGGTGCACTGGCCGAGCGCCTGCTCGACGACCTGGTGCTGTACCGCGTGCCCGAGTCGCGGCTGCAGTCGCTGCGTGCCGTCGGGCTGCAGCCGGCGGCGCTTCGCGTCACCGCGGACGGTGTGGAAATCACGTTCGCGCCGCTGGCGTCGCAGACGGTCAAGGTGACGCAACCCTAGCCGCTTATCATCCGCCGCTTTGCAAAGGCGGCACCGGCTGCCGAAGGGCGACTCGCGTTGGACATCCTGCTGCTGGCCAAGGCGGCGATCATGGGCGTGGTGGAGGGCCTGACCGAGTTCCTGCCCATCTCGTCCACCGGCCACCTGATCCTGACGGCCTCGCTGCTGAACTTCACCGGCGACAAGGTCAAGGTCTTCGACATCGCCATCCAGACCGGCGCCATCTTCGCCGTCATCCTGGTGTACTGGCAGCGGCTTCGCGACACCGCCGCCTCCTTCGGTTCGGACCCGCGTGCGCGTCGCTTCGTGCTCAACGTGCTGATCGCCTTCGTGCCGGCGGTGGTGCTCGGGCTGCTTTTCGGCAAGGCCATCAAGGCCCACCTGTTCAACCCGACGGTGGTGGCCAGTGCCTTCATCGTCGGCGGCTTCATCATCCTCTGGGCCGAGCGGCGTCCGCCGAGCAAGGTTCGCATCCACGAAGTGGACGAGATGACGCCGTGGGACGCGCTGAAGGTCGGCCTGGTGCAGTGCGTGGCCATGGTGCCGGGCACCAGCCGTTCCGGTGCGACCATCATCGGCGGCATGCTGCTCGGCCTGAGCCGCAAGGCGGCCACCGACTTCAGCTTCTTCCTGGCGATCCCCACGCTGATCGGCGCCGGCGCCTACAGCCTCGTCAAGGAGCGTGCGCTGCTCAGCTGGGCCGACGTGCCGATGTTCGCTGTCGGCCTGCTGTTCTCGTTCGTCAGCGCCTGGCTGTGCGTGCGCTGGCTGCTGCGCTACATCGCCACGCACGACTTCGTGCCCTTCGCCTGGTACCGCATCGTCTTCGGCGCGGTGGTGCTGCTTACCGCCTGGACCGGGTGGGTAGACTGGCGGGCCTGAGACAGCGGAGACGGTGATGCTGCAACTGGTGATCGGCAACAAGAACTACTCGTCCTGGTCGATGCGGCCGTGGGTGCTGATGCGTCACTTTGGCCTGTCTTTCGAGGAGATCAAGCTGCGCTTCGATTTCCGTGAGGGCTCGGCCTTCTACCGCGAGCTGGTGCGCTTCACGCCGGCAGGCCGCGTGCCGGTGCTGCTGGAAGACGGCTTCGCCGTGTGGGACACGCTAGCCATCGCCGAGTGTGTGGCCGAGCTGCTTCCCGACCGCGCGGTGTGGCCGCGCGACGCACGTGCACGGGCGCGGGCCCGCAGCCTGTGTGCCGAGATGCACGCCGGTTTCGGCGCACTGCGCCAGCATTGCCCGATGAACATCGAGGCCAGCCTGCCCGAGGTGGGCAGGCGCGTCCTGGCAGAGCAGCCCGCCGTCACGCGCGACCTGCAGCGCATCGTTGCCATGTGGGGCGAAGCCCTGCGCGATGGCGGCGGGCCGTTCCTCTTCGGCGAGTTCGGCGCGGCCGATGCCTACTTCGCGCCGGTGGTAGCGCGCATCCGCAGCTACGGGCTGCCGTTGCCGGCGCCGCTGCAGGACTATGCGGCACGCGTCTGGTCCTCGCCGGGCGTCGCCGCCTGGGTGGCCGACGCGCTGGCCGAGCACGACTTCCTGGACTTCGAAGAGCCGTACCGCAAGGCCCCGGCCTGATGCGGCGGCCGCCTCAACGGCGGCGAAACAGCAGGTCCCACACGCCGTGGCCGAGCTTCAGGCCGCGCGCCTCGAACTTTGTCTGCGGCCGCCAAGCCGGCCGGGCTGCATAGCTCTCAGCGCTGTTCTGCAGCCGCGGCTCGGCCGACAACACCTGCAGCATCTGCTCCGCATAGGGTTGCCAATCAGTGGCGCAGTGCAGGTAGCCGCCGGGCTGCAGGTGGCCGACCAGTTGCTTGACGAATTCCGGCTGCAAGAGCCGGCGCTTGTGGTGGCGCTTCTTGTGCCACGGGTCGGGAAACCAGAGGTGCACGCCGGCCAGCGCGTCGGCCGGGATCATCTGCGTCAGCACCTCGACCGCGTCGTGGCGCACCAGCCGCAGGTTCGTCAGGTTGGCCTCGCCGATACGCTTGAGCAATGCACCGACGCCCGGCAGATGCACCTCGATGCCGATGAAATCGGTGTCCGGCATCGCCGCCGCGACCCGGGCCGTCGCGTCGCCCATGCCGAAGCCGATCTCCAGCACCACCGGCGCGTGGCGGCCGAAGACCAGGCCGAAGTCCAGCGGCTGCGCCGCGAACGGCAGCACGAAGCGCGGACCGAGTTCGTCCAGTGCACGCTGCTGCCCCGGGCCCATGCGGCCCGCGCGCAGCACGTAGCTGCGGATGGGGCGCGCGTGCGGCGCGTCTGCGGGTTCGTCCATCTGCCGCGGGTGCCAGCAGCTCGCCGTTCAGGGGCGGCTCGCAGCGCTGCCCGTGCCGGGCGGCAGCTCGAACGAGCCTCTGGATTCGAAGCGCGACCCGCCAAAGCTGCCGTCGGCGAGCTTGCCGCGTGCCACGAAGTCGAGCTTCGGCGGCTCGCTGCCGCTGCTGCCGACCAGGCTTATGATCTGGCGCAGCACGGCAAAGGCCGACACGGTGACCGGTACGGTGATCACCGTCTCGCCGAACCGCGGCACAGTGCCGGCGGCGTCGCTGACGCCGTATGCGAAGTCCATGCCACGCACCTCCAGCGCGAGCGACACGCCGTCGAATTGCACCGGCGTGTCGTTCGGGTTCTGCACGCGCAGCTTGACGGCCATGCGCACCTCCATGCCCTGGCCGGGCAGCGACTCGACGCCGGCCAGCATGACGCGCAGCGGTTCCCGACCGTGCAGCGCAGCACAGCCGGCGAGCACGAGCATGGACATGCAGAGAACGAGCAGCCGGCGCATGGTTCGCCCTTGGGTGGGTCTGGACGCGGCGGGCAGTGTAGCTGCGCGCTGGCTTCCGCTAAACTGCGCGCAGCGCGGGTGTAGTTCAATGGTAGAACGGCAGCTTCCCAAGCTTCATACGAGGGTTCGATTCCCTTCACCCGCTCCACGAGTTGCAGGGGCCCTTCCGGGCCCCTTGCCATGCTCACCGGGGCCTGCGGACGATCTGCATGAACACGCCGCTGCGACTGTTGTGGGTTGGCACGCCGCCTGAGGGGCTGGCCGGGCACGCGTGGGGCCCCTTCGACCTGCAGCCCTGCGATTCACTGGAACAGGCCGCGAAGGCGCTGCGCGACGCGGTGCAGGACGCACTCGTGCTGCAGCTCGACGCGGTCGCGCTGCAGGCACTGCCGGACTGGCAGGCCTTGTCGCATGCGGTGCTGGACACTGCCGTGGTGGTGATCGCACCGGGCCTGACGGCCGCGACGGCCATGGCCCTGGTCGGCCGCGGGGTGCAGGACCTGCTGTTGGGCGACGATGTCGACGAGGTGGCGCGCGCTCTGCGTCTGGCGGTGGAGCGAAAGCGCCTGGAGCGCACGGCCCGCAAGGCCTACGCCACCGACCTGGCCACCGGCTTGCCGAACCACGCGCAGCTACTGGAGCACATGACCCATCTGCTCGCGTTGCGGGAAAGAGAACCGGCACCGATGGCCTTGCTCGTGCTGCGCATCGAGGGCCTGTCCACCGTCGAACTCAGCCTGGGCGTCGAGTCGGCCAACGTGCTACGGCGCAAGGTGGCCGTGCGGCTGCGCGCCGGGCTGCGCGCCAGCGACGTGGTGGCCGCCATCGGCAGCGACGCCTTTGCCGTGCTGCTGGCCTGGATCGACGCGCCCGGTGATGGCGAGCGGGTGGCCGCCAAGCTGACGCAAGCGCTGCAACAGACCTTCAGCGTCGCCGGCCAGCCGCTGGCAGTGGCGGTGAGCAGCGGCGTCAGCCAGTACCCCGAGCACGGCCGCCAGGCCGACGACCTGTTGCGCCGCGCGCTCGGGCAGGCCGCGGCCACGCCGGTTGCAGGACGCAACGGCTTTGCCAACCGCGCCGAGCGCGGCCCGGCGCCAGCGGCCAACGACGAACAGCTCTGAAGCGCGCGCCCATGCCGGGCTCGGCCCGGCGTGCTTTCTGCGCCGCGTCAACGACAGGGACCGAGCCCGCTGCTACGTTGCTCGGGACCCACGGGGGTCCTGGCAGCAAGGAGCATTCATGAACGGATTCGACGCCATCGTCATCGGTTCGGGCCTGGGCGGGCTGTCGGGCGCGGCGCTGCTGGCCCGCGCAGGCCAGCGCGTGCTGGTGCTGGAGCGAAACGCCGAGTTCGGCGGTGCCGCCACCGTCTTCAGGCACGGCACTCTGGCCATCGAGGCATCGCTGCACGAAACCAGCCTGCTCGGCCAGGACGAGCCGCGCCATGGCCTGTTGCACCGGCTCGGCGTGGCCGATCGCGTGAGCCTGGTGCCCATTCCCGAGCTTTACGAGGTGCGCGGCAAGGCGCTGCCGACGCCGTTCCGTCTGCCGGACGGCTTCGACGCCGCGGTCGAGGCGGGCGTGGCCGCGTTTCCGGCGCATGCCGAGGGCGTGCGCCGCTACTTCCGTGCCCTGCGCGGCGTGGCCCGCAGCTTCGACGCGCTGTCGCATCAGCACGAGCATCGCGTCACCGAGCTGCTCGGCGCGGCTTTCGCTGGCGACCTGTGGCAACTGCTGCGGCGCACGCGCTGGTCGACGCTGCACATGCTCCAGGACTGCTTTGGTGCCGACCCGCTGCCCCCGTTGGCCCTGGCCGCGAACCTCTGCTACCTGCACGACGACCCTGCCGAGCTCTGGTTTCCGCTGTTCGCCATCGCGCAGGCCGGCTACCTGCGCGACGGTGGGCACTACATCGTCGGCGGCTCGCGCTCGCTCACCGATGCGCTGGTCGCCGTCATTCGCGACCACGGCGGCCACGTGGTGGCGCGTGCCGCGGCCACCGGCATCGAGCTGGACGCTGATGGCGAGGTGGCTGCGGTGCGCTGGCTCGATGCGGACGGCAACGCGCAATCGCAGCCCACGCGGACCGTGCTCGGCAACGCGGCGCCCGAGCGGCTGGAGGCGATGCTGCCGGCCGCTGCTGCGGCCCGGTTCGGCGAACCGCATCGGGGGTTCGCGCCCTCCATCTCGCTGTTCACCGTGTCGCTGGGGGTCGACCGGCCGCCGCGGGAGTTCGGCGTCAGCGCCTACAGCACCTTCCTGCTGCCCGACTGGCTGACGCGCTTGGAGCAGATGCCCCAGGCGGCGGGGCTGCTCGGCGCCGATCCCGGCGAGCGCCTGCCGACGGTGGCGCTGGTCGACTACAGCCGCATTGCCAGTGGCTTGAACGCCGACGGGCTGCACCTGATGTCGCTCACCGGTGTCGACCGGCTCGCCAACTGGCAGGGGCTGGATGCCGCGACGGTGCAGGCGCGCAAGCGGCGCTGGATCGATGCGCTGCTGGCCGATCTGGACCGGCACTACCCGGGCATTGCCGGCAGCGTGCGCCAATCGGAGATGGCCACCGCCGCGACCATGCAGCACTACCTGGGCACGCCCGGCGGCGCCACCTACGGCTACGCGCCTACCGTGGCCCGCTTCGCGCGCCCGCCGTCGGCAAAGTCTGCCGTGCCGGGGCTGTTCATCGCCTCGGCCTACACCACCAGCGGCGGTTTCGAGGGTGCGCTGATCGGTGGCGCGATGGCGGCACACGCCGCCCGGGCGCACCTGGCCCGACACCCGTTGGCCTGAACGCAACGGCCGAGGGTCCTGCCGTTCGGCGGCCTATCGATGCGGCCGCTGCCTCAGCCGCTGCAGCTCCCGCTGCAGCAGATGCTCGCGCAGACCATCGCCGTTCACGCTGGCGAAGGTGACGACGCCGTGGATCGCCAGCCCCAGGCCCCAACCGGCCAGCGGCCAAAGGTGCCAGCTGCGGCCGCCGCTGACGAGGTTGATCGCCAGCAGGCCCAGGTTCACCAGCACGTAGACCGTGGCATGGATGTAGAAGCCCATCTTCTGGTTCACGCGGCGCCGCGCGCGGCGCATCAGATCGTCGTCTTGGGGGTTCATGTCCGACCTTTCGAAGTTCAGGAAGCGATGCCCTGCAGAGGCGTGCCCCACAGCAGGTTGCCCAGGAAGCGCCCCGGAAGCAGCGTGAACAGCCCGGCGATCACGCAGGCGCCGAGGTACAGGTTGCGCATGGTCTTGCGGTGGCCTTCGATGCGCCCGCGTCGCGCGAACCCGATGCCCAGCGGCAGCATCAGCGTCACCGTCAGCGTGAACAGGTGGATCGGCGTGTAGCCGTACAGGTTGGGCAGCCGGTAGTCGCGGATGAAGATGGTGGCCAGCGCGGTGCTGCCCATCAGGGCCACCCAGGTCCAGCCGAGCAGCCGGTGGCTGCGTGTGCCCTTGCGCCGCAGCAGCATCCACAGCCCGAGCAGCAGCGCGGCCACGGCGGTGACCAGGTGGAAGAAGATCAGCGGGTGGCGCTGCATCAGCGAAGCAAGGGCGCTCATCGTCGGCTCCATGTGTCCTTGTCAATGCGCGGCCGGCTCGGCCCGCGCGGCGGCCACCACGGCCTGCAGCGCCTGCGGCTGCGGCGTCAGCGCCGCGTGGCCGATGCCGGGCAGCACGATCTGGGTCCAGGTGGTCATGGCGGTCCGGGTCTTGAAGAGGCGATGACGTCAGCGTAGGCACCTACCCGAGGCCCGGCCAGGGCCGGGCGACGAAACGACGAGTGCTGCGACGAAACGACGCCCGCGCGAGCCGGCCGGCGCCGGCCGTGCACTCGAGGCCTGCCACCCGCGCTTGACGCCATACCAACCGGTTGGTATGCTTCGTACCGATCGGTTGGTTTGATCTCGGCCCATGACGAGCCCTCCACTCAGCGACTCCCGCGCGCGCCTGCTCGACGCCGCGCTGGCCGCTTTCCGCCGCAAGGGCTACAGCGCGACCACGGTCGACGACATCTGCGGCGCCACCGGCCTGTCCAAGGGCAGCTTCTTCCACCACTTCAAGGGCAAGGAAGACCTGGCGCTGGCGGCGGTGACGTACTGGAACCAGCGCACCGGCGCGCTGTTCGCGCAGGCGCCTTACCAGCAGGTGGCCGATCCGCGGGCGCGGCTGCTGGCCTATCTGGATTTCCGCGCCACGCTGTTGAAGGGGGGCGAACTGCCCGACGTGACCTGTCTGCTCGGCACGCTGGTGCAGGAGACCTACGACACCCACCCGGCGCTGCGCCAGGCCTGCGGCGGCGGCATTTCGGGCCATGCCGACACGCTGCGGCCGATGATCGAGGCGGCCCGCGCGAAGTACGCACCCAAGGCCCGCTGGACGGCCGAGAGCCTGGCGCTGTTCACCCAGGCAGCGTTGCAGGGTGCCTTCGTCGTCGCCAAGTCCCAGGGGTCGGCGCAGGCCGCGCTGCCGCTGATCGCGCATCTGCGCGCCTATGTGCAGGCGCTGCTGGGCGGCGATGCGCCAGCCGTGCCTGCGCCCCGCAAAGCAAGGAGCAAAGCATGAGAGTCGAGCCCTATCTGATGTTTGCCGGACGCTGCGACGAAGCGCTGGCCTTCTACCAGCAGGCCATCCGCGCGCAGCCGGTGATGCTGATGCGCTTCCGGGAAAGTCCCGAGCCGCCGGCCATGCCGCTGCCGCCCGGTTGGGACGACAAGGTGATGCATTGCGGCTTCCGCGTCGGCGACACGCTGGTCATGGCCTCCGACGGAATGAGCACCGAGGCACCGTCCTATGCCGGCGTCACGCTGTCGCTCACCGCCGACAGCGAGGCGCAGGCGCGCCAGCAGTTTGCTGCGCTGGCCGAAGGCGGCAGCGTGTTCATGCCGATCGGCCCCACCTTCTGGAGCGCCTGCTTTGGCATGTGCAGCGACCGCTTCGGCGTGCAGTGGATGGTCGGCATCGACGACACGCCGGCCTGAACCCGCGCCACTGACAAGGAACCCACGATGATCCCGAAGGATTTCGCTTCGCCATACGAACTGGTGCTGGAGCGCACGCTGGCCGCGCCGCGCTCGACCGTCTGGCGCTGCTGGACCGAGCCGGCGCTGATCAAGCAGTGGTTCTGCCCGCTGCCCTGGCGCGTCACCGAGGTCGATGCCGATTTCAGCGTCGGCGGCGGCAGCTTCACTCGCATGGAAGGACCGGGGCCCGACGGCCAGCCGATGGTGCAGGACTGCCCGGGCTGCTACCTGCTGGTGGACGCGCCGCGGCGCCTGGTCTTCACCGACGCCTTCGTCGGCGATTGGCTGCCGGGCAGGAACAAGCCCTTCATGGTGGGCGACATCCACTTCGCCGATGCGCCGGGCGGTGGCACGCTGTACCGCGCGGTGGCCCGCCACTGGAGCGCCGAGGACCGCGAGGCGCACGAGAAGATGGGCTTCCACGAAGGCTGGGGCAAGGCCGCCGATCAGCTCGAAGCGCTGGCGAAGTCGCTGTGAAACCGAAGATCACGCCCTGCCTGTGCTTCGATTTCCAGGCCGAGGAGGCGGTGCAGTTCTACCTGCGCACCTTCGGCGAGGGCTGCATCGTGCGCACCGCGCACTACGGCGACGCAGTGCCGCAGCACCGCGGCAAGGTGATGCTGATCGAGTTCGAGCTCTTCGGCCAGGCCTTCCAGGCGCTGAACGTCGGGCCGCAGTTCGTCTTCAGCGAGGCGTTGTCGCTGAGCGTCGACTGCGCGGACCAGGCCGAGGTCGATCGGCTGTGGACCGCGCTCACGTCCGACGGCGGCACCGAGATGCCCTGCGGCTGGGTCAAGGACCGCTTCGGTCTGTCGTGGCAGATCGTGCCGCGCGGCCTGATCGAGATGCACACCGACGCCGATCCGGCCAAAGCCCGGCGTGCGGCGGAGGCGATGTTCACGATGAAGAAGATCGACCTGGCCGCGGTGCGACGCGCGTTCGAAGGCGCTACATCCCCTTGAACAGGTGCGCGTACAGCCGGCTCGCGACCAGCGTCTCGGGCCGGCCGCGCAACGTGAGCTGCGCCTTGCCCGATTCGTCGCGCCGCGCGCTGGCGATGCAGCGCGCCTGCACCACGGTGCCGCGGTGCACCTGCCAGAACAGCGCAGGGTCCAACTGCGGCAGCAGCTCGCGCAGCGACATGCGGATCAGGTGCTCGCGCTCTTTGGTGACCACGCGCACGTACTTGTCGGCGGCCTCGAAGTAAATCACCTCGTCCACCGGCACCAGGTGCACGGTGGCGCCCACCTGCGCCTGGATCATCTGCAGCCGCGGCTGCGGCGGCGGCGCGGCCGCGCCGAGCAGGCCGCGCAACTGCGCCAGACTGTCCTGCAGCGCCTGCGCGGCACCCTGCTGCAGCGCCAGCCGGTGCTTCAGCCGGCCGATGCAGGCCACCAGCCTTGCCTCGTCCACCGGCTTGATCAGGTAGTCCACCGCCTGCGCATCGAAGGCCTGCAGCGCGTACTGGTCATAGGCGGTGACGAACACCAGCAAAGGGAAGGGCGCGCCGTCGGGCCAGTCCTCGGCCAGCGCCTGTGCCGCCTCCAGCCCGCTCAGGCCGGGCATGCGGATGTCCAGGAAACACAGCGTGGGCCGCTGCGCCAGCGCCTGCTCCACCGCTTGCTGTCCGTCGCCGGCCAGCGCGACGATCTTCAGCTCCGGCCACAGCCGCGCCAGGTCGGCGCGAAGTGCGCCGGCCAGCAGCGGTTCGTCCTCGGCGATCAGCGCGGTGGGCGGGTTCATCAGGGCAACGGCAGGCGGATCGTGGCCAGCGTACCGCCCTCGGGTGCCGGCTGGAGCGCCAAACTGGCGCGATCGCCATACAGCGTGCGCAGCCGCTCGCGCACCTGCTGCAGGCCGAACTGCCCGCCGCCAGCGGAAAGCGCGGCATCCGCCAGACCGACGCCGCTGTCGCGGATCTCGAGCACCAGCAGCGCGCCCTCGCGCCGCGCCGACACCTCGATGCGGCCACCGCCCACCTTGGGCTCCAGGCCGTGCTTGATGCTGTTCTCCACCAACGGCTGCAGCAGCAGCGGCGGCACCGCGGCGTCCTGCAGCTCGGCCGGCAGCGACAGCTGCGTCTGCAGCCGGCTGCCCATGCGCACCTGCATCAGCGCGAGGTAGTCGGCTGTGCGCTCGAACTCGGTGGCCAGCGGGTGCATGGTCTGGCGCGACGCATTCAGCGTGGCGCGCAGGAAGGCGATCAGCCGGTCGAGCATGGCCTGGGCGCGCGCCGGATCGCTGCCGATCAGCACGCGCAGGTTGGCCAGCGTGTTGAACAGCATGTGCGGTTCGAGTTGCGATTCCAGCAACTTCAGCTGGTTTTCGGCCGCGACGCGGCGCGCGGCCTCAGCCGCGGCGCGGGCATGGCCGAGCCGCTCCAGCAGCGTCAGCGTCACCACCGACGCCACCGACGCCAGCAGCGTGATTATCCAGGTGAGGTGGCCGCCGCCGAAGGCCGCCCAGGGCGGCTGCCAGGCCTCGCCGCTGAGCCAGCGCGCCAGCGCCGTGCCGGCGATCGGCCCGAGCGTCATGCCCAGCAGCATCAGCACGACCATCCATGGCCAGCCCGGGAAGCCCACGGGCAGGTCCAGGCACAGCCCGCGCCGGGCCCGTGCGCGCAGCCGCAGGTGCGACAGCAGGTGACGCCCGCCGTCGATCAGCAGCCAGCAGCACAACCCGATGAGCAGCGAATGCAGCAAGGCGTCGCCGAAGCTCGTGCGCCCGGTGGCCCCCAGCAGCAGCGCGATCGCCAGGCAAAGTAAGAGCACGAATCCGGCGCCGCGCAGCAGCTGGATGCGCACCCGCGGCCAGGGCAGCAGGTAGTCGGCCTGCAGCGCGGTTTGGGCCGGAGCGGTCGCGGGCTTCATCGTGCCGGATTCTCGGCCAGTTGCGGTTGCCGCCCATCGCCATGCGACCGACGGTGGCTGGCGTTCGCCAGACGTCAGCCGCGCGGCGCCAGGCGCCGTTCCCGCCGTCACCCTGCGGTGGCCAGAGCGCGCCGAATGGCTTCGATGCGCGCGCGGTTGACCCCGAAATCCTTGCGCCCTACGCGCGAGGCTGAACGCAGTTGCACCACGCCCGCGCCCGGGTCGTACCAGAACTCGGCGTCGTCGACGAAGCGCATCCAACGGGTGGTGAATTGGACGTAGAGGTAGTCGTCCCGCGCCTCCACGACCCGGGCCCCGGGCATCGTCGCGACGACCTGCCGGATGCGCGCGATGGCTTCGGGCCCGCTGCCGCGCAGCGCCAGCGGCGCGATGCTGGCGTCCTCCCGCATCGGATGCTGCGGCCAGAGGTAGGCCTGGCTGCTGACGCTGTTGGGCGTGGTCGAGGGCGGTCGCAGCTTGCCGTCTTGCACGCCCAGGTTGCGGGGCTGTTTGCCGGCGAAAGCGCCCAGCTGCGCCATCACGATCGCGGCCACGGCCAGCGCGCCGATGCTGATCAGGCCCCACTTTGCGATCTGCACGTAGATGCCTAGCAGCGAAAGGCTGATGTGTTGCGCAACAGGTTGCCGACGGTGGCGTTTGCGCTCAGCGCCGCTTCGACCCGCCCAGCAGCCCGCCGAGCACGCCGCGGAACAGCTCGCGGCCCACCGCCGAGCCCATGCTGCGCACCGCCGACGAGGCCGCCTTCTCCACCAGGCCCTCGCGCTTTCCGCCGCGCGGGCCGGTGCTGCCGAACAGCAGGTCCTTCAGCTCGCCCATCATGCCGCTGTCCGGCGCGGCGGCGCCGCCCTTGGCCGGCGCCTGCAGCGCGTCAGCCGCCGCGCCGCTGGCCTCGGCGCGGCCCTTCAGCTTCTCGTAGGCCGATTCGCGGTCCACCGTCTTCTCATAGGTGCCGGCGACCAGCGAATCCCTGATCAGCGACGAACGCTGCTCGGGCGTGATCGGCCCGATCTGGCTGCCTGGCGGCAGCACGTAGACCCGCTCGGTGACGCTGGGCCGGCCCTTGGCGTCGAGGAAGCTGACCAGCGCCTCGCCCACCGCCAGCTCGGTGATCGCGGTCTCGATGTCCAGCTTGGGGTTGGCGCGCATCGTGCTGGCCGCCGCCTTGACCGCCTTCTGGTCGCGCGGCGTGAAGGCACGCAGCGCGTGCTGCACGCGGTTGCCCAGCTGCGCCAGCACGGTGTCGGGGATGTCCAGCGGGTTCTGCGTCACGAAGTACACGCCCACGCCCTTGCTGCGCACCAGCCGCACCACCAGCTCGATGCGCTCGATCAGCGCCGCGGGCGCGTCCTTGAACAGCAGGTGCGCCTCGTCGAAGAAGAACACCAGCTTTGGCTTGTCCAGGTCACCGACCTCGGGCAGCTGCTCGAACAGCTCGCTCAGCATCCACAGCAGGAAGGTGGCGTACAGGCGTGGCGCGTTCATCAGCTGGTCGGCGGCCAGGATGTTGACCACGCCCTTGCCGTCGACCGACTGCATGAAGTCGGCGATGTCCAACATCGGCTCGCCGAAGAAGCGGTCGCCGCCCTGTTCGCCGATCTGCAGCAGCCCGCGCTGGATTGCGCCGATGCTGGCGGCACTGACGTTGCCGTATTCGGTCTTGTACTGCGCGGCGTTGTCGCCCACGTGCTGCAGCATCGCACGCAGGTCCTTCAGGTCCAGCAGCAGCAGGCCGTTGTCGTCGGCGATCTTGAACACCAGGTTCAGCACGCCGGCCTGCGTGTCGTTCAGGCCGAGCATGCGACCCAGCAGCAGCGGGCCCATGTCGGAGATGGTGGCGCGCACCGGATGGCCCTGCGCCTTGGGCCCGTCGGCGAACACGTCCCACAGCGTGCAGGGGCAGGCCAGCGGCTCGGGGGGCTCGATGCCGCGCTCCTTCAGCACCGCCGCCATCTTCGGCGGGATGCTGCCCACCTGGCTGATGCCGGTCAGGTCGCCCTTGACGTCAGCCATGAACACCGGCACGCCCAGCCGGCTGAAGTTCTCGGCCAGGGTCTGCAGCGTGATCGTCTTGCCGGTGCCGGTGGCGCCGGTGATCAGCCCGTGGCGGTTCGCCAGCGCGGGCAGCAGATGGCATTCGATGTCGCCGTGGCGGGCGACGAGGATCGGGTCGGCCATGGACGCGCTCTCCGAAGGGGTGGCAAAGGGGGCGAAAAGTAGAATGCCAGTCTATCCAACATCCAGTGCAGCGCCCGGCACCAGGCCGGGCCCAAGGAGCAGCGTTCGCATGGCCGGACATTCCAAATGGGCCAACATCCAGCACCGCAAGGGCCGCCAGGACGAGAAGCGGGGCAAGATCTGGACGCGGGTGATCCGCGAGATCACCGTGGCCGCACGCCAGGGCGGGCCCGACCTGTCCGCCAACCCACGTCTGCGCCTGGCGGTGGACAAGGCCAAGGCGGCGAACATGCCCGCCGACCGCATCAAGTACAACATCGACAAGGCCTCGGGCACGCTGGAAGGGCTGAGCTACGAGGAAATCCGCTACGAAGGCTACGGCATCGGCGGCGCGGCGATCATCGTCGACTGCATGACCGACAACCGCGTGCGCACCGTGGCCGAGGTGCGCCACGCCTTCAGCAAGTACGGCGGCAACATGGGCACCGAGGGCTCGGTGGCCTTCCAGTTCAGGCACTGCGGCCAGTTCGTCTTCGCGCCGGGCACCAGCGAGGACCAGGTGATGGAGGTGGCGCTGGAGGCTGGCGCCGACGACGTCATCAGCGACGACGACGGCGCCATCGAGGTGATCTGCGCCGTTCCTGCCTTCGAGGCGGTGAAGGCCGCGCTGGAGGCGGCCGGCCTGCAGCCCGAGGTGGCCGAGGTGACGATGCGCGCCGAGAACGAGATCGAGCTGCAGGGCGAGGATGCGCTGCGCATGCGCAAGCTGCTCGACGTGCTGGAAGACCTGGACGACACGCAGGCCGTGTTCCACAACGCGATGATGGACGAGTGACGCCGCGATGAAGGTTCTGGTCATCGGTGGCGGTGGTCGCGAACACGCGCTGGCCTGGAAGCTGGCGGGCTCGCCGCGCGTGCAGAAGGTGTTCGTTGCGCCGGGCAACGGCGGCACCGCGGGCGATGCCGCGCTGGTCAACGTGCCGCTCGCCGATCCGGCGGCGCTGGCCGACTTTGCCGCGGCCGAAAAGATCGGCCTGACCGTCGTCGGCCCCGAAGCGCCGTTGGCCGCCGGCGTGGTGGACCTGTTCCGCGACCGCGGCCTGCGCATCTTCGGGCCGACGCGCGCGGCGGCGCAGCTGGAAAGCTCCAAGGCCTTCGCCAAGGATTTCATGCAGCGCCATGGCATCCCCACGGCGGCCTATGCCACCTTCGACGATGCCGCCGCGGCACATGCCTTCGTCGATGCGCAGGGCGCGCCGATCGTCGTCAAGGCCGACGGCCTGGCCGCCGGCAAGGGCGTGGTGGTGGCCACCTCGCTGACGCAGGCGCACGAGGCCATCGACTGGATGCTGGTGGACAACAAGCTGGGCGTCACGCACAACGCCGGCGGCGCGCGGGTGGTGATCGAGCAGTTCCTCGAAGGCGAGGAGGCCAGCTTCATCGTCATCAGCGACGGCCGGCACGTGCTGCCGCTGGCCACCAGCCAGGACCACAAGCGGCTGCTCGACGGCGACGCCGGCCCCAACACCGGCGGCATGGGGGCGTATTCGCCGGCGCCGGTGGTCACGCCCAACGTGCACGCGCGTGTGATGCAGGAGATCATCCTGCCCACCGTGGCCGGGATGGCCCGAGACGGCATGCCCTTCACCGGCTTCCTTTATGCCGGGCTGATGATCGACGCGCAGGGCCAGCCGCGCACGGTGGAGTTCAACGCCCGCCTGGGCGACCCCGAGACGCAGCCGATCCTGATGCGGCTGAAGAGCGACCTGCTGGAGGCCCTGCTGCATGCCACCGACGGCACGCTCGACCAGGTGCAGCTGGAATGGGACCGCCGCGTCGCGCTGGGCGTGGTGGTGGCCGCTGCCGGCTACCCGATGAACCCGCGCAGGGGCGACGCCATCGGCGGCCTGCCGCCGCCGGCCGAGGACCTGCAGGTCTTCCATGCGGGCACGGCGTTCCAGGACGGACGCCTGGTGACCAGTGGCGGCCGCGTGCTGTGCGTCACCGCGCTGGGCGAGAAGGTCAAGACCGCGCAGCAACGCGCCTACGAGGCGCTGCGCGGCATCCACATCGACGGTGCGATCTACCGCACCGACATCGGCCACCGCGCGCTGCGCCGCTGAACCGGGAACCCGTCATGACCCAACCCTTTGCCAGCGCGGCGCTGCGCGACTACCTGCTCGGGCTGCAGCAGCAGATCGTCGACACCTTCGAGGCCGAAGACGGCAAAGCCTTCGTGCGCGATGCCTGGACGCGGCCGGCCGGCGGTGCGCTGCAAGGCGACGGCGTCTCGCGCCTGGTGGAGCAGGGCCATGTCTTCGAGCGCGCCGGCTGCAACTTCAGCCACGTGAAGGGCCACGCGCTGCCGCCTTCGGCCACGCAGCATCGTCCGGAACTGGCCGGAGCGCCCTTCGAAGCGCTGGGCGTGTCCCTGGTGATGCACCCGCGCAACCCCTACGTGCCCACCGTGCACATGAACGTGCGCGCCTTTGCGGCGCTGCCGGCGGACCAGGCGCCGGTCGTCTGGTTTGGCGGTGGCATGGACCTGACGCCGTACTACGGCTTCGCCGAGGACGCGGTGCACTTCCACCGCTGCTGCCACGACGCGCTGGCGCCCTTCGGCGAGGACAAGTACCCGCGCTTCAAGAAGTGGTGCGACGAGTACTTCTTCCTCAAGCACCGCGCCGAAGCGCGCGGCGTCGGCGGCGTGTTCTTCGACGACTTCCACGAGCTCGGTTTCGAGCGCAGCTTCGCGATGATGCGCGCGGTGGGCGATGCCTTCGTGCCGGCCTATCGGCCGATCGTGCAGCGCCGACGCGGCACGGCCTTCGGCGAGCGCGAGCGCGACTTCCAGCTCTACCGCCGTGGCCGCTACGTCGAATTCAATCTGGTCTTCGACCGCGGCACGCACTTCGGGCTGCAGAGCGGCGGGCGCACCGAGAGCATCCTGATGAGCATGCCGCCGCTGGTGCAATGGCGCTACGACTGGGCACCCGAGGCCGGCTCGGCCGAGGCGCGGCTGTATAGCGACTTTCTGCCGCCGCGCGACTGGCTGGCCAGCGCATCTTGAGCCGGCGCATCGGCCTGTTCGGCGGCAGCTTCGACCCGGTGCACAACGCGCACCTGGCGCTGGCGCGGCAGGCGCTGGACGGGCTCCCGCTCGACGAGCTGCGCTGGGTGCCGGCCGGCAACCCCTGGCAGAAGCATCGCGCACCGACGCCGGCCGCGCATCGTGAGGCCATGCTGCGCCTGGCCCTCGCGGGCGAGCCGCGCTTCGTGCTCGAGCGCTGCGAACTGCAGCGCAGCGGCCCGAGCTACACCCTGGATACCGTGCGCGAGCTGCAGGCCGCGACGCCCGGTGCGCAGTGGTTCCTGATCATCGGCCAGGACCAGTACGTCAACCTGCACACCTGGCACGGCTTCGAGGAACTGCTGCAGCGCGTGACGCTGGCCGTGGCGCAGCGGCCGGGGCACGGCGCCGCGGCCGATGCGCGCGTGTTGGCGTCGCCGATGCGGGCGCTTGCGCTGCCGGCCATGGAAGTTGCCGCCACCGACATTCGTGCACGCGTGGCCGCCGATGCGGACATTTCCACCCTGGTGCCGCCCGCGGTGGCACTCTATATTCAACAACATGGCCTCTACCGAGGCGCTGCCGGAAACTGAATGGACATCCGCAAGCTGCAACGCGCCATCGTCGATGGCCTGGAAGACGTCAAGGCCCAGCACATCGAGGTCTTCAACACCGAGGCGCTGTCGCCGCTGTTCGAGCGGGTGATCGTCGCCACCGGGGCCAGCAACCGCCAGACCAAGGCCCTGGCGGCCAGCGTGCGCGACACGGTACGCAGCCGCGGCCTGCAGGTGATGCGTGTGGAGGGCGAGGAAAACGGCGAGTGGATCATCGTCGACTGCGGCGCCGCGGTGGCGCACATCATGCAGC
>ERZ1645185.387-NODE-387-length-18562-cov-5.180959_pt1 | contig 18562 bp, 15 predicted proteins | sample MGYA00575351_ERZ1645185 | MGnify/ENA primary metagenome ERZ1645185 (study PRJEB40838, sample SAMN11284767) | freshwater sediment metagenome | isolation source: river sediment | host: Sediment | place: India: Jana village, Kanpur | collected 2015-12-17 ...
CCTGCACCTTCATCAGGCCTTCGCGCTCAAGCGCGAGCCGAAGCGCGCGCCAGCCGAGCGCCGGATTCTCCTCCACGGTGTCGCCCATCATATAGGGCACCGCCTTGTCACCGCCGATGTCGACCGTGCGGAACGTCACCGGCCGGTCGCCCGCGGCGTCGAGCACGGCCTTGTAAAGCTGCGTCTGCCGCTCGCGGCGCGGCAGCGTTGCCGAGACGAGGAACTGGAACTCGGTGCGGAACAGGCCGATACCGTCCGCATTCGTGATGTCGAGCGCTTCCATGTCCGAACGCAGGCCCGCGTTCATCATCAGCGTGATGCGCGCGCCGTCCACCGTCACGGCGGGAAGATCGCGCAGTTTCGCATACTCGGCCTGACGTCGTGCCTTCAGCGCCACCTGCTCTTCGAACTGGTGGACGACGGGCTCGCTCGGCCGCACGAACAGCGCGCCGCGCTGCGCATCGAGCAGCAGCGGATCGCCTTCGAAAACCGTGGTGCGCAAGTCCTTCACGCGCCCGAGCACGGGAATGCCCATCGCCCGCGCGATGATGGTGACGTGCGCCGTGAGCGAACCCTCTTCCAGCACCACGCCGCGCAGGAAACGTTTGTCGTATTCCAGAAGCTCGGCAGGCCCGAGGTTGCGGGCGATCAGGATCATGTCCTGCTGCAGGCCGCGTTTCGCCGCCGTGTCCATCTGCCCCGAAACGATGCGCAGCAGGCGGTTCGAAAGATCGTCGAGGTCGTGCAGCCGCTCCTGAAAGAACGGGTCCTTCGTGGCACGCATTCGCGAGCGCGTCTTCATCTGCACGCGCTCGATCGCCGCCTCGGCGGTAAGGCCGGTATCGATCGCCTCGTTGATCCGCCGCGACCAGCCCTCGTCGTAGGCGAACATCTTGTAGGTCTCGAGGATCTCGTCATGATCGCCGGGCGCCGCGAACTCGGCCTGGCCCATCATGTTGTCGATCTGCTCGCGCATCATCTCGAAAGCGGCATAGACGCGTCTGCGCTCCGCTTCGATGTCATCGGCAACCGTATGTTCGACGATGACGCGCGGCTGGTGGAACACCGCCTGCCCGCGCCCGACGCCGTCGACGAGCTTCAGGCCGGTCATGCGGGCCGGGCGGCTCTCGCGCTCGCGCGCCTGCTGCACGGTCTGGTCATCGACGAGACCCGCCGACGCGATCAGCTCCGCAAGCACCATCGCCGTCGTCTGCAGCGCCTCGATCTCGATGTCGGCATATTCGCGCGGATCGACATGCTGCACGGCAAGCACGCCGATCGCGGTTTCCTGCCGGATGATCGGCACGCCTGAAAAGCTGTGAAAGCTCTCTTCGCCCGTTTCCGGCTTGTAGGCGAAGTCCGGGTGCGCCTTCGCTTCGGCGAGGTTCAGCGGTTCGCGCGTCTTCGCGATCGTGCCGACAAGGCCCTCGCCCACCGCAAGCCGCGTGACATGCACGGCGGACTGCGCAAGGCCGCGCGTCGCGAAGAGTTCGAGCACACCGTCGCGCAGTAGATACACCGAGCACACTTCGGACGAGAGCGCGCCCGCGACAATATCGACGACGCGGTTCAGCTTCGCCTGCGCGCCCGCCTTTGTCGCCATGACATCGTGAAGGCGCCGCAGGATTTCGCGCGCGGCGCTGGTTGCCGAGACGTTTCTCTCGGCGTTCATGCAGCCTGTGCGCCGCGCCGCGCGAGTGCCGCCGCCGCCTCGCTGACCAGTTCGTCGATGATCGCCTGCACCGGTTCCTCGCGCTTCACCATGCCGACGGACTGACCCGCCATCAGCGAACCGTTCTCGACGTCTCCCTCTACCACAGCGCGGCGCAGCGCGCCCGCCCAGTAATGTTCGATCTGAAGCTGCGCGGCGTCCATATCCACGGCGCCCGCGTCGAGAAGCGCCGCGACCTCGCGCTGCTTGGCAGTGAACGCCTCGGTCCCCGCGTTCTTGAGCGCGCGGACGGGGATCACCGGCAGCCGCGGATCGATCTGCACGCTCGCCACGGCGTCGCGCGCGGCGGCGCGGATGAACGCCTGCTTGAACTTCGGATGCGCCACGCTCTCGGTCGCGCAGACGAAGCGCGTGCCGAGCTGGACGCCCGCCGCGCCCATTTCAAGGAACGCCGCGATCGCCTCGCCGTGGCCGATGCCGCCCGCCACGAACACGGGCACGTCGGTGATGTTGGGCAGGATTTCCTGCGCCAGCACCGTCGTGGAAACAGGGCCGACGTGGCCGCCCGCCTCAGTGCCTTCGATGACGAGCGCATCGACGCCCGAACGCACCAGCTTCTTCGCGAACGCGAGCGCGGGCGCGAAGCAGATGAGCTTGGCGCCCGCCGCTTTCACCGCCGCAATCGCCGGCCCGGAGGGAATCCCGCCCGCGAGCGCGATATGGCCGACCTTCTCCTCCGCGCAGACCTGGATGAGGTCGAGGAGCGCGGGGTGCATCGTGATGAGGTTGACGCCGAACGACTTGTCCGTGAGCGCGCGTGTCGCGACGATTTCCTCGCGCAGCCGCGCCGGGTCCATCGCGCCGCACGCGATCATGCCGAAGCCGCCGGCGTTCGAGATCGCGGAAACGAGATTCCGCTCCGAAACCCAGGTCATCGCACCGGCCATGATCGCATAGCGTGTGCCAAGGAAGGCACAGCCGCGCGCCATCAGCGCATCGAGGCGATCACGGCCGCCGCTCACGCAGCAGCCCCGGCAGGCTCGGATGTATCATCGAGGCCATAGGCGGTGTGCAGCACGCGCACGGCAAGCTCGGTGTATTCCTCGGCGATCAGTACCGAAATCTTGATCTCGGACGTGGTGATCGCCTTGATGTTGATGCCGCGGTCGCCGAGCGCCTTGAACATGGTGAGCGCGACGCCCGCGTGGCTCTTCATGCCAACGCCGACGACGGAAACCTTGCAGACGTTGTCCACGGCTTCGAGCGCGCCGTAGCCGATCGCATCCTTGGCCTTGGTCAGCTCGTCCATCGCGCGGGCGAGCTCGGTGCGCGGTACGGTGAAGGTCACGTCCGTCCGTCCGCTTTCGCGCGCGACGTTCTGCACGATCATGTCGACGTTGATGTTCGCGGCGGACAGCGGCTCGAAGATGTGCGCGACGACGCCCGGCGTGTCGGGCACGCCGGTCACCGTGACCTGCGCCTCGTTGCGGTTGTACGCGATGCCGGTGATGAGTTCCTGTTCCACGCCTTCTTCCTCGTCCACAACGAAGGTGCCGGGCGCGTCGGTGAACGACGACAGCACCTGCACCTTGACCTTTTCCTTCATCGCAAGCTCGACCGAACGGGTCTGCAGCACCTTCGCGCCGACGCTCGCGAGTTCGAGCATTTCCTCGAACGTCACCGAATGAAGCTTCTTCGCCTTCGGCACGATACGCGGATCGGTGGTGTAAACACCATCCACATCGGTGTAGATATCGCAGCGGTCGGCCTTCAGCGCCGCCGCGACCGCGACCGCGCTGGTATCCGAACCACCGCGACCGAGCGTGGTGACACGGCCGTCATCGGTCACACCCTGGAAACCCGGAACCACCGCCACTCGGCCCTTCGCCATGTCTGCGAGCACGGCGGTGGTATCGATGTCGCCGATGCGCGCGGTCGAATGCGCGTCCGACGTGCGGATGGGAAGCTGCCAGCCGAGCCAGCTGCGCGCGGGCACCCCGATCGCCTGCAGCGTGATCGCCAGTAGGCCGGACGTCACCTGTTCGCCCGAGGCGACGACGACGTCGTACTCCGCCGTATCGTGCAGCGCCGCGGCCTCACGGCAGAAGCCGACGAGCCGGTCGGTCTCGCCCGCCATGGCGGACACCACGACGGCAACCTCGTTCCCGGCATCCACCTCGCGCTTCACGCGCTGCGCGACATTGCGGATACGTTCGATACCCGCCATCGACGTGCCGCCGAATTTCATCACGATCCGGGCCATGGTCTGGCGCCTGTTCCTTCTTTGACGTTCACGAAAACAACCCGGCCGGAACCGGCCGGTACGAAAGCGGCGCCTTGATAGAAGCCGCCTAGCCCGAGTGCAAGCGCCTCGGCTTGCCGCATCGCGCCCGACGCCGTATGCGTTTGGCATGACCGCCGCAGCAACGCCGGAGCTTCGCCACATCATGAAATCCCTGTTCCTCGGAACCGCCGTCGCGCTCGCGCTCGGCGCCGCCGCACCAGCCCTCGCCGCCCCGAAAAGTGCAGGCCCCGACCCCGCGCTCGTTTCGGCGGTCGATATTCCCTACGAGCGCTTCACGCTTGCAAACGGCCTGCGCGTCATCGTCCATACCGACCGCAAGGCACCGATCATCGCGACCAGCATCTGGTATCACGTCGGCTCGAAGGACGAGCCCGCGGGCAAGACCGGCTTCGCGCACCTCTTCGAGCACCTGATGTTCAACGGCACCGAAAACTACAACCACGACTGGTTCGTGGCGCTGCAGGAAATGGGCGCGACGAGCTACAACGGCACGACGTGGTTCGACCGCACCAACTATTTCCAGAACGTGCCCACCCCCGGCCTCGAGCGCATCCTGTTCCTCGAATCCGATCGCATGGGGCATCTGCTCGGCGCTATCGACCAGACCAAGCTGACGAACCAGATCGGCGTCGTGCAGAACGAGAAGCGGCAGGGCGACAACCAGCCCTTCGGCAAGACCGAATACCGCATCCTCGAAGGCCTGTTCCCCGAAGGCCACCCCTACCGCCACTCGACGATCGGCTCGATGGCGGACCTCTCCGCCGCTTCGCTCGAAGACGTGAAGACGTGGTTCCGCACATGGTACGGCCCCAACAACGCCGTCCTCGTCCTCGCTGGAGACATTGACGCCGCGACCGCGAAGCCGCTGGTCGAGAAATATTTCGGCGACCTCCCCGCCGGACCCGCCGTCGAGCGCCGCCTGCGCGCATGGGTCCCGGAACGCAGCGAAACCGTGCGCGAGACGATGGAGGATCAGGTCTCCAACACGCGCATCTACCGCGTGTGGGCGGTGCCCGGCCTCAATGACGCGGACGCGCAGAACCTCTCGATCGCCGCGGCAACGCTCGGCGGCGGCAACAGCTCGCGCCTCTACAAGGATCTCGTCCGCGACAAGCAGCTCGCCATCGGCGTGTCCGGCTATGTGCAACCCTTCGAGGCCGTCAGCCTGCTGCAGATCGAGGTGGACGTGAAGCCGGGCGTGAACGCGGACACGGTGAACGCGCGCCTCGATCAGCTTCTCGCCGACTTCCTCGCCAAGGGGCCGACGAAGGACGAAGTCGGCCGCGTCGCGATGCGCGCCGTTTCGGGCACGATCCGCGGCCTCGAAGCTGTCGGCGGCTTCGGCGGCAAGGCGGTTACGCTCGCTGAGGGCGAGCTGTATTCGGGCGATCCGCACCAGTTCAAGAAAGACCTCTCCGCCTATGTGAACGCCACGCCCGCGAGCGTGCAGGATGCTGCAAAGCGGTGGATTTCGAAGGGCGACTATCAGCTCACCGTCTATCCCTACGGCAGCCTGCAACAGGTCGCGGGCAAGGGCATCGACCGCTCGAAGCTGCCGCCGGTGGACGGCGCCCCTGCGCTCGAATTTCCCGCCGTGGAGCGCGCGAAGCTCTCGAACGGCATCGAGGTCGTGTTCGCGAAGCGCGACACCGTGCCGGTCGTCAACCTCTCGATGGTGTTCGATGCGGGCAACGCCGCCGACGCGCGCGACAAGCTGGGCACGCAGTCGCTGATGCTCTCGCTCCTCGATGAAGGCACGACGAAGCGCACCGCCATCCAGATCGCCGAGGAGGAAGAGCGTCTCGGCGCCAACATCGGCGCGAGCGCTGGCAACGATACCACCGAAATCTCGCTCTCCGCGCTCACCACCAACCTCGCCCCTTCGCTCGATCTCTGGGCGGACATCATCCGCAACCCGAAGTTCGACCCCGCCGAGCTTGAGCGCGTGCGCGGCATCCAGATCGCCGGCATCGCGCAGGAGGAGAGCCAGCCGCAGACGCTCGCGCTGCGCCTGCTGCCTCCGCTCATCTACGGCACCGCGCACCCCTATGGCGTGCCGCTCACCGGCTCGGGCACCGTGGAGGGCGTAAAGGCGGTCACGCGGAGCGATCTCGTCAGCTTCCACCAGACCTGGCTGCGCCCCGACAACGCCACGATCTTCGCGTCGGGTGCGACCAGCATCGGCCAGCTCGTGCCGCTCCTTGAAAAGGCGGTCGGCACGTGGTCCGCGCCGTCCACGCCGAAGGGCACGAAAACCTTCACCACCGCAACCGCGCCCGCCGCGAGCAAGATCATCCTCATTGACCGCCCCGGCTCGCCGCAGTCGTTCATCCTCGCGGGCTACCCGCTCGCGCACAAGGGTACGGACGACAACCTCGCGCTTACCACTGTGAACACCCCGCTCGGCGGCGTGTTCACCTCGCGTCTCAACATGAACCTGCGCGAGGACAAGGGCTGGTCCTACGGCGTCTCCACCGCGATCTCGCAAACCTCGGAGCAGATGCCCTTCTACGTGTTCGCGCCCGTGCAGGCGGACAAGACCGGCGCCGCACTCACCGAGCTTCGCAAGGACATCACGGCCTACGTCACCGACAAGCCGATCACGCCCGAGGAAATGAAATCGACGCTCGCGTTCCTCACCGGCCGCCTGCCGGGCGCTTACGAATCCTCGTCCGCCGTGCTCGATGCGCTGCAGACGAACGCCCGCCTGAAGCGGCCGGACGATTATCAGGTGACCTACGCCGCGAAGCTGAACGCGCTCTCCCGCGAACAGTTGGCCGCTGCGGCGAAAGCCAATATCGACGTGAACAAGCTGCTCTGGGTCGTCGTCGGCGACCGGCGGCAGGTGGAACCGCAACTGAAAACCCTTGGACTACCGATCGAGGTGAAATGATGAGCAAGGTTGAAACGAATTTGGCTGACTATTCGCACGCCGGTACGACGTTCGAGGCCCATGTCGCCCACACCGGCGGCACCGACAAACGCCCTGTCGTCCTCGTCGCGCACCAATGGGCCGGGCAGTGCTACCACGAATGCGAGCGCGCCGATCTGCTCGCCGAGGCGGGCTATGTCGGTATCGCCATCGACACGTACGGCAAAGGCGTGCGCGGCACGGTGGGCGCGGACAACAGCGCCCTGATGTCTCCGCTGATGGCCGATCGCGCGCTGCTCCGCGACCGGCTGCTGGCTGCGGTGGCGTTCGCAAAGGCGCATCCCCTGGCCGATCCGTCGCGCATTGCCGTCATCGGCTTCTGCTTCGGCGGCCTCTGTGCGCTCGACGTTGCCCGCAGCGGCACGAAGGATGTGGCCGGTGTCGTGTCGTTCCACGGCGTCTACCCGCCGCCGAACCTCGGGCCGCAGGGACCGATCCACGCGCAGGTGCAGGTCCACCACGGCTGGGAAGACCCTCTCGCGCCGCCGCAGGACGTGCTCGCGCTCGCAAAGGAACTGACGGACGCGGGCGCCAAATGGCAGCTGAACGCCTACGGCGACACCGTCCACGCCTTCACCGCGAAGGGCATGAACGCCCGTGCGGAGGGCGCACAGTATAACGAGATCGCCGACCGCCGCTCGTGGCAGGCAACCTTGCTGTTCCTTGAGGAGATCTTCGCCTGAGGCGGATTTCCAGCCTGTGCGTGTTCCTCGGCTCCAGCCGGGGTCTACGCCCTGATTATGCGGATGCCGCCCGCGCGCTCGGCACGGCAATGGCCGAGCGCGGCATTCGGCTCGTTTACGGCGGCGCGTCCATCGGCCTGATGGGCGCGCTTGCCGATGCCGTGATCGCGGCGGGCGGCGAGGCGGTGGGCGTCATCCCGCAGGCGCTCGTCGATCACGAGGTCGCGCACCACGGCCTCACCGAGCTTGTCATCACCGGCTCGATGCACGAGCGAAAGGCCGAAATGGCCCGCCGCGCCGACGCCTTCGCGGCGCTCCCCGGCGGCGTCGGCACGCTCGAGGAGCTGTTCGAGGTCTGGACGTGGAGCCAGCTCGGCATCTTCGAAAAGCCGTGCGGACTTCTCAATGTCGCAGGCTACTACGATCAGCTTGCAGGCTTCCTCGATCACATGGCCGCCGAGAAATTCGTGCGCCCGCAGCACCGGGGAATGCTCGCCGTTGCCGAAACGCCGGACGCGCTCATCGACGCGCTGGAGGCCTGGGAACGGCCCGTGGTCGAGAAATGGATCGGCCTCGAACAGAGCTAGACGAGGCTGTTCGAGGCTGCTATTCGCCCGCCCCGATGTCCATGAAGATTAAAACGATTAGCACCAAGCCGGTCCGCGCACGCGGGGCGGTCTTGTTTGTGCTGACGGTTTAACCGGCAAGCCAGCAGGACAGAGCCCCGCCGAAGCGCGGGGCGGCCTGGAACCTTCCAAAGCCACGTACCCCGCGCCTCTGCCATTAAACAGGAGACGCAGTTCCATGACCAAACCCCTTCCCGCCCGACCCAATGTCGGCATCGTCGGCGCCACTGGCCTTGTCGGCGGCATGATGCGCGAAATCCTTGCCGAGCGTGATTTCCCGATCGGCGCGCTTCGCCTGTTCGCCTCCGCGCGGTCGAGCGGCAAGACCATCCCCTTCCGTGGCAACGACGTGGTCGTCGAGGATGCCGAAACCGCCGATTTCGCGGGTCTCGACATCGTGTTCTTCTCGGCGGGCGGTTCCACCTCGCGCACGCTCGCGCCGAAAGCGGCGGCGGCAGGCGCGGTCGTCATCGACAACAGCTCGGCGTGGCGCAGCGACCCCGACGTGCCGCTCGTCGTTGCCGAGGTAAACCCGGAAGCGCTGCGCGACATCCCGAAGGGAATCGTCGCCAACCCCAATTGCACCACGATGGCCGCCATGCCCGTGCTGAAGCCGCTGCACGCGGCGGCGGGCCTGAAGAGCCTGGTCGCCAGCACCTATCAGGCCGTCTCGGGCGGCGGCATGGCGGGCGTCGAGGAACTGCACGAGCAGATCGTCGCGGGCGCATCCGGCAGCGACGCACTGGCGCGCGACGGCGCCGCCGTGGATCTCGGCCAGCCTCGCAAATGGGCCGTGCCGATCGGCTTCAACGTCGTGCCGCTCAACTATGTGCTCGGCGAGGACGGCTACACCGAGGAGGAAGCCAAGCTCCGCGACGAAAGCCGCAAGATCCTCGGCCTGCCGGACCTCACCGTGTCCGGCACCTGCGTGCGCGTGCCCGTGTTCAGCGGCCACGCGCTTTCGATGAACGTGGCGTTCGAACGCCCGCTTTCGGTCGCCGACGCGCTGAAGCTGCTCGAAGCCGCGCCCGGCGTCGTCGTAACCGACGTCCCGAACCCGCTCGAAGCCACGGGCAAGGACCCCGTGTTCGTCGGCCGCGTGCGGAATGACCCGACCGTGGCGCACGGCCTCGCGCTGTTCGTCGTCGGCGACAATCTGCGCAAGGGCGCGGCGCTCAATGCCGTGCAGGTCGCCGAAGTGCTGCTTGAACAGGCACGCTGATCGCGTTCAATCGACAAGGGCCGGAGCGGCGAGCTGCCGCGCGTGGGCACGCACGTCCTCCGGCCAGTTTTCCGTAAGCATAGCGAACCGCACGCCGTCCGCCGCGAACAGCGCGCGCGCCGCCTCCTCGAAATTCTCCCGGTTGCCTGCCATCGCAGACATGAAACGATAGGCGGCCTCCGCCGCCGCCTTCGCAACGCTGCGGCTATCCCGCGCTGCCTCCTCGACCAGCCGGCGCAGCGCAGCCGACGCCCCACCCCGCTGCGTTTTCAGCCAGTCCCAGTGGCGCGGCAGCAGCGTCACCTCCTTCGCGACGACGCCGAGCTTCGGTCGCCCGGGCGGGGCGGACGGCGGCGCGTACCGTGCGGTGACCTCGGCCTCCGTTCCACGCAAATCGAGATCGGTTTCAGCGCCGGTCCCGTCATTGAAGATCAGCACATTGTCGGCCCCGCCCCGTTTCAGGGCGAGCGCCACGTCGGCAAGCGGTCCCGACGCGCACTTCGTGTCGCCCCGGAACGCCGTGTAATGTTCCTGTTCCATGCGCCGCGATTTACCCGGGTAAAAATATTCTGTCAATATTACCCGGATAAAATGATGCATTTGCGCTGCCGCCATCGGCGCTGCATCATGGTTCCTGATGCTCCCCGCCCTTCCCGACGTCATCACCCGCTGGTTCACCGCGCGCGGCTGGCGCGTGCGGCGGCACCAGGCGGAGATGGTCACTGCCGCCGAAGCCGGACAGCACGCGCTGCTCGTGGCGGCGACGGGCGCAGGCAAGACGCTCGCGGGCTTCCTGCCGACGCTCGCCGATCTCGTGCAGAACCCATCGGAAGGCCTGCACACGCTCTACGTCTCGCCGCTGAAGACGCTCGCGGCGGACGTGGAACGCAACCTGCTCACCCCGATCGCAGAGATAGGCCTGCCGATCCGCGTCGAAACGCGCACGGGCGACACCTCTTCCGACAAGAAAGCCCGCCAGCGCGCCGCCCCGCCGCACATCCTGCTGACCACGCCGGAATCGCTGTCGCTGCTGCTCTCCTACCCGGACAATGCGCGCATGTTCGCAGGGCTCAAGACCATCGTGATCGACGAGGTCCACGCCTTCGCGAGCGGCAAGCGCGGCGACCTGCTTGCACTCGCCATGTCGCGGCTGCAGGCGGTCGTGCCGGGCGTGCGTCGCGTCGCGCTGTCCGCCACGATCGGCGACCCCGAAGACTACCGCCGCTGGCTTGCGCCCGGCGAAAGCGTCGCGCTCGTCGCGGGCGAACCCGGCGCGAAAGCGAAGATCGAGATACTGACGCCCGAGGGGCGCGTGCCGTGGTCCGGCCACTCCGGCCGCTACGCGGCGGAACAGGTCTACCGCGAGATCGAGCGGCACCGGCTCACCCTCGTCTTCTGCAACACGCGCAGCCTCGCCGAGCTGGTGTTCAACGACTTGTGGGCAGTGAACGAAGCCACGCTCCCCATCGGCCTCCACCACGGCTCGCTTTCGAAGGAAGCGCGGCAGAAGGTGGAGGGCGCGATGGCGGACGGGCGGCTGCGCGCGCTCGTCTGCACCGCGAGCCTCGACCTCGGCGTCGATTGGGGCGACGTCGATCTCGTCATCCAGATGGGCGCGCCCAAGGGCTCGTCGCGCCTGATCCAGCGCATCGGCCGCGCCAACCACCGGCTCGACGAGGCGAGCGAAGCCATTGTCGTGCCCGGCAACCGCTTCGAATATCTCGAAGCCCGCGCCGCGCTCGACGCCATCGACGCGGGCGAACTGGATACCGAGCCGTGGCGCCCCGGCGCGCTCGACGTGCTTGCGCAGCACCTGATGGCATGCGCCTGCGCCGAGCCCTTCGATGCGGATGCGATGTTCGGCGAAGTCCGCCGCGCCGCGCCTTACGCCGCGCTCACGCGCGAGGAATTCGACCGCGTGCTGCACTTCGTGGCGGACGGCGGCTACGCCCTGCGCGCCTACGATCGCTACAAGCGCCTGACGCAGAACCCGGACGGGCGCTGGCGCGTCAGCCACCCCACCCTCGCGAAGCAGCACCGGCTGAACGCCGGCATCATCGTCGAGGCACCCATGCTCGACGTGCGCTTCGGAAACGGGCGCGCATTGGGGCGCGTCGAGGAGTATTTCGCCTCCACCCTCTCGCCCGGCGACACGTTCCGTTTCGCAGGCCTCGCGCTGGAGGTGGAGCGCATCATCGACACCGACCTCATCGTCAGCGCCACCCGCCGCGCGGCGATGATCCCGAGCTACATGGGCGCGCGCCTGCCGCTGTCCACGCACCTGGCCGACCGCGTGCGCGGCTTCCTCGCCGATCCTACCGAGTGGCGTCGCTTCCCGGCAGACGTCGCAGAATGGCTGGAGGTGCAGCAGATCCGCTCCGTGCTGCCGAAGCCGGGCGAGCTTCTGATCGAAACCTTCCCGCACGAAGGCCTTCATCACATGATCGCCTACAGTTTCGAAGGCTGGAACGCGCACCAGTCGCTCGGGATGCTGCTCACCCGCCGCATGGAAACGCTGGGCCTGCAGCCGACCGGCTTCGTGGCGAACGATTACGCGCTCGGCGTCTACGGCCTGAAGGACGTGCGTGACCCCGCCCCGCTCTTCTCGCCCGACATTCTGGAGGATGAGCTTGCCGAGTGGGTGCAGACCTCGCACCTCCTGAAGCGCGCGTTCCGCGAGGTCGCGGTGATCGGCGGGCTCATCGAGCGCCAGCATCCGGGCAAGCGCAAGTCCGGCCGTCAGGTCACCTTCTCCACCGATCTCATCTACGACGTCCTGCGCAAATACGAGCCCGACCACATGCTGCTGCGCGCCGCGTGGGAGGACGCGCGGCTGCGGCTGACCGACGTCGCCCGCCTCGCGAACCTGCTCGACCGCGCCGCGAGCAGCATCGTCCACAAGCGCCTCGACCGCGTCTCACCGCTCGCCGTTCCGGTCCTCGTGATGATCGGCCGCGAGAGCGTCGCGCAGGGTCTTGCCGACGAAGCTTTGCTCATCGAGGCGGAAGCGCTCGCTCAAGAGGCGATGCACGTCGACGAGCGTCGTTGTTGAACGCCGCGATATAGCGTAGAATCGCTGCCGGGGAGATCGCGTCATGAACGCCTTGGCAATTGCCGTTCTGCTAGCCGCCGGAACCACCGAACCGGCATCGCCGCCGCCCGCGAGCGAAGCCGTCGATTTCGGCGCCGACAAATCCCTCCGCATGACCGTGCCGGTCAGCATCGGCGGTCAAGGCCCCTTCAATTTCGTCGTCGATACCGGCGCGGAGCGCACCGTCCTGTCGGAGGAGTTGGCGAACACGCTCGGCCTCGGCCGCACAGGCAGCGCCGAAGTCCACAGCATCAGCGGCGCCCAGCGCTTCCAGACCGTGACGGTGCCGTCGCTGTCGGTCACGAGTACGCCCGTCCGCAACGTGCAGGCGCCGATCCTGAAGCGCGGCAACCTCGGCGCGGAAGGCCTGCTCGGCATCGACAGCCTGCAATCCAAAGCGATCCTCATCGATTTCGCGCAGCAGAAGATCGTGGTGACCCCTGCCGCGGATACCCCCAAACTCAAGGCGGACGACGGCGACACCATCGTCATCCGCGCGCGCAGCCGCCTCGGCCGCCTCATCCTTGCCGACGCCGCCATCGGCCACCGCAAGGTCGCGGTGGTGATCGATACCGGCGCCGAGCACAGCGTCGGAAATCTCGCGATGCGCAAGGCGGCGGTGAAGCGCGGCAAGACCGACCTGCTGCTCCCCACGACGCTTTATGATGTCGCGGGCGGCACCGTTCCCGCCGAGATCGCTGTCGTGAACGACATGCGCCTCGGCAGCGTGACGCTCACCGGTATGCCGATCGCCTTCGCCGACCTGCCGGTTTTCCGTCAGCTTGGTCTGGACAGACGCCCGGCGATGCTGCTCGGCATGAACACGCTCCGCGCCTTCGATCAGGTGGCGGTGGACTTCGCGACGCGGAAAGTGCGCTTTGTCGTGCCTGGCGACAGCAGCCGCGAGGATGCCACACGGCTCGCCAGCGCCGAATAGCCCTCTTGATCACGCCATCGCGCCGGGGCATAGCCCCTTCATGGTTCCCCTTTCGTTCGCAGGCCACCAGATGGTTCCGCTCGCCGCGGGCGCGCTCTGGTGGCCCGCACGCAGCGCGCTTCTCGTCGCCGATCTGCACTTCGAAAAGGCAAGCTGGTTCGCGCGCTTCGGCCAGATGCTGCCGCCCTACGACAGCCTGCAGACGCTGTCCGACCTCGATGCGCTGATCGCCGCGACAGGCGCCGCGACGCTCTGGTGCCTCGGCGACAGCTTCCACGACGCGGACGGCCCCGGCCGGCTCGGCGGCAAGGCGCGGGATCTGCTCTGCGCGCTCCAGGGCCGCGTCGACTGGGTGTGGATCACCGGCAACCACGATCTGAAGGCGGATGGTATCGGTGAAGTCCGTGCGGAGGTCGAAGTGGACGGCATCGTGCTCCGTCACGAAGCGGAGCCCGGATCGGCGCTCCCCGAGATCAGCGGGCATTTCCATCCGAAGATTCGCGTGCACGGCCGCGGCCGCATGGTCAGCCGCCGCTGCTTCGTGATGTCAGAGCGCAAGCTGATCCTGCCCGCCTTCGGCGCGCTCACCGGCGGGCTTGCCGCCGATCACCCCGCAATCCTCAGCGCCGCAGGGGGACCGGCAACGGCGCTCGTACCCACCAAAGACCGCCTGCTGCGCTTCCCCCTCGCCGCCTGACGCACGGTCCCTTCAGAGCACCTCGGTCTTGTAGTGGTGCCACATGAACACCGCCGCCGCGCCGCGGTGCGGCCGCCAAAGCTCGGCGATCTCGCGCGTTGTCCGCTCGCTCGGCCGTTCGGCAAGCCCCTTGATGCGGCCGACCTCGATCTGCACGGCGAGGTCTCCGGCGGGCCAGATGTCGGGGCGCCCTTCCGCGAACAGCAGGTAGATTTCCGCCGACCAGCGCCCGATGCCTTTCACGGCGCTCAGCAGCGCGATGGCCTCCTCGTCGTCGGCAGGCAGGTTGGCGAAGTCGATCTCGCCCGAAGCCGAAAGCCCGGCAAGGCTTTGGGCGTAGCCGATTTTCTGCCGAGACAGTCCCGCCGCGCGCAGCTCCTCGGCGGAGCGGGCGAGCAGCGCGCGCGGGTCGGCGATGTCCCCGATCGCGCCCGCAAGCTTGTTCCAGATGCTGTTCGCCGCGCCGACGCTCACCTGCTGGCCCACAATGGTGCGCAGCAGCGTTTCATAACCCCGTGCACGGATGCGCGGCTCCGGATAGCCGGCACGCACCAGCGCCGCCGCGACGTGCGCGTCCTGCGCCGCAATCGCGTCGATGCCTTCCCTCAAGCGCTCCGCACTCAGACCCATCCGCTGCTCATGCCTTTTGACAACGCTCGTCTTGCCGCTATTAGGCTCCCCGAATCCAAAGGTCGAGGGAACGGGGTAAGAGATGCCGAAACTGATTGTCGTATCGCGCGACGGCTCGGAAAAGACGGTGGAAGCCGAAAGCGGCCTGTCCGTTATGGAAGCCATTCGCGACAACGGCTTCGATGAGCTTCTGGCGCTGTGCGGCGGGTGCTGCTCGTGCGCGACGTGCCACGTGTTCGTGGATGATGCGTGGATGGGCACCGTGGGCGGCCCCGGCGAAGACGAGAACGATCTCCTCGATTCGTCAGATCACAAGCAGGCCAGTTCGCGGCTTTCCTGCCAGATCGAGATGAGCGACGCGCTCGACGGCCTGAAGGTCACCATCGCACCCGAGGATTGAGTTTTGAGGCCTGAGTTCCACGCTCGCGTTTTACGAGCGATTGTTGCAGTCTTCGCGTGATGAAACTCGGTCCGCTTCCCAAACAGGGCTTTTTCGCCGACAAAAACCACGCCTTCTGGGTGCTCCAGATCGGCGGGTGGTCAGCTTATCTTGTGCTGCGCGCGCTCGGCGGGCTCGCGAACTCGATGGGCGTCGCGTACATCGTGCCGACGCTGATCGCGACGGCGACGGGCTTTTCGCTCACGCTGCTGATGTCCGCCGCCTGCCGCCGCATCATCCGGATGCGTGCGGTGTTCGTGTGGAGCCTCACCCTCACGCTCGTCGCGCTCGCGGCTGGCGTTTTTTCGGTGATCGAGGTGTGGGCGCACGCGCGCTTCTACAACTCCACGTTCGAACCCCAGGGCATCCAGTTCTTCGGCGCGATCCTGCTCGACCTCTCGGTGCTCGCGGCATGGACGGGGCTTTATTACGGCATCAATTACTATCTGCTGCTCGATGAACAGTCGGAGCGCGTGCTGATCCTGTCGGGTCAGGCGAGCGCCGCGCAGCTCGCGATGCTGCGCTACCAGCTAAACCCGCATTTCCTGTTCAATACGCTGAACAGCATCTCGACGCTGGTGCTGCTGAAGGAAACCGAGCGCGCGAACACGATGCTCTCGCGCCTGTCCTCGTTCCTGCGCTACAGCCTCGTCAGCGATCCTATGGAAACCGTGAGCCTGGCGCAGGAAATCGAGGCGCTGAAGCTTTATTTCGAGATCGAAAGGATGCGCTTCGAGGATCGGCTGCGCACGCGCTTCGACATCGAGGAAGCTGCACTTCAGGGCCGTCTGCCCTCGCTCCTCCTCCAGCCGCTTGTCGAAAACGCCATCAAATATGCCGTCACGCCGCAAGAAGAAGGGGCCGAAATCGTCGTCGCCGCGCATGTCTCCGGAGACCGGCTGCTAATCTCGATCAGCGACGACGGACCGGGGCTCACCGCAGAAAGATCGGCACTCGTCCCGTCCGCCGGGGTCGGATTGAACAATATTCGCGATAGACTGTTTCAGACCTATGGCGACGACCAGCGGTTCGAAATGATATCCAACGTACCGCAGGGGGTCGTCGCCAACATTGAAATCCCGTTCGAGTCGGCCAATGTTCGGCTCAAGGAGAACGCTTAATGACGATCCGGACCATATTGGTCGACGATGAGCCTTTGGCCATCAAGGGTCTTGAGATGCGGCTGGAAGCGTTCGATGATATTGAAATCATCGAGCGTTGTGCCAACGGGCGCGAAGCCATCCGCGCGATCAAGACGCACAAACCCGATGTCGTGTTTCTCGACATTCAGATGCCCGGTTTCGACGGTTTTTCCGTCGTGAACGGCCTCGCCGACATCGAACCGCCGCTCGTGGTCTTCGTCACGGCCTACAATGAGTTCGCGCTCAAGGCCTTCGATGCCCACGCGGTCGATTATCTGATGAAGCCGGTGGATGAAGCCCGCCTTGCCGCGACGATGGAACGCGTGCGGCAGCGGCTGGCCGAAAAGAATGCCGGTGCCGAAAAGGACCGGCTGCGGGAGCTTCTCGAGGAAGTGGCGCCGAACGCCGCCGCCGACATCAAGCCGGTCCCGGAAGCTCATGCCGCGTCGCGTTTCGAGCGCATGATCAACATCAAGGACCGCGGCCAGATCTTCCGCGTCGATGTGGAAAGCATCGAACGGATCGATGCGGCAGGCGACTACATGTGCATCTACACCGGCGACAACACGCTGATCCTGCGCGAGACGATGAAAGACCTCGAAAAGCGGCTCGACCCACGCATCTTCAAGCGCGTGCACCGTTCCACGATCGTCAATCTCGACCAGGTGAAGCAGGTGAAACCGCACACCAACGGCGAATGTTTCCTGAAGCTCGGCTCCGGCGCCGAGGTGAAGGTCAGCCGCAGCTACCGGGATGTGGTGGCGCGGTTTTTGTAACGAACGGCGGCCCGGGAGGACGGAGGTCCGTCGTCCCGGGTCTTCCCAAATAGGGTTTCGCCTGAAAGGCTCTCCGCGAACCGCGACCCATGTTCGCCTCGCCGAGACCGCCCATGCGCGAATCGAGAGCCATCCCGAAGCACACGACCGTTCACGCCGATGATCACGCGCGCATACGGCCGCGCGCATGTGCGCCCACGTACGCGATCGCGCGCGAGCATGTCTCAACTTTATCAACTTCGGGGGGTGTCCGGGCGCGGAACGGCCGGGAATCCGTGCGTTACCGCACACATATCCCTATTCGGCAAGACCGGCGGTCAGGCGTGGACCGCTGCGCCGATGTAATTGATGCGGCGGTCGTCCGACAGTTCGAAGCCGCGCGAGGGGCGGAAGCCGATCCCGCGCGTTTCCGTAACCTTGAGTTCGGCGGTTTCCAGCGCGACGGTCAGTTCCTCGGGCGTCAGAAACTGGTTCCAGTCGTGTGTGCCGCGCGGGATGAAGCGCAGCACCCATTCGGCACCCACGATCAGCGTGGCATAGGACAGCGCCGTGCGGTTCGGCGTCGAGAATACCAGGAGTCCGCCGGGCTTCAGAAGACGCGCAATACCGGCAAGGAAAACCGGAACATCCGCGACGTGCTCGACCACCTCCATGCAGGTGATGAGATCGAAGCACTTCCCGTCTTCCGCCAGCGCCTCCACGGAGGACTGGCGATAGTCGATTTCAAGGCCGCTATCCGCAGCGTGCGCCTTCGCCACCGCGATGGCTTCGGCTGCAGCGTCGATCGCCGTCACCCGCCCGCCGAGCCGGGCGAGCGGCTCGGCCAGGATGCCGCCGCCGCAGCCGATATCCAGCACATCCAGCCCCGCAAGCCACGCCCGGTCCCGCGAATCGCGCCCGAAGTGCGCCAGCGCCTGTTCGCGAATGAACGCGAGGCGCACCGGGTTCACCTTGTGAAGCGGCCCCGACGATCCCTCCGCATCCCACCATTCATGGGCGATGCTGTCGAAAAGCCGGGCCTGCGCGGGGTCGATCGTGGTCGTGGTCATGAAACCACTTTCGCGCGACGACGCCCGCGCCGCAAGGCGAGACTAGCTGCAGCTGTGCCGCAGCACGGCACCCGCTCGCGTATCTTCGAGCTTGCCCTTGTCGAGCGCGACACGGCCGTTGACGATAACGGTGTCGATGCCCTTGGGATAATCGACCGGATTGGTCCAGCTGGCCACGTCGTCGAGCGCCTCGTAGTCGAACACGACGACGTCCGCGCGCATCCCCTGCCGCACAAGCCCGCGGTCGCTGAGGCCCATGCGCTGCGCGGGCCAGCCGGTCATCTTGCGAACGGCGTCCTCCAGCGTCAGCACCTGTCTACGCTTCACATATTCGGCGATCACGCGCGGGAACGTGCCGTAG
>ERZ1645185.388-NODE-388-length-18554-cov-5.798584_pt1 | contig 18554 bp, 21 predicted proteins | sample MGYA00575351_ERZ1645185 | MGnify/ENA primary metagenome ERZ1645185 (study PRJEB40838, sample SAMN11284767) | freshwater sediment metagenome | isolation source: river sediment | host: Sediment | place: India: Jana village, Kanpur | collected 2015-12-17 ...
GCACCGACGGCGTGGTGTAGTAGCGCATCAGGATGTGCGGCAGCGAGGCGGTGCCCACCATCAGGCACAGCACGAGTGCGATGAAGTTGAGGCGCTTCTTGTCGGTTTCTGCCTGGTCTTCCGCACGCGCCGCAGCAATTTCCGCTTCGCTGGCATTGGGGTTGTCCTTCAGCAGCTTCTTCTCTGCCCCCTTGCCCGAGAATGCGGTGGCATGGGCCGGTACGGGGCCGGATGCCTTCTTCGCGCCGTCGGCGGTTTTCTTCAGCTTGGCCAGCAGGGCATCGGGACCGGTGAGGTCGGCGATGTCCTTTTTCTTCGCCTCGATCTTCTTCGCGTCGGGTTCGGGTGCGGCGTTCAGTTCGACCAGTTCTGCGTCGAGTTTGGCGCGCGCTTCGCCGACGATGCTGTCGGCCGTGCCGGCTGCCATGGCCTCTTCAAGCGCCTTGATCTGTGCTTCGGTGGCGAGCTGCTTTTCCTTGTGGATTGCCCGCACCGAGGCTTCGGCGGCACCGAGCGCAGTGGTCGGGTCGTTCAGCTCCTTTTCCTTGGCGGTGACCTGTTGCAGCACCTGGCCGTAGGCCACCTGCGGAACCGGATTGCCGGTGATGTTCACCGACAGCCACACCACCGGAATCATGTAGGCGATGATGAGGATGATGTATTGCGCCACCTGGGTCCAGGTTACCGCGCGCATCCCGCCGAGGAAGGAGCACACCAGGATGCCGGCCAGACCGGCGAACACGCCGATCTGGAATTCCAGGCCGGTGAGGCGGGCGGTGATGAGGCCCACACCGTAGATCTGCGCGACCACGTACACGAACGAGCAGATGATCGCGGCGAGCACACCCAGGGTGCGCGGCAGGTTGCCGCCGTAGCGTGCGCCGAGAAAGTCCGGAATGGTGAACTGGCCGAACTTGCGCAGGTAGGGTGCGAGGAACAGCGCCACCAGCACATAGCCGCCGGTCCAGCCCATGATGAAGGCCAGGCCGTCGTAGCCGGAGAGGTAGAGTGTGCCGGCCATGCCGATGAAGCTGGCGGCCGACATCCAGTCGGCACCCGTGGCCATGCCGTTGAACACGGCGGGCACGCGACGGCCGGCGACGTAATATTCCGACACGTCGGCGGTTTTCGACATGATGCCGATGCCAGCATACAGCGCGATGGTTGCGGCCAGGAAGGTGTAGCCGATCCATTTGTCCGGCATGCCCATCTGTTCAAGGATGGCCAGCGCGATGACAAACAGGATGAAGCCGCCGGTGTAGAAGGTGTAGTACTTCTTCAGCTGCTGGAAGAACTGGCTCTGGGTTTGTGTGCTCATCATTCTTCTCCCTCGTGGACGCCGTATTCCTTGTCCAGCTGGTTCATGCGACGTGCGTAGTACCAGATGATGAGGACGTAGATGATGAGCGATCCCTGTGCGCCCATGTAGAAGGCGAAGGGGAAGCCCATGATGACGATGTCATTGAGCTGCGGGGCAAAGTAGATGACGACGAATGTGACGACAAACCAGATGGCGAGCAGAACTGCGGTGAGCCGCAGATTCTTGCGCCAATATTCATGGTGTCTTGCGGACAGTTGCATGGCATTTCCTCCGTGAGCAGGTTGGGGGCCGCGCTTATTAGGGTTGGGTGCGCGTGCGCGGAGTGTAAGGATTTGGCGTGCGCGCAACAATCGAATTAGTGCGCGCTAATGTAGCCGGGCGTCAGGCCCCATGCGGCTTGTGGCCGGTTGAGCGAGGGAGCTGGTACTAATTTGCCATCAGCCAGCGGCGGGCGCGCAGCAATTTCTGTAACTGCCGGGGTGTCGTGATTTCTTCGCGCCGGAGTGCATCGAGCAGCACCAGCCAGAGCTCGGCGGTGGCATAGGCATCCGCCAGGGCCCCGTGGCGGGCGTAGACGGCAATGCCAAAGTGGTCGAGCCAGTCGTCCAGATGACGGCATTGCGGTGCGGCATCGGGAAACAGCAGGGGCGCGATCACGGCTGCATCGAACCACGGAGCCGTATGGGCATAGCCAAGCTGCGCCCGGGATTCGCGCTGCAACACCGTCTGGTCGAACCCGGCGTGGAAGGCGATGCGGGGCGCGCTGCCGGCAAATTCCAGCCAGTCCAGCAGGGCGCTGCGGGGCGCGGCACCGGCGCGCTGCACGCTGTCCGACAGGCCGTGGATGAGGATATTGGCAGCATCCGTGGTCTGCGGCGGTGCCACGCCGATTTCCAGCGCGGCTTCGAGTGAAATGCGGCCGCCGTGCACCCGGACTGCGCCGATAGCGAGCAGGGGGTCGCGCGCAGCGTCGAGGCCGCCGGTTTCGATGTCGACCACACACCAGTCCAGAGTGGCCAGCGCCTGCGTGAGATCAGCCGGCGGCCGAGCCTCAATGGCAGCCAGCCGCCGGGCATCGGCAGCATCGAGCGGGGTCGATATGCGCGGACGAAACGGCCAGATCACAGCCCGTAATCCATTGCCAGGCGAGCCTGCACCTTGCGTGCCTGGCGCAGGGCTTCCTTCAGGATGCGCCGGTCGAGCGGGGCCAGGGCGTCGGGGTCGACATGGTTGTCCGGTGCCTGACCGTGGCGCAGCTGGTCGTGCTGGTGGCGCAGGCGCAAAAGCTGGATGAAGTGAAACGCGCGGTTCCAGTCGTCCAGTTCGGACTCGGGAATGTGCAGGGCGTGGGCCGCCTCGCGCAGGCGCTTGGCGGTGCCGGTCTGCGGAATGCCGGCAGCCAGCGCAAATATGCGGGCGGCGTCGACAAAAGGCATGGCCCCGTTGAGCTTGAGGTCGAGCGTGTGAGGATGTGCGGCGTCGTCCGACAACACGAAATCGCGCATCACGCCCAGCGGTGGCCGGTTGCGCAAGGCATTGCCCGCCATCTGGTGCAGAAAGCGCGGATTGGCACGGGCACTGCGATTGAGCCAGGCACGGAGATCCGGTGCCAGCGCCGCGTCACCGGCCAGTGCGCGAAAGTCGAAAAAGATGCTGGCGTGCAGTAGAGCCTCGGGTGAACCGTGCTCGATCCAGTCGGCAAACTGATGCTGCCAGTCCGCAGCGGACAGGCACCACTGCGGGTTGCTCGCCATGATGCCGCCCTTGCACAGCGGAAAGCCGCAGGCGTCGAGCCAGGTGTTCACGCGCAGCGCAAAGGCGCGCAGTCCCGCCTGCTGTTCCGAGCTGGCGCTACGAAAAATCAGGGCATTGTCCTGGTCGGTGGCCAGCGTCTGTTCCATGCGGCCCTCTGAACCCAGCGCCAGCCAGCACCAGTCGACCCCGGCGAGTGCGGAATCGCGACCGCTTTCCAGCGCGATGAGCCGCTGCGTGAGACGGTCGTTGAGCCCGGAAATGATGGCGGTGAGGTTTTCCGCATCCATGCCCTGTGCGAGCAGGCTGTGCGCCAGATCACCGATGTCGCGGGCCAGCCCCGGCAGCCTCGCCGGGTCGTCCACGTGCGCGAGCGCGGTGGTGATGTTTTCCACCGAGAGCCGGCGCAGCGCGAAGATGTCCTTTTCCGACACCACGCCCACCAGCTTGCCCGAACGCACCAGCGGCACATGATGGATGCCCTGGCGGGCCATGCGCACCAGCGCGTCGGCCACTGGCGCATCCGCATCGAGCGTTGCCGGCGTCGGCGTCATCACGGTGGACAGCGGCGTATCGAGCGGCGTTTCGGCAAGCGTCACGCGCGCCAGCACATCCTTCAGGGTAAGAATGCCGACCGGCCGGCCCGTCGCGTCCACCGCCACCACCGAACCTACCCGCGCCCCCAGCATCCGCGCCAGGGCCTCGCGCAGCGGGGTGTCCGGCGTGGCCACCACCGGATCGCGGCGGATCAGCGAATCGAGCGGGCGCGAAAAGCGCTGCTTGTCATCCTGCGCCAGAGCGTACTCCGCCTGCACCTCGCGCTGCGATTCCTCGAGCAGGCTGGCAATGCGGCGCGTACAGAAATCATGGAAAGCCGCGCTCCTCGCCAGCAGCGCATGAAAATCCGCCGCCGCCAGCTGGTAAGTGAAACAGTCGGTTTCCGCACGATAGTGGTTGGCCGCTCCCCGGCCGGCAAGCAGGGCCCCCAGGGGAAACATCTCGCCGGCGGCAAGCTGGAGCACCGTCTGGCCATCGGCCGTCACCCCCGCCACCGTGCCCTGCTTGACGATGTGCAGATGCGTGGGCGGCGTATCGCCCGCCTCCAGCAGCAACGCCCCCTGTGCCGCATAGCTCACCCCCAGCCGGGCGACCAGCCACAGCCCGTCCGCCTCGTCCATGGCCGAAAACGGCGCGTGGTGCCGCAGCGCGTCGAGCGTGGCGCGATGCAGGCTGCTGGCGATGGGCGAGGTGGACATGGCAGTCATCCGCAATGGGAACGTTCGGATGATAGCGAAGAGTGGGCGAAAAAAAGCCCCGGATGGGGGCGGGCATTGGCGATCTGCGCAGAAATCAGTTGGGCTTGTGCACGGTCATGTAGGCGGGCAGGGTTTCCTGAAATTCTATGTCCCTGTCGTCATCCTTGCGGTGGTTGCACCAGAGTGCGGCCAGCACGCCGAACGCCTGACAGGCTGGGCTTTTATAGCCATCCTTGCGGCAGATCAGGGTGACGGTATGACGTGGCATTTCCGGTTTGAGCATCACCGGGTAAAGCCCCTGTTTGTGGCTGGCAATCGTACTGGGCAGGATGGTCGACAGGCGACCCAGACGAACCACCTCCGATATCACGCTGAGTGAATTGGTTTCCATCACGATGTGGGGCGTAATCGACATCTCCCGGCAGTACTGGTCAAAGTGCCGACGCAACGCAAAGTCAGGGTTCAGCAATATCAGTGACTCGTGTTCGAGTGCCTGGATGCTCAGCGCATCAGCCTGGCCTGCACGTGGATGGGTCTTGCCCACTGCCAGACTCAGGGTTTCGGTGAAGAGGATGTTGGTCTGGATTTCATGGGAACGAGCCTCGGTCGAGAGCACGTTTGAAAACGAAATACCCATGTCGAGCCGTCCTTCGGCCACTTCGGTTTCTACGGAATCCTGGGGCATTTCCTGAGTGCTGACAGTGATGCCGGGATAGCGGGAATTGAAGTACTCCAGCAGTGGACTGACAAGATGGTCGGTGATGGGTGTCATGCCCAGACGCAGTGAGCCCCGACTCAGATCCTGTAGTTCATGAATGGCACGCTTGCCTTCTTCAAGTTCATGCAGGGCACGGCGTGCATAGCGTAGGTAGACCTCGCCAGCAGCCGTCAGTGTCACGCTCCGACCTGTGCGGTCGAGCAACTGCACATCAAGCAGATCTTCGAGTTGCTTGATCTGTTGTGACAGTGTTGGCTGGGATACGAACAGCATTTCCGCAGCGCGTGTGAAGCTCTGCAAATCAGCGACTGCGATGAGATAGCGAATCGAGCGCGGGAAAACGAGATTTCGATCCATAGCAGAACCCTATACCTCTTATCGGTATTTAGTCTTGGAAAACTATAGCGTGTTGGCCCATTGTTCAGGAACCCAACGGGGCAGGCAAGCCATGCTTGCAGTGGATTCGTACTAGTGGCTTGCCTCCCAAATGATTTGAAACCAGCAGGAGAGAATCATGCATATCGATCCAGGTGTGGTTGACGGCGCAAAACTGATGCTCAGCTACAGCACGGCTGCTGGAGTTGTCGGCTACACGGCCTGGTTGGCCTGGGGCATGTTCAGACAGGCGCGACTGCCAGAACTGGTGTTGCGAAGCATGGCGGCGATGTGTCTGGTGTTCTGTTTTTTTGAAGTCCTGCCCCACTACAGGATGGGCGTCTCCGAGGTGCATCTCATCATGGGGGCGGCAATTTTCCTGATTCTGGGTGCGGCCCCCGCAGCCATTGGACTTGCGTTAGGACTGTTGTTACAGGGTCTGTTGTTTGCGCCTGCTGATTTACCGCAGTACGGAATGAATTTGACAACGCTGCTGGTGCCTCTGTTTGCTTTGAATGCACTGTCGAGGCAGATGATCCCGGCTGGTACGCCATTCGGACAGATGTCATATCAACAATGTCTCGTCCTTTCCGCTGCCTATCAGGGGGGCGTGATTGCCTGGGTGGCTTTCTGGGCGCTTTATGGACAGGGAGTGAACGCAGCCAGCCTGGCCGGTGTTGCACAGTTTGGTAGTGCCTATCTGCCCGTGATCCTGATCGAGTGCGGAGTTTGTACGGCTTGGCTTGCCATGGGCCGGCATTGGCCAGGACTCCTCGACTCCCGGCTGTTCGGTGGAGCGTTCAATCGGGTGACACAGGCTTGAGCGTACCTGCCCGATTCTGTAGCCATGACAAACAAACTTGCTTAACCACCGCACAGGAATCTGATTTATGAACAAGGCAGAAATGCGCTCCGCGATTCTTGAGGCCAGGGAGAAAAACGGCACAACGTGGGATGCAATTGCGGCAGCGGCAGGTCTCTCGGCCGAATATACGTGCTCGGCTTGCCTGGGTATGAACCATCTCGACAAGGATGCTGCGGATGCAGTTGTCAGGTTGCTGGGGTTGGACGAATCGGTGTCGCTGGCCTTGCAGCGTTACCCGCACAAACACTGGGATCAGGCTGTTCCAACCGACCCAGTGATCTATCGCTGGTACGAGATGCTGAACGTGTACGGCGAAACGATCAAAGAGCTGATACATGAGAAATTTGGCGACGGCATCATGAGTGCAATTGATCTCACGATGAATCTCGACCGGCAGGTTGATCCGAATGGGGATCGGGTAAGGGTTGTCATCAGCGGGAAGTTTCTGCCCTACAAAACATGGTGACAGTAACGCAGTGCCTGGCAGTCATGTGCATGCAGGGTGAGTTGACAGACATGGCCAATAAATATGACTCGCGGAGGGATGAATGTTTTCAGTTGCGCGGGTTTTGCTCAAGCAGTGTGCCAGCAATAAAGGCAGCACTGATACTGAACTAGGGCTCCTCAAATCCGGCCGCTCCTCCTGTGCCGGATGCACTAGTGTTGCCGCCCCTTTGGGGCGGCTTTTTTTTGCAAGCGCCAGCGTCGGCGCTGGCCATATCACCAGCTGGGTATGAACCTATACAAGGGAGATGATTATGAACGCACGGGACCCCCATCGTTTCATCAACGAACTGGACGACGCATCTCTGGAAAGGCTGGTGGCAAGACTGGAAGGGCGGGCGCGTGATCACGTTTTTGCCCGTCTGCTCGACAAATATGTGGGCTATTTGGCGATGCCTGCGACAACCCGAATTCTTGAGATAGGCTGCGGAACCGGTGCGGTACTGAGAACAATTGCGCGACGTCCGGATTTTGGTGGCCAGGCAACCGGGATTGATCACTGTGACGCCTTTATTGGCCATGCGCGCAATCTTGCAGGAGCCGAAGGCTTGTCGGACAGGCTGGATTTCAGGATGGGCGATGCCCATCGTCTCGATTATCCAGGCGCAACATTTGATGTTGTGATCGCACACACCTTGATCAGTCATGCGGCAGCCCCGCTGGCTGTGCTGTCGGAAATGGCGCGTGTGGTCAAACCCGGTGGACACGTCGTTGTCTTCGATGGGGATTACGCGTCACTGACCTATGCATTTGCCGACCATGAATTTGGCACAAAGATGGATGCTGCGCTGGCGAAAGCCACATTCAACAATCCGCGCGTGATGCGCGATATTCCCCGGCTGCTGCCGGGCCTGGGCCTCAAGCTGGTGACAGGCTGGGGTGATGCCGTGGCTGAAATCGGTCACGGCAGTTACTACAAATCCTTTGCCGAAACCTATGTGCCCTACGTCAAGCGCGCCAATGTATTGCCAGAGGAAGCCATCGATATCTGGTTTGACGCACAGATGAGAGCCACCGCAAGCGGGACGTTTTTCGCAGCGTGCAATTACTACACCTATATCGCACAGCCAATCTGATCGTGCAGGTGTCATGTACCTGGATCCGTCCATAGGTGGATGCCGCAACACAAGCAATGGCGCGGTGTTTTTGGCTATAGCCAACCCCTATCGGGCATATCGGAATAAAGACTTGGTAATGGAAAAACGAATCACGCATAGTGAGCTCACCCAAGATGAACCGTGCAGTGCGTGATGTGTGACGGATTGTTTTTCGCAACAGCCGCCACGTGATTCACTGGGTTGAGAGCTCGTGTGGAAAGTGAAGTTTCGCTGCAGTCGGCGTGATGGTTCCACAGGGTTCTTTGTCGATTAGCCACCGTGATAAGGAGTCGAAAATCATGTCATCGTCAATCCGGGAAGAAGTGCTCCGACATCTTCAGACGACCGCACTTCTGCAGCCCGCCCTGCACAAGCAGACGCATGCGCCCTCCCCAACAGAAATCGATCACACGCTCTATCGTGCCTACACACGCACGCCACACGATGTTGGGGGCGAGCCGGACATCCCCATCGAGTACCAGGAAAAGGAAGAGGAAGTCTGGGAGCTGAACACCTTTGCCACATGCGAGTGCCTCGCCTGGCGAGGTGTCTGGACTGCTGAAGAACGGCGCCGCAAGCAAAACGTCGATGTGGGGCAGACGGCCTATCTTGGCATGCCCTATTACGGTCGCTGGTTGATGACGGCTGCGCGCATTCTGGTAGACAAGCAGTACGTGACTCTCACCGAATTGCACAACAAGCTGCACGAGCTGAAGGCGCGCGTGGCAGCGGGGCAGGGGCTGGGGGAATACCTGCCGCCCAACAACAAGTAACCGGAGGTCTTAACCATGAGTCACAAACCTGAATGGGATCGTGCCCATCACGCCAAGATTGCCACGGGAATTGGCGACCCGCAGTGTTTCAAGGGCATGGCGGGTGCGCCCAAGTTCAAGGAGGGGGATCGTGTTCGCATCAAGGATCTGCCTGACCTGTTCTACACGCGAACGATGACCTACACCCGGGGGGCCACCGGCACCATCGTCAAGCTGGTCTATGAAAGCCCGGCGGCGGAAGACGAGGCGTTTGGCAATGAGGACCATGTGGAGTGGTTCTACAGCATAGTCTTCACGCAGAAGGAACTGTGGCCCGAGTACAGCGACACCTTCTCGAACGATACGCTCGAAACTGAAATTCCCGAGCGTTACCTCGAGAAAGCCTGAGGCGTGTGCGACAACCATTGAGAAAAGGATAGACAAGATGTCATCAGATCACGATCACGATCATGGCCATAGCCACGGTCACAAGGCCGCTCCCATGGTGGAGGAAGTCAGCGATTTCGAAATTCTGGAAATGGCTGTTCGCGAACTGGCCATCGAAAAGGGATTGTTCTCTGCCGAAGACCATCGCGTATGGAAAGAGTACGTCCACACGCTCGGACCGCTGCCGGCTGCTCGCCTGGTTGCCAAGGCCTGGCTCGATCCCGAGTACAAGAAGCTGTGCATCGAAGACAGCGTGGAGGCCAGCAAGGCCGTGGGTGTGAACTGGGTAACCAGTCCGCCGACTCAGTTCGGCACACCCAGCGACTATTGCAACCTGCGTGTGCTGGCAGATACACCCACACTCAAGCATGTGGTGGTGTGCACGCTCTGCTCCTGTTACCCGCGCCCGATTCTTGGTCAGTCGCCCGAGTGGTACCGCACACCCAACTACCGCCGTCGCCTGGTGCGCTGGCCACGCCAGGTACTGGCTGAATTCGGGCTGCAACTTGCCCCGGAGGTCCAGATTCGGGTGGCGGACTCAAACCAGAAGACCCGCTACATCGTGATGCCGGTCCGTCCCGAAGGCACGGAAGGTTGGACTGAAGACCAGTTGGCGGAAATCGTCACGCGTGATTGTCTGATCGGTGTGGCCGTGCCCAAGCCAGGCATCACTGCCAATGCCAAGAGGAACGTAATCAAGGCAAACCGGCCCGTCCATCACGATCATTGATAGAGGTTCTACACCAGAACAAGGAGTGAGTCATGGGCATGCCTGATAACACAGTGACGGCGAACAGGTGGCAGGGTACGGACCTGAAAGCCATTCCCTTGCTTGAAACGGTTCGTACAAAGGGGCGGGTATGGGAAGACCTGGCTACTCAGTATGGGGTGAAAAACCCTGATCCGCCCTGGAAGATCGATCTTGAAGCAACCTGCGACATGCTGGCTGCAGATTCTTGCGTCAAGCCATACGATCAGGTCGATCCGGGTTCGTGTGCACTGCCGGCGCTGGAGCGTCGGGCGGAGGAAGACGATCTGTCGGAAACACTTTACGAAGGGGTGCCATTTCCCGAGCGGCAATTGCTTGCCCTGGCGCACTCGATGCTGAAACGCGGCCTTTTCACCGAAGAAGAGCTTGCGCGGCAGATTGATAAGGTGGGTCAAAAGTTGAAGAGCGTGTAGACGTGGTGCTGCCGATGCAGTGTGCACCGGCAGCGCACGTCGGCCTGGTCAAAGCTGGCAGCAGTCATATGAGAGGTGTGCGGCACCGGCGCAAGATCGTCGGCGCTGGCATACATGAATCCAGAACAGTCTGATGGCATTCACGGATGCCGGATTGCGCAACGCGATGCGCGGAGAGGAATGCTGAAATGGCTATAAGGGGCACTGAAATCAGGATTGAAGGGCTGTCACAAAGATATCCCACGCGCAAAGTACCTACATTCAACCGCGTTGATCTTGTGTCGCCTCCAGGTGAGGCCCTTGCCATCATCGGCCGGTCTGGCTGCGGGAAATCCACCCTGCTGCACATCCTGGCGGGACTTACGCGCGGAACCGAGGGGCGTGTGCTTCTCAACAATACCGAGGTTGCCGGGCCCTCGCCCCGTTGGGTGATGATGTTTCAGGCTCCGCATCTCTACCCCTGGATGACCGTCACCCAGAATGTTGGTGTTGGCCTCACATTTGCCCGTTGGGGCAAGAAGGAAACCGAAGAGCGTGTGACCGAAGCAATACGCCTGGTCGAATTGCAGGAATTTGCTCAGGCCAACGTACAGGATCTATCCGGCGGTCAGCAGCAGCGTGTAGCGCTGGCGCGTTCCCTCGTAATGGAGCCGGAACTGCTCTTGCTGGACGAACCGTTCTCGGCGCTTGATGCCTTCACTCGTGCTGCACTGCAGAAAGACGTGCGTGCCATTTCCAAACGCCTGGGTTTCAACATCGTCATCGTCACACACGACATCGACGAGGCCGTAATCATGGCAGACCGTGCCGTGATCATGGCCGGCTCACCGGGTGACATCGTACATGAGCTGGATGTAGACCTGCCCGATCCGCGAGAACGCACCGATCCTCAAGTGCAGCAACTACGAGCGCGGCTTATGGCTACCTTCCAGGAGGCGGCGAACTACAAGAAACCGGAGGTTGCGCTCGCCGGCGCAGGGGGGCATTGATCACCCTGACGGACTTGTCTGCTCACGCCTGATGGCGGTCGGACAAACAGGCCGGTGACCCGGCATATAACTAAGGAGACGGAGAATGAAGAAATATCTTGAAGAAGTGCATACCGGGCCACGTGCGCTGGTGCATGTCGAGGGATGTTCCTGCGGCACATGTGGAAAGGCCAAGTCGGTTGATCCACGCTTGCAGGCCGCCATGCCGGATAACCCTGATGTGGCCGACGGCATGGCAGATCCCAATCTGTCGCTCGATTACGATCCGCTTTTCAGTTCGGTCCTTGGCTCCGGCGTGAGCCGCCGCGATCTGCTGAAGATGGCGGGTATTGCCGCACTGGGCGGGTTCGGTAGCATGATGAGTTCCGCCTCGGCCTTTGCCCAGCAGCAGAAAGCCGCTGGCAAAAAATTCACCAAACCCTTCGATCCTGTAGTGAAGATCGGCTACATCCCGATCACTGATGCAGCCACACTTCTGGTGGCGCACGAGATGGGCTTCTTCAAGAAAGAAGGGATCGATTCAGAGCCGCCCACCCTGATCCGTGGCTGGTCGCCTCTGGTTGAAGCCTTTTCCGCGCAGCGCTTCAACCTGACGCACCTGCTGATTCCAGTGCCAATCTACATGCGCTACAACAACAAGTTCCCGGTGAAGATCACCGCCTGGAACCATACCAACGGCTCCGGCATCATCGTCAGCAAAAAAGCGGGGATCAAGTCGCCCAAGGATCTCGGCGGCAAACAGTTTGCCGTGCCCTACTGGTATTCGATCCACAACATCATTTCGCAGAAGATCATGCGCGATGCCGGGCTCACCCCGGTGATCCGCCCGCAGGACGCGAAGCTCGCACCCAATGAAGTTAACCTGCTGGTACTGAACCCACCCGATATGCCGCCCGCGCTGGCCGCAGGACAAATCGATGGCTACTGTGTGGCGGAACCCTTCAATGCGCTGGGCGAACTCAGGGCGGGGGGCGAAATGCTGCGCTTTACCGGTGATGTCTGGAAAGGCCACCCCTGCTGCGTGGTTTGCATGCACGAGGATGACGCGATGGATCCGGCGCGTGCCGCCTGGGCGCAGGGCGTGCACAACGCCATCGTCAAGGCCCAGCTCTATCTCGGGGCCAACCGCAAAGCCATGGCCCAGATGCTTTCCAAGGACGGCAAGAAATACCTGCCCTTTCCGGCGGAGGTGGTCGAGCGTGCGCTCATGTTCTATGAGCCGGCCGACTATGCGCAACCGAATGCGATCCAGCATCCGGAATGGGAACAGAGCCGCATCAATTTCCAGGGCTGGCCGTTCCCGAGTGCGACGAAGGAAGTCGTTAAGGAAATGAAAACCACCCTGGTCGGCGGCGAGATCGAATTCGTCAAGAAGCTGACGCCTGATTTTGTGGCCAAGGATCTGGTGCAGTACACCTACATCAAGAAGGCACTCGATGCGAACCCCAAATGGAAATGGGATCTGAGCGTGCCCCAGAAAGGCAATCCGTTCGACCGTAAAGAGGTGATCGAGTTATGAATCAGGCCGTCACCCCCGCCGCCGGGGGCGGTGGGATTTCAGTCCAGGCGACGCAGGCTGCGCTCAGGCGGCTGGCGTGGGGTGTCGCAGGTATTGCAATCCTGGCGTTGCTCTGGCTGCTTGCGGGCGAGTTGCTCGCGAATAATCCGACCACGAAAAGCTTCACGACATTTGGCCTGATTCCCACGCTGGAGGCCTTTCCTGAGCTGTGGGGGGCGGGCAAGATCCAGGCCGCTTCCCAGGCCAGCCTTTACCGGCTGGGTATGGGTCTGGGGATTGCCATCGCGATCGGTGTGCCGATCGGCGTGCTCATGGGCCGCATCAAATGGTTTCATAACTACAGCAACTCGCCCTTCCAGTTCCTGCGCATGATCAGTCCGCTGTCATGGATGCCGCTGGCCGTGCTGGTGTTTGCAACGTGGAACGGCTCCATCATCTTCCTCATCGCCATCGCGTCCGTGTGGCCGGTGATGTTTGCAACTGCCGCAGGCCTCGCCAAGGTGGATCCCAATTGGTTCAAGGTGGCACGCAACCTGGGGGCTCACCCCATTCAGATGTTGACGAAGATCATCATGCCCGCGATTGCCTTCGATATTTTTTCAGGCATCCGGCTGGCGCTGGGCGTGGCGTGGATCGTCCTGGTTCCGGCGGAGTATCTGGGCGTGACTTCCGGGCTGGGCTACGCGATCGAGGATGCGCGTGAAACCCTGTCCTACAACCACCTCACGGCACTGGTGCTCACGATTGGCTGCATCGGTTATGTGCTCGACAGCGTGCTCGTCATGTTGATCAAGCACTTCAGCTGGCATCGCGGAGGGACCAACTGATGCACAGGGATTTCATCCTGACAGCCATCCGCAATGGCCGGTGCCGTAGCCACGGGTCCGGCCAGCCAGGCTGTCCCAATACAGAACCGGGGCCTGCGTGCCTGACAGAATCGGCAGATTCCTGTCAGGGTCAGGTGCTCGATGCCCGTTGCCGGGCGGAGGGGATTCAATGATGAGCAACAACATGGCGATGACGGATGTCATCGGAGCGGGGGTGAGCGGAAACTGTCTCTCCCGTCTGGTGAAATCCTCCGCGCACAAATCCGTGCATTTCTTCGGCGGCCTGGCAGTCCTGTTCACGTTGTGGTGGGTGGGCATCTACTACATCACGCTCGATCCGGAGATGTCGCAGTTTGCGGACTTTGCGCCCTTGGCCGCGTTCCAGGCGATGCCCGATTTGTGGAACGACGGCACCATTCCCGATGCGCTCGAGACCAGCGGTTATCGTCTGGGGATGGGCATGCTTCTGGCCATTGCGATTGGCGTGCCGATTGGCATTCTCATGGGCCGGATCCGCTGGTTCCAGCAGCTGACTGACGTGCCTTTTCAATTCCTGCGCATGATCAGCCCGCTTTCGTGGGAGCCGATCGCCGTGGTGGTGTTCGCAGGCTGGGAAGAAGCAATCATCTTCCTGATTGCGGCGGCCGCCATCTGGCCTGTGGCCTTTGCCACGGCTGCCGGCCTGGCCAAGGTTGATCCGAACTGGTTCAAGGTGGCTCGTAACCTTGGTGCCAAGCCGTGGCACATGGTGACCAAGATCATCATGCCAGCTATCACGTTCGACATACTCACTGGCATTCGGCTGGCACTGGGCGTGGCTTGGATCGTGATCATCCCGGCGGAGTTTCTGGGGGTGACTTCGGGATTTGGCTATGCCATCCAGGATGCGCGCGAAAGCCTTGAGTACTCGAATCTGATGGCGCTGGTGGTGATCATCGGAGCAGTGGGCTACGTGCTCGATACCCTCTGCGTGATGCTGATCAGACGCTACAGCTGGCACAAGAGCTGAGGATGTCTTCACCTAACCGAAACAATCACTGAGGTAAGCCGACATGGCCAAGATCAATATCGTGTGCGTCACAGGGACACGGGAAAAGTTGCAAATGGCCGCGATGTTTGCGTCGGTCGCGGCCGCCACCGGAGAAGAGGTTTCGGTTTTCCTGTCAATGAACGCGATGCCCTTTTTCGTCAAGGGGCACAGCCTGGAAGCGCCAGTCGAGGGGGAGATGGGCACCCTCATGGCCCAGAAGGGTGTCCCGCCGTTCAAGCAGCTTTTCCAGCAGGCGGTTGAGTTGGGTGATGCCAAGTTATTGCCCTGCTCGATGGCAATGGACCTTCTGAAAATCACCCGGGAAGACATGGATGACGAGGTGGGTCAACCAACCGGTCTGACACGCTTCCTGAGCGATGCAGAGGGTGGCCAGACCCTGACTTTCTGACAACGCAATTCGCCTGACAAGAATCAATGGAGATAGACATGAGTGAAAAAATCATCGATGCACGCGATACGTTCTGCCCTGGACCACTCATGGAGCTCATCACGCACATCAAGCAAGCTGAAGTGGGAGAAATGCTGGAATTGCTGTCGACCGACGAAGGCTCGGGTGCTGACGTGCCCGAGTGGGTGAACAAGGTTGGACACGAGCTCGTCAGCACGGAAAAGGTTGAAGGTGTCTGGCACATCAAGATTCGCAAGGCCAAGTAATCCACCTGCACAGGCCGGTCCCTCAAATTTCCGTACAGGAGAATGCAATGAGAATCTTAGTCGTCGGTGGCGGTACGGGCGGCACCATCGTGGCCAACAATCTTGCGCGCCGACTGGCGGGTGAAATCCGCTCCAATCGGGTGAAAATCCGGATGCTGTCGGCATCGGACAAGCACATGTACCAGCCTGGTTTGCTCTATGTGGCTTTCGGCCAGATGATGCCGGACGAGTTGTACCGTGATCAGCAGAGTCTGCTCGAGTCCTGCATCGAGTTTCATGTCGATCCCGTGGTCAAGTTCCATCTTGACCAGAACAAGGTGGTCACGCAGTCCGGCAAGACCTACGAGTACGACATTCTGGTGATGGCAACGGGTTCTCGTATCGTGCCGGAAACCATCCCTGGCCTGGCCGAAGGGGCGGAAACCTTTTATAGCGAAGCGGGGGCAATCAGCCTGTTCAAGAAGCTGCGCGAGTTCGAGGGGGGCCGGATTGCACTGGTTGTTGGGGTGCCGCACAAATGCCCGATCGCGCCGGTGGAAGCCATCTTTTCGTTGCACGATTATCTGAAGGCACGTGGCATCCGCGACAAATGCACGATCAAGTACCACTATCCGATCGGTCGTCTGCACACCATCAAGGAAGTTGCCACCTGGGTGAAGCCACACTTCGAGCGTATGGGCATCGAACACGAGACCTTGTTCAACATCAAGGAAGTGGATGTCGCGAACAAGGTGGTGCGTAGCGAAGAGGGTACGGAATCTCCCTATGACCTGCTCATTGCCATTCCGCCGCATCGCGGCATGGAAGTGATCGAGCAGAACGGCCTTGGCCAGGGAGGCTGGATTCCCACCGATCGGTTCAAGCTCACCATGAATGGCCATGACAATGTCTACGTGGTGGGCGATACCACCAACCTGCCGGTGAGCAAGACGGGTTCGGCCGCACACTTTGAGGCCGAGGTCATCGCCGACAACATTGCATCACAGATCAAGATTGGTGCCCCGGTCCGCGATTATGACGGCAAGGTTTACTGCTTCATCGAAACAGGTCATGACAGTGCGACCTACGCAATGTTCAACTATCAGAACCCGCCCAACCTGAAAGAGCCGAACAAACCCATGCACTGGTTCAAGACCTCTTACAACAAGATGTACTGGACCAGCGTGCGCGGTCTACTTTGAGGAATCATGCCATGACCAACGAAACTCCAACGCCAGTCACGATGGATGCGCGCGACCTGCAGCAGTTGGCAGAGGTGGCGACACTGATCACCGCTGCCCGGGATGCCCTGTCGGATGACATTGTCTCGCGCGTGTCGGGTGCCCTGAGTGAAGGGATCACCCTGCTCGATCGATTGACCCGCAACGAAGGACTGATGCGTTTGCTGCAGGTGTTGGACCGTCAGGAGAGCCAACAGCTTCTGGTTGCCCTGTCTGACGCCATTCATGCAGCAAGCCAGGACATTGCTGCAACCGCGCCAGCCACCGGCGGTATAGGGTGCATGATGCGTGTGGTCAGGGATCCGGGTACGCAGGAAGGCGTTCGCCTGCTTTCTGTCATTGGCAAGCATCTCAGCCACAGTCTGCGTGAACAGCACCGGCGTGGGAGCGTCTGATGACCCACGATCAGGGATCTGACGAAAAAGCCGCTTTGATATCGCCGCAATAATTGCGTGCAGGCATCCACTTGGAGATGCCCCAGCTCGTACGTACACACCAGGCAATGTCACATAAAAAAGCCCCGCATAAGCGGGGCTTTTTCACAGGGTGCAAGCACCCAGTCGGCAGGGCCGTTCTTACATCATGCCGCCCATGCCACCCATGTCGCCCATGCCACCGCCCATCGGGGCAGCCGGCTTGTCTTCCGGCAGGTCGGCGACCATGCAGTCGGTGGTGAGCATCAGCGCGGCGATGGACGCTGCGTTCTGCAGGGCGGTGCGGGTCACCTTGGTGGGGTCGAGCACGCCCATGGCCACCATGTCGCCGTAGGTACCGTTGCCGGCGTTGTAGCCGAAGTTGCCTGAGCCTTCGAGCACCTTGTTGACGACGACGGACGACTCTTCGCCGCAGTTTTTCACGATCTGGCGCAGCGGCTCTTCGATGGCGCGCAGCACGATCTTCACGCCGGCGTCCTGGTCGAGGTTGTCGCCTTTCACCGCAGCGGCAGCCGATTTGGCGCGCAGCAGGGCCACGCCGCCGCCGGGAACGATGCCTTCTTCAACGGCGGCACGGGTGGCGTGCAGCGCGTCTTCGACACGGGCCTTCTTCTCTTTCATTTCGACTTCGGTGGCTGCGCCCACCTTGATGACGGCCACGCCGCCAGCCAGCTTGGCCTTGCGCTCTTGCAGCTTTTCCTTGTCGTAGTCGGAGGTGACTTCGTCGATCTGCTTGTTGATCTGGCCGATGCGGGCCTTGATCGCGTCGGCCACGCCAGCGCCGTCGATGATGGTGGTGTTTTCCTTGCCGATCTCGATACGCTTGGCACGGCCCAGATCCTGCAGGGTGGCCTTTTCCAGCGTGAGGCCGACTTCTTCGGCGATCACGGTGCCGCCGGTGAGGATGGCCATGTCTTCCAGCATTGCCTTGCGACGGTCGCCGAAGCCCGGGGCCTTGACCGCGCAGGTCTTGAGGATGCCACGGATGTTGTTGACGACCAGGGTGGCAAGCGCTTCGCCGTCCACGTCTTCAGCCACGATCATCAGCGGCTTGCCAGCCTTGGCCACTTGCTCCAGCACGGGCAGCAGGTCGCGGATGTTGGAGATTTTCTTGTCGAACAGCAGGATGAAGGGGTCTTCCATCACCGCCATCTGCTTGTCGGGGTTGTTGATGAAGTAGGGCGACAGGTAACCACGGTCGAACTGCATGCCTTCGACGACGTCGAGTTCGTTTTCCAGGCCCGAGCTGTCTTCCACGGTGATCACGCCTTCCTTGCCGACCTTGTCCATGGCGGCGGCGATGATGTCGCCGATCGAGGAATCGGAGTTGGCGGAAATGGAGCCGACCTGGGCGATTTCCTTGCTGCTGGCACAGGGCACGGAAATGTTCTTCAGTTCAGCGGTGATGGCAATGACGGCCTTGTCGATGCCGCGCTTGAGGTCCATCGGGTTCATGCCGGCGGCCACGTACTTCATGCCTTCGTTGACGATGGCCTGGGCCAGAACCGTAGCAGTCGTCGTGCCGTCACCGGCCACGTCGGAGGTCTTGGAGGCGACTTCCTTCACCATCTGCGCGCCCATGTTCTCGAAC
>ERZ1645185.390-NODE-390-length-18522-cov-8.233552_pt1 | contig 18522 bp, 18 predicted proteins | sample MGYA00575351_ERZ1645185 | MGnify/ENA primary metagenome ERZ1645185 (study PRJEB40838, sample SAMN11284767) | freshwater sediment metagenome | isolation source: river sediment | host: Sediment | place: India: Jana village, Kanpur | collected 2015-12-17 ...
GCCAAGCTGGATGAACTGGCTGGCAAGATCAAGGCTGCTGGCAAGGTCGACACCATTCGCGTCATCGGCCACGCTGACAAGACCGGCAAGGCTTCTTCCAACATGAAGCTGTCGCAAAAGCGTGCTGCTGCGGTAGCCAGCTACCTCAAGGCCCAGGGCGTCAAGGCCGGCAAGATCATCACCGCAGGCAAGGGTGATACCGAGCAGGTTGTACAGTGTGACGCCAAACTGCCCAAGGCTGAACTGATTGCCTGTCACGGTCCCAACCGCCGCGTGGAAGTGGAAGTGACAGTTGCCAAGTAACCATCGGTTTCAAAGACTCCTCACAAGGGGGTCATGAAAAAACAAAACGCCCCAACAGGGGCGTTTTGCATTTAGGACGACCGCCCCAACAGGGACGTTTTGCATATCAGTCGACAGGCAGATCAGGCAGCCTGTACCGGTATGGATTTCCGGCTTCCCTGAATTCGATTGTCGGCGTCCAGGTAAACCAGATTCGGCGCGTATCGAGCGAGTTCAAGTTCGCTGTAATTGGCATAAGTGGCGATGATGACGATATCGCCGGGCGCGGCCTTGTGTGCGGCGGCACCGTTCACCGAAATGATGCCCGAGCCACGTTCCGCGCGAATCGCATAGGTAGTGAAACGCTCGCCATTGCTGACGTTGTAAATCTGGATCTGCTCGTATTCATGGATATCCGCCGCGTCAAGCAGGTCCTCGTCAATCGCGCAGGAACCTTCATAATGCAGTTCCGAATGCGTGACGTGGGCGCGGTGAAGCTTGGATTTGAGCATGGTTCGGGTCATGTGTTCGTCCCCGTCAATCTATGAGTCTGAATTATAAGGGAAAGCCGATTATTTCGCCGTAGCCTTGATGGTAGTAACTTCGACATTGTCGATCAGGCGGGTGTTCCCAAGGTGGGCGGCACCCAGTATCACAAAACCTGAACCTTCATTGATGGGCGAGGCCAGATCTGACCGCCGGATGCTGACATAGTCGACTTTCCAGTTGTGCTGATAAAGCGTTCCCAGCGCCTGCGTTTCCAGTTCCTCGTAATCAGTACGTCCCGAAGCCAGCGCATCGGCGATCTGTTTCAGGCAGTGATACAGCCGGGGTGCTTCCTTGCGTTCCAGAGCCGACAGATATCCGTTGCGCGATGACAGGGCCAGACCATCTTCCGCCCGGGTTGTTTCTCCGGCAAGAATCTCGATGGGCAGATTCATCTGCGCGGTCATGCCGCGAATCAGAGCAAGCTGCTGGTAATCTTTTTTGCCGAATGCAGCGACCGCGGGTTGCACCAGATTGAACAGCTTCAGCACCACCGTCAGCATGCCGCGAAAATGACCGGGCCGGTATTGACCGCACAATTCATTTGCCAGCGCGGGCGGCTCGACAAAATAGGCCTGGGGTAGCGGATACAAGTCCTCTACCGAGGGCGCGAACACCGCATGGCATCCTGCAGCTTTCAATTGTTTGCAATCCTGTTCGAAGGTCCGCGGATAGCGCTCGAAATCCTCTCCTGCGCCAAATTGAAGCGGGTTGACGAATATGCTGGCAATCACCGGCAAACCGGTCAGGCGAGCCTTGTCCACCAGCGAAACATGTCCGGCATGCAGATTGCCCATGGTCGGCACGAAGGCACAGCGGGCGTGTGCTGCTTTCCATAGCGCGAGTTCGCGGGATGAGCTCAAGATATCCATCAGAAGCTGTGTTCGGTGTCAGGAAAGATGCCGGACTTGACTGCCTGCACATAAGCCGTCAATGCGCCCGAAATACTGTCCGCGCCTTGCATGAAGTCTTTCGAGAATTTTGGCGGATGCGGGTAAAGCCCCAGCACGTCATACAGTACCAGCACCTGTCCCGAGCAATCCGGCCCGGCGCCGATGCCGATGGTGGGGATTGACAGCGTTTGTGTCACTTCGCCAGCCAGTTTGGCGGGGATCGCTTCCAGCACCACCAGGCCGGCACCCGCTTGTTCCATGGCTCGCGCGTCGACCTTTAATTGATCCGCCGCCACCTCGTCGCGGCCCTGCACCCTGTAACCGCCCAGTTGATTAACGGACTGGGGCAACAGGCCGAGATGCGCGCAAACGGGAATGCCGCGGCTGACGAGGAAGCGCACCGTTTCCACCATCACCGCGCCGCCTTCCAGCTTGATCATGTGCGCGCCTGCCGCCATCAGTTTTGCGGCCGAGGCGAATGCCTGTTCGGGGCTTTGCTGATAGGTGGCGAATGGCAGGTCCGCGACGATGAAGGCGCGTTTTACCCCGCGCGACACACAGCGCGTGTGATAACTCATTTCCGACAGCCTGACCGGCAGGGTGGAAGCCTGGCCTTGCACCACCATGCCCAGCGAATCGCCGACGAGAATCACATCGACGCCCGCATCATCCATCAGTCGGGCAAACCCTGCGTCATAGCCGGTGAGCACAGCAATCTTCTCGCCGCGTTCGCGCATGGCCTTCAGGGTGGAGAGCGTGACGGGTTTGTGGCTGTCCATCATGCCGCTCTAGAGAAAAATTCGCGCGGTCCACGCATCTTGGTCATGCGTTCCAGCAGCAACTCAAAATCTGCCGCGCTCTTGACGAAGTTAAGGTTGTCGCTGTTGACCATGAGAACAGGGGCGGCGCCATAGTGGTGGAAGAACTCGCTGTAGGTGGATGCCAGACGGTCAAGATAATCCGCGCTCATGCCCTGTTCATAGTCGATGCCACGGCGTTTGACGCGCGACTTCAGCTTGTCCACAGGCGCCTGCAAATAGATGACCAGGTCCGGCACGGGCGACTGCAAGGCCAGATCGTCGTAGACCTTGCGATACAGGTCGTACTCGTCATCATCCAGATTGAGTCTTGCAAACAGCCGGTCCTTGTCGAGCAGAAAATCCGACACGATGCTGTGCCGGAACAGGTCGCCCTGTGCGAGTTGGCTCACCTGCCTGGCGCGGTCAAACAGGAAATGCAGTTGTGTGGCGAGCGCGTAGCGTTTGGGGTCTTGATAAAAACGGGGTAAAAAAGGATTGTCAGCGGCGTTCTCCAGCAACAGCTCGGCCTGCAAATGAGCTGCAAGCTTTTTGGTCAGGCTGGTTTTGCCGACCCCGATGGGGCCTTCGACGACAATATAGCGGTAGCGTGCGAGCGGTGTCATACACCTGCTCCGAAAAGAACCAGCGGCGTCATACGCCCGCTCCAGAATAAATCAGCGGCATCAGACCAGCCCTCCGGCCGCGCGAGGCGCAGATTCCTGCATCCGGTGCACGTCCTGCGATGCGCACAGACCAAGCAGCATGTCGATACGGCCGCTGCCAGGGATCGACAGGGCCGGCGCGAGTTCCAGCAGGGGCATCAGCACGAAGGCGCGCTCATGCATGCGGGGGTGCGGCAGGGTCAGTCCTTCTTCGTGGAAGTGTGCGTTGCCATACAGCAGCAAATCGAGATCGAGCGTACGTGGGGCGTTGCGAAAACTGCGATTGCGGCCGTGGTGATGTTCGATATCCAGCAAGGCGGCGAGCAGCGAGCGGGGCGAGAGCCGGGTTTCGATCTCGACTGCCGCATTGATGAAATCCGGCTGGTTCGCATAGCCAACCGGCGCCGAGACATAAAGCGAGGAACGGGCGACCAGCCGGCTTTCCGGCAGCTTGGCCAGTTCGTCCATGGCCAGAATCACCTGTGTGGCAGGATCGTCGAGATTGGCACCCAGGCCAATGTAGGCGGTAATCATGATGCAGGAAACTCGTCCGCGGGCGTGGAGGCGGCGGAATCGGGGCCAGCAGACTTGCGGCGGCGCCGGCGCCGTTTGGGTTTGGGGCCGCTGTCGGCAAGCAGCATGGCCTTGCGCGATTCGTCATCGGCATCCTGGAAATCGGTCCACCAGTCGCCAAGCTCCTCAGGAACTTCACCGGACTCCGCGCGAATCAGCAGGAAGTCGTAGCCTGCCCGGAAGCGCGGATGCTCCAGCAGGCGGAAGGGGCGCACCCCCGAGCGATAATCGAAGCGCGGCTGCAGCGCCCACACTTCCTTGATCATGCCATCGAAGCGGCGCGGGATGGCCAGCTGTTCACGCTGCGCGTCAAGCACTTCGTCCATGGCGGTGAACAGCGCGGGAATGGGCTTTTCCCCTGCTTCCTCAATCGCCTTCCAGCGCCGCTGCACCTGCGGCCAGAGCAGGCAGGCAAAGAGAAATGCAGGCGAGGCGGGCTTGTCTTCGTGAATGCGCTGGTCGGTGTTTTTCAGGCCTGCCTCGATGAAGCGTTTGCCCTGGGGATCATCCAGAATCGTGTCCAGCAGCGGCAGCATGCCGTGGTGCAGGCCTTCCGCGCGCAGTTGATGCACGCCGCGCAAGGCATGGCCGGACATCAGGAGCTTGACCGCTTCGTCAAAAATGCGCGCGCGCGGAACATTGCCAAGAAGCGGCGCAAGTTCCGCAACCGGCTTGCGTGTATCCGGGTCAATATGAAAATCCAGCTTGGCAGCAAAACGCGCGGCACGCAGCATGCGCACCGGGTCTTCGCGGAATCTCGTTGCCGGGTCGCCAATCATGCGCAGGATTTTTTTCCGGCAATCTTCGGCACCGCCATGGTAATCCCAGACTTCCTCGCGCAGCGGATCGTAATACAGCGCGTTGACGGTGAAATCGCGCCGCGCGGCATCCTCGCTTTGCGAGCCGAAGATGTTGTCCTCGAGGATGCGGCCGGTTTCATCGGTGGGACGCTCGTCTTCTTCTTCGCCGCTGAGATTTCCGGCCGCGCGAAAGGTTGTCACCTCGATAGTGTCCCTGCCGCACATCACGTGCACGATGCGAAAACGCCGGCCGATGATTCGCGAGCGGCGGAACAGCCTGCGCACTTCCTCGGGCGTGGCATCGGTGGCCACATCGAAATCCTTGGGTTTTTTTCCCAGCATCAGGTCGCGGACAGCACCGCCGACGACAAAAGCCCTGAAGCCAGCGTCAGCCAGTGATTCGCACGTCTTCAGCGCGCAGTCGTTGATGGCGTCGCGCCGGATGCCGTGCGCGGAGCGCCCCAGAATGACAGGGTCGCCGTTTGCCTGACGCTTGCCAGGCCGGGCCTTGCCTTTCTGTTTCGCATCTTTGCCGAGCAGGCGATTGATGATCCGGCGAATCATGAAAAATTAAGCGTGTCCGAAGACGGGAAGATGGCGGCAATTATACCAGCCGGGGTGTATCAGCCTCTCAGGCTGATGATCGGCCAGGCATTGAGTTTTGCATGCGCTTCCAGCGTGGCATCGGGGTCGACGGCGAACGGGTGAGTCACCCGCTGCAACAGCGGCAGGTCATTCAGGGAGTCGCTATAAAACCAGCTTTCCGTCACGTCTTCCCACAACAAGCCCTGATCGGATAACCACATGTCCAGCCGGGTAATCTTGTGTTCCTTGAAGCAGGGAATGCCCGCGCCCCGGCCCGTGTACTGGCCATTGATTTCCTCGACTTCCGTGGCAATCAGATGTTCAACGCCGAATTCCCGGGCAATCGGCGCGGTAACGAAACGGTTGGTGGCGGTAATGATGGCAACCTTGTCCGCCTCCCGCTGATGCCGCTGCACAAGTATCCGCGCCTTGTCGGTGATGATGGGGTGAATCCGGGTGGCCATGAACTCCTGATGCCAGCTGTCGAGCTGTATCCTGGAATGATGGCTCAACGGCTTGAGCTGAAAATCCAGAAAGGCGTGGATGTCCAGCGTGCCGGCCTTGTAATGCTCGTAGAACTCGTGGTTCCTCGCTTCGTGAACTTCGCGGTCCAGCACGCCCTTGCTGATAAGGAATTGCGCCCACTCAAAATCCGAGTCGCCGGCGAGGAGGGTGTTGTCGAGATCGAACAAGGCGAGTTTCATGGACTTTGGCACAAGATAAAAAGCGGAGTATAGCGGCAGTTACAATATCGCCATGAACAAGGAGTTACTCGTTATTTCCGGCGGCTGGCAGACCCTGGGCTGGGCCGGCGTGCTGGTTCTGCTGTGGTTTGCCTGGCGCTCGGGCGACTGGAAGCGTCTGTGGGACGTCTCCCGTCTCAACCTGTTTCTCGCCGTATCGGTGGCGTTGATGGTCATGTGGCAGATACGCACGGGGGTCAAGCCTGGGTTGTCCTTTCATCTGCTGGGGGCGAGCATCGCCACGCTGATGTTCGGTTTCTGGCGCGGCTGGCTGGCGGCTAGCATCGCCGCAATCGCCACCGCGCTGGCAGGCAAGGCCAGCCTGCCAGCACTGGGGATAGAAATACTGGTGTTTTGTGCGGTGCCGGCGGCAATTACCCATCACTTGTACCGGCTCGCGGACCGCAGGCTGTCCAATCATTTTTTCATCTACGTACTGGTAAACGGATTTTTCGGTGCGGCCCTGGCCATTGGCGTGGTGGCGCTGACATCGACGATGGTGATGTGGCTAACCGGTGCTTATCCGCTGGAATATCTGTTCGAGCATTACACGCCGTACTATTTCCTGCTGGCATGGTCCGAAGCTTTTACCACCGGCATGATGGCGACGCTGATGGCAGTGTACAAGCCGGAGTGGCTGGAAACGTTTGACGATAACCGGTATATCCGAAACAAATGAACCGGCCGGTTGTTGAATATCCGGACCTGCCAGTCTCCGCGCGCCGGGCCGACATCATTGCCGCGCTTAAGGCCAGCCCGGTACTGATCCTGTGTGGCGAGACCGGCTCCGGTAAGACCACGCAGATTCCCAAGATGTGCCTGGAAGCGGAGCTGGGCGGACAAGGTTCAAATGGAGGCGGACTCATCGGCTGCACGCAGCCGCGCCGGATTGCCGCGCGCTCGGTGGCGCAGCGTGTGGCCGAAGAGCTGAAAGGCGAGCTTGGCGGACTGGTCGGCTATAAGGTTCGTTTCACCGACAAGGTCCGGCGCGACACCCGCATCAAGTTCATGACCGATGGCATCCTGCTGGCGGAAAGTCAGGGAGATCCGATGCTGTCCGCCTACTCCTGCATCGTGGTCGATGAAGCGCATGAACGATCGCTGAATATCGATTTTCTGCTGGGGTATCTGCGCACGCTGATCGAACTCAGGCCGGATCTGAAAATTGTCATTACTTCCGCCACCATCGATGCGGAAAAATTCTCGGCACATTTCGGCAATGCGCCGGTGATCGAGGTTTCGGGGCGGACGTATCCGGTGGAGATGAGGTACCGGCCGGTCGCGGGGGATGAGGACTCACCCCTCTCCCCAACCCTTCTCCCGCAAGGGGAGAGGGGCATTAAATCGGCGAGAGGAGAGAAAAAAAGCAAGGAAGAACCGGATCTGACCCAGGCCATCCTCGATGCCACGGATGAACTGGCGCGCGAGGGTTGGGGCGACACGCTGATTTTTCTGCCGGGCGAACGCGAGATACGCGAAACCGCCGAGGCGCTGCGCAAGCACCACCCGCCACAAACGGAAATTCTGCCCTTGTTCGCGCGGCTTTCGGTGGAAGAGCAGGACCGCATTTTCAGGCCGGGCAATGCGCGTCGCATCGTGTTGTCCACCAACGTGGCGGAAACCTCGCTCACCGTGCCGGGCATTCGCTATGTCATCGACACCGGACAGGCACGTGTCAAGCGTTATTCGGCGCGCAACAAGGTCGAGCAGCTGCTGATCGAGAAAATCTCCCAGGCTTCAGCCAATCAGCGCGCGGGGCGATGCGGCCGGGTCAGCGACGGCATTTGCATCCGCCTGTATGACGAGGCGGATTTCCAGTCGCGGCCCAGATTCACCGATCCGGAACTGCTGCGCTCCAGCCTGGCGGGCGTGATTCTCAGAATGAAATCGCTCGGGCTGGGTGCGGTGGAAAGTTTTCCCTTCATCGATCCACCCCATTCCAGATTCATCGCCGACGGCTACAGCCTGTTGCATGAACTCAATGCACTGGACGACAGGAATGAACTGACGGAAACAGGCCGCCGCATCGCGCGATTGCCACTCGATCCGCGCATGGCCCGCATGATACTGGCCGCCGAACGCAGCGGAAGCCTGGCGGAAATGCTGATGATCACCAGTTTCCTGTCCGTGCAGGACCCGCGCGAACGGCCACAGGAGCGCGCGGGCAGCGCGGACGAAAAGCACAAGCTTTTCGCTGACGAACGTTCTGATTTTCTTGGCGTGGTCAAACTGTGGAACTGGTTTGACGAACAGATCAAGCACAAGAAATCCAACCGCCAGTTGCGCGATCAACTGGCTGATCATTTTCTGTCAGCACGCCGCATGCGCGAATGGCGCGATGTGCATGGGCAACTTGCCACCCAGTGCGCGGAACTCGGCCTGCGCCTGAACGAGAAGCCTGCAGGCTACGATGCATTGCACCAGTCGCTGTTGACCGGCCTGCTCGGGAACATCGGTTTCCGTTCCGAGGACGCCAAGGCGCGTCAGGCTTCAAACAAGCCGGGCGACGGTGTCTATCAGGGCGCGCGAGGATTGCGCTATGGGCTTCACCCGGCGTCAGTGCTGGCCAAAAAAGGCACGAAATGGGTGGTGGCTGCGGAACTCACGGACACCGGGCGCCTGCTTGGGCGCATGGCAGCTGAAGTCAGGCCGGAGTGGATCGAAGCCGCCGCTCAGCACGTCATCGAACGCAGTTATTCCGAGCCGCACTGGGATCGAAAATCCGCGCGGGTGCTGGCCTACGAAAGGGTGACGCTTTACGGCGTGACGCTGGCTTCTCGAAGAAAAGTTCACTACGGTCCGATCGAACCGGATCTGTCACGCGAACTGTTCATTCGCAGCGCGCTGGTGGCGGGCGAATACGACTTGCCAAATGTGCAGGCTGATCGTGAGGACGACTACTCCCCCGCTAGCCTGGGGGCTGCTTTTGACTCCTCCCCCGCTAGCCGGGGGAGGGTGGGAGGGGGTAAGAGCGAAGGTAAATCAGGCGCCGAATTACCCCACCCCAACCCTCCCCTGCAAGAGGGGAGGGGGTCTGTGCACGGGAGACATGACTGGCTCAAGCACAATCTGGAACTCATCGCGCATATCGAGGAACTCGAGCACAAGGCGCGCAAATCAGGCGTGTGGCTGGACGAGGAACGCATTTTTGCATTCTTCGATGCGCGGATTCCACCTGGCATGCACAACGGACCGGCGTTCGAAAAATGGCTGAAAACCGTCAAGCCCGATCTGCTCAAATTGAGCCGCGAAGATATTGTCGCCGAGGGTCTCGATCTCTCGCAGGGCCTGTATCCCGAGGTCATCGAGATCGATGGCATTTCCTGCCCGGTCAAATACCGGTTCGAACCGGGCCACCCGCTGGATGGCGCAACACTTTCATTGCCGCTGTATCTGTTGAACCGGGTAAACGAAGCGCAGCTCGACTGGGCGATTCCGGGTTTGCTGCGCGACCGGGTGAATGCCCTGTTCAAGGCCATGCCCAAGGAAATCAGGAATGTCTTCGTGCCGCTGGCGCAATCGGTAACCACCTTTCTGGGCGAGGCTGTTCCGGGAAAAATGCCGCTTGCCGAGGCAATTTCAACCTGGGTAGAGAAGCGCACAAAAAGCCGGGTGATGCTGCGCGAAGCCGACATGCCGCCGCACCTGAAGCTGAATGTGCGCGTGCTGGATGACAGCGGGCAGGAGCTGGCCATGGGCCGAGATCTGACCGCATTGCGCCAGCAGTTGGGCGAAACCGCCAGCCTGGCCTATGGGCAGTCTGAGGTCCGCAGCGAGCATGAGCGGGAAGGCATCACGGCGTGGGATTTTGGCGACTTGCCCGAGCGGGTGAATTTTGTCCGCAACGGTCAGCAACTGACGGGATATCCTGCGCTGATCGACGAAGGCGAAGCGGTTGCCATGAAGCTGATGGATACGCCTAAAGGCGCGGAAGCAGCCTCGCGTCAGGGGGTGATACGCCTGTTGCGCATTGCCCTTGCACCGCAATTCAAACAACTGGAAAAAGACCTGGGCCGGCAGACCGCCCTGGCGCTCAAGTATCGCGGCCTCGGCAATGCGGATACATTCTTCGGCGATCTGCTCGACACCATCGCGGACCGGGCCTGTCTGGGTGATGATCCGCTGCCGCGCAGGCAGAAGGAATTCGACAAGCAGAAAGAACGCGCCAAGCCGCGCATCGCGCCGGTCATGCAGGCGTTGCTGAAGTCGGTCGAGACCTGCCTTGATCTGTATCCGCAAGTGCAGGCCCGGCTCAACCAGAAAACGCCTTATACCCACGCGCAGAAAGATGAGCAGACCCATCTGCCTGGCCTGGTTTATCCGGGATTCATCCGCGCAACCCCATGGGAGCGCTGGCAGCACTTGCCGCGTTATCTGCAGGCCATACTCAAACGCTTCGACAAACTGCCCGCCGCGGGCGAACGCGACCCGCGCCATACGGCCATGATTCAAGGCCTGGAAAAGCGTTATCAGGAACGCCTGGCCAAACACCGCAAGGCTGGCGTGAATGATCCCGCGCTTGCCGAATTCCGCTGGCATCTGGAAGAGCTGCGCGTGTCGCTGTTCGCGCAGGAGCTGAAAACGCCTTATCCGGTATCAGCCAAGCGGCTTGAAAAGTTATGGGAGAGCGTGCAATCTTGACGTATTGAGCTATTGGAATCTGGATTGCTTCGTTAGGTCGCCTTGGGCCCAGCGATTGCCCCCTCTCCCTCTGGGAGAGGGTTGGGGTGAGGGCGTAGGCTTCTCGCAATGACGTCATTGCGAGGCTCATGGAGCCGTGGCAATCCAGTAAACAAGCCAAGCCAAACCTATGAGTGAAGAAAAAGCCTTCAACCTTCCCAACTCGATCACCGGCATCCGTCTCATGGGCGTGCCGGCCACCATCTGGTTCATGCTGGAAAACCAGTGGGCCGCGGCAACCTGGGTGTTTCTGGTCGCGGCGTTGACCGATGGTCTGGACGGCTTTCTGGCGCGCAAGCTCAACCAGTGCACCGCCATTGGCGCCGCGCTGGACACCGTGACCGACAAGGCGCTGGGCTTGTCGGTGCTGGTGGTGCTGACCAGCTTCAGCCTGGTGCCGGTGTGGGTGGCCCTGGCCATCGTCATCCGCGATGCGGTCATCGTGGTCGGCGCGCTGGCCTATCGCGGCATGGCGGGGCATCTCGAAATCCAGCCGACACTCTTGGGCAAGGCCAACACCTTCGCCGAATTCGCCATGCTGGCGCTGGTGCTGGGGCATGAAGCCGGCATCGTCCCCGGCGAGGATTGGGTACGGCCCATGTTCTGGATCGTGTTCGCCACCACCGTCGCCTCGGGCCTGCAATATGTGTGGGTCTGGAGCAGGAAGGCGCGCGCCGAGCGCCGCAACGTTTAGTGATTGAACAGGCTGCGCTGTCTGGCTTCGGAGAGGCGCGTCTTGATGTTGTACATGGCCGCATCCGCGGCATGGATCAACTGATCTTCAGTCAGGCCGTCATCGGGATAAATGGCCTGGCCGATACTGGCGGAAAGCTCCAGGCCCAGGCCGTATAAATTGGTGTCGCGGCTGAGTGACTCCTCGATTTTCTTGACGGCTGTGTAGCAGTCGTTTCGATCGCGCAAATCTTCCAGCAGCACCACAAACTCATCGCCGCCCACGCGGGCGATGGTGTCGGATTCGCGCACGCTGTTAACCAGCCGGGCGGCTACCTCGGTCAGCACCGCATCGCCGACATGATGGCCATGAACATCGTTGACTTCCTTGAAGCGGTTCATGTCCACGAACAGAACGCCCACTTTTTTCCCATGGCGTTTGGCCTGGCGCAAGGCGTGCTGCAGGCGGTCATAAAACAGCCGGCGGTTGGCCAGGCCCGTCAGCGGGTCGTGGGTGGCTTCTTCCTCCAGGGCGGCATGCGAAGCTTTCAGGTCCGCCATCTGCTGCTCGATCTTGTGAGTGGCGCGGGCAAGCCGGTTCAGGGTCAGCCAGCCCAGCCCCAGCCCCAGCATCGCGGCAACAAATCCGTAAACCAGCATCATGCGGTGGCTGTGCTGGTAATCCTGTCTTGCCTTCAAAAGCGATTCGTCGTTGGCTCGCTGCAAATCCTCGCGGAAATCGGCCAGCATGACATTGAACTTTTCCTGCAAGGGAATGGCCTCGGCCACCAGCACCTGCCGGGCATCCTCGACTTTTTCCCGCGTCAGCAGGTCGGTGACTTTTTCCTGAGTCAGCTCGATTTTGCGGATGTGCGCGGTCTGCTCGTCGAACATGGATTTTTCACGTGGCGTAAAACCCAGCTGCAGCAGGGCGCGGCGTCCGCTGCCCACCATGAACCCGGCGCGGTTGAAATCCAGGAACAGCGCATCGCGGACAAAAGGATCACGTTCGATGGCCATCCGCAGCAGCCGGTCGGTTCGCGCATGCGCGGCCACCTGGGTGCGGGTGATGATGTCGATCTTGCGGCCGTTGGTTTCCACCACCCGGTTCATTTCGTCCTGAATCCGGGATAGCTGATAAATGCCGTTCGCGGTCAGGGCCACGATCAGAATGACCAAAGCCAGAAAAGCGCCGCCGGCAATCAGAAAGAAAACGCGCTTCATCCGAGGGAAGCTCCTGCTTTTTTATTAGGCACCCCTGAAAAAACTGCCATATAAACCTTCCAGAGGTTCCTCAATTATCGGCCATCCGGCCCGAGGATGCTATTTGGAATTGAAGGATTTGATTCTTTCCAGGATTTCCGCCGCATGATTCTCAGGATCGACTTGCGGATAAACATGGCGAATTTTTCCATCCGGACCGATCAGGAAGCTCACGCGTTTCGCCATTTTGAAAACCTGCCAGTCCATCAACGCACCGTATTGCCGGGATACCGTTCCGTCCGTATCGGCAAGCAGGGGGAAATTGAGTTTGTGTTTCTCGGCGAATCGCCGATGACTCTCGGCGCTGTCCACACTGATGCCCAACACCACCGCATCGGCAGCCTGCAAGCGCGCCAGACCGTCTCGGAAGGCACAAGCTTCCTTCGTGCAGCCTGGCGTGTCGTCCTTGGGGTAGAAATAGACAATGCGCCATTTGCCGGTGTAATCCGACAAACGATGGAAATTGCCGGATTGATCGGGCAAGCGGAAATCCGGCGCCTCGCTGCCGGGCTGGAGCAGCGGGCCAGAATTCCATCCGCGCCAGATGGCCCAGGCAACCGCAAGCAGGACAAGCAGAAGAAGAAATTTCATGCTGTCATCATAGCAGCCGCGTCTGGCAGGGGTTAAGCCTTAACCTGCTAAAATGCGCGCCACGCCCCCGTAGCTCAGTGGATAGAGCATCCCCCTCCTAAGGGGAGGGTCACACGTTCGATTCGTGTCGGGGGCGCCATCTGGCGATTCAAGAACATTCTCGGACCGGGCTGGGAAGAGATATCGTGTCTGACCCCATATTGTTCGACCGCCAGGCTGCCAAATTTGAAACCGCCGCCCGTGCCATGCTCGAACGTCATTGGCAGGAAGATACGCGCGCCATTGAACCTGACCTCAAACAGAAAGAAGCGCAACGCATCATCCGCCTGCAACGGGACGCCGCCCAACTCCGCCAATGGCTGGCCGAACATCAAGAAGACCGCAAAGGCGCCAAAGGCACGATCAGGAAGAGCAACCGCACCGACAACGAATCGGCCAAGATGGCGACCAGTAAAGGCGTCATCCAGGGCTACACCGGCGTGGCCGCGGTCGATGCCAAACACCAGATCATCGTCGATGCCAAGGCCCACGGCAGCGGCTCTGAGCAGGATGCGCTCATGCCGACGGTAGAGGCCATCGCACCCCAAATGCAGGACACCACTCTCATCACGGCGGACGCTGGGTATCACTCAGAGGCCAACCTCAAGGCCCTGGCCGAAGCCGGCATCGCCGCCCTGATTCCAGACAATGGCATGAGACAGCGGGACGAACGCTTCAAGGCACAGCGCAAATACAAACAACAGCCAGACCCGCTCTACGACAAGACCAAAGCCAAGCCATCCGGTCTGTATCGGCCAAAGGACTTTAGCTACGACCCCGCCACCCAAACCTGCATCTGCCCGGCGGGCAAGCGCTTGTACTCCAACGGCCGGCACTGCACCACAAATGGCCGCACGCATCACAAGTTCCAGGGCGCCAGGCAGGATTGCGTGCCCTGCCCGCAGCGCAAGCAATGCCTGCGGCATCCGGAGAAGACGCCCACGCGCCAGGTTGCCTTCTTTCACAAGCACCAATCCTCGCCGCTTAACTACACCGAGCAAATGAAGCAGGCCATCGACAGCCCGGAGGGGCGCGCCCGCTATGCGCAGCGGATGGCGACGGTGGAACCGGTGTTTGCCAACCTGCGGCACAACAAGCAACTCAACCGCTTTACCTTGAGGGGGCAAAGGAAAGTGGATACGCAGTGGAAGCTGTATTGCATGGTGCACAACATCGAGAAGCTTGCGCATCATGGTTATGCGCAGTAGCAATGGGGTAGAACCCGCATCGCATCCGCTTTGAGCGGCGAGGCGCCAATCGGAATCATCTGCCGGCGGAAATCATCTCGCTGGAAATCGGAATGGAAACTAAAATGGCGTGGAAAAATTCACGCCGTTTTTTTGTGCTGTCAGGTTTGGAGAAAAAAGGTTTTTCTACAGCTTGAACGTCTGAATTCACCGGCCTGCGCGGCTTTTCGCGCAGGTCCGGTGGAATAATGGGTTGGGCGTCATGGCATCAACTTTCTGAGCCGAAACTCTCCAGTTACGCCTTCAATCAACTTTCGGTAAACCTGCGCACTGGGCGATATGTCAGACGGCAAGGGAGATTCGCGAAGCAGGTAGCCAGCGAGTTCTTCATACGTTACGAAACAGAAAGACAAGCCCTTTACTATCTGGGCGAAGCGCGTTGCGTGTTCACGAAAATACAATGTTTGTTTTTCTAAAAAAGGCGCGCAGTCAACTTCTGCGAGTGCATGTCGCAACCCTTCGATTGAATCAAATCGCTCTTTCCATTGATCTGCGAAACTACCGGAACCAAGGAATCCGAGGAAGTGTTCTTTCTCCGAGCCAAGCTTTAGCTCAACCGCCAGTCCAAGCAATGCGTATTTGAGCACCTGAGTAAGGCTGCTCTTGGAACCCACCTTCATCTCTAACGCCACGGTGTCGGCCTCTGATGTGAACAGGATGTCCGGTTGCGTCGAGTTTTGTAGTTTGAATTTCTCATCTACGTTACGCCCCTCCAATGTAAGGCAGCCTTGAAGAGTTTTCCCAAATAGTCTGCCGAATAGCTCATTGCGAAGAGTGTCTGGTGCTAGCAGGAAGAACTGGTGAAGGTTCTGGTTAAGGGTTACTTCCATCTTCCGAAGGTGCTTCCTAACCTTTGGCGCAGTATTGAACTCCGGATTGGAATGCTTCTTTCGCCCGAGGTGCTGAGGTTCCCAGTAGAAAAATTCCAGAGCTTCATAATAACTATCGACCCAAGTTACTTCTTCATGGAAACTATTCATGTCCATACCCAGTGGAAAATGTTTGTTGTAACGTCCACGCCAAATACCTCAATTAAGTCTCGCCCTGCTGGAAGCACATTGCTGAGCATCATTACTACCCTTTCTTCTTCATGATCTGCTGCCAAAATGCCTGCTCTGCGACAATTAGCCGAGCGATATAATGATCGTCACGTTTGATGGTTAGGTGGATTTCTGGACGATTGGGTAGCCAACAGAAGAAATCAATGTACGGCAACTCAGTAACCGCCAAAATGTGCTGAAGCTGGCCGATGTAGTATCTCGGCACTTGTCGGCTGCTCGCTGTCTTTTTGTATACGCTTTCGCCGCATTTAATTTCTACCACTATGTTCCCATCTGATGCCAAGCCGTCTACGCTGGCACGCTGCCAGCTATGCTTTTTGCTTTGGAGGCAAGCGGGAGCAACGCAAACCTTGCTGATTGCCTCGTATTGCTTTCTGGCTTCTGGCTCAAGTGCAGTTCCTCTTGCCATTGCCGCGTTGCCCGCAAACTTCTTGGCTGTGCCGAGTTTTTCTGAAAGTAGATGAGCTGAGCTTTTCCACGGGTTCTCACCCATGATAGCCGGAGCATCCGATGCGCCAATGCCATTGCTACGCCACTCAAGCCACTCAGCAGTTCCTTGTTGAAGATTGACAATGGTGTATGCGGTGGTCACGGTTTTTCCTTTGACGCCCAACGTACCAGCCAGCCGACCGTGGAAGCGGGCGAAGCCCGCTGTAACGGGTCGGCTGGAGCGCCGGGTTGGGCGTGATGGCCGCGAAGCCAGACAGGTAGTGTTTTTTCATGCTGCGTAAAGGTGCTTCACGATAGCTCGGGTTGGGCGGCTTGTATCAAACAGAACCTCAACGACTGTGCCAGGGGTGAGTGATAGCACCGCCTTTGTTTTGTGGATGGGCGTCCAGGTTGATATGGGTGTGCCCTGATATTCAAATTCGAACTCAAGACGACCGCGATCCTTAGCGATGCTTAGATGAGTTACTTTTCCTACAGCAAGTTGCCCATGAGCAAACAGCTTGGCTACCCGGCTAATGCGCCAGACTAGCCAAATGATTAGTGCCACCGAGATGGTGACAGGAAACCAGAGAGAAAGCGGAAGTGCCGTTTGTCGAAGATACGGGAACCCGAAATGAACTACCCATATGATCGGGATTCCAAAGCTCGCAGCTAAGGCTGGCCAATCAGTTGAGAGTACTTTGCGGAGACTGTATTTCATGACGCCCAACGTAAAAGTAAGGGGCTGGCCGCAACGCACGGTAGCGAGGGTGGAGAAGCAAGCAACCCACGACACCCAACCGAAGCCGCTGTCGGCCAGTCCCGCTTGACTGATGGGTTAGCCAACAATTTTGCCACCTGCTGCTTGCACGCGCTGAAGAATAAAGGCCTGCATTTCCGGCGGCAAGCCCGCGAGCGGCAAAGTGCTGAACTGTGCTTTTGAATACAGGAAAAGCCAAACGCCAGAGAATTGCCAAAGCTCTTTGATGGCAGACCACTGGAGTGTTGTAGTGCCAATACCTGAACTGATTGTGAAGCCAGCCTCCTCGGCATGGAACGTAGCATGAGGGGAACCCATTTCACGGAATTTGTTCAGCGAGTTACGGTAGTGAACAAGATACAAAAGCACAATTAACAGGACGCCAAAGGCAAGTGCAGTAGCAAGAGCTCCAATGAGCCAAGAGGTATTGCCTTGCGCAATAAGTAACCCAAGGCTAGACGCAGTAACTACGAGAGCTATGACGTAGCCGATGCCGATTGAGCGCCGCCAAAATGCAAACACTGCTTGACGCACAAGAGGCTCAGTGTAGATGAGTGTGGTTTCGTAAGACATGGTGGCTAACGTTGGCGCTAACCGGCATTTTGCGGCGTGGGGTGTTTGGGCGAGAATGAAATGAAGCCCAAACACCCCACGCCGCAAAATGTCCGGTTGAGCAACTGGTTAGGCGTCTTCATGTATCACCAAAGAAGATTTGATCGAGTGGGAGAAAGCGATCGACTGAGTAGCTAAGTTGCTCATTTAGACCAGATGAGAATGCAAGAACTTCTACCTGCTTTCCGCGCCGCATGACTTCTTGGAGGAGGGGTAAGTAGTCACCATCTCCTGAAGCCAGGTAGACACGGTCGATTTCATCAGTGAAGGCGTAGCGCATTACATATATAACAATCTGGATATCGACGTTCCTAGTCTTTCGACTTCTTGCCTGCTTCTTGAAAACGACTGGGACGATCTGTCCAGGCATTCCGCCGTCATCTGCAATCGACGAGTACTCAGTCTTTGCGATGCTCTTTCTGACTTCGATAATTCTGTCATCGTCTCCTACAACGCTCGTATAACAGCCTACTCGTATCACTTTCCGGAGGTCATGCCATCGAATGAGGTTGGGATGCCAGACAAAGACGTCCGGTATGTGAACGACACGGGAATCAGGCACCGCGCCGGCGGCGACCATGTCTTGGAACCTCATGACGAGGTTCTCGCCATCTAGAAATAGTATTGAACGTGGGAGTGACATTGGTGGTTGGTATTAAAGACGCCTAACGCCCCGGTTCACGCGCCGGCGTAGCCGGTCGCGTGGAACCGGTTGTTGGGCTGCTCACTTTTGGGGAACCACGGCAACGGCATCAATCTCCACAAGAAAATCCGGGTGTGCCAATGCCGGCACAAAGATACTGCTAATGACGGGTGGATTCGCACGTTGGCCCCACACTTTTTGAAACGCCTCGAATCCAGCTTGAGCCGATTGGCCATGCAGGATATAGACGTTCCACTTTACGACGTGTTGGAGCCCGGCCCCGCCCGCAGCCAACGCTGTTTCCAGATTCTTTAACGCCTTTTCCGTCTGTGCTCTGATGTCGCCCTTGCCGACGATGTTGCCAGAGGCATCCACGGCATTCTGGCCACCGACATAGATTGTCGTTGCATTGCCGCTGACGACAACAGCCTGAGTATATGCGGGATTCTTGTGCAGGCCCGCCGGATTTAGATGTTGAACGTTTCCATACATCAGATTTTGTTCCTCCTTTGGTGCGAGAGACTGACAGCCCACAACAAGCACTGCGGATACGATCACTGCCAATCGATGCATTGTCATTCTTGCAGCCCAACGTTCAGCATCAGCGGCGGCGCGAAGTGCCGTCCGCTGCATGCGGTGGT
>ERZ1645185.391-NODE-391-length-18516-cov-15.277883_pt1 | contig 18516 bp, 16 predicted proteins | sample MGYA00575351_ERZ1645185 | MGnify/ENA primary metagenome ERZ1645185 (study PRJEB40838, sample SAMN11284767) | freshwater sediment metagenome | isolation source: river sediment | host: Sediment | place: India: Jana village, Kanpur | collected 2015-12-17 ...
ACCAACCCGCTGCTGAAGATCGTCGACATCGCCGCGATCGCCGCCATCGCGAAGCAGCACGGCCTGCTGGTCGCGGTCGACAACACCTTCGCCTCGCCGATCCTGCAGCGCCCGCTCGAACATGGCGCCGACATCGTCATGCATTCGGCGACCAAGTACCTCAACGGCCATTCCGACATGGTCGGCGGCATGCTGGTGGTGGGCGACAACGCCGAACTGGGCGAACAGCTGGCCTTCCTGCAGAACTCGGTGGGCGCGGTGCAGGGCCCGTTCGACAGTTTCCTCGCCCTGCGCGGCCTGAAGACGTTGCACCTGCGGATGAAGGCGCATTGCGACAACGCGCTGGCGCTGGCGCAGTGGCTGGAGGGCCACGATGCCGTCGCCGAGGCGATCTACCCGGGGCTGGCCGCGCACCCGCACCACGCGCTGGCGGCCAGGCAGATGGACGGGTTCGGCGGCATGCTGTCGATCCGCCTCAAGGGCGGCTTCGAGGCGGCGAAGCGCTTCTGCGAGCGCCTCGAGCTGTTCACCCTGGCCGAGTCGCTGGGCGGCGTCGAATCGCTGGTGAACCACCCCGCGGTGATGACCCATGCCTCGATCCCCCCGGCGCGGCGCGCGCAACTGGGCATCGGCGATGAGCTGGTGCGCCTGAGCGTGGGCATCGAGGCGCTGGATGACCTGCGCCGGGACCTCGCGCACGCGCTGGCCTAGTTGCGGCGCTCCCGCAGCTCCAGCGCGCGCTCGTAGATGGCGAGGTCGCGCGAATTGCGGGCGCGGATCATGCGTTCGATGGGCGGTTCGATCTCGTAGGCGTCGCCTTGCCTGGACGGATTGCGATTGCGGATCTCGTCGGTCATGGCATCCCGCGGGAAGCCGAAGCGGTCGCAGAAGCGCAAGGCATCGCTTTCGTAATCCTCGACGATGCCGATGAAATCGAATCGATCGAGCCGGAACATCCAGAAATACTCGGCGTACGTGTCCTGGTACTGCGGGAGGCTGACGAACGCTTCGAGCGACAGCCCGGGCACGAGGCCCCATCGGGCGTGGTGTGGCTCGCCCCCGCCGTTGCGCACGTAGTGGTGGTAGCGCGACACCACGCGTTGCACCGGATCGCGCAGCCAGGTGCAGAAGCGCGTGCCGCGCGCCAACCCGTACTTGATCGGCAGGAAGTGGCCGTGGACGCAGGCTGCCGGCAGGTCCTTGCCGGCGCAGGCGAGCGCCATCCGCAGGGCATGCGTCCGTCGCGCCCAACGGCCGTGCGCCAGCGGACGATCGCGGTTGTCGAGCACCAGAGCGGTGCCGTGCAGCCGGCGCAATGCCGCGAGGAAGCTGGTGCCCGCGGTCTTCGGCACGTGCACGGAGACCAGGCCGAAGCCGGGGGCTTCGGAGGTCACCGGCGCCATCGCAGGCCTATCCGTTCTTGCGCAGCGAGTTCCCGCCGCCACCAGTAGCGCAGTAACCGCCGCCGCCATCCATCAGACAGGTGCCTCGGGTAGTCGCCGGCGAAGACGCGGTCGTAGGCGCGGGCCGCGGGAGGCGGGGCGAGCCCCAGGAAGGCGCAGGCGCGCGCCACGGTGCCCGAGGGGTCGCGCTCCAGCTCGTCGGTGCGCAGCAAGAGGATCTGTTCCTGCGGGAAATGCCGGTGCAGCACCGCCAACTGCCCCGCGTAGTTGCCCCGCGCGCGGTAGCTGTGGCGGCGCAGCGCGGATCCACGCGCCAGGTCATCCCGGTGCGCCCGGAGTCGACGGGATTCCATCGCCAGCGCCAGCCAGAACGGGAGCGATTCGGTGCCGCGTGCGCGTTCCATGTGGTAGTGCGACACGGCGCGCTCGATCGGGTCGCGGAGCAGGAGGATCCAGCGGATCGCAGGGTGATAGGCGGCGATCCTGGCGACCACCTTCGGGTGGAACATGTAGAACGGCGTCGCGTCGCCATGCACGCAGTCGCCGTCGCCAGGCTCGAAGGCGCTGCGGTACCGCCGATCGACCTCGGGCACGCCCCAGCGGTCGTCGAAGTCGGCCATGTCGAAGACATGCGCTTCCTTGGCGATCGGCAGCCTTATGCGCGGGTGCGCGCCGAGGTAGTGGGCGAGGGCGGAGGTGCCCGCCTTCTGCGCGCCTCCGATCACGAACTGCAGCAGCGGCTCAGTCGCCGGCATCGGCGGGCAGGTCCAGGAGCGCGATATCGACGGGGAGCGGGAACAAGCCGCTGAATCGCTCGATCGAATTGTCCACGATGTCGAACGACAAGTCGGAGTCGTATCGGCACAGCACGCGCGCATGGTGCTGGTTCGGCTCCGGGGCTTGCACGAGGCGGGCGCGGATCCGGTAGACGCCCAGCGCGAGCTCGGCCCGGAAGGTCGCGGCCAGGCGCACTCGCCCACTGGCCCGGGCATGTTCAGGGATGCGGATGCGGCGACCGCTGAGCGGCAGGCCCCGCGCATCCACGATGTCGACGATGCAGGCGACGTTGGCCACGGCCGGCGCCAGCGCGATGTCGACTTCGACGGGGAGCGCAGCCCCGTGCGCGAGCGACAGGTGGCGACCGCCGTGCGCGAATCGCATGTCGAGGATCTCGCCATCCGCGCTGCGGAACCCGCGGGCCGAACGGACCGGGCTCGCCTGGTCGCGGGCCGCCTTGGCATGCACCCGGAACAGGTACTCCTCGACCACTTCTTCCGGCGAGCCGATCCGCGCAATCCGCCCGGCTTCCAGCAGGATCGCGCGCTGGCAGAACGCGCGGACCACGTTGAGGTCGTGCCCGACGAAGAGCAGGGTGGTCCCGTTCGCCAGGATCTGCTGGATGCGCGCGAGTGCCTTCGCCTGGAAGGCGGCATCGCCGACCGCCAGTGCTTCGTCGACGATCAGGATGTCGGGTTCGACATGCACCTGCACCGCGAATGCGAGCCGCACCGCCATCCCCGAGCTGTACGTCTTCACCGGCTGGTCGATGTAGTCCCCGATGTCGGCGAACGCGATGATGTCGTCGATCACCGCATCGATGCGCTCGCGCGACAAGCCGAGGATCGTGGCGTTGATCTGGATGTTCTCGCGGCCGGTGAGCTCGGGGTTGAACCCGGAGCCCAGTTCGAGCAGGGCAGCGATCCGACCATGCGTCTCGACCGTCCCGCAGGTCGCCGGCAAGACGCCCGCGATGATCTGCAGCAGGGTGCTCTTGCCGCTGCCGTTCAGGCCGACGATGCCGAGCGCTTCGCCCCGCGCCAGCTCGAAACTGATGTCGTGCAGGGCTTCGTGGACGTGGATGCGGCGCTGGATCGAGGCCTGCAGCCGGTGCCGCAGGCCAGGCGCGTAGCCTGCGATGCGATGCAGCAGCGGCACGATCAGCCGCTGCGCGGGGCTGGCCCAGGTGCGGAATATCTTGCCGACGCCTTCGACGCGGATGGCGGCGATGCCGCCGGGGGCAGGGGAGTCGGTGGGCGGCATGAGCCGGGTATTCTGCCCGTCGCGCGTGCAAGCGGCTAGTTTCGGCAAAAAAAACGGGCGGCCCGAAGGCCGCCCGCGTGTTGCTTACGACTTGGGAACGACCGGCCTTACAGGCCCGGGTTGCCGTTCTCGTCGGTGGTGCCACCGGCCGGACCATCGTCCAGATCCGGACCACCCGGCTCACCGGTGTAGTCGCCATTGCCGCGGAAGTCAGGCGAGAACTCCTGGTTGAAGTCCGACTGACGCTCGCCGACGGTGCTGGAGAACGTGCCTTCCTGCCAATCGCGGTGGTGCTGCTCGCCGCGGGTGTCGCTGTCGGTCACGTTGGTGACGACGCGGGCATTCGCGCTGTTCATCAGGCTGGTGGCAACCAGGCCCGGGAACTCGGCGGTCACGATCGCACGCCACTTCATGCCGGCACCGGCCTCGCCCCACGCGCCCGACGCGGTCAGGCCGTCGAACTCGCCGCTCTCCAGCTCGCTGGCGTTGACCTGGATCGACTGGCCAGCCGGGATCCAGATGCGGACCTGCGAAGCGCCGTGCTCGCCGTCGTCGCGGATGCCCTGCAGCGAGACGTAACCGTCGGTGGTGCTGCGGTTGGTCAGGCGGATGAAGCTGCGCTGGCTGGTGTTGCTGCCCGGGTTGATGGTGAAGATCTCCATCGTCGAGCCGTTGTAGCGCAGCGGCAGCAGCATGCAGCTTTCGCCCGCCAAGGTGCGCGAACCCACGCCGGTGGCATAGCCGCTGGTCGGGTAGGCGGTGTTGGTGTCGCCCGGAGCGGCGCCGTTGGCCGGGTACATGCCCGAACGGTAGAACGTGGTGGTGACCTGGTTGTTGTGGTCGTCGATGATGGTGTCGGTATCGACGTAGCCGCAGACCGTCAGGTTGCGGCTGGCGCCGCCGACGTTGATGAAGCCGCCCTGGGCATTTTCGATTTCCTGGGCGTTGTAGATGAAGGTCACGCTGGTGCCGCTGACCGTGCCCTGGTCGATGATGGTGCCGCTGGAGCAGGTGCCGTTGACCAGGTAAACGTCGTCGTCAATGGTGCGGGCATTGTCGAAGGCGTCCCAGTTGTTGCCGGCGCCGGCTTCGATCACAGTGCGGAACACGTCGGCCACGCTGTTGTAGGCGTTGCCGTTGCCCCAGTACGTGAAGGTGCCCGTACCGGTGACGGCGCCGGTGCCCAGGGTCACGTCGCCCAGGTCGATGACCTGCGCGTCGTAGTCGGAACCAATCGGCAGCTGGAAGTCGGCGACAGTGTCGGCATCTTCAGCCGAACCCAGCTTGCCATCCCAGCTGAAGCGCGTCTTCGGGATCTGGTCTTCCAGGAAGTTGTCGGCGACGTCGATGTACTTGTCGACTTCCGACGGCTCCGGAGTGGCGCAGGCCACCACGCCGTTGCGGCTCTCGAGGATCGTGCGCGAACGGGTCGAGTTCACGAAGCGGGCGTCGTTCGAGACGTTCACCATCCAGAACTCGGCATCGACCTTGGCGCTGCCACCCGAGGCGGCCGTGGCGGCGAACTCGTTGAGGCTGGTCAGGTGCGCGTTGTACCAGGTGAAGGTGATGGTGGTGCCGTTGGTGCCCGGGCCGGTCGGGTTCTGGACCAGGGGCTCGATACGGAAGGTGGCAACGGTGTCGCCGCTGGTGTAGCCGTCAAACGTCACCTTCCACTGACCGACCAGGGTCGGATCCAGGACCAGGTCAGCAGCCTGGATGGTGTAGGTGCTGTCGAACTTCGCGCCATCGCCGGTCGGCGAGCAGACGCCGACGTTGGTGGGCGGGCTGGTCGGGTTGGTCGAAGTGTTGTGCGGGCTGCAGCGCTGGTTCAGGGCGACGCGGACGGTGAAGCCTTCAGTGATGGCAGCACCGTTGTCGGCGGTTTCAATATCGAAAACCAGCCCTTCCTTCATGATCCAATTGTAGTTGGAGGCCACGAGCATCTCGTAGGAGACGTTCTCGGCGTCCGCCAGAGCGGCGTCGGAGAAGGGAGCAGCAGCCGAATCGTCGGCCGCGTGGGTGCCGTAGTTGTAGGCCGCAGCGACGCCGGCCATGCCCAGGCCGGCCACCAGGGCAACGGCGAGGGTGTTCTTCTTCAAGCTAGACATGTCTAACTAACTCCTGTCAGTTGGTGTAGCGGATTGACGCAACTTGCTCCGATTGCACGGCCCTTGCCCGGTACCAGGAGGCAGGACCTCCGGCAACCGGTGTCTTCCAGTAGAAGTGCTTGCATCGTGGAACGTATTCATTAGTCGATGCGCGGCGGCTGCAGGCCGGGCGCACCTCCCCCAATTCCCCTGGTTGACCAAGTTGCAGTGCGGACGCTAACCCACGGTTAAGGAATCGTCAATCCCTGTGTCCTGAACCATTTGGGCGGATCAACGAACGTGGTGCGGTATGTCCCAAATGCCATGCGGCAGGCATCGGTGGCCTGTATTCGCCCCCGGCGTCGGGAACCGGGCACGGCAGCGGTTAGACTCGCACACCTCTCCCGTCCGCCGATCAGCGCGGACATGGCCTGCCGGAACCCCCCTGCCGCGTGTTCAACAGCCTTGCCCATCCCTGGCGCCACCGGGCCCTGATCCGGATCCTCACCTGGCGAGAGATCAGCGGACGTTACCGGGGTTCCCTGTTCGGTTCCACCTGGTCCCTATTGACGCCCCTGCTGATGCTGGGGGTCTTCACCTTCGTATTCGGGGTGGTCGCGCCCACCCGCTGGCCGGGTGCCCAGGACCAGGGCATCGGCATGTTCGCCCTGCGCCTGCTGGCCGGGATGGTGGTCCATGGCCTGCTCAGCGAAGTGCTCTCGCGTGCGCCGACCCTGGTCAGCGCCCAACCCAACTACGTGACCAAGGTCGTCTTCCCGCTCGAGGCCCTGGGATGGGTCGCCCTCTCGACCGCGCTCTTCCATTCGGCGATGGCGCTGCTGGTCCTGCTGGTCCTCGACGGCCTGTTCGGCACCGGGTTCTCGGCGACGCAGCTGGCGTTGCCGCTGGTCCTGGCGCCGTTCGCGCTGTTGATGCTGGGAATCGCCTGGGTGGTCGCGGCGCTCGGGGTCTACCTCCGGGACCTGGCCCAGTTGGTGGGTCCGCTGATCATGGTGAGCATGTTCCTCGGCCCGGTGTTCTATCCGCGCGAGGCGATGCCGCCTGCCGCGCAGCCGTGGTTGGCCGTCAATCCCATCACGATCCCTGTCGAGCAGGTGCGGCGCGTCCTGTTCGACGGGCAGTGGCCCGACTGGTCTGTCCTGGCGCAGTATTCGGGGGTCGCGCTGGTGACCTATCTGTTCGGCCTCTGGGCCTTCTCCAAGCTCAAGAAGGGATTCGCCGATGTCCTCTGATGCCGCGATGCGGGCCGCACCGCGAGACCGCCTGCTGGGCGAATTGCTGCTCGAGGCCGGATTGGTCGGGAGCAATGACCTGGAGCGCGGGCTGGCGCTCCAGCAGAAGATCGGTGGCCGCCTCGGCAGCGTGCTGATGCGCATCGGCGCGGTCAGCGAGGACAACCTGCTGCAGGTATTGAGCCGGCAGCTGGGCCTGCCGGTGATGGGCATCGATGTGCCCGCCCCGGACGAGGACGTGGTCCGGGTGCTGGCGGCGCACGCGCCGGCCGGGATCGACTGGCTGCTCGACCAGCAGGTCCTGGTCTGGCCGGGCGAGGGCAGCGACCTCTTTTGCGCCGCCCGCGATCCGCTGTTGCCCAACCTGCGCGAATCCATGCGCCATGCGTATCCCGGGCGCCGGATCCACTGGTGCCTGTGCCGCGCGCAGGACCTCGAGCGAGCGCTGGACGGGCTGGCCCACCACGCGCGCAACGACGACTTCGGCGGTGGCGACGAACAGCAGCTGCGGGCGATGGCCGAGGAGGCGCCGGTCGTCGAACTGGTGAGCAACCTGATGGCGCAGGCGGTCGAGCAGCGCGCTTCGGACATCCACCTGGAGCCGGAGGAGCGGATCTTCGCCGTGCGTTTCCGCATCGACGGCGTGCTGCACACCCGCCTGCAATTGCCACGCGACCGCTTCGACGCGGTGGCCTCGCGGCTCAAGCTGATTTCCGGCATGGACATCGCCGAACGCCGGCTGCCGCAGGACGGCCGCCTGTCCACGCGCGTGGGCGGGCAGGAAATGGACATCCGCGTGTCCGCGCTGCCGGGCGTGCACGGCGAATCGATCGTGATGCGTCTGCTGCCGAAGGAGCGCAAGGAGCTCGGCCTCGAGAAGCTCGGCTTCGAGTCCGACCATCTGGCGATGATGAAGGAATGGACGGCGGAGGCCAACGGCATCGTGCTGGTCACCGGCCCGACCGGCTCCGGCAAGTCCACGACGCTGTACGCGGCCCTCGCGGCGGCCAACGACGGCCTGAAGAAGATCATCACGGTCGAGGATCCGGTCGAATTCCAGCTCCCGGCGATCACCCAGATCCAGGCGCATCCGGACATCGGCCTGACCTTCGCCAATGCCTTGCGTTCGATCCTGCGCCAGGACCCGGACGTGATCATGATCGGCGAAATCCGCGACCTCGAAACCGCCGAGATCGCGGTGCAGGCCGCACTCACCGGCCACCTGGTGCTGAGCACGCTGCACACCAACGACGCGATCAGCGCGTTCACCCGGTTGATCGACATGGGCGTCGAGCCCTTCCTCGTCGCGACCCCGATCCGCGCCGTGCAGGCGCAGCGCCTGGTGCGTCGCCTGTGCACCCAGTGCGCGCGCCCGCACGCCGTGCCGGACGCCATCGAAGCCGAAGCCGCGGCGTTCGCGCACAAGGTGCTGCCTGGCATGGCGCCGCGCTGGATGGAGGCCGTGGGCTGCGCGCATTGCATGAACACCGGTTACCGCGGGCGCCTCGGCATCTACGAGATGGTGCCGGTGTCGGAAGCGATGCAGCACCTGATCGTCAGCGGCGCCAGCGTCAACGACATGAAGAAGCTGGCGCGCGAGGAAGGCCATCGCTTCCTGCGCGACGACGGCCTGCTGAAGGCCTGGCAGGGCCTGACCACGGTCGAGGAAGTCCTGCGCGTGGCGGGTAGCTGACCATGCCGCGATACCACTACCAGGCGCTGAATGCCGAAGGCGTGAGCCTGGAGGGCATGCTGCGTGCCGCCAACGAACGGGAAGTCGCGCGCGCACTCGAGCGACGCGGGCTCTCGGTCGTCGAGGTCCGGGGCGCCGAGGCGGCGGCGCGCGAGCGTCGTGGCAGGTTGCGCCACGGCGACGTGATCCTGGCCCTGCAGGAGCTGGCCACGATGCTCACGTCGGGTGTCAGCATCGCCGATGCGGTCGGCAGCCAGGCCCTGGGCGCGCACCATCCGCGCATCGTCGAGGCGTTCGCCGGGATGTCGCGCGACCTGCAGCGCGGCCAGGCGTTCTCCGCCACGCTGGCGACATGCGGCCTGCCGTTGCCCGAATACGTGGTGCAACTGGCCCGTGCGGGCGAGCTCACCGGCGAGCTGGGCAGGGCGCTGCGCGATGCCGGCGCGCAGATGGAATACGAGCAGCAACTGCGCAACGAGATGCGCAATGCGCTGATCTACCCCGCGGTGCTGGTGGTCGCCGGGATCGCCGCGGTCGCGATCATGTTCATCTTCGTCGTGCCGAAGTTCGCCTCGCTGTTGCAGCAGGCCGAGGACCTGCCGCTGCTGGCCTGGATCGTGCTGGCGTTCGGGACCTGGACGCGCGAACACTTCTGGCTGTTGGGGCTGGCGATCGTGGCCGTGGCGGGCGCCGGTGCGTGGGCGTTGCGCAAGCCGGAGCTGCGCGCGTCGGCGCTCGACGTCCTGTCGCGTTGGCCGGTGGTCGGGCCGTGGCTGGTCGAGGCCGACACCGCGCGCTGGGCGAAGGTGCTCGGCGCGCTGCTCGGCAACAAGGTGCCGTTGATGCGTGGCCTCGAGCTGGCACAATCCGGCCTGCAGCTGCCGCAGCGCCGGGCGCGGATGGGCGAAGTGACCCGCGCCGTGCGGGGCGGTTCCTCGCTGGCCGACGCCCTGGAGGACCACGACGCGCTGACCGCCACCGGCTACAACCTGGTGCGGGTGGGTGAGCGCTCCGGCAAGCTCGCATCCATGCTGGATTCACTGGCGCGCCTGTATGAAGAGGCCGGTCGCAACCGCATGAAGCGCGTGCTGATCCTGCTCGAGCCGATCGCCATCCTGGTCATCGGCAGCGCGATCGGCACCATCATCCTGGGCGTCATCCTCGCCATCACCAGCGCCAACGACCTCGCCGTCTAGGCGCACGCACCGACCGCCACGCAACCAAACCAGGGGCAACACCGATGCAACGTCGCCGCATTCCCGCCATTCCGCGCGCCCTTTCGCGCCAAGCCGGCTTCAGTCCCGCCCTCGGGCACAGCCCTCGGGCGTTCAGCCGGCCAGGCGGCAGTGCCGCCAAAGCGGCCGGCTTCACCCTGCTCGAGATGATCGTGGTGCTGGTCATCATCGGCCTGATCATGGGCCTGGTCGGCCCGCGGCTGTTCGGCCAGGCCGACAAGGCCAAGGTCCAGACCGCGAACACCCAGATCAAGATGTTGCGTGGCGCCTTGCAGACGATGCGGCTGGACATCAGCCGCTGGCCGACCGAGCAGGAAGGACTGGCGCTGCTGACCACCAAGCCCGCGAATGCCGAGAGCGCGCAAGGCTGGGCTGGCCCGTACCTGGACGAGGCGGTTCCGGTGGACCCGTGGGGCCATCCCTACGTCTACGCACCGCAGGCCGGCGGTGACAATCCGTTCACCCTGTATTCGTACGGCGCCGACGGCAAGAGTGGCGGCGAAGGGCAGGACGCCGACATCGGCTACCTCCCCGGCGGGGCCAGCGGCGGCTGAAGCGGGTCGATGCGCGCGCCCGGTTTCACCCTGCTCGAGATGGTCGTGGTGCTGGCGATCCTCGGCCTTGCCACGGCGCTGGTTGCGCCTGCCGCGTTGCGCGGGATCGATAGCTGGCGCCGGCAGTCCGAGATCGATGCGCTCCTCGACCAGGTCCGCGCGATGCCGGGGGATGCCCGCGCGCAAGGGCGCGCGATCGTGGTCAGCGACGCGGCGCTCGCCTCGCCGAAGCCGCCACTGCGCGTATCCGCCGAGTGGCGCCTCTCCGCGCCGACGCCCTGGCAGGTGAGCGCCTCGGGGGTGTGCGAGGGTGGCGAGGTGCGCATCGGCAACGACTACGGGGAGCGCAGGATCGTCGTCTCGGCCCCGTTCTGCGACCCGGCATTGCAGCCGTGAACGCCGGTCTGGGCGCGCGCCGGAGGCTGTCGGGCGGGTTCACCCTGCTGGAAGCGATCGTCGCGTTGGTGGTCTTCAGCATGGGCGCGCTGGCGCTCTATGGCTGGCTGTCGAGCAACATGATCAGCCTCCAGCGCGTCCGCGACCGGCAGCAGGTCGAGGCGGCGATGCATTCGGCATTGGACATGATCCGGCGCGGCAACCCGATGGAGGCGGCGAACGGCAGCCGCGACCTCAACGGGCTGAAGGTCACCTGGATCAGCAAGCTGCTGGAGCCGGCTCGCCCGAACGTGGACCAGGCAGGCACGCCCGCCATCTTCCTGGTCGGGCTGTACGAGACCGAGGTGCGGATCTCCCGCGATGGTCACACGCTCGGCGAGTTCCATGTCCGGCAGGTGGGATGGAAGCAGGTGCGCCAGGCGGACGCGCTATGAACCGGACGCGCGGCGGGTTCACCTTGATGGAGATGCTGGTCACCCTGATGCTGGTGTCGCTGGCGACGATGCTCATGTTCCAGATGCTCGGCAGCTACCGCATCGCCCGCGAGCGCGTGCAGGCGCAGGCGGGCGGCATCGATCGCCGGGCCTTGTTCCAGGGCTGGTTCCGCGACAGCGTGCATGGCCTCTATGCAGCCCCGGACCTGCGCTTCGTCGGCGACGCCCGTGGCTTCACGGCAGTCAGCCTGAACCCGTTGTACGCGCCCGCGGGCAGTCCCAGCGGCGTGGCGTGGATGCTCCGCGAGGGCGAGGACGGGGGCACGCAGGTGGCGTATGCGGAGGATGGGCGGGAGCGTTGGGTCGTGCCGATCGAAGGTGCGGACGCGCGCCTGGCCTACCTGGATGAAGATGGCAAGGAATCCCCCGTGTGGCCGCCCGCCAGGGGGCTCGTGAAGCCCGAGGCCTTACCGGCGATGGTGGTGCTGTGGCGACGCGTGGGCGAGGTCGACGACCCCCTGGTCGCCGCCGTGCTGGGTCCGCTGGAGCCGCCGCTGCGGCTCTATGGCGACGAGGAGATCGAATGATCGCGCCCCGTCCGCGCGGCTTCGTGCTGGTGCTGGTGCTGGCGATGCTGGTGGTGCTCTCGTTGCTCGCCGGCGGCATCGCTGCGACGACCTCGCGCCTGGTGCAGCAGTCGCAGCGGCGCGCCGATGCCTTGCAGGACGAGATCGACATGGCCAGCACCCGCGCCACGGTGCTGTACATGCTGGGGACGCAGCGCATGACCATCGGCGGACTGACGGTGGACAACCTGGTGGTCGTGGGGACCGAGGGCGTGCGTCCGATCCAGTTCGCGCGCGACCTCGAATCGCCGCTGCCGGTCGGGACCGAGGTGGCGCTGGATTCGAGGCCGTACCAGGGCGTCGGCAACGTGCGATTCGCCCTGCAGGACGACTACGGCCTGTATGGGGTCAACTGGAATCCGCCGTACATGCTGCAACGCCTGCTGGACCAGGGCGGACAAGCGAAGGATCGTGCAACGCGTCCGGAAGTCCTGCTGGAACTGCTGTTCGATTACCAGGATCGCGACGACCTGCACCGCTTGAACGGTGCGGAGGCGGACGACTACCGCAAGGCCGCGATGCCAGAGCCCAGCAACCGCCCGCTCGCCACGCCGATGGAAATCCTGCGGGTGATGGGATGGAAGGAGGCGCTCGGCTTCGTCCAGCCCGGGCAGTTGCCCGACCTCGTGACCGTCGAACCCGCGATGGTCTTGAACGTCAACACGGCGCCCGCCCGCGTCCTGCAGACGCTGCCCGGCGTCGACAGGCAGATGGCCGAGCGGGTGGTGGCGTTCAGGAAATCACAACCATTCCTGACCGAAACCGCCTTTTTCGCCTTCCTGGGCCTGGGGCCGTCGGCAACCGATGCCCCCATTGTGTATCCTGCCGCGTCAGGCACTCTGAAGCTGTGGCCTTCGCGCGGTGGGCAGGTCGTACTGGTGCACTGGACCTTGACTCCTGCGGAGGACCGGGGTCGCCCCTGGCGTGAGGATTATGAGCTCATCCAATCCCAAGCAGTCGGCCAGGAAGCAGTGGCTTACCCGGTTCAGTCGCGGCTTTTCGGCAAGTCGGTGGCTCAGGAGCGAGGACGGGATCGCGCGGCTCAGTGATGGCGCCAACGGACAGGAGTGGATCCTCGCGCGAGGCTTGTGCGCGTACACGGTGCTCGACGGCGCGGCGGTTCCGCCCCGCAAGCGGCGTGGGTTCGCGCAAATGGCCGTCTCGAGGTGGGCACCCTTCCCAGATCCGCAAACCCATGTGGAATGGCGCGGCGACCGGGCGATGGTATGGGCGTGGTCGCGTGCCCGGGTCAACCAGGCGGACGACGGGGTGTCGCTGCCGACGCCGCGACGCATCTGGCCCGAGTCGCTGTTCCGGGGCGAGCCCATGGCCGAGGGCGAGCAGTTGGTCGCGATGGCGTCCGGTTACGAGGGCCGCGTGTGGCGCGACGGCGCCATGCAGGCGTCGAGCTGGTGGGCGGAGCCGCCGGCCCTGCCGGAGTGGAACGAATTCCGGCGCGGCGCGGGCCTCGCTCCGATGCCATCCCTTCCCGAGCCGGAACGACCGGCGCTGGCCGCGCGGGCGTGGACCGCGATGGCGCGCGCCGGGCTCGGAGAAACCATCGGACACTATCGCGCTTACGCAGCCGCCGCCGCGGTGGGGGTGGCCAGCGTTGTCCTTGCGATGCTGCTGGTGGGCAACGCCGCCCTGGCCTACTCGTCCTGGCAGGTCGGGCGGGAAATCGAGTCGCGCGAGCAGGCCATCGACAAGATCATCGCGGCCAGGGATCGCGCCCTCGCAGCCCAGAAGGAAGTGTCGGACGAACTGGCCCTGCGGCCACGCGCAGGGCAGGTCGAGCTGATGGCGCTGGTGAGTGGGGGGCTGCGTGGGCCTTGGCAATTGCAGGAATGGAAATTCTCCGGCTCGGAGAACCTCCAGGTCACCGCCCGCATGAACAATCCCGATCCGAGCGCCATCATCCGCTCGCTCGAGGCCACGGGCCGCTTCGCCGACGTCACCGCGGAGCTGGGCCGGCGGGCGAACGTGGTCGTGGTCAAGGCGCGCGTCCTGCCGGCCAAGCGCGCGAAGGGAGCGCGGCCTTGAGCGTGCTCCTCTCCCGGAGGTTCCGCAGGGTCCGCGAAGAGTGGGCGGCAAATCCCCGCCTGCGCTGGGGTGCGGTCGCGATCGTGGGCATCATCTTCGTCTACGCGGTCCTGGTGCTGATGGATTGGCGATCCAGCCTGCAGGAAACCTACCGGGAGCGATCGCTCCAGCTGTACAAGGTCGCCGCGCTGGCGGGACAGGACGAGTGGATCCTGCGGGCCGATAGCGCGAAGGCGGTGCAAAAGTCGCTACAGGCCGAAATCCCGGCCGTCGGGTCGATCGGCCTCGCGCAGGCGGATGCGCAGTCCAGGGTCCGTCAGGTCCTGAACGCCTTCGGCCCGAAGCTTTCGGCAGAGGCGAGGCCTCCTGCGCAGGTGGCAGGACAGCCCGGGGTCTGGCGCCTCCCGGTATCGATCCGCGGACCCGTCACGCAAGCCCAGCTGGTGGGCATCCTGTGGCGCATCGAGAGTTCCGATCGGCTCATGGTCATCGACGAAGTCACGATCACGTTCGTGGAGCGCGTGCCGAACGTCGCCATGACCACGACTGCGTATTACCGGGTCGCGGCACCTGCGGGAGGTGCGAATGCGCGTCCTTGATGCAGCGCGTCGCCATCCGATCGCCGCTGCCAGCGCCGCCGGCGCGCTCCTCGGCGCGGTGATCGGGTTGTTCCTGCCGATCCGCGCGCCGGATGCGCCGAAGTCCGATGACGCCGGTTGGGACATGCCCACCGCGCAATCCCTGAAGCGCTTCCATCTCGACCAGTACCAGGAAGTGAGGAACGCGCGCTTCTGGGGTGAACTCGCTTCGCCCGGTACGCGGTCGAACGCGGCATCGGGCTGGACCCTCAGCGCGATCGTGACGCGGCCGGTGTTGCGCGTCGCCGTGCAAATCCAGGGGAAGCGCGACACCACGTGGGTACAACCCGGCGGCGCCTTGCCCGATGGGGCGAGGCTGGTGTCCGCGACTCGCGACGCGATCCGCTTCGAGAAGGATGGCTGCGTGCGGGAACGCGCGTTGTACCAAGTCAAGAACGAGAAGGCGGCCGCTGATGCCTGCATCGACGGAACGACTGCCAAGCCCGCTGCAGGCGCCTCGACGCCTGGCCCAGCGGCGCAACCCAAGACGACGTGATCCCCCTGGCGACCAAGAGCTGGCATGAATAGTTTCCGACCTTTACTCGCTGCGACCGGCGTCGCCTTGCTGGCGGGCGCATGCGCCACGCCGCGCCTGGCCGTGCCCGACCCGATCCAGGCTCCGCAATCCCGGATGGAGGACGCAGCGGGGCAGGCACTCTCCCCCGGGGCCGCTCCCGTGAATCGCGTCGACGGGCTTCGCCGGAGCGATACCCCGGCGTTGCCGGGTAGCGGCGGCATCCAGGTCGCGGGCATCGCCGGGGAGCCGATGCCCCCGATGAAGGGGGGCAGCGTCAACGTCAACATCGAAGGCATGCCCGTGCCGGCCTTCATCAACGAGTTCTTCGGCTCGATCTTGGGCGCGGGATTCCAGATGGATCCGGCGGTATCGAAGATGAACGACCTGGTGACCCTGCGTACCTCGGGTCCGCAGTCGCCGCAGAATTTCTACCGATTGGCCGTGCAAGTGCTGCGCAGCTACGGCGTGGCGACCGAATACAGTTCCGGCCTGGTGTTCTTTTCGCGCGCGCGCGACGCCGCTGGCACGGTGCCGCCGCTGGTCGTCAGCGGCCGGGCGCTGCCTGACGTGCCGATCAGCCATCGACCCGTCTTCCAGTTGGTGGAACTGCAGTCCGTTCGCGTTGGCGACATCACGAGCCTGCTGACCACCGCATTCAAGAGCGACGGACTCACCATCCAGTCCGACAACACCCGCAATGCGATCGTGCTGATGGGCAAGCCCGAGCTGGTTCGCCAGGCACTGGATGCCATCAAGGTGTTCGATGCACCGAACATGCGCGGTCGCCAGAGTGCCAGGTTGGAGCCGGCGTTCGTGACCGCCGGTGAGCTGTCGAAGCGATTGGTCGAGGTGCTCGGCGCCGAAGGCTATGGCGCCTCGCTCTACACCGGCGGTACGGGCAATGCGGCGATCCTGGTGCTTCCGCTCGAGGCCGCGAATTCGGTGATCGTGTTCGCGGCGGATCGACGTGTCCTGGAGCACGCGATCGAGTGGGCCCGCAGCATCGATCGCCCGAATCCCACCGCCGGGACCGACGGGCTGTTCTACTACATGGTGAAGAACACCCGCGCCAAGCAGATCGCTGACACGATCAATGGCGTGCGCAGCGGCAGTTCGGCCTCCGCGTCGTCGCGGCGGGAGTCGATCGACGGCAGCCAGGTGGGCATGCCGGCCCCCGCGCCGGCGGTGATCGGTACCTCGACCCCGCTCGGCGCCGCGGCCACCGGCGACCTCAGCAAGGGCAAGTTGTCGCTGGATGAGCCGCGCAATGCATTGATCTTCCAAGGTTCCGCGACCGACTGGGGCCGCCTGTTGCCCTTGGTCCAGCAGATGGACCGGGCGCCGAGGCAGGTGATGATCGAAGTCACCGTCGCGGAAGTGACCCTGACCGACAAGCAGGACTTCGGCGTCGCCTGGAAGGCCTTTACCAACAGCGGGATCGCCGACGGTCGGATGCAATCGGGCGTGCTCAACGGACTGGGGGGCGCCGGGCTGACGTACCTGCTGGACATCGGCGGGCAGACCCGGGCTACCCTGAATGCCTTGGCGGACAACGGGCGCGTGAGCATCCTCTCCACGCCGCGCCTGATGGTGAAGAGCGGCGAGGAGGCGAGCTTCGACGTAGGCACGGAAGTGCCGACGATCACCTCGCAAGCCACGTCCGGGATCACTACCGACGGCAACACCGGGATCATCCAGAGCGTGCAGTACCGCAAGACGGGCATCCTGCTCAACGTCAAGCCGGTGGTGTACTCCGACGACCGCGTCGACCTCGAGCTGCGCCAGGAAGTGAGCGAGGCGCAGCCGGTGGGCGCCAATGCGACCGTCCAGTCTCCCGCGATCTTCAACCGCTCCTACACCACCAGCCTCAGCCTGAAGGACGGGAGCGCGATCCTGATCGCGGGCCTGATGTCGCAGAAGCAGACCGACAGCGACAGTGGCGTGCCCTACCTGAAGGACGTGCCGGTGGTGGGCAACCTGTTCAAGAGCAAGTCGCGCGGTCGGGACAAGACCGAACTGGTGTTGATGGTGGTGCCCTACATCATCGAAACCGATACCGAGGCGGCGGAGTTGACGCAATCGCTCGGCCGCCGCTTCGAGTTGATCGACATGCCGCGCGGCATTGAAGCGGAGACGCCCGTGCAACCGTCGATGCCGGTAACACCGGCAACCGGGCCGGTACCCGCCACCCCGACGCCCCTCCGCTGAAGCGAGGGGCGCGATGGGGAGCGCGTTCGAGAGCGTCGGAGTCGCGGCGGCGGTCGGGGCGGGCGGTGTCCCGACGGGACGCCGCATCGGCGTGCTGGTCCTCGGCATGCACCGGAGCGGCACCTCGGCGCTGACCCGCGTCCTCAACCTGCACGGTCTCGCCCTGGGTCCGGAACTGATGCCGGCCGCGGCCGACAACCCGACCGGGTTCTGGGAGCATGGCGGTGCCGTGGCGATCCATGAACGCCTGCTCGCCGCGCTGGGCATGGACTGGGACGATCCCCGGCCACTCCCCGAGGATTGGCAGTCCACCCCGGCGGCACGCGAAGCCCTGGCGGCGATCGGCGCGGTGATCGACCGCGACTTCGCCGGACATGCCGCCTGGGCGGTCAAGGATCCGCGCCTGTGCCGGTTCGTGCCGTTGTGGCGGACCGCCATGCAGGCGAGGGGCATCGATGTCGGCGTGGTGCTGGTCAGCCGGCATCCCGATGAAGTAGCCGCGTCGCTTGGTGCACGCGATGGCTTGCCGAGCGGGATTGCACAGCTCCTGTGGGCGCGCTACCTGCTGGATGCGATCGCGGGCAGCGAGGGAACCAGGCGGCACGTCCTGCGCTACGTCGACCTCATCGAGGATTGGCGCACCAGCATGGCCGGGATCGAGCGGACACTGGATCTGGCGCTGCAGGCCGACCCGGCAGCGGTCGATGCGTTCCTGCAGGATGGCCTGCGCCACCATGCCGCGAGCGGCCTGCCTGCCAGACTGGTGGCGCCGTTGCACGCCGCCATCGATGCGCCGGGAGCGGATCCTGCAGGATCTGCCATGCGAGATGCCGCGGCTAGCTTCGAGGCAATGCTGCTGCCTGCAGTCCCCGCCCTGGACGGCCTCGCGGCGCGCATCTCGGTGCTTCGAACCACGCTGTCCGAAGTGCGGGGAGCGAGAGACCGCCTGCAAGACGACTTGGACCGGCAGGGGAAGTGGGGCGCATCGGTCGTCGCGGAGCTCGAGGCGTTGCAGAACGCGCATCGGCGCTTGCAGGACGAACATGCGGCGGCGATCGCTTGGGCTCAGGCACTGGATGCCGAACTCGTGGTTGGGCGCACCGCGTTGGCCGAGGTCCAATCGGATCGCGACGAGAAACGGGCGTGGGCGCTGACCCTGGAGGGCGAGATCTCCGACCTGGGCGACACAGTGCGCAGGCTGGAGAGTGATCGGCTCGAGAAGATCGCGTGGGCGCAGCGGCTGGATGAAGAGGTCGTTGCGTTGCGCTCCGAGCTTTCCGTCGTCCAAGCCGCAGTGCTCGCCAGGGAGGCCGAACTCTCCGGCGCGCAAGCGGCGCTGCTCGCTGCGCGGGCTGAAAGCGCCAGCGCGCTGAAATCGCTGCTGGCTGC
>ERZ1645185.392-NODE-392-length-18514-cov-5.448670_pt1 | contig 18514 bp, 10 predicted proteins | sample MGYA00575351_ERZ1645185 | MGnify/ENA primary metagenome ERZ1645185 (study PRJEB40838, sample SAMN11284767) | freshwater sediment metagenome | isolation source: river sediment | host: Sediment | place: India: Jana village, Kanpur | collected 2015-12-17 ...
CCTCGGCGTCCTGCCCGGTCAGGGCGGTCGCGAGCGCGAGGAGGATCGGGAGCAGGCCGGAGAGTCGCATCGGACGTCGGGTGGGGTCGGCGCGATGTGGAGCGGGGGACGGTCCGTCGCGTCGCCGCGTGGACCGTCCCCCTTGAAGCTACCCTCGACCCGCGTCATCCGGTCCCTCGACGGCGACCGGACTCCGCGGGCTCACGTCATCAGGGCGTCGGCGTGGCCGGCGAGTTCGCCGGACCGGTGCCGCCCCAGGTGTAGAGCGGGAGGCCGAAGACGCCCAGCTCCTTTGCCGGAACCGGCATCTCGCGCGGCGTGCCCACGATCAGGCCGCCACCCGCGCGCCGGCGGTGGTAGTACGAGGCGGCGCCGAGGCCGAGGACCTCGAGTTCCATTTCGTAGCTCCACTTCTGCAGCAGGGCCGTGCGCGTCTCCGCGCCCGACGCCGCCGGGAGGCCGCCGCGGGTGACGCGGGTGTTGTTGATCAGCGTGGCCGCGGTGCTGAGGTTGCCGGCCGGCTGGCGCAGGAGCCCCTCGGCCCAGAGCAGGTCGTTCTGGTGCCGCGAGAACATGTACGTCGGGCCACGGCCGCCGTAGGCGCCGGTCGGACCCTGCACCCCCGTCTGGTCGTACCGCATGTGGCAGATGTTCGACTGGAGGTACGTGCCGCGCGCCGGGTCGAAGATCTCCTGCGACGACCAGCAGAAGTCGGAACCGCCGTTCACGGTGCGCGGGACGGTGCCGAAGCCCGCGACCATCGAGGCGTTGCCGAACGAGCCGTCGCCGAGGCGGCGGTCCGGCGAGTTGGGCTGCGGGTTGCCGCCGTCCGGATACGGGGTCGTCTGGGTCGCCGGGTCGAGCATGTTGGCGACGCGCGTGTGCACGCGCCCGCCGTCGATGCCGTTGAACCAGTACAGCATGTCCGACCACCAGGCGTTGCCGTCGGCGTTGATGATGAAGTCCACCGGGGTGCCCGACGACATGCCGTTCGACGCGTAGCTCACCACGCGCGCCCAGTCCGTCGAGATCGCCTCGACGCTGTCACGCGGGAAGTTCGCGATCGTGTACGCGGCGGCCGTGTTGGCGATCTGGGCGATCTCCTCGTTGCTGTAGACCGGCCCGTTCGCCCAGCCCGGCGGCGTCGTGAAGTTGTTGGCGTTCGCCAGCGCGATCACGCGGTCGTACGTCGCGAGCGCCGAGTCGCGCACCACGGTGCGGTGCACGAATTCCAGCGTGCCGAGGTCCGAGTTCTCGTTGAGGACGTAGGCCTTGTCGTAGTTGATGGCCAGGCCGGTGAGCGAGAGGCCGCGGAGGAGCTCCGCGTAGGTCTCGGCCCGCTTGGTGTCCTCGGGGTTGTTGACCTGCTTCCCCTCCACGCGGATGGCGCGGAGCACCAGGTTCGAGAGGCCGAGGGAGCGGTAGTAGCCCTCCCAGTACCACTCGATGCTCGAGCGCGCGGCCGCATTGGGGTCGTTCTGCCACGACCGCGTGTTGCGCGTGCCGTCGAGATCGAGGGCGCCGTAGAACAGCATGTTGGAGTTGTTCCAGGCCGACGTATAGGTCTGGGCCTGGTTGACGAGCGGGCCGCCGCCCTCGGTGCCGACGAAGGTGTTGAACCACACCTGCGACGCGCCGCCGACGAAGGACTCCAGCGCCTCCGGGTCGGAGAGCGCGCGCTCGCCGTCCGGGTCGTTGGGATTGGTGATGTCGAGGGACTTGCAGCCCGTCGCCGCCATCAGGGCGACGAGGCCGAACCCTCGAACGAAGGTCGCAATGCGCATTCTCGATCTCCTCGTGAGGGCGCGGCTCAGAAGCCGAGCTCGAGCATGAAGGTGAAGGTCCGGTACTGCGGGTACGTGAAGTAGTCCACGCGGTAGGTGAACGGGTTGCCCTGGAGGCCCGAGGTGCCCGTCACGTCCGGGTCGTAACCCGAGTAGTCGGTGCTGGTCCAGAGGTTGCGGCCGACGATGCCCAGGCGGGCGTTGTCGAGGTTGAACATCTTGGCCTTCTGCACCCACGACTTCGGCAGCTGCCAGTTGATCGCGAGCTCGCGCAGGCGGACGTACGAACCGTCCTCCACGAAGTAGTCGTTGGCGTTGATGCCGTCGTAGAAGACCTGGTAGTACGAGACCGGCTTGCGCTCGTCGACCGGCTTGTTGCGCTGGTCCATCACCGGGTCGCGGCGCTCGTTGAACGGCCACTGGCGGGTGAGGTTGTAGATGTCGCCGCCCTTCACCATCGTGAGCAGCGCGTTCACCGACAGCCCCTTCCACTGGAAGGTCGAGTTGAGCGCGAGGTTGAAGTCGGGGTTCACGTCGCCGATCTGCACCACCGACGTGCCGTCCTCGTTGTAGGCCTTCAGCGGCACCTCGTCACGCGTGCGCCACTGCGAGTTGCGGACGTAGTAGCCCTCCTCGTTCACCCGGTAGTCGCCGGCCACGCCCGTCAGGCGGCCCGACGCGAGCGTCGCGGCCAGCTGCTCCGGGGTGCGGATCCAGCGCGACCCGTAGATCACGCCGAACTTCTCGCCCGGCGCGACGCGGAAGATCGCCGTCGTCGCGTCCGGCCCGCCGTAGAACGGCTGCACGCCGTCGAGCGCCGTGATCTCCTGGCGCGTCTGGTCGAGCGTGAGGTTGATGCGCCAGAACCGGTCCGCGTTCGAGAGCAGCACCGCGCCGAGCGCGAGCTCGTGCGTCTTGCCCGCGAGCGTGCCGGCGTTCACCCAGCGGTTGGTGAACATCGTCGCCGCCGACACCGGGACCTGCAGGATCTGGTCGCTGGTGACCTTGTCGGAGTAGCTGTACTCGAGCGTGAAGTCCCGCAGGAAGTTGATGTTGAAGCCGACCTCGGTCTCCTTGGAGAAGGCCGGCTTGAGCTCCGAGTTGCCGAGCGTCAGCGGCGAGACGTTGCCCGACACGAGGCGGAAGATCTCGTACTGCGCGTCGAACGTCGGGCGCAGGCCGGCCGTGCCGTACGAGGCGCGGAGCTTGAACTCGTCGATGCCCGGCAGCGGCAGGTCCTCGCTGAGCCGGTACGCCGCCGACATGCGGCTGTAGGTCGCGCGGCGCGTGTCGGCGCCGAACAGCGACGACGCGTCCTGGCGCACCAGACCGTCCACGATGTAGCGGTCGAGGATGTCGAACGTCGTGATCGCAAAGATGTTCTGGTTGCGGATCGTCTCCGTCCGCGACCCCGGCACCACTTCGCCGGCGTCGAGCGTCGCCGCCGAGAACTCCGGCACGCGGGCCACGCCGAGGCGCGCCGCGCTCGCGCTCACCCGGTTCATCGACTGGTCCTCGAACACGTACGCCAGCTTGGTCGTGTTCGTGAACCACTCGAACTCCTTCGTCGCCGTCAGCGTGCCGCCGAAGTTGCCGGCGCGCTCCACCGTCGACTGCTGGAACAGGCTGCCGCCGCCCTTCGCGCCGCGCGAGTTGAGGAAGCCGCGCGGGGTGAAGCTCTTGTACATCTGGCCCGACTGCTCGTAGTTGACGTTGCCCTCGGCGGTCAGCCACGAGAGCGGCTTGTACGTCACCTTGAAGGTGCCGTTGAAGCGGTCGCGGTCACGGCTCACCGGCGCGTTCGCGAGGCGGTAGAGCGGGTTCTCCACGTTGCCCGAGTTGGGCGGCTGGTTCACGAGCGCGTTGAACGGCGAGCCGTCCGCGTTCGGCGCCAGCAGGTCGACGTTCGGCTCGAGGAAGCGGAGGCCGAAGAACATCCCCGTGAACTCGCCGTCGTCCGAGGCCGAGCGCCCGTAGAACGCGCCCGCCTGGAACGTCAGGTTGTCCGTCAGGGACTGGTCGATGTTCATGCGGAAGTTCTGGCGCGAGAAGCCGTCCAGCACGCCCAGCACGCCCGTCTCGCGCGAGTTGTGGAACGAGATGTTGTAGTTCGTCGAGCCGCGGCGCTGGCCCACCGAGACGTAGTTCGTCATGAACTCGCCCGGGCGGAACACCTGGCCCATCTGGTCGTGGTAGACCGGGTACGGGTTGTCCGCGATGCGGTCGAACTCCGGGATGCGCGTGCCGTTGGCGTCGCGCGCGAAGTCGCCGTCGGGGAGGAGCTGGAACTCGTGCGCCTGGTTGCCCTTCACGCGGTTGGGCAGCCAGCTCTGGCCGTACTCGTTGCGGAACGTGAAGATCGTCTGGCCCTCGGCCAGCTGCGACCCGCGCTTGGTGAAGATCTGCACCACGCCGTTCGCCGCGTCCGAGCCGTAGAGCGACGAGGCCGCCGCGCCCTTGATGACCTCCATGCGCTCGACGTCCTCGGTGTTGATGTCGGCGAGCGAGAGGCGCGAGATCGTCCCGTCGATGATGATGAGCGGGTCCGACCGGCCGGTGAGGCTGGTGCTCGCGCGGAGACGGATCGCCGGCGCCGCGCCCGGCTGGCCCGTCACCGTCACCACGCTCGCGCCGGCCACGCGGCCGGCCAGCGCGCCGAGCGGCGAGGAGGCCGGGGCCTCCTTGATCGCCGTCGCGTCCACCACGCCCACCGAGAAGGCCGTCTTGCGCGTCGAGGTCGCGTCGCCCACGCCCGTCACGACCACCTGGTCGAGGTTGAGCACGTCACGCGTGAGGTCGAAGTCCTTCTCCACGCGCCCCGGGGTCAGCGTCACCGCCGCCTGCTTGGGCGTGTAGCCGATCGCGCGCACCCGCAGCGTCACGCCGCGGTTCGCGTTCTGCCCGATCACCACGGTGAACGTGTAGCTGCCGTCCACCTGCGTGGTCCCGCCGACGCCCAACTCGACGATCCCGACGCTGGCGCCGCCGAGCGGCTGGCCGGCCGAAGTCACCTTGCCGGTGAAGACGACGTTCTGCGCGAGCGCCGCGCCGGAGAAGAGCGCGACCGCGCCCAGCGCGCGCGCCGCCATCCGCGCCACGCGGGTCCACGAACGAGCCATGTCGAACCTCTGCGTAAGGAAGGAAAGGGTGCGGCCGGTCGTCCTCACGGCCCCCGTCGTGCGCGCGCTCACTGGTTCACCGTCGCGGTCAGGGTCGCGCCGCCGCCGGCGGTGTAGACGTCCACGAGGATGTACCACGTGCCCGGCGTCGGATCGGCGATCGAGCAGTCCTCGTCGTTGCCGCCGTTGTACGACGCGCAATCATATTCGTCCCAGCTCGGGATGCCCGGCCCGCGGCGCACCAGCAGGTCGAGGTCGCCCGTCCCGTTGCGCAGCGTGATGTCGAGGCTCGTCGTGCCCTCGGGCACGTAGATCCGGTACAGCAGCGGCGGGTCCTGCCCCACCACGCCGCCGATCCCGGCGATCGCCGCCCCGCTCACCAGCGGCGTCCCGAACAGCTCGTTCACCGTGAAGCTCGCCGACTTCTTGCGCCGCGGGTCCGACACCAGCGTGGCCGTGATCGCCGCGAACCCGTCGGCCACCGGCGTCACCAGGCCCGTGTTCGACACGACGGCCACATCCGCGTTGCTCGACTCCCACGTGACCTGCACCGCCTCGCCATCGATGCTCGCCTCGAACTGCACCGGAGGGAACCCTTCATCGATTCCATAGAAGGCCGGGGTGACCTCGAGCTTGCCGCTCAGGTCCGTGATCTCGTAGTTGTCGTCGGTGCACCCGAGGGTGCCCAACGCCAGGACGAGGGCCGCCGCACGTGCGGTGAGGCGCAGATTCATCTGGACGTGCTCCGTCTGAACGTTTTCCGGCGCTCGCGCGTAAAGCACGGTCCGGGTGGGGGTAGTGAAGGCGCTATAGTACGACCACTGTCCCGGTTCGGCAACACCCGGGTCACGGCTCCGGCCGGACCACCAGGTCCGAGCCGCCCGTCATCGCCACGCGGGTCTCCGCACCGCCGGGCCACCGCACCACCAGCGTCGCCGGCCCCGAGGGGCGCGCCAACACCAGCGTCCTGCCGTCGGTGGACCAGTGCCCGGCGCCCGCCAGCACCGCGCGCGCCGCGCCGGCCCCGCCATCCCCCTCCAGCCGCAGCACCGCACCCACGGCACGAGGGTTCCCGACAGGACCGGAGAGCCTTACCCGCACACCCGGGCGCCCCGTCACGTTCCGCCACAAGGTCGTCGCCTCGCCGTTCTGCGAGACGGCCAGGTCCACGCGTCCATCGCCGTCGAAATCGGCGACCGCCGCGCCGCGCTGGTCGCCCCGCACCACCACGCCCGACTCGCGCACGCCGAGCGCGCGGAACCCGCCCGCGCCATCGCCGAGCAGCACCAACCCCGCACCCGCGTCGAGCCGCGGCGTCGCGATCTCCGTCGCGAACAGGTTCTGCGCGAGGAACAGGTCCTCGCGTCCATCCCCATCGAAGTCGGCGACGCTCACGCCGGATGCCGGCGCCCACTGCGCCGCCGCGGGCAGTTCGCGCGCCTCGAACCGCTCGCCGCGATTCAGCAGCACCTGGTGCGCGTACGTCGTCGCGCCGATCCGCACCGCCCCCTTCGCCGCCTCGCCGAACAGCGCCTCCACCCCGCCGCGCGAGAACTCCGCGTAGGTCGGGATGCGCTCGCGCAGCATCGGGAAGGCGACGCCGAGCCGCGAGAAGCTCTCCAGCGGGTACTCGGCGCCGCCGGCCGTGTCGGCCCGCGCGAACACGAGCCCCACGCCGGTCCCGCCGAACGGTCCCGCGTACAGCACGTGCGGCCGCTCGGCGCTCGCGCCCCACGGGAGGTTGCGGCCCCAGCTCGTCGCGACGAGGTCGAGCCGCCCGTCACCGTCGAAGTCGCCGGCGGTGAGCCCGTTCCAGCGGCTGCGCATCGCGCCGAGTCCGAGCGCCTCCGTCGCATCCTCGAGCCGCCCGTTCGCGTTGCGCAGCACCCGCACGGGGCCGAACTCCGTCGCCACCGCGAGGTCGACGCGGCCGTCGCCCGTGAGGTCGGCGAGCACCGCGCCGCCCACGAGCCCAAGCGAGGCGAGCGCGCGCGCATTGGCCTCGTCACGCACCCACGTGCCATCGGGACGCCCGAGCAGCAGGTGCGACCGCGCCGGCAGCGGCCACGCGCCGCCGCGCACGCGCGCGCCCACGAAGAGGTCGAGCCATCCGTCGCCGTTCACGTCGCCCACGGCGAGCGCGCCCATGCTGGCGCTGTCGCCCGCGAGGAGGGCCGCCGCCCCCTGCGCCTGCCCGCCCGCGAGACGGAAGCCGAGCACGGCCGGCTGCGCCAGCGCCGCGGCGAAGTCCGCCGCCTCGTAGTTCGACTGCGACACCGCCAGCCCCTCGCCGCCTCGGCCGTCCGGCACCGGCACGATCGCCTCGAGGTCGCCCGCGGCGCGCTGCGCCGCGGGCCTCGGGCTGAACCGCGTACCGTCGTTCAGCAGCACCGTCAGCGCGCCGCCGCGCCCCGCCCCCACCACGAGGTCCTCGCGTCCGTCCTCGTTCGCGTCGACCCACGCGAGCCCCGGTCCGAGCTGGCTCATCTTGTTGGGCAGCAAGGGCTGACGACGATAGTCGTCGTGCGGCACTTCCATGTGGCGGTGGCCGCCGAGGAGCGCGGTCGCGTCCGCGAAGAGCGGCACGCCCGTCGCCGCGCCGGGCGTGGCCGATGCGACGGCCGCGCCCGCGGGCGGCGGCTCCACCTCGTACAGGCGGTCCGCGCGCGCGTCCGCGACCTCACGCGCGCGCCCGTCGCGCCAGCGCACGACGATTCGGAGCGCGCTGTCGCGCGGCGCCGCGAACGCGAGCAGCGCCTCGCTCCCCGACAGGTAGTAGCCGCCGGTCGTCACCTCGCGGCGCTGCACCGGCAGCCCAGGCGCGTGCACCTCGACCACGGCGCCCGTCGCGTCGCCGAGCGGACGCACCGCCACGCGCGGCGCCGTCCCCTCGTTGCGGTACAGCTGCGCCTCGGCGTCGAGCCGCGTCACCACCACGTCGAGGTCGCCGTCGAGGTCGAAGTCCGCGAGCGCGATGCCGTGCGAGATCGCGTCCGCCTCGCCGAGGCCCCATCCGTCCGGCATCGTCTCGAACGTCACGTCGCCGCGGTTGCGGAACGCCATGCTCCGCGTGGCCAGCCGCGGGAACTCCGCCTGCTCCTTGTCCCACGGCACGCGCGGGAAGCTGTTGCGGATGCGGTCGAAGGTGTCGGCGTCGCGGATGTCCCAGCGGTGCCCGTTGACCGCGAGCAGGTCCTCCCAGCCGTCGAGGTCGACGTCGAGGAAGGCCGAGCCCCAGGTCCAGTCGCTCGCCGAGACGCCGGCGAAGTCGGCCACCTGCGCCCACGACCCGTCGCCGCGGTTCACGTGCAGCATGTTGCGCATCCACTGCGCGCGTTCGGTGCCCAGTCCCACGGCCTTGGGCATCGGCGTGTGCGTCGGGATCTCGCGCTGCCGGGCCGCGCGCGTGGGACTCAGCATGTCGGCCGTGAAGACGTCCACGGTCCCGTCGCGGTCGACGTCGCCGAAGTCCACCGACATGCAGGTGTTGCTGGTCATCGTCAGGGCCCACGACGGCGCGAGGCGGAAGCCGCCGCGGCCGTCGTTGAGCCAGAACTGGTCCGGGTCCTCGAAATCATTGCAGACGTAGAGGTCGGGGGCGCCGTCGCCGTTCACGTCGTAGAAGCGCGCGGCGAGGGTGAAGTAGTCGGGCTCCTGCGCGACCGGCGCGCCGGCGGCGTCGCGGAAGCGAGGCCCCGCGACCGGCTCGCGCGTGAAGCGGCCCGCGCCGTCATTGATGAAGAAGAGGTCCGGGTCGGCGCGCTGCGAGCGGATGAGGCCGCCGAGGTCGGGGCGGTCCTCGAGGCGGTACTCGTGCCGCCACTCCGGCTTCACCGCGAAGCCGGTCGCGGTGCGCGTGATCACCTGGTCGAACGCGCGCTGCTGCGGCGGGTACGCGTCGAGCGCACTGCGCACCTTGTACGTCGCGACGTAGAGGTCGAGGTCGCCGTCCCCCTCCACGTCGGCCATCGTCATCGTGGTCGCGAGGTACCCGCCCGAGAGCCCGCTCTCCGCGGTCGCATCGGTGAACCGGCCGGCGCCGTCGTTGCGCCACAGCGTGACCGGCCCGCCGAAGGTGCCGACGAGGAGGTCGGCATCGCCGTCGCGGTCCACGTCGGCGAACGTCGCGCCGACCGTGAGCGAGTCGAGCCGCAGCCCGCTCGCGGCGGTGACGTCCTCGAACCGGAACCCGCCGACGTTGCGGTAGAGCGCGGCCGGACGCTCGACCGATGCGAGGAAGAGGTCCGGGTACCCGTCACGGTCGACGTCGGCCACCGCCGCGCCCGCGCCGATCAGCATCGCGCGGTTGGCGAGCGCGTGCTCGTCGGCGACGTCGTTGCGGTGCGTGACGCCGGTGCGCGTGGCGGGGAGCGCGGTGAAGCCGGCCCGGCCCGCGGGCCCGCGCACGTCGAGCGCGCGCCAGCGGTGCCCCTCGGCCTGCTGCCACGCGCCGACCGTCGGCGCGGCATCCCCGCAGGCCGCGAGCGCGGCGAGGCCGAGCGCCACGGCGGCGCGCCTCACGGCGCCACCCGTGTGCGCAGTCCGTTGATCCGCGCGCCGATGCACTCGCCCTGCACCATGCCGTCCACGACCGCCGGCAGGTAGTGCACGCCGGCCCACACGCGGGACCAGGCGACCTCGTCGCGCGCCGCGGTGAACGAAGCGAACCGCCGCGGCGGCTGCCCCACGTCCACCTGCGTCGAGTCGTCGAACGCGATCGTGTCACCCAGCGCCTTGATGAGCACCGACACCGCCGCCGCCGACTGCACCGAGTGCCCGCTCGGGTACTCGGGGAACGGCGGCGTGGGGATCACCGTGCGGTACGCCGGGTCGAGCACGCGGTTCACGTACGCCACCGGCCGCACGACCATCGAGCGGTACTTCTCCTTCCAGCAGCCGATGAAGGCGTCGGCGATGGCCAGGGACGTGAGCGCGTACAGCTCCGCCGCCTGCGGCGCGGTGAGCCCGCGCCGCGCGATCATCTGGTTGACGACGCTGATCCAGTGGAAGCCGGGCGTGCCCGTGGCGACCGGATTGTCGGCCCAGAAGAGCGCGACCTGCTTCTGCTCCGCAGTGAGGTCGCGCACCGAGTCGTGGAACTGCTCAGCCATCGCGCGGAAGGCCGATCCCTTCGCCTCGCTGTAGGCGGGCGGCGGGGGCGGCGCGCACTCGTCGCCGTCGCGGATCACGAACGTGCGCAGCGTGCCCCAGAACGGCTCGGTGGGCTTCACCGGGTTGAAGCTCGGCAGCGTCGTCGCGCCCGCGGCCTTCGGCCGGTTGGTGAAGACACCCTTCTCGCTCGCGGACTCGGCGTCGAGCCGCACGTTGGGGTTGCCGGTCGCGACGAAGTCCGACTGCATCGACAGCGTCTGCGGCACGTACTGGTCGAGCGTCGCGGTGTTCTGCCACTCGCTCTGCTTGGTGCTCGGCGTCCACGTCATCGATCGCGTGGCGTAGTAGCCGTCCTCGGCCGCCCAGGCGAGGAGCGCGGCGCCGAGCGCCGCGCCGTGCGCCTCGCTGCGGGCCCGCTCCTCGTCGCCGACGCCGGCGGCCGTGCGCGCCGCGACCTGCGCGGAGGCGAGCGAGTCGACCGTGCGGCGCGTCGACGCGAAACCGTCGCGGAAGAGCGAGTCGAGCACGAGGCGCTCGGCGACCGCGGCGACGATGGCGCCGTCAACGGCTTCGCCCGCCGGCGGCGCGGGGAGCGCGGCCAGCCCGTTCAGCTGCCCCGCGAGCGAGCGCAGGCCGGAGCGTCCGTCGGCCGCGTATCCCTCGAAGAGCGCGACCGCCGCGTACGCCGAGATGCGCGCCGCGACGGGCGGCCCCAGCCGCTCGCTGCGCACGAAGGCGAGCGAACTGCGCGTCCATTGCGCGACGAGTTGCGGATCGGGCGCCGGCGCGGCGCGTTCACAGCCGGCGACGAGGACGAACGGCAGGAGCGCGGCGCCGACACGGCGCGCGCGGAGTGCTCGGGACATCTCGGGCTCGCAGGAGGGGGGAGGACGTCCAGAAGCTACGCGTCGCTCCCCCGACCGGCGAGGGCGTTCAGGCGTCGACGGTCACCGTACGTCTCACGGTCACCGTGCCGCGCTGCGGCGCGCGCATCCGCTCAAGCGGCCCCGGCCGGATGACGCGCACCTCGCCGCCCTCGCGCTCGGGCCGGATGATCCGCACCTCGCCGCCCTCGCGCGACCGCATCGGCAGCTCGCGCAGCAGCTGCGGCATCGGCGCGCGGAAGAAGGTCGCCTCGGCCCCGCCGCCCGGCAGCGCGCTCGCCTTCACGGCCGTCACCCGGACCGTGCGGCTCCGCCCCGCCGTGACGACCGTGAGCTCCGCCGTCTCGCCCGCCTTCAGCTTGGCCACCTCGCGCTGCAGGCGCTCCGCGCGCGCCGCGCCCACCGCGCGGTCCTCGGCGTCCTCGCGCGCCACGCGCAGGCTCACGCCGTTGATCGCCGCGATGCGGTCCCCCTCCACGATGCCCGCCTTCTCCGCGGGGCCGTCGGGCGCGACCGCCTGCACGAACACGCCGAGCGTGTCGCGCACCGACCCGGTCCCCGTGATGGTGAGGCCGAGCACGGCGCGGTCGGCGGCGTCGGTGCGCCAGCCGAGCGGGCCGAGCTCCTGCTGCATCAGCGACGACGCCTTCACGGGGGTCACCTGCACGGTGCGCGCGGAGCCGCCGGAGAGCACGCGCAGCTCGACGGCCTCGCCCGCCTTGGCCTCGCGGATCGCGCGCTGCAGGCGGCGCGCGAGCACGCCGTCGTAGTCGTCCGCCCCCGCGTCGTCGCGCGAGGCCCGCAGGCTCACGCCGTTCACGGCCTGCAGCCGGTCACCCGCCTTGAGTCCGGCCTTCTCGGCGGGCGAACCGGCCTGGACCGACTCGATGCGGAGCCCCGCGGTGTCGCCCTTCTCGCTCTCGGTCGCGGTGGAGACGCCGATCATCGGCCGGTCGTCGACGATCTCGATGCGGCGGTCCTGGCCCGGCGCGCGGAGGATCCGCACCTCCTGCGCGGCGAGGGCGGCCGGGGCGGCGGCGGTGGCGAGTGAGCAGGCGAGCAGGGTTGCGCGTAACCTTCCCTGTCGGCCGGTGGCGGCGATCGATCGCGATGGCATGGGGCTGTCCTCTCTGAGGGTGGTCCGCCCTTTCGGTCACGCGTCCCCTGCCGCAGGGTTTCCGTCCCACCCGCACCCCACATCACTCCCGTGACGATCCTTCGATCCTCCGTGCTCCTCCTCGCGCTCGCGGCGGTCGCCGCGCAGGCGCAGGGGCGTCCCGGCGCCCGACCCGCGCAGGCCGCGGCCGGCGCGCGCGGCGGCGCCGACTCGGCCGCTGCCGGCGGTCTGCCGGCGAGCGCGCTCGCCGGCCTGCGCTTCCGCAGCATCGGCCCCGCCTTCACCTCGGGCCGCGTCTCCGACATCGCCGTCGCCCCGGACAAGAAGACGTGGTTCGTCGGCATCGCCTCGGGCGGCGTCTGGAAGACCGAGAACGCCGGCATCACCTGGGCGCCCATCTTCGACGGGCAGGCCTCGTACTCGATCGGCGCCGTGACCCTCGACCCCAAGGATCCCAACGTGGTCTGGGTGGGCACGGGCGAGAACAACGCGCAGCGCTCGGTGAGCTGGGGCGATGGCGTGTACAAGAGCGAGGACGGCGGCCGCACCTGGCGGAACGTCGGGCTCAAGCAGTCGGAGCACGTCGGCCGCATCGTCGTGGACCCGCGCGACAGCAAGGTCGTGTACGTGGCGGCGCAGGGGCCGCTCTGGGCCGAGGGCGGCGACCGCGGGCTCTACAAGACGACGGACGGCGGCGCGACCTGGACGCGGCTGCTCGCCGGCGAGAAGTGGGCGGGCGTGAACGACGTCACGCTCGACCCGCGCGACCCCGACGTGATGGTCGCGAGCACCTGGCAGCGGCACCGCCACGTGTGGGGCTACATCGCCGGTGGGCCGGAGAGCGCGCTCCACCGCTCCACCGACGGCGGCAAGACGTGGCGCAAGCTCGGCGGCGTGCCCGAGGGCGAGGGCCGCATCGGCCTCGCGCGCTCGGCCTCGCACCCGTCGGTGCTCTACGCGATCGTCGAGGCGGCCAACAACCGCGGCGGCGTCTACCGCAGCGACGACAACGGCCTCACGTGGGAGCGGCGCGGCGGCACCTTCTCGTCCGGCTCGCTCTACTACAGCGAGATCTGGGTCGACCCCAACGATCCCGACCGCATCGTCGCCGCGGACGTGAACAACCGCGTCTCCAATGATGGCGGCCGCACATGGGTCGACCTCGGCGAGAGCGGCAAGCACGTCGACAACCACGCGCTGTGGATCGACCCAGACGACTCGGAGCACATCCTCAACGGCAACGACGGCGGCCTCTACGAGACCTTCGACGGCGCCCGCACCTGGCGCTTCGTCGGCAACCTGCCGGTGACGCAGTTCTACAAGATCGACGTCGACATGAACGCGCCGTTCTACCATGTGTACGGCGGCACGCAGGACAACTTCTCGTTCGGCGGGCCGGCGCGCACCAACAGCGTCAACGGCATCCGCAACAGCGACTGGTTCGTCACCAACGGCGGCGACGGCTTCCAGAGCCGCGTCGACCCCACGGACCACAACACGATCTACGCCGAGTCGCAGAACGGCGGCCTGGTGCGCTTCGACCGCCGCACCGGCAACAGCGTGCGCATCGTCCCCGAGGAGGAGCCCGGCGAGGACCCCGCGCGCTGGTACTGGGACGCGCCGCTGATGATCAGCCCGTTCAAGAACACGCGTCTCTACTTCGCGTCGCAGCGGCTCTACCGCAGCGACGACCGCGGCGACAGCTGGCGGCCGGTCTCGCCCGACCTCTCGCGCAACCTGCCGCGCACGTCGATGAAGATGCAGGGCCGCCTGTGGAGCGTCGATGCCGTGGCGCGCAACACCTCCACCTCGTACGCCGGCACCATCACCGCGATCGCCGAGTCGCCCAAGGCGGAGGGGCTGCTGTACGCGGGCACCGACGACGGCCTCATCTCGGTCACCGAGGACGGCGGCGCGACCTGGCGCACCGTGGGGAGCATCCCCGGCGTCCCGGACACGAGCTTCGTCGCGTACATCACGGCCTCGCCGCACGACGCGGACGTCGCCTACGCCGCGATCAACAACTTCAAGCGCGGCGACTTCAAGCCGTACGTCGTGCGCACCGCCGACCGCGGCCGCACCTGGACGGTCGTCTCGGCCAACCTGCCCGAGCGCGGCCCCGTGCACGCCGTCCGCGAGGACCACGGCAAGCGCGGCCTGCTCTTCGTCGGCACCGAGTTCGGCCTGCACGTCTCGTTCGACGGCGGCGCGCGCTGGCAGCCGCTGCGCAACGGGCTGCCGCCTATCCCCGTGTACGACATCGCGATCCAGCCGCAGATGAACGACCTGGTGCTCGGCACCTTCGGCCGCGGCATCTACGTGCTCGACGACTACTCGCCGCTGCGCGCGCTCACGCCCGAGACGCTGCGCGCCGAGGCGACGCTCTTTCCGGCGGCGCCGGCGTACCAGTTCCAGCCGGCGTCGCCGCTCGGCGGAAACGGCGTGGGCTTCCAGGGCGCCGCGCACTACTTCGCGGCGAACCCGCCGGTGGGCGCCACCTTCACGTACCACCTGCGCGCCGCGCTCCGCTCGGAGCGGCAGGTGCGCCAGCAGCGCGAGCAGGCGCTCAACCGCACCGGCGCCGACGTGCCCTTCCCCGGCTGGCCGGCGCTCAAGGCCGAGCAGGAGGAGGAGGCGCCGAGCGTCGAGATCGAGGTGAGCGACCCGTCGGGTGCGATCGTCTCGCGGTTCGACGGCACCAACACCGGCGGCACCAATCGCGTGACGTGGAACCTGCGGTGGAGCGGCGTCTCCCCCGTGCAGGGGGCCGGCGGACAGGGCGGCGGCTTCGGTGGCGGCGGTGGTGGCGGCGGCGCGGGAGCCGGCACGCTCGGCGGGAACGGGCCGCTCGTCGCGCCGGGCACGTATCGCGTGCAGCTGTTCAAGCGGGTGAAGGGCGTGCGCACGGCGCTCACCCAGCCGGCGCCGTTCGAGGTGCGCCTGCTGCCCAACGCGAGCATCACCGCCGAGGAGCGGCAGCGCGCGGTCGCGTACTACCGTGAGGCGCAGCAGCTGCAGCGCGTCGTGCTCGGCGCCAACGCGACGATGGGCGAACTGAGCACGCGCCTTGACGCGCTCCAGCGCGCCGTGGAGCAGGTCACGCGCGCGACGACGCTCGATGCCGACGTGCGCGCCGCGGTCGCCAAGCTGCGCGGCATCCGCGAGCAGCTCAGCGGCGACAACACGCCGGGCCGCTACAGCGAGCCCACCGAGACGTCGCTGCTCGGCCGCCTCAACACCGCCGTCGGCTTCGGCGGCTCGCTCGCCGAGCCCACGAGGACCCAGCGGCGCCAGCTCGAGATCGTGCGCGAGCGGTTCCCCGCGATCCAGGCCGCGCTGCAGGCGTTCATCGCGAACGACCTCGCCGCGCTGGAGCGGAAGGCGGAGGCGGAGGGGGCGCCGTGGACGCCGGGGCGGGTGATTCCCTGAAGTGCGAGATGTGAGATGTGAGATGTGAGATGAACGACAGCGCGGGGGAGCGGACATCGGTCCGCTCCCCCGCGTTGCGTTCCGTCCCCGGCCGCCGGGCGTGACCGGTCGGCGCGACGCCGCTCAGTCGTGCTCGATCTCGATGCCGCCCTCGAGGCCGCCCTCGATCTCCACCTCGAACTCCACGAGCGAGCTGGTCGTCGCGTAGTTCCAGGCGGCGAGGTTGCGCACCGTGCCGTCGAGGCGCTTGAACCAGAGGTCGGGGCGCAGCTCGATCGTGACGCCCTGCGAGCCACCGTCGATCGTGAGGGCCGGCGAGAAGGTCGTCTCCACCTCGACGTCGGCGTCGAAGTAGACGCGGAACGGCTGCGGGGCGCCGCCGGTCGGCGTGAAGGTGCCCGCGATCATCATCGAGGCGCCGGCCGGCCAGTCGGCGTAGGTCTGGCGCAGCTGCGTGAGGAGCTCGGCGATGCGCGCGGCGCGCAACATGTCATCGTCGTCGCCGTCATCCACGAACAGGTCCTTCACCTCGAACTCCATCGCGGTGTAGGCGCCCGCCGGGATGCGGTCGTTGGCGACCGTCACCGTGCCGCTCCCCAGCGGCACGTCGGCGACGAACAGGTTCGACTCGAACTCCTCGCAGTCATCGTCGTCCCCGCCCACTAGGTCGTCGTCGCAGCCGGCGACCCCGGCGCGCTTGAGCTCGAACTCGTCCACCACGAGCCGCATGTCGGTGATGAGCAGCGTGCCGTTGGTGCCGGCGATCGAGAGGCCCGTGGGCGTCTCGGCGCTGGCGCCGGCCACGGCCGGGGCCGCGAGCTGCACCGAAGCGGAGGTGCCGGGGGCGGTGGAGTCCTCGCAGGCCGCGAGGGAGAGGGCCGCGAGAGCGGCCAGCGAACGGAGCGTGGGGAGGCGGTGCATCGTGGGCTCTCCTGCCTGTGGGGTGGGTCGCGCGGGGAATGCCGCGCCGACAGGAGGATGGTACACCGGTGCACTACCTAAGCCATGTGCTTGGAATCACAAGACTTGGGTGCTTTTCAACGAGAACCGCCGGCTCGGTGGGTCACCAGGCCGGCGGTCGAGGCCTGAGCGGCTCGCTCAGCGAACCAGCAGGAAGGCAATCAGCGGCGCAAGAACAAGGGAAACGATCTGCAACGTTGCCTCGCGAGACCACGGCGGACGGCGCGTCGGAATCTCAATGATGTCTCCGTCCTGCAGTTGCGAGGTCACTAGGCTGCGTCCGGCGGAGAGTGCCTTCATGAACTCATCGCCGCCGATCAACTCCTGACCGTCTCGAAGGACTCGCGCCTGAGTCAGCTCGGCACTAAGTGTTGGGCCACCCGCGTTCGTGATGAGCTGGTCTAGTAGGGTCGTTGCCGGAACGTTCTGGAAGCCGGGCCGCGTGACCTCGCCGAGAACGCCTACGCGCATCATCGGGATGGCGCGCACCGTCGCGCCGCGCACGACCTCTTGGACGGACCGCGTGACGGTGGCCTCGACCTCGGAGCGCAGGACCCCCGCGACGCTCACGCGCCGGACGCCGGGCACGTCGATCCAGAGCGAGTCGAGCACGATGAGCGTGTCGTTGACGGCCACCGAGGTGCTTCGCACCTGCACGAAGATTCGCTCGCCGACGGTGAAGTCGCCGAGGCTGAGGCGGCGGCGCACGACCGCCAGGCGCTCGCGCGCCTTCTCCTGCGTCGCGGGGCCGTAGGCGGGCGAAGCCGCGGCGCGCTCGAGCAAGGCCGCTTCGGCCTCGAGCTGAGCCCGAGTGGCACGCCAGTCGGAGGTGCCCTCCATCTGGGCGGCCGCTGGCACGGACAGTGCGAATGAGAGCATCAGGGCGAGGAACGCCCGAGTCATTTTGGTCGTCTCGAAGGCCATGGCAGAGTAAGTAGCAGGTTTCGTGCGCGGCCGCCACTCTCGCAGCGGCCGTTGCGCGGAAGCGTCAGGTGTTTCCCGTATTGTTGCATCCTCGCATCGACCTTGTGACCGCTGGGCGGCCTTCCTAGCTTCTGCCCGCTTGGTGTCAATGGAATGAGCAGTGTGAAATCCGGTGTGCATGATCGTCGTTCGTTCGCCAGACGCTTCACGGCTCGTTCCAGCACGATCCTCTCCAGAGACCCGCACGACATGACCGCTCCCCGCAAGCGCTCGCGACCGCCGCTCACCCTGATCGCCAACAGTCAGGAGTGGCACTCCCGGTCGCTCGAGAGCGTCCTGGGTCCGCACGGCTACGCGGTCCTCCGTGCCTACACCGGCAAGCAGGCCATCGAACGCGCCGAGTCGGCGCGTCCCGACGTAATCATCCTCGACACCGACCTGCCCGATCGCGACGGCTTCGAGGTGTGCCGCGAACTGCGGGCGAGCCCGCACGTCAGCGCCAGCACGCCGATCATCATGACGAGCCCGGGCCACTCCAACCGCGCCAAGCGGCTCGAGGCCCTCCGCGCGGGCGCCTGGGACTTCATCGGCTCGGCACTCGACGGCGAGGAGCTCCCGCTCCGCCTCGACGCCTTCGTGAGTGCCAAGCTCGACGCCGATCGCGCCAAGGAGGAGAGCCTCCTCGACGAGATGACCGGGCTCTACAACATCCGTGGCCTCGCCCGGCGCGCGCGTGAGATCGGGTCGCAGGCCTTCCGCCATCGCGAGCCGTTCGCCTGCATCGTGCTCACGCCGGTCTTCGCCGAGGACGCGGAGCAGCTCGACAACAATGAGATCATGGAGCGGCTGGCCTCCGCGCTGCGCGACACCGGCCGCACCTCCGACGCCATCGGGATGCTCGGCCCGGGCGAGTTCGCAGTGGTCGCGCAGGGCACCGACGCGGGCGGCGCCGTTCGCCTGGCCGAGCGCCTCGCGAACGCCGCCTCGAGCTCGCTCGCCAAGCGCGTGGTCGGCGTCGCCGCGGGCTACGACGCGGTGGACGACTACCACCAGTCGCCCATCGAGCCGAGCGACATGCTGATGCGCGCGAGCATGGCGATGCGCCTCTCGCGCGCCGAGCCCGGTGCCGCCGGCTCGGTGCTCATCCGGCCGTTCGAGGGCACGCTCAACTAGCGCCGCGCGCGC
>ERZ1645185.393-NODE-393-length-18509-cov-5.183537_pt1 | contig 18509 bp, 21 predicted proteins | sample MGYA00575351_ERZ1645185 | MGnify/ENA primary metagenome ERZ1645185 (study PRJEB40838, sample SAMN11284767) | freshwater sediment metagenome | isolation source: river sediment | host: Sediment | place: India: Jana village, Kanpur | collected 2015-12-17 ...
GTTCGCCGGCCGGCCGCTGGGTGCTCGTGGACGCCGGCCGCTCGTGGAAGCGCGGCGACGCGGGCCGGCAGACCGTCGTGCCGTACTTGCGCCGCCGCGGCGGCCCGCTCGCGATGCTCGTGCTCACGCACCCGCACGCCGACCACATCGGCGGCGCGGCGAGCGTGCTGCGGGCGATGCGCCCACCCGAGCTGCGCGATGCGGCCTACGTGGAGGCGAGCACCGGCTACCGCGACCTGCTGCGCACCGCGACAGCGCTCGGGACCCGCTGGCAGCGCGTGCGCCCGGGCGAGGTCGTTGACATCGACGGCCTGCAGCTGGAGTTCCTCGCGCCCGACTCCGCCTGGACGGTGTCGCTCGACGACCCCAACGAGGCGAGCACCGTGGTGCGCGCGCGCTACGGCGAGGTCCGGTTCCTCCTCACCGGCGACGCCGAGCATCGCGAGGAGGCCTGGCTCGTCGCGAACGCACGGGACCGGCTTGCCGCCGACGTGCTCAAGGCCGGCCATCACGGGTCGTCGACGAGCAGCGGCGCGGCCTTCGTCGCGGCCGTGTCGCCGCGGCTCGCACTGGTGTCGGTGGGGGCGGGGAACACCTACGCGCATCCCAGTGCCGACGTGATGCGGCGATTCGTGGACCGTGGCAGCACGGTCCTGCGCACCGACCAGCTGGGCTCGGTGGTGGTGCGCACCGATGGCAGGTGGCTCGAGGTGGAGGCCGCCGGCGCGCGCTGGCGCGTGGCACGCCCATTGCCCGGTGACCCGTAGTCCGGTCACCTTTCCCGAGTCGTCACCACCCCGCACCTCCGGAGCCACGCGTCGTGGTCAAGAACACCCAGACGTCCGTCGTCACCATCGAGCGGTACATCATCGAGCAGGAGCGCGAGCACCCGCACGCGACGGGCGCGCTCTCGGGCATCCTCGCCGACCTCGCGGTCGCGAGCAAGATGATCGCCAACAAGGTGCGGCTCGCCGGCCTCGCCGACGTGCTCGGCGCCCACGGCACCGACAACGTGCAGGGCGAGGCGCAGCAGAAGCTCGACGTCATCGCCGACGACATCATCTTCAAGGCGATGGACCACGGCGGCCGCCTCTGCGCGATGGCCTCCGAGGAGCAGGAGCAGCTGATCCCGATCCCGGACCAGTTCCGGAAGGGGAACTACGTGCTCCTGTTCGACCCGCTCGACGGCTCGTCCAACATCGACGTGAACGTGCCGGTGGGCACGATCTTCTCCGTGCTGCGCCGCGTCACGCACGGCCACGGGCAGGGGACGCTGGACGACCTCCTGCAGCCGGGCTACAAGCAGGTCGCCGCGGGCTACGTCGTGTACGGCTCGTCGACGATGTTCGTCTACACCACCGGCCAGGGCGCGCACGGCTTCACGCTCGACCCGTCGATCGGCGAGTTCCTCCTCTCGCACCCGAACATCCGCATCCCGGAGAAGGGGCGCTACCTCTCCGTGAACGAGGCGTACGAGCAGCACTGGGACGAGAACGTCCGGGCGCTCATCCGCCGCTACCGCGGCATGGACGGCAAGCGCGAGGCGATGAACGTCCGCTACATCGGCTCGCTCGTCGCCGACTTCCACCGCAACCTGCTGGGCGGCGGACTCTTCGCGTACCCGGCCAACAAGAAGTCGCCGCAGGGCAAGCTGCGCCTGCTGTACGAGTGCAACCCGCTCGCCTGGATCTGCGAGCAGGCCGGCGGCGCCGCCATCGACGGCACGCAGCGCATCCTCGACGTCCAGCCGTCGGAACTCCACCAGCGCTCGCCGTACTTCGTCGGCTCCAAGGCCGACGTGGAGATCGCGCGCGAGATGCTCGCCAAATCCTGATCCCGCCGGCGCCGCGCCGTCCGCCGCGCGGCGCCGGTCCCCCCGTGCCTCACCGATGAGCCAGTCGAAGCCTTCCGCCGACGAGCGCCTCTCGCCGTCCGGCATCCCCGTCGCGCCGGTCTACCGCCCGGCCGAGGGTCCCGTGCCCGCCACGCTCGGGGAGCCGGGGCAGTTCCCGTTCACGCGCGGCGTGCAGCCGACGATGTACCGCGGCCGCCTCTGGACGATGCGCCAGTACGCCGGCTTCGGCACCGCGCAGGAGACCAACGCCCGCTTCAAGCTGCTGCTCGAGGCGGGGCAGACCGGCCTCTCGACGGCCTTCGACCTCCCCACGCAGATGGGGCTCGACTCCGACTCGCCGCGCGCGCTCGGCGAGGTCGGCCGCGTGGGCGTCGCCATCGACACCGTCGAGGACCTGCACCTCCTCCTCGACGGGATCCCGCTCGACCGCGTGAGCACGTCGATGACCATCAACGCCACGGCGGCGGTGCTGCTCGCGATGTACGTCGTCGTCGCCGAGGAGCGCGGGATCCCGCGCGCCAAGCTGAGCGGGACGATCCAGAACGACATCCTCAAGGAGTACATCGCGCGCGGGACGTACGTCTTCCCGCCCGAGCCGTCGCTCGCGCTCATCGCCGAGACGTTCCGGTTCTGCGCGGCCGAGGTGCCGAGCTTCAACCCGATCTCGATCTCCGGCTACCACATCCGCGAGGCGGGGGCGACGGCGGTGCAGGAGCTCGCCTTCACGTTCGCCAACGCGCTCGCGTACGTGCAGCGCGCGGTCGACGCGGGGCTCGCGGTGGACGCCTTCGCGCCGCGGCTGAGCTTCTTCTTCGCCTGCCACAACGACCTCTTCGAGGAGGTCGCCAAGTTCCGCGCCGCGCGCCGGATGTGGGCCACGCTGATGCGCGAGCGGTTCGGCGCCGGCGACGCGTCGTGCAAGATGCGCTTCCACACGCAGACCGGCGGCGTGACGCTGCAGGCGCAGCAGCCGCTCAACAACGTCGTGCGCGTCGCGGTGCAGACCCTCGCCGCCACGCTCGGCGGCACGCAGTCGCTCCACACCAACGGCTACGACGAGGCGCTCGCGCTTCCCACCGCCGAGGCGGCGACGCTGGCGCTGCGCACGCAGCAGGTGGTCGCCTACGAGAGCGGCGTCGCGCAGACGGTCGACCCGCTCGCCGGCAGCTACTACGTGGAGGCGCTGACCGACGAGGTCGAGCGCCGCGCGCTGGAGCTGCTCGCGCAGGTGGAGGCGCTCGGCGGCTCGTCGCCCGCCATCGAGGCCGGCTTCTTCCAGGAGGAGATCGGCCGCTCGGCGTACGAGTACCAGCTCAGCGTCGAGTCGGGCGCCACGGTGGTGGTGGGCGTCAACAAGTTCGGCGACGGCGAGGCGCCGCCGATCATCCCGGCCCCCGACTTCGCGGCGCTCGAGCAGGGGCAGCGCGAGCGCCTCGCCGCGGTGAAGGCCGCACGCGACGCGGCCGCGGTCGCGGCCGCGCTCGACGCCATCCGCGGGGCGGCGCCGGCGTACGCCCAGCCCGGCGCGGCGCGCGCGCCGCTGATGCCGCTGATCATCGACGCCGTGAAGGCCCGCGCCACGGTCGGCGAGATCGCCGACGTGCTGCGCGGCGTGTGGGGGGAGTACCGGCCGGGCTGACGCCGCGCGGCGGGCCCTGATTGTCCGGCCGCGGTCCGCTCCCGATCTTCCGGGGCGATGTACGCCACCTGCCTCTTCTGCCACGCCCCGCTGGGCGCCAACGAGTCGATCGAACGGTTCCCCGTCGGGCGCCGCCTCGCGTTCGACGCGGCGAAGGGCCGGCTGTGGGTCGTGTGCGTCGTCTGCCGGCAGTGGAACCTCTCGCCGCTCGAGGAGCGCTGGGAGGCGATCGAGGCCGCCGAGCGGCTCTACCGCGACACGCGCCTGCGCGTGGCGACCGACCAGGTGGGGCTCGCGCGGCTCGCCGACGGCACCGAGCTCGTCCGCATCGGCCGGCCACTGCTCCCCGAGTTCGCGGCTTGGCGCTACGGGGGGCGCTTCTCGCAGCGCTGGCGCCGGTACATCAAGCACACGGCCCTCCTCGCCACCGCCAGTGGCAGCGTGCTCGCGCTCGGGCCCGTCCTCGGGCTCGGCTTCACCTCGCTTCCGATCAACCTCTGGGCGTTCCTGCAGGGACGCGTGCGCGACCAGCGCGTCGTCGCGCGCCTGGTCGACGACGCGGGACCGCTCGTGCTCGTCGAGGGGCACGTGGACGCCGTCCGCATCGTGGTCGACCCCGAGGCGCCGGGCGGCTGGCGGATCAGCGTGCCGCACATCCGCCGCGACGCCGGCGTGGGGCGGTTCGTGAAGGGGGCCGTCTGGCCGTTCCCGCGCACGGAGCTGCGTGGCGACGCCGCGGTGGAGGCGGCGCGGCAGATCCTCCCGGTCGTCAATCGCAAGGGCGCCCGTGCGCGCACCGTCGACGACGCCGTGCGGCTCCTCGAGCAGAGCGGCGACCTCTCGGCGACCTTCGCGCGCGCCGCGCAGACCCTCGGCCGCGACGGCTCGGGGGACCCGTCGCGCGACGTGGGGCACCTGCCGGCCCCGCTGCGCCTCGCGCTCGAGATGGCTGCGCACGACGACGTGGAGCGCCGCGCGATGGAGGGAGAGCTCGCGGCACTCGCGGCCGCGTGGAAGGAGGCCGAGGAGGTCGCGGCGATCGCCGACGACCTCACGCTGCCCGAGCGCATCGTCGCGCGGCTTGAACGGCTCGGTGGGGGCGCCTAACTTTAACAGGCTCCACCATTTACGCCTGACACGCCCATGCCGACCTACGAGTATCGCTGCCCCGACGGGCACGACTTCGAGAAGTTCACCCTGAAGATCAGCGACGCCCAGGCCGAGCTCCCGTGCCCCACCTGCGGCCAGGCGGCCGGCCGCCGCGTCTCCGCCGGGGGCGGGCTGCTGTTCAAGGGCAGCGGCTTCTACATCACGGACTACGGCAAGGACGGCAAGAAGGACCAGCGCGCCGCGGCCAAGTCCACGGGCGCGTCAGAGGGGACGTCGAACGGCGCCGCCGCTGCACCGGCGAGCGCGCCGGCGGCGGCGCCCGCCGCGAGCCCGTCGAGCACGACCAAGTCCGGATCGGACGCGTGAGCGGCGTCGACACCCTGCGCGACGCGCTCGTGCGCGCCGCCGTCGCCATCGGGGCGCCGGCCGACGTGCAGCCCAACCTCGAGCGCCCGCGCGATCCCGCGCACGGCGACTGGGCCACCAACCTCGCGATGACGCTCGCCAAGCCGCTCGGCAAGAAGCCGCGCGAGGTGGCCGAGGCGCTCGTCGCGGCGCTCGATGCCAAGGCGGCGGGCGTCGCCGAGGCGAGCGTGGCCGGCCCGGGCTTCATCAACTTCCGCCTCTCGTCGGCCGACCTCGCCGCGGGGCTCGCGCGCATCCTCGAGGCCGGCGACGGCTGGGGCCGCGGGCAGGGCGGGGCGGGGCGCAAGGTGAACGTCGAGTTCGTCTCGGCCAACCCCACCGGCCCGCTGCACGTGGGGCACGGCCGCCAGGCCGCGCTCGGTGACGCCATCGCCGCGCTGCTCGCCTCGCAGGGCTGGGACGTCACGCGCGAGTTCTACTACAACGACGCGGGCGTGCAGATCGCCAACCTCGCGCTCTCGGTGCAGGCGCGCCTGCAGGAGAGCGCCGGCGACCAGGCCGTGATCCCCGAGGGGGGCTACCACGGCGAGTACATCCGCGAGATCGCGTCGCGCTACGCGACCGAGTACCCCGACGACCGCCGCGGCCACGAGCTCGACCGCGTGCGGCAGGTCGCCGTGCGCGAGCTGCGCAAGGAGCAGGACCTCGACCTCCGCGCCTTCGGCGTGAGGTTCGACGTCTACTACCTCGAGAGCTCGCTCTACACCGACGGCTTCGTGCAGAAGACCGTCGACGCGCTCGTGCGCGCGGGGCACACGTTCGAGGACGACGGCGCGCTCTACCTGCGCACCACCGAGTACGGCGACGACAAGGACCGCGTGATGCGCAAGCGCGACGGGACCTTCACGTACTTCGTGCCCGACGTCGCCTACCACGTGACCAAGTGGGAGCGCGGCTTCACGCGCGCCATCAACGTGCAGGGCGCCGACCACCACGGCACCACGGCCCGCGTGCGCGCCGGGCTGCAGGCGCTCGACGTGGGCATCCCGAAGGGCTACCCGGAGTACGTGCTGCACCAGATGGTGACGGTGATGCGCGGCGGCGAGGAGGTGAAGATCTCCAAGCGCGCCGGCAGCTACGTCACGGTGCGCGACCTCATCGACGAGGTGGGCCGCGACGCGGTGCGCTACTTCTTCCTCATGCGGAAGGGCGACAGCCAGCTCGTGTTCGACGTCGACCTCGCGCGCTCGCAGAGCGAGGAGAACCCGGTCTACTACATCCAGATGGCACACGCGCGCCTCAGCGGCATCTTCCGCGTGGGCGAGGTCGACCCCGCGACGGTGACCGGCGCGGGCGTCGACTGGAGCGCGCTCGACCAGCCCGAGGAGCGCGAGCTGGTGAAGGCGCTGCTCGACTGGCCGGCGCTCGTCGCCAACGCGGCCGAGGCGACCGAGCCGCACCGCGTGGCCAACTGGCTGCTCGAGACGGCGCGGATGGTGCACACCTGGTACCACAAGCACCACGTGCTCGGCGAGGCGCCGGCGGTGATGCAGGCGCGGCTCGCGCTCGCGAAGGCGGCGCGGATCACGCTCGCGAACGGCCTCGGGCTGCTGGGGATCGCGGCGCCCGAGCGGATGTGAGCGGCAGGCAGTAGTCGGTCGGCGGTCGGCGGAAGCGGTCTCTCCCATCTCATCTCTCCCATCTCATGTCTGTCCTTGTCGTCGGCTCCGTGGCGCTGGATTCGGTCGAGACCCCCTTCGGCAAGGCCGACGAGGTCCTCGGCGGCTCCGCCAACTACTTCTCCGCCTCCGCCTCGCACCAGACGGCGGTGAAGCTCGTCGGCGTCGTCGGCAACGACTACCCGGTGGAGAAGCTCGAGCCGCTCAAGGCGCGCGGCGTCGACTTCACCGGCCTCGAGACCGCCGACGGCGAGTCGTTCCGCTGGCGCGGGCGCTACCGCCACGACCTCAACTCGGCGGAGACGCTCGAGACGCGCCTCGGCGTCTTCTCGCACTTCCGCCCCAAGCTGCCGGCGCAGTGGGTCGACGCGAAATACGTCTTCCTCGCGAACATCGACCCGCGCCTCCAGCTCGAGGTGCTCAAGCAGGTGAAGCAGCCCAAGCTCGTCGCGTGCGATACCATGAACTTCTGGATCGAGTCGCGCCGGCCCGACCTGCTCGAGCTGCTGAAGCACGTCGACCTGATCACGCTCAACGACGGCGAGGCGCGCCAGCTCACCGAGTGCGCCAACCTCGTGCAGGCCGCCAAGTGGATCATGGACAAGGGGCCGCGCACGGTGCTCATCAAGAAGGGCGAGCACGGCGCCTTCATGTTCAACCGCGAGTCGATCTTCTACGCGCCGGCCTTCCCGCTCGAGTCGGTCTTCGACCCCACGGGCGCGGGCGACTCGTTCGCCGGCGGCTTCATGGGCTGGCTCGCCCGCACCGACGACCTCAGCGAGGCCAACATGCGCCGCGCGGTGATCGTCGGCAGCGCGATGGGCTCGTTCGTGGTCGAGGGCTTCTCGATCACGCGCCTCCTCGAGGTGACGCGCGCCGACATCGACCGCCGTGTCGCCGAGTTCCATCGTCTCGTGACCTTCGACCAGGCCCTGAACGCGTGACCGACGCCAAGCTGACCTACGCGAGCGCCGGCGTCGACATCGACGCGGCCGAGGACTCCAAGCACCGCATCAAGCGGCTCGTCGAGTCCACCTTCACGGCGGGAGCGCGCGGCGCGTTCGGCGGCTTCGGCGGCATGTTCCGCGTCCCCGAGGGGCTCGCCAAGCCGCTCCTCGTCTCGAGCGCCGACGGCGTCGGCACCAAGATCAAGGTCGCCATCGAGGCGGACCGCCACGACACCATCGGGCACTGCCTCGTCAACCACTGCGTCAACGACATCCTCGTGCAGGGGGCGACGCCGCTCTTCTTCCTCGACTACGTCGCCTTCGGCAAGCTCATCCCGTCGGTCGTCGAGGGCGTCGTCGCCGGCGTCTCGGCCGGCTGCCGCGAGAACGGGGCCGCCCTCGTCGGCGGCGAGACGGCGGAGATGCCGGGCGTCTACACGCCGCCCGACTACGACCTCGCCGGCTTCATCGTCGGCGTCGTCGAGGAGGACCAGGTCATCACCTCGGCCGGCGTGCGCGACGGCGACGTGCTCGTGGGCCTCGCCTCCACCGGCCTGCACACGAACGGCTACTCGCTCGCCCGCCGCATCGTCAGCGACCGCCTCAGGCTCGGCGTGCACGACCCCTTCCCGGGCGCGGGCGGCCGGTCCGTCGCAGACGTGCTCCTCGCGGTGCACCGCAGCTACCTGCCGGTACTGCGCCCCGTGCTGGGACAGGTGCACGCGATGGCTCACATCACCGGCGGCGGCATCCCGGGGAACCTCGACCGCGCGCTGCCGTCACATCTTGACGCCGTCGTCGAGACGAGCGCGTGGGAGATCCCGGGCACCTTCCGGGTGCTCGAGGAGGCGGGCGGCGTCGACCGCGCCGAGATGTACCGCGCGTTCAACATGGGCGTCGGCATGATTGTGATCACCGACACAGCCGGGGCGGCCGCCGTGCGTGACCTTGCCACGAAGGCCGGCGTCGATAACTGGATCATCGGCCACACCCGTCCTGGATCGGGGCGGGTTCACCTCGTCTGACACGGAGTCCCGCCCCATGCGTCGTCTCGCCGTCGGTACCGCGCTCCTCGCCGCCGCCCTTTCCAGTCCCGCGCAGGCGCAGTGCGCGGGCGGCGTCACCGCCGATGCCTGCACCAAGGCGGTCGACCTCTGGGCGTACATGATGCCGCAGCTCGGCACCTCGCTCGTCGGCGGCAGCCACACCCTCGGCGTCGGCTCCACCCTCGGCGGCTTCGGCCACTTCGCCGTCGCGCTCCGCGGCAACGCGGTGATGGGCGACCTCCCCGACCTCTCGGGAGTCACGGTCGGCATCGCCGGCGCGCAGAGCAGCAACATCGCCACCAACTCGCAGGTCGTCGGCCTCCCGGGCGTCGACCTCGCGCTCGGCGTCTTCAAGGGCATCCCGCTCGGCGTCACGCGCGTCGGCGGCATCGACCTGCTCGGCTCCGTCACCTACGTGCCGGACATCGAAGGCGACGGCGTCACCCTCAGCACCAGCGACGGCAACACCAAGTTCGGCCTCGGCGCGCGCGTCGGCCTCCTCGAGCAGTCGCTCGTCGTGCCGGGCGTGTCGTTCTCGTACCTCGTGCGCGACCTGCCGGTGATGAGCCTCACCGCCGCCGCGCAGAACGCCGACTTCGCGATCAACGACTTCTCGGTGAAGACCAAGTCGTGGCGCCTCGCCGCGCAGAAGAACCTCCTCCTGTTCCAGCTCGGCGCCGGCGTCGGCCAGGACACGTACGACGCGAGCGCGGCGATCTCGGGCACCGTCTCGGGCGGCGCCAACTTCAACTCGGGCGTCGCGCAGGAGCTCACCCGCACGACCTACTACGGCTCGCTCGGCTTCAACCTCTTCATCGCGAAGGTGGTGGCCGAGGTCGGGCAGGTGAGCGGCGGCACGGTGACGACGTTCAACACGTTCGACGAGGCGGCCGACAAGTCGCGGCTCTACGGCTCGCTCGGTCTGCGCATCAGCTTCTGAGCGACACCCCGCAGCACCTCGCCCCGCCGCCGGGGCCGCGTGACGCGGCCCTGATGCGCCGCGCGCTGCGTCTCGCGCGGCGCGGCTGGGGCCGGACGGCGCCGAACCCCCTGGTCGGCGCCGTCGTCGTTCGTGACGGCCAGGTCGTCGCGGAGGGCTGGCACGCCCGCTTCGGCGGCCCGCACGCCGAGGCCGATGCGCTCGCCAAGGCCGGCGAGGCCGCCCGCGGCGCCGACGTCTACGTCACGCTCGAGCCCTGCAACCACCACGGCAAGACGCCGCCCTGTGCGCAGGCGCTCATCGCCGCGGGCGTGCGCCGCGTGATCGTCGCCGTGCGCGACCCCAACCCGGTCGCCCAGGGCGGCATCGCCACGCTCCGTGCCGCGGGCATCGCGGTGACGGAGGGCGTGGAGACCGCGGCCGGCGCCGAGCTCAATGCGCCGTTCCTGTTCACACACGCGGACCCGACCCGGCCGTTCGTGACGCTCAAGCTCGCCCTGTCGCTCGACGGGGCGCTCGCGCCCGGGGACCGCCGCCAGCGCTGGCTCACGGGCCAGCCGGCGCGCCGCCACGTGCACGCGCTGCGCGCCGGCGCCGACGCCGTCGCGGTGGGCATGGGCACCGCGCTCGCGGACGACCCCGCGCTCACGGTGCGCCACGGGCGGCGTCCGCGCGTGGCCCCCGCGCGGGTGGTGTTCGACGCCCACGGCCGCCTGCCGCGCGACTCGACCCTCGTGCGCACGGCGCGCGAGACGCCCACCTGGGTGGTGGGGGGCGCGATCCCTGCCGAGGCGGGAGGGGCGCTGGAGGCGGCTGGGGTGCGCCTGCTGCGTCAGGACGGCCTGGCCGCGCAGCTGCGGGCGCTCCGCGAGGCCGGGGTCCGGCACCTGTTCTGCGAGGGGGGCGCCGGCCTGGCCGGGGCGTTGCTGGGGCACGGTTTCGTCGACCGGCTGATTATCTTTCAGGCGCCGGTCCTCCTCGGGGCCGGCGCGCTGCCCGCCTTCGGGAGCGTGTCGATGGGGCAGGGGGCGCCGGAACACTGGCGCGTCGTCGCGCGTCGCGAGTTCGGCGACGACCTGATGACCACCTACGCCCCCGTCGGCCGCTGATTCCACCACCGTCCGTCGCCGCATGTTCACGGGTCTGATCACCGCCGTTGGAGAGGTGCGCGAGGCGTCCGCCACGGACGCCGGTCGCGTGCTCGTCGTGGCGGCGCCGTACGAGGGGCTCGTGGCGGGCGAGAGCATCGCCTGCAACGGCGCCTGCCTCACCGTGCGCGAGTTCGGGCCGGGGTGGTTCTCGGTCGCGGCGGTGGTCACGACGCTCGACCGCACGACGATCGGCGGCTGGACGGTGGGGACGCGCCTCAACCTCGAGCGCGCGCTCGCCGTCGGCGACCGCCTCGGCGGCCACATCGTGCAGGGGCACGTCGACGGCGTGGGCACCGTGCGCCAGGTCGCCCGGCGCGACGACGCCTGGCTCATCGACGTCGACGTCCCGGCCGACATCGACGAACTCCTCGTCCCGCTCGGCAGCATCGCGGTGGACGGCGTGAGCCTCACCGTCAACGCCCTGCCGGCCCCGGGCGTGCTCCAGCTCAGCATCATCGACCACACGCTCCGCCACACCACGCTCGGCGCGCTGCGCCCGGGCGACCGGGTGCAGCTCGAGGCGGACGTGCTCGCCAAGCATCTCAAGCGCCTCGCGGCGCCCCTACTCACCAAGTGACCATGTTCGGCACCATCGAGCAGGCCCTCGAGGACCTGCGCCACGGCAAGTTCATCGTCGTCGCCGACGACGAGGACCGCGAGAACGAGGGCGACCTCATCTGCGCGGCGGAGTTCATCACCCCGCAGATGGTGAACTTCCTGATGCAGGCCAAGGGGATGATCTGCGTCGCCCTGAGCCCCGAGCGGGTGCGCCAGCTCGGCCTCCCGATGATGGGGGACGAGAACACCGACGCGCTCCGCACGGCCTACACGGTGACCGTGGACGCGGCGCCGAAGCACGGCGTGACGACCGGCATCAGCGCCGCCGACCAGGCGACGACCATCCGGCTCACCGCGTCGCCGACGACGCACCCGAGCGACCTGCGGCGGCCGGGGCACGTGCACCCGCTGCGCGCGCGCGAGGGCGGCGTGCTTCAGCGCGTGGGCCACACCGAGGCGGCGGTCGACCTGATGCGGCTCGCGGGACTGCAGCCGGCCGGTGTCATCTGCGAGATCCTCACCGAGGACGGCAGCTCGGCGCGACGCCCGCAGCTCGAGGAATACTCGCGCGCGCACGGCCTCACGTTCATCACCGTCGCGCAGCTGGTCGCGTACCGCCTGCAGCACGAGCGCCTGGTGCACCGCGAGGCCGACGTGCGGCTCCCCACCGAGTTCGGCGAGTTCCGCCTCGTGGGCTACCGCAACGACGTCGATGCGCGCGAGCACGTCGCGCTGGTCTACGGCGAGGTGGACGGGGCCGAGGACGTGCTCGTGCGCATGCACAGCAAGTGCCTCACCGGCGACACCTTCCACTCGATGCGGTGCGACTGCCACTGGCAGCTGCACGAGGCGATGCGCCTCGTCGTCGAGGCGGGGAAGGGCGTGATCGTCTACCTCGACCAGGAAGGGCGCGGCATCGGCCTGCTGAACAAGCTCAAGGCCTACGCGCTGCAGGACGCCGGCGCGGACACGGTCGAGGCCAACGAGAAGCTCGGCTTCGCCCCCGACCTGCGGAACTACGGCATCGGCGCGCAGATCCTGCTCGACCTCGGGCTCTCGTCGATCCGGCCGATCACGAACAACCCAAAGAAGCTCGTCGGGCTCGAGGGCTACGGCATCAAGCTCGGCGAGCGCGTGCCGATCGTCTCGCCCGCCACGGCGGAGAACGCCAGCTACCTCGAGACCAAGCGCACCAAGCTCGGTCACCTCCGGGCGCTCTGATGGCCGAGTTCATCGGGGAACCCGCCGGCGCCGGGCGCCGGGTCGTGATCGTCGCGGCGCGCTTCAACGCGAACGTGACGGAGAAGCTGGTGGAGGGCGCGATCGAGGCCTGCGTCAAGCACGGCGTGGCGTTCGACGACGTCGACGTGCTCTGGGTGCCCGGGGCGTGGGAGCTGCCCGCGGGCGTGATGAAGGCGCTGCAGACCGAGCGCTATGACGCCTGCGTGGCGATCGGCGCGGTGGTGCGCGGCGACACGCCGCACTTCGACTTCGTCGCCGGCGAGGCATCGCGCGGGCTCGCGCTGCTGCAGGGCGAGTTCGGCGTGCCGATCGGCTTCGGGCTGCTCACCTGCGACACGATGGAGCAGGCGGAGGCGCGCGCCGGCGGCGCGCACGGCAACAAGGGGTGGGACGCGGCCCTCGCGGCCCTCGAGATGGCGGACCTCTTCGGCCGCCTCGACATGGCCGGCGGCGCGGAGGACGAGTAATGCCCGCCCGCCTCGAGACGCGCGGCCGCTCCCGTGCCCTGCAGGCCCTCTATGCCTGGGACGTCCGCGGCACGCCCGCCGACCTCCCGCGCGTCGCCACGATGGTGTGGGACGACCTCGCCATCCAGCCCGAGGAGCGCGCCTTCGCGCTCGCGCTGATCAAGCTCGTCGCCCTCGAGCGCGCGGAGATCGACGCCGAGCTCGGCGAGGTGACCACCAACTGGCGGCTCGACCGCCTGGGGCACATCGAGCGCTCCGTGCTGCGGCTCGCCGCCGCCGAGCTGATGCAGGGCGGCACGCCGCCGCGCGTCGTGATCCAGGAGTGCGTGCGTCTCGCCGAGCGCTTCGGCAGCGCGACGAGCGCGCGCTTCGTCAACGGCGTCATCGACGCGCTCGCGAGGCGGATGGGCCGCCTGTCGTGAGGATCTGCGCGGTCAACTGGCAGGACCTCGACAATCCGCTGGGCGGCGGCGCCGAGACCCACCTGCACGAGATCCTCGAGCGGCTGGCCGCGCGCGGGCACGAGGTGGTGCTGCTCTGCGGCGGCTGGCCAGGCTGCCCGCCGCGCGTCACGACGCGCGGCGTCGAGATCCACCGCGTCGGCACGCGCCAGACGTTCGCGCTGCACGCGCGCGCCTACTGGGAGCGCCACCTCGCCGCGCGCGGCTTCGACGTCCTGTACGAGGACATCAACAAGATGCCGCTGTTCACCACGCGCTGGAGCGGGCCGCAGCGGGTGGTGGTGGTCGTGCCGCACCTCTTCGGCGGCGCGGCCTTCCAGGAGCTCAATCCGCTCCTCGCCGCGGCGGTCTGGATGAGCGAGCGGCCGATCCCGTGGATGTACCGCGGCGTCCCGTTCCAGGCGATCAGCGAGAGCACCGCGGACGACCTCGTGGCGCGCGGCATCGCGCGGCGCGACGTGGTCGTGATCCCGCCGGGCGTCTCGTTCGACTACTACACGCCCGACGCCACGGCGCGCGCCGAGCGGCCGACCTTCGCGTACTTGGGGCGCCTCAAGCGCTACAAGGGCGTGGACCTGGTGATCCGCGCGTTCGCGCAGCTGGGGCGCGACGACGCGGTCCTCGAGATCGCCGGCGCCGGCGACTTCCGGCCGCGGCTCGAGCAGTTGGCGCGTTCGCTTGACCTCGGCGAGCGCGTGCGTTTCCTTGGCTTTGTGAGCGAGACGGAGAAGCTCGCGCTGCTGCGCCGGGCCTGGGCGGTGGCGCTCGCCTCGCCCAAGGAAGGCTGGGGACTCACCAACGTCGAGGCCGAGGCCTGCGGCACGCCGGTGGTGGCCTCCGACTCGCCGGGCATCCGCGAATCGGTGCGGGACGGCGAGACGGGGTTCCTCGTGCGCCACGGCGACGTGCCCGCCCTCGCGGCGGCCATGCGCCGGCTCGCGGAGTCCCCGACGCTGGTGCGGGACATGGGCGTTCGCGCGCGTGCGTTCGCCGAGACCTTCACGTGGGACCGCTGCGCGCGCGACACCGAGGCGCACCTGCTCCGCGTGATCAACCCCGGAGGGTAGTCCGTGCAGATCCACTTCCACGCGCATCATGCCGAGGTCTCCGACGCGATGCGCAAGCGCGCGGAGCGCGAGGTCCTGCGAGTCGCCGAGCGCATCCCGCGCGTCGTCGAGGCGATCATCCGCTTCGAGCAGGACGGCAACGTCCGCCGCGTCTCGCTCACCCTGCGCGCGCCGCAGCATCACGACCTCGCCAGCAGCGCCGAGGGCCGGTACTTCGGGCCCGCGCTCGCTCTCGCGCTCTCGCGCGTGAAGAAGCAGGCCAACAAGGAGAAGCAGGCCCTCCCCAAGGCGCGCGGTCGCCGGCAGGCGCGCGCCAAGGTCTGAGGCCGGCATGGCATCGCTCACCGTCGGCGCGTTCCTCGAGCGCACCAAGGAGCTCCTCGAGCTGGAGGTCCTCGGAAGCGCCGACGGCCTCGCCCGCGAGGTCCCGGCCCCGGACGCCTCGGGGCCCGGCCTCGTGCTCGCCGGCTACACCGGCCGGTTCGTTCCCCAGCGCATCCAGGTCCTCGGCGAGACCGAGGTGAGCTACCTGCGGTCCCTCGCCCCCGAGGAGCGCGCGCGCATCCTGCGCACCTTCCTGGGCTACGAGATCCCCTGCGTGATGGTGACCAAGGGGCTCGACCTGCCCGAGGGGATGGACGAGGCGGCCAAGGCCGCCGGCGTCGCGATCCTCCGCTCGCGGCTCAAGACGCAGGAGTTCTACAACCGCATCACGCCCTTCCTCGCCGACGCCTTCGCGCCGACCACGTCGCTGCACGGCTCGCTGGCCGACGTCTACGGCGTGGGCCTGCTCTTCACCGGCGCCAGCGGCATCGGCAAGTCGGAGTGCGTGCTCGACCTCGTCGAGCGCGGGCACCGCCTCGTCGCCGACGACCTCGTCATCACCAAGCGCAAGGGCGCGGACATCCTGATCGGGTCGGGGCACCCGCTGCAGCGGCACTACATGGAGATCCGCGGCGTCGGCCTCATCGACGTGCGCTCGATCTTCGGCATCCGCGCCGTGCGCCAGCAGAAGCGCATCGAGGTCGTCGTCGTGCTGCAGGAATGGAAGCAGGGCATGGTCGTCGAGCGCACGGGCCTCGACACCGACTCGACCACGATCCTCGGCGTCGAGGTCCCGCGCATCACCGTGCCGCTCAACCCGGGCAAGAACATCACGGTCATCGCCGAGGTGATCGCGATGAACCACCTGATGCGCTACAGCGGGCAGGACCCGGCGCAGGTGTTCAACGAGCGGCTCAAGGCCCACCTGCGCGGCAAGGCCGACGTGCAGCGCTACCTCCTCGACGATGACGAGTAGCGAGCGCCCGCCCGCCATCATCGCCGGCCACGGCGAGTTCGCCGCGGGCGTGCGCTCGGCGGTGGAGCAGATCGCGGGGCGCGCCGACCACTTCGTCGCGGTCAGCAACGCGGGCCTCGGCCCCGGCGAGATCGAGGCCGAGCTGCGGCGCGTCGTCGCGGAGACCGGCGCGCGGGTGATCTTCACCGACCTGCCCGCCGGCAGCTGCACGATCGCCGCGCGGCGGCTCCTGCGCGACGACCCGTCGCTCACGCTCGTGACGGGCGCCGCCCTGCCGACCGTGCTGTCCTATGCGTGCGGCTGCGACGTCGCCAAGGCGGTGGAGCAGGGGCGCACCGCGATCGGCGTGGTCGAGGGCGGGCGGTGACGCTCGAGCTCTTCCGCATCGACGACCGCCTCATCCACGGACAGGTCGTCGTCGGCTGGGGCCAGCCCTGCGCCCTCGGGTTCTTCGTGCTCGTCGACGACGAGGTCGCCGGCTCCGAGTGGGAACAGGAGCTCTACCGGATGGGCGTCCCGCCGGAGATGGAGCTCTTCTTCGAGTCGGTCGCGAGCGCGGCCGGGCGGCTCGAGGCCTACCGGTCGGACAAGCGCGCGGGGATGCTGCTCACCGGCGACATCGCGACGATGGAGCGCCTGGTCGCCGCGGCGCCCGGGATCCGCGCCGTCACCGTGGGCGGCGTGCACCACAAGCCAGGGCGCGTCGCGCGGGCGCGGTACGTCTTCCTCACCCCGGACGAGGAGGAGCGGCTCTCGGCCCTGGCCGCCCGCGGCGTCACCGTCGTCGCGCAGGACGTGCCGCATGCCGCCGCGATCCCGCTCGACGCGCTGCTGCGCGGGGACGTCTCGCAGTGATGACGCCCCTGGAGTTCCTCGCCCTCGCGCCGCTCGCGGTGCTCGGGGCCGTGCTCGCCCTCGACGTCGTGAGCTTCCCGCAGGCCATGGTCTCGCGGCCGATCGTCGCCGCGACGCTGTCGGGCGCGCTCATCGGCCAGCCCGGCCGCGGCCTCGCGATGGGCGTCGCCCTCGAGTTCTTCGCCCTCGAGTCGATGCCGTTCGGCGCGTCGCGCTACCCGGAGTGGGGCAGCGCCTCGGTCGTCGGCGGGGCGCTGTTCGCGCAGTCCGCCGACGGCACCGCCGCGGCGATGACCGGGGCCGCGCTCGCGGCGCTGATCACTGCGGGGATCGGCGGCTCGTCGATGGTCGCCCTCCGCCGCTGGAACGCGATGTGGGCGCGCAAGCAGCAGGCGCGCATCGCGCGCGGTTCGGGGAGCGCGGTCGTCGCGCTCCAGCTCGGCGGGATGTCCTCCGACCTCATCCGCGGCGGCCTCGTCACGCTGCTCGCGCTCACCGTCTTCGCGCCGCTGCACCGCGCGATCACGGCCACCACCGAGGTCCCTCCGACCGTCTCGCGGGCGGCGGTCGTCGCCGTCGCCTCGGCCGTCGGGCTCGCGGCCGTCTGGAAGGTCGTGCGCACCACCGCCGGCGCCCGCTGGTACCTGCTGGGCGGCCTCGCGATCGGCTTCGGTATCGCGGCGGGGCTGCTGTGAACGCGCCCGCGCCCGCCCCGCCGCTCCCGCTCCGCGTCCGCGCGGCGATGCTGCTTCGCCTCTTCGCCATCCAGGGCGTCTGGAACTACGAGACGATGCTCGGCAACGGCATCGCCTTCGCGCTCGAGCCGGCGCTCGTGCGCCTGCCGGGCGGGCGGAAGGGCGACGCGTACAAGCGGGCGATGGCGCGCCACAGCGGCTACTTCAACGCCCACCCGTATCTCGCGGCGGTCGCCGTGGGGGCGCTGGCGCGGGCCGAGCTCGACGGCGTCCCCGAGGCGCAGATCGAGCGCTTCCGCGTCGCGGCCCCCGGCCCCCTGGGTTCGGTCGGCGACCGGCTCGTGTGGGCCGGCTGGGTGCCCCTCTGCTCGGCCATCGCCCTCCTCGCCTTCGGATTGGGGATGTCCCCGGCTGGCGTGGTGCTGCTCTTTCTCGGAGTTTACAACGTCCTGCACATCGGCCTGCGGGTCTGGGGGCTGCACGCGGGCTGGTCGCACGGCCTGCGGGTCGCGCAGGCGCTCGGCAATCCGGTGCTCCGCCAGGGACCGGCGCACGTGGCGCGGGCGACGGCCCTGGTCGCCGGGATCGCGTTGCCGGTGGCGGCCACCGGGATCATCGGGCCGGGGCGGGTGCTGCTGGGAAGCGTCCTCGCGGCGGTGGCCGCCGGGGCGGTGCTGATCACGCTGTTGCACGGCCGGTTCGAGGGGTGGCGCCTCGCCACGCTCGCCCTGGCCGCCTTCGTCCTCTACGCGATGGTGCGCTGATGCCAGAACGTGCCGTGCAGGTGGTCAACGCCAACGGGATCCATGCCCGCCCCGCCGCCGAGATCGTGAAGACCGCGGGCCGATTCCGCGCGGACATCACCATCGCGCGCGACGACCTCGAGGTGAACGCCAAGAGCATCATGGGGGTGATGATGCTCGCGGCGGAGTGCGGCTCCACCGTGCGCATCCGCGCCGACGGCGACGACGCCGACGGCGCGCTCGAGGCGCTCTGCACCCTGATCGCCAACCGGTTCGGGGAACAGTAGCCCGGTGCCCGCGGCCCTCCACGGCGTCTCCACCGCGCCCGGCATCGTCGTCTGCCGAGCCCACCTCCTGAGGTGGAAGATGCCGGAGGTGTGCTCGCGCG
>ERZ1645185.394-NODE-394-length-18506-cov-6.766192_pt1 | contig 18506 bp, 21 predicted proteins | sample MGYA00575351_ERZ1645185 | MGnify/ENA primary metagenome ERZ1645185 (study PRJEB40838, sample SAMN11284767) | freshwater sediment metagenome | isolation source: river sediment | host: Sediment | place: India: Jana village, Kanpur | collected 2015-12-17 ...
CTCGAGTCTGCCGCAGTGCCAATCGCTGTCGAGTACCTTCCGGCCAGCGAATCAAGTCTGTCATGCCCACTTCACCACTTCATCCATCGGACGCCGCCTCTTCTCCGGCTGGGGGTTGATCCGGTAGCCAAAAGCAACCATTACGGCGAGCCCGAATTTTCCGTCTTCCAGCAAGCCAGCCGACGCCAGCACGTTTTCCGCGCCTGCCTGATTGAAGCCTTCTATGGGGCAGGAATCGATACCAATCATGGCGGCGGCGGTCATCATGTTGGCCAGCGCGATGTAGGCCTGGCGGCAGCTCCAGTCGAACAGGGCACGGGGCTCCTGGAGCTTGAAGTCGGTTTCATGAAACTGTTTGTAGAACGCGGTCCGGCGGGCGATGCCTTCTTCGGGCAATTTCTGCACTTCGCGCATAAAGCGCTCGGTGTAATCGGAGCCGGGCCGCATGTCATCCTTGCGCGCCAGAATGGCAACAACGTGACTGGCGGTAGGAAACTGGCCCTTGGCGCCCCAGGTGGCCGCAAGCAGATTCTCGCGCTTCGACTTGTCCTGGATGACCAGAAAACGCCACGGCTCGTAGCCGAAGGAACTGGGCGACAGCCGCCCGGTTTCAAGTATGAAGCGAAAATCCTCGTCGGAAATCTTGCGCGATGGGTCAAAAGACTTGCAGGCATGGCGGAAGTTAAATGCATCGAGAATGTCTTGCTTGCTGATCATTTTTCACCTGTCGATGGATTGGGATTATGCTGGAATTAGTCTGGCTGTTATCGTGACATGCGTTACCGTCTGGCGCATCATTATTAATGATAGGAATCAAATTACATGTGTCGATTTGGCAAATGCTGGCCATTTTTTGGGAAGCATGATGACTATATTTAAAACGTTGAAACCGGATAATGGCAAGGGGGAAATATGGCAATAGAAAATTGCTTTGAAGCTTTTCGCAAATCGCCGCTGGCTGCTGAGTTGACGGATGAAGAATGCAATCTGGTCAGCGAGCATCTGGTGTGCCGAAAGCTCAAGGACGGTGAAATCCTCTTCAGGGAAGGGGATGTCGACAACAATCTGTATGTCATCGCAGACGGCAATCTGGCTGTTGCCCACGAAACGCCCGAGGGAGAATGGGTCGTGCTGCATGTACTAAGAACCCACGACCTGGCGGGTGAGATGGGTTTTCTCGATGGCCAGAAACACACTGCCACGCTGCGTTCGATTGGGCCGACGGAATTGATCAGCCTGGAACGCGGGAACCTTGAGAGACTGCTTGATGCCCATCCCAAAGTTGTTTACCAGGTGATGCGCGCCGTACTTCGAACGGTTCACGGCACGCTCAGACGCATGAATATCCAGTACGTCGAGATGTCGAACTACATCAACAAACAACACGGCCGCTACTAATCGCTCTGAAAAAGGTGAATTCCGCTGGAGATTATTTTCCAGCGAATCCAGCCTTGCCGAAGTAAAATACGCCAAAAATATATAAACCAAGGCTGTCCTGTTTGATCCATTCGCGCAATCCAGACGTTAACAAGGCGATGCGAATCACTTGGGTTGCATGCGGTTGAGTGATCCCGTCTCGGGGAAGAAGCCTTACATCATTGAATTGATATCGTTAACTATCGCTATGAGGAGATAGCCATGCAAGAAAAACAATATGTCCGGATCATCGCCGCCGCGATCAGCATTATAAGCACAGGCAGCATCAGCGCAGCCGGATTTGCGCTCTTCGAACAAAATGCCAGCGGCTTGGGCAATGCCTATGCTGGTCAGGCAGCAAGCGCACAGGATGCCAGCACGATTTTTTTCAACCCGGCTGGCATGACCCTCCTGCCTGAGAAGCAGATGGTCGTGGCGGCTCACCTCATAAAACCATCTGCGGAGTTTGCTGGCACTGGCGGCCTAGGTACTAATCAAGGCGGAGATATTGGTGACCTCGCACTGGTTCCCAACGCATATTTTGCATATAAGTTGACACCGGATATCTACTTGGGCGTGGGTTTAAACAGCCCATTTGGCTTAAAGACCGAGTACGACTCCACATGGCTGGGAAGACTTCAAGCAATTAAATCTGATCTAAAAACTATTAACATCAATCCCTCGATTGCATGGAAAGCCAGCGAATCGCTTTCCCTTGGCGCGGGACTGAGCGTCCAATATGCCGAGGCCATACTTACAAATGCTACTGGTGCTGGCCTCCCCCCGACGATTGGTGAGGTTAAAGGCGATGATTTTGGATGGGGATTCAATCTTGGAGCCTTGTGGAAAATTAATGACGGCACCCGCATTGGAATTGCTTACCGTTCCGAAGTTGATTACACCCTTGAAGGCAAGCTGAAAGTTAACGGAGTAGTGGTTGCCGACCCAATTTTCGCTGACACCACCCTACCTGACTCTGCATCAATTTCTCTGTTCCAGAAGCTGAATCCACGCTGGGAATTACTGGCTGACATAACATGGACTGGTTGGAGTGATTTTCAAGATTTGCGCATTGTTCGTGCAAATGGAACGACGATTTCCTACACACCAGAAATCTGGGATGACAGCTATCGCTATTCAATTGGTGCCAATTACCACATGAACGATAAATTTACGTTCAGATTTGGCTTGGCTTTTGATGAAACACCCGTTCCAGATGCTTTCCGCACTCCGCGCATTCCAGATGAAGACCGTACATGGATTGCAATTGGCGGCCAATACCGACTATCTAAGCAAGGTAGCATCGATTTTGGCTATGCCCATTTGTTTGTGAAGGATGCTTCCCTAAGCAGCCCCGCAGTTGGAACAATTCCTCTGACTCCCACCGTAACTGGAGAATATGAGGCAAGCGTTGATATCCTAAGTATTCAATACACCTATACTTTTTAATCCCAAACAATAGATTTGAATAAGGCCGTCATTTGACGGCCTTTCTTATTGATAGTATTTATGAAGGCAAATGACTATCAAGCTGACCAAGACATAAACAAATGAATAATCAGGCCTATGGTTGAGTCTTTGCTTTTAGAATCATTCATGCCTATAAAAAAAACCATGTTGGCCGGCCAAAAAATCAGAACCCGGCTAACGATGTCAGAAGTCAATCATGAGGAGGGAGTTGCATGTCTACGTTACCTGTTTCCGATACGCCCCCGACACCCGAGAACATGCCCTTTGTGGCGCCCTGCCGCACCCTGGATATGTCCGCGCCGTTGCGCTGGCTGCGCCTGGGCTGGGCAGACATGAAACGCGCACCGCGTCTGAGCCTGACATACGGTCTGGCGCTGATGGCGCTGAGCGTGGCAATTGCCGCCCTTACCTGGAAATTTGGCACCATGGCTCTGTATATTGGCATGGCGACCGGTTTTATTTTCGTGGGTCCGGTACTTGCGGTGGGCTTGTACTCAATCAGCCGGCAACTTGGCAAGGGGCTGGATCCGGTGATGGGTTACTGCCTGCGCGAAGGCAAGTATCACATCAAGGAATTACTGGTATTGGGCATCATCCTGATGGTCGTGCTGCTGGTATGGGCACGCGCGGCGGCCATGGTGCATGTGTTTTTCCCGACTGAAGGCACGCCCAGCCTGCGGCAACTGCTTCCCTTTCTTGGCATAGGCAGTCTGGTTGGCTCGGTTTTTGCGGCGATTGTGTTCGCTGCAAGTGCCTTTTCCCTACCCATGATTCTGGACCGCAAGGTGGATGCCATTACCGCATCGGTAACCAGCATCAATGCCGTGCTGCGCAACAAGAAGCCCATGGTGCTGTGGGCCAGTCTGATTGGTTTCTCGGTCGTACTGGGATTTGCCACAGCGTTCATTGGTTTCATCGTACTGCTGCCCTTGATTGGCCATGCCACCTGGCATGCGTATCAGGAAACGATTGATGCGACGGCCTGGCCGCTTGACAGCGCGGATAACGCCTAAACAGGGAACGCGCTAAAAGATTAACTGCTTTTTCAATTCTGTTGCGCAGTCTTGAGCAACTTGAGTTCTATCTGAATGCGCGCTGCATCGGTGCTTATCCATACTTCGCTGTCCTGCACCAGGCATTGCAACTGCATGGTGCGCTCGGCCAGGGCTGCCAGCGCCTGGCTGGTTTTGGCGGAAAGTTGCAGCACAACCAGATTGCTCAATTTCGCCAACTTGTTTTCAATCTGCTTCCACCACATCTCGCAACTGCTACTGTGGCAAACCACGACAACCTGCTTCGCGCGGCCACAGGCCTTTCGCAGGCGCGTTTCGTCTGGCTGGCCAATGTCGATCCACAGCCTGATCTCACCCGTCAGGTCTTTTACCCACACTTCCGGCTCATCCACGTCGAACAAGCCTTTGGTGAATGCGATTCCTTCTTGCGCATGGAGGGCATACATCAACAGGCGTACCATCATGCGTTCGTCGGTTTCAGAGGGATGTCGGGCAATGGTCAGCGCATGGCCAGCGTAGTAATGGCGATCCATGTCGGAGATTTGCAGGTCAGCTTTGTAGATAGTGGCTTTAAGCGCCATGTACGAAACCCGTAATTGAAAAGACATGGAATTTTACGCTGTGTGGCGGTATCGCTTATGCTGTCGATAGTATTCGCATAAACCATGTCGCCCCAAAGCATTAAGGAAAGCCCCATGAAGAAAACGGATCTGTACAAGAACGAAGGCCTGAAAATCGCCAGTCAGATGAAACAGGCAGGCACGCCCAATCGCTTTTGCAATGCGGCCGGCACTGAATTGTCGCGGCGCGAACAGCGCAAACTGGATCAGGAAAAAGGTCTGGTCGCGTTTGCAGTCAAGCTCGATGGCGATCTGGTGAAACAAATTCATGCCCTGGCTCAGTCGCGCCAGGAAAGCATCAACGAAACCGTTGCCACCTTGCTGACCAGGGGGATGGCTGACTAAAGGGAAGTGATGTTAAAAAGCGATGGTGCTCCCTTCTGGGATAGGCTCCATCTTTCCAGTAATCTTGCACATACAGAGGTAACCATGAAATCCGTCCTGCTTGCTCTGTTCATACTTTTCACTTTTACGACTGCCATGGCTAAAGACACTACAGGTATTGTTACCCTGCCCAGCAATCATGGGGTAGCGTCCACAATCGACCGGCTTGCCGCCCTGGCCGAATCAAGGGGACTAAAAGTTTTTATCCGCATCGACCATGCGGCGGAAGCCAAAACAGCAGGCCTCGCCATGCGCCCGGCTCATCTTCTGATTTTTGGCAACCCGAAAGGCGGAACACCGCTGATGAATGCAGTACCCACTGTTGCACTGGATTTACCGCTTAAAGCGCTGGCATGGGAAGACGCCAACGGCAAGGCCTGGGTAAGCTACAACCAGCCCGGCTGGCTAATCGAACGTCACGGGTTGAATCAGGACTTCCTGAAAAACCTTGCAGGCATCGCCGCACTGGTTGACGAAGCCGTCAAATAACAAGGCGGCGTGCTTATTCATTCGAGGTAATTCCCATGCGCATTCCTAAAATCGCTCTGCTTTGTTCTCTCGCGCTTGCCTTGCCCGTATCGGCGAACCCTCGCATCGAAGCCTCCCCTTCCCCGCAGACGGTTGAATCACAATCTGCCCTGGACAAGGCTCCCCAAAAGCCACTGCCCCTCCCAACTCCATCACGCGGCCAGTTGCTGTATGACAACCATTGCACGACCTGCCACGTAAGCATGGTTCACATCCGTACCCGGCAGCAAGTCACATCCATGCAGGAACTGCGCAATCAGGTTACGCGATGGGCCGCATACGCAAAGCTGCACTGGAACAAGGATGAGATTGAAGAAGTCGCGCGACATCTCAACACACACTTCTATAAATTCGACAAGTAATGCCCTGACACTCACCCGCTGAAGGCCCTTCGGTTCAGTTCCTTTCTGCTTTAATCACTGCTCCCGTAATTGGGAATAACGTTTCAATGTCTATGTAACGCCCCTCACAGACCCGTTTGTCTGCTTTCAATATTTTCACCCTGACGTTTTCTTCCCCCAACTTCAGGAGTTATCCATAAAAGCTGTTTTGATTGTTGTTTCAGCCCTTTCCCTGCTGGCTGGCCAGGTTTTTGCGGATGGCAAGGCTGTGTATGACACAAGCGGTGCTTCCTGCCACAAGGATGGCGTGGCGGGCACGCCAAAATTTGGTGACCAAGACGGATGGGCTGCCCGTATCAAGACTGGCAATGCAGCGTTGGTCGGCAGTGTCCTGAATGAGAAAGGCGCCATGCCCGCAAAAGATGGTAATGCGTCACTCTCTGATGCCGATGTCAAAGCGACAGTGAAGTACATAGTAAAAGCCTCGAAATAAACGGCTTCTTTCCAGAAAAAAACGCGCTGTGATCCAGCGCGTTTTTTTATATACATAGGAGCAATAGGTAAATCCAAACTTCGATTTACTATTTTGATAGAGTAATCATTCATTCCATATCTCTTTCGCCATCAGCAAGCCGCCAAACAATAACTTTCACGATGATTCCAGGAACTTATTTACGATGTTGATTTGCTCTTGAACAATTTTATTGTATGCCTCTTCCGCCTTATCAAAGTCGGGTACATCTTGACCATGACTCATTCCTACACACGTCTGCGCCATGCGGCAATAGTTTGCAACCTTGTTTGCCACCTGCTGATTGGAACCACTTTGATCAAATGACGCAGTGCATGCAAGAACGGCCTGGGCAATTAAGTGCGTTGCCTGACAATCAAATTTGACTTCTGAAATATCTGATCCTGGACTTGTCGCAGCATAGACAGACTGCGCAATAGAGCGAGCATTTTTGACGTCTTCCACTGAACAATCCGGTTTTTTCAATAGCTCAACCAATTGTCCCAACCGGGAGTTATCCGACAAGTGGATAACACTGGAAATAAACTGTTTTGCAAGATGATGCTGCTGTTCCAAAGGAAGAGATTTCAGCTTACTAATGAACTCTGTATTGCTTTGAATGGGTGCCATGATTACTCCTCCTTAATGATTATTAGAAATTCTATTATCTATATAGGATACAGCCATCTTAATAAAAGGAGGAAATGCTAATATTCGCAACTTATGCCGTTCGTGCGAACAGCATCAGCAGCAATGCAGCAAGCATGAGAATGACCGCCAGTAGATTAAAGGCATATCCATAGCCCGCAGCCCCGACCATCCATCCTGTCAGCACCGGACCAATCGATTGACCCACATCCATGACTGTGCGGAGGACTCCCATGGATGAGCCAAAGCGGCCATCGCGGGTGAGGTCTGCCACCATGGCCGAGGTGGACGAAGTGACCGTCGCAAATCCCAGGCCAAAAACCAGACTCAGAATTGAAAGCCCGATAAAGTTCGGGAGGGTAGGCAACAGGGCGACGCTGGCCGCGCCGGTGATTAATCCCGGAATGATGACCTGCTTTCTGCCCACCCGGTCCGACACTTTTCCCATCAATGGCTTCATGAACACTATGCTGACCAGTTGCACGCCGAGGATGATGCCGATCTGCCAGGCAGGAATGCCTATCGTTGCAGCAAACAGCGCCAGAAAAGCCTCGATGGCGCCAAACACGAGGTACTGAGCCGCTTCAACCAGACTCACCACCATGATGCCGCGATTGCGCAAGACGGTTTGCATGCTCTGCCAGTAGTGTGGCAGTTCCAGTTTTCCCCTTGGTAATGCTTCATGATCCTTTATGAACATACCCGCCGCCAGCGCCAACACGCCGCTGATGGCACACGCAATATAAACGGCGCCAAAACTTGCCATTGAGATCAGGAATCCGCCCAGGAACGGCGCGACTGAACGTCCGACTATCGTCACCGAAGAATAGGTCGAGAGCCGGGCAGCGCGATCCGTCGTATAACGCTCGGCAATGGCCGCGCTGGCAACCGTTCCAAAAATGGCGGTCGCAAAGCCATGATAAAAACGCACTGCCATCAACTGCCAGGCATTGGTTACAAACAGATAAAGAAAAGGCGCTGTTGCAAACACCACCAGCGAAGCCAGCAGCACACGCCGTTTGCCTAGAAAATCGGACAAGGCGCCCGCCGGAAAACTGACCAGAATGCCCGGAATGGTCGAAGCGATGACGATCCACCCAATTTCTGCCAGGCTGGCACCGAGCGATTGCGCAAACAATGGCAGCACCGGCGTTTTTGACATGGTCGAACTGAGTATGGCCAGCCCACCTGTCAGGGCAATCAATACAAAGAAGGAAGATTTTTCAAGTTTCATTCGAAGTTTTTTCGTGAAGCAATGCCTGCAATTATTTCATGCGCGCAGGTCGCAACCGATACTGTCTTGGCTCTACAATGTCGGCCGAACCTATCCTGCCAACTTGCAACATGAAATCGATCAAACACGCTGCCTGGACCGCGCTGAGCGTAGTCAGCCTCTGCCTGCCGGCCCTTGCAGACGACCAGGCTGCCTTACCGATGTCATTCATAGACAGACAGATCATTTCACATGCTGGCGAAACCGGCGCGTATGTATTGGACCGAGGCGAGGCTGCCTTGCAGGCCCGCGCCTGGCTGGTCGACCATGCCCAACAGTCCATCGAGGTTCAATACTTTATCTGGAGCACCGACAACATCGGCACGCTTGCCGCCGAAGCCCTGCTGCGTGCCGCGGAGCGCGGCGTCAAGGTTCGCGTGATTGTCGATGACCTGCTGATCGATGCGCCGGACAAATCCCTGCTGGCATTGGCCAAGCACCCCAGCATCGACATTCGCATTTACAACCCCCAGCACAAGGTTGGCACGCCTTTCTATAAACGCGCGTTGAACACTGTAACCAACTTTCGCGGCGTCAATCAGCGCATGCATGACAAGACATTCATCGTGGACGGCAAACTGGCCATTACCGGCGGGCGCAACATGGCGGATGAATATTTCGATTACGATCATGAATACAATTTTCGCGACCGCGACGCCTTGTTGCTTGGCGAAGCCGTCAAACAGATGCGGGCCAGCTTCGAGAATTTCTGGAGCAGCGAATTAAGCGCGCCCGTCGAAACCCTGTATGACGGCTTTGGCCTGATGCAGAAGAATGTGCGCGTGGATGACAGTGAAGTTCAACAGGTATACAAGGGTCTGCACGAGTACGCGAAATCTCCGGAAAACTTCGCGCCTGAAGTTAGAAAGGCCATAGCAGAGATGCCAACCGCTTTCCCAAAAGTAGCCAAGGAAGTCGTTTGGGGAAAGGTGGACTTCATTCATGACATTCCGGGAAAAAACCAGAACCGCATTCGGCTCGATGGCGGCGGCATGACCACCGCAGCACTGGCGAAACTGGTTGAGGGCGCCCGCAGCACCATAGTCATCCAGTCGCCCTATCTGGTTTTGTCCGACAAGGCAATTGACCTGTTCAGGAAAACCGTTGCACGCGGCGTGCGGGTTCGCATCAATACCAATTCGCTTGCCTCCACCGATAACCTGCAGGCTTTCAGCGGCTATCGCAACCAGCGAAAAAAACTGCTGAAAATGGGCCTGGAAATTTTCGAGTACAAACCCGACCCGGCGGTGCAGAAAAAACTGATGCCCCGCGCGGCGGCAAAAGACAAACCGCCGGTATTCGCCATCCATGCCAAGTCGATGGTGGTCGATTCCAGGGTTGCCTACATTGGCACCTATAATTTTGACCCCCGTTCGGAAAACCTGAACACCGAAGTCGGTGTCGTCATCCACAGCGAGGCGCTGGCACGCGAGGTCGAACAGGCCATCGAAACCGACATGCTGCCAGGCAACAGCTGGAATGCGGCCAAAGACAACCCCGACCGGCACGCCTCGCTCATAAAACGCAGCCGTGCTCGTCTCTGGCAACAAACGCCGATCAAGCCCTTGCTGTAGTCAGGATTGAGAATTGCTGGAACACGGATTGCGCTGAGCTATATTGAAAGTCACCTACAAGCCACACAAGGAGACGATCATGAACGCACTGCACAAAATCGAGCGGTATCTCGACGACCACCTGATTCCATTCGACATCGTTGCCCACCCTCACACCCAGACCAGCGCGGAAACCGCGCGCGCAGCCGGCATTGATGCCAGCCGCCTTGCAAAGGGCGTGCTGCTCGAAGGCCATGATTGCCAGCTGGTTGCCATGATCCCGGCCGACCAGGAAATCCATTTGGGAAAACTGGGCCTGGATCACGGGGTTGAATTCAGCCTGGCGGACGAAAAAAGCGTGGGCGCGCTGTTCTCAGACTGCGAACCCGGTGTAATACCCGGACTACCCAATGCCTGGGGCGTGGAAATCGTGTGGGACGACGCGCTGATGTCGAAACCGGACATCTATCTGGAAGCTGGTGATCACGAGCGCCTGGTGCATGTTGAAACCCGCTATCTGCGGGAGATGTTTGACGATGCGCCACACTGCCGCTTTACCCAGCCGCGCATGAGCTAGATCACGCGAGGGAAAGAAGAGGTAAAACTGTTCCTAAAGCAATGGGTGCGCTCGCCCCGTAACCCTTGACCGCAAGGACGGGGCGAGGATCAGGGAAAGGCCTCAGCCACGAGGCGCGAGTACCGCTTTCTTTTCCTCTTCACTGATTTCACTGCTTCGTTTCAGGTTCCAGCTCCCCACCCAGCGCTTGAATAAATTCAGATTGGTGGCACGTTCCGCATCGTCACTGCCTAGATAAGTATGCATGTTACCTGGCTTGCCGTCCTTGGTGCTTGCCCCGTCATCCAGGCGACGCATGATGGCACCTGTATCGCTGCCATTTACCATGACCATCAGGCTTTCATAAGAATCCATACGCGGTCCGAGCAAGTTCTTTTTATACGTTTCCTTGTCTTTCTTGTAGTCTTCCATGCTGGGCGCATTTGCGCCATGGCAATTTGAACATTTTGCAGAAACCAGTTTTTTGATTGTGTTCTCGTAAGTTACTTGCGAAGTTTTAGCGGGAGATCCGCCACAGCCTGCCAGCAGCAGGATAACGCCCGTTAGTGCATAGGCCTTAGCATCAGGATAAAGCTTCATTCCATTTCCCCTTTTTTAATAAAAAACAGTTGAAAAATTGAGAAGCAAAATAATTATTAACCTCTCAAAGACCCGGAAATTTCCGTTCCCTCAGAATACCAGCTTGAAGCTGATACCAAAACGCTTGTCTCGTGCATGAAGGGGATTATCCACATCCGCAGGATTGCTGCGGGGTGGGGACAGCTCCATTTTCCAGTTACTGTCAGCATTCCGCGCGACAGCGGCGGACAAATGATCCATCAGGGGATGTGCGGCGCCCTCGTTTCCATAGTGCGGCGAATAGGGTGTATTCCATGAAGCGTAGGACAGGGCGTTTTCCTCCTTGCCAAAACCTTTCGCGCAAACCGCATGCGGCAGACCTGTCAGCATGGCAAACCCCAGAAACATGAATTTCCGCTTCATAATAAATTCCTTTTTTCCGGCCTTCTTCTTTATCTATAGCGCCTGCTGACAGCAGGTCAATCCCGATTTCTCGCAAGACGCCTTATCGCCTCTTTCTCCTGGCCCTCTTCCTCGTCATTTGGGTCTGGGCCGCCATCAATCCGCGCTTTCCACGAGACTGGCTGCTGGAAAACCTGCTTGTATTCGTCATCTCGCCTGTCCTCATCCTGCTTCTCCGGCGTTTCAGACTGTCCAGCCTCTCCTGCACCCTGATCACGTCATTCATGATCATGCATGTGGCTGGATCCCATTACACCTACTCAGAGGTGCCATTTGGCCATGATTTGCAGCTCCTGTTCGGCGCCAGCCGCAACCTTTATGACCGGCTGGCTCACTTCTGTTTTGGTCTACTGCTGGCCTACCCCATTATGGAAATCTTCCTCGAAGCCGCCAGAATCCGGGGGTTCTGGAGTTACGGGCTGACGCTAAGCGGGGTGTTATCCTTTTCGGCAACACATGAAATCATCGAATGGCTGGTGGCCGGCATGGTCGACCCTGCGGCCGGGCTTGCGTTTCTTGGCGCGCAGGGCGATATTTGGGATGCGCAAAAAGACATGTTTCTCGCAGGAATCGGTGCATTACTGGCCATGGCTGTCGCCGCGATCCTGCCTGGCGGAAACACCAGCAGATCCTCGCCTGGCTCGGTGATCGGAAAAAGGACTCGACATGATCTCGAATATCAATCTCCTTGCCGGTTGGATTGGCGTGCTGGGCGGCGCGGCATCCGGCGCCCTCATCGGCCTGTTCTTTCATCGCGATGACTGGGCGGGTGGCTATGGCTCCTTCCGGCGCCGCATGCTACGGCTGGGACACATCGCCTTCTTTGGCATCGGCTTCCTGAATTTCGCCCTGGCGCTGACCTTCACGTCCGTCGCGCTTCCGGCACTCCATACACAACTCGCTTCGCATGCCATGGTCGCGGGCGCGATCACCATGCCGACGGTCTGCTTTCTTTCAGCATGGCGCAAACCCTTCCGCCATCTGTTTTTCATTCCGGTATTGAGCGTGCTGTTGTCGGCCATCGCCGTGGTTGCCGGCTGGCCTCAGCAATGAGACTGGGTTTCATCGCGCTGAGCGGCGTGCGGGCGCATAATCCGGAGCTAACCCGGCTCGGCCTGACCCTGCCGGGCTTTGTCGACCGCAATCGCATCATCGCCTCGCTGCCCAGCCTGGGCTTGCTGACCCTCGCGGGCCTTACGCCGCCTTCATTCGATGTCGAATATGTCGAGCTACCCGGGGAGGTGGATGATGAGCCGCTGCACGACTTTGATGCCGTGGCGCTTTCCAGCTTTACCGCCCGCATTAAGGATGCCTACCGGCTGGCGGACCGCTATCGCGCGGCTGGCGTCAAGGTCATCCTAGGCGGCCTTCATGTAACCGCGATGCCCTGGGAAGCGAAACGGCATGCGGATGCCATCGTGGTCGGCGAAGGTGAACCGGTCTGGCTGGAACTGCTAGCCGATTTACAGGCCGGCAAACTGAAATCTATATATGACAGCCGTAATCGCGAGTACAGCCTCGACAATGCGCCGATGCCGCGCTTCGAACTTCTCGACATTGACCGTTATAACCGGCTCACTGTTCAGACCCAGCGCGGCTGTCCTTTCCGCTGCGAGTTCTGTGCGGCCTCGATTCTCATCTCGCCCAAATACAAGCTTAAGCCAGTGGAGAAAGTCATCGCGGAAATCCGCAGGATCAAGGCACTGTGGCCGCAGCCCTTCATCGAGTTCGCCGACGACAACACCTTCGTAAACAAGCATCGCTCAAAGGAACTGATGCACGCGCTTGCAAAGGAAAATGTGCGCTGGTTTACCGAGACCGATGTCTCCGTGGCCGATGATGACGAACTTTTGAGCCTGATGCGGGACAGCGGCTGTGCCCAGGTGCTCATCGGTTTTGAAAGCCCTGTGCTTTCCGGGCTGGATGGACTTGAGCAGCATGCGAACTGGAAAGCGAAACAGGTGGATCATTATCTTGAAGCCATACGCCGCATCCAGGATCACGGCATCACCGTCAACGGTTGCTTCATCCTGGGGCTGGACGGAACCGGGCCGGAAAGCTTCGACCGGGTATTCGAATTCGTCAGAGCCAGCGGGCTGTTTGAAGCACAGATCACCCTGCTTACGCCTTTTCCCGGAACGCCCTTTTACGAACGCCTGCGCCGTGAAGGCCGGCTTTTGCAGGAAGGCGCATGGGAATTGTGCACCCTGTTCGATGTCAACTTCCGGCCATCGGGCATGACGGCATCGGAACTGGAATCCGGTTTCCGGAATCTCGCCATCAGGCTGTATAGTGAGGCTTTCACACGCGAACGCCGAGAGCGCTACCATCGCCGACAGCTCGAATTGCGCAGGCATACCCCCGCCTGAAGGAGTCTTGAACATGAGAACGTGGACCAAACTGCTGTTCGTCTTCGCCGCTGCCTACGACGGGATTCTCGGGCTTGCCTTCCTGTTCTTTCCCCTGTGGATATACTCGCTGCATGGTGTCGAACCGCCCAACCACCTCGCCTACGTCCAGTTCCCTGCCCTGCTGCTAATCATCTTCGCGGCGATATTCCTTCGCATTGCCTCCGATCCGAAACGCCATCGCGACCTGATTCCATATGGCATCGCCCTCAAGGCCTCTTATGCCGGTTTGGCCTTTCTGTACCAGCTGACCGAAGGCATTCCCTTCATGTGGATTCCTTGGGCCTGGGCCGACCTGGTTTTCCTGTTCGCTTTTTTCGCGGTCTGGAACAAGCTTCAGTCGGGGTGGTGAATGCAAGCAAGGCAAGTGCGTGCCGGGTGCTATTCAATGACCTCAACCCTGATCCAGGCTTGATTCGCCCTGTGCTGACTTCTTGTGTCCCTGCCAAGCAATCGACTGTTTTCCTGACGGCCGGACTCCTCGTCGCCCCCCAGGACAATCCACTCTCCCAATCGGCCGCTGAGGCTTGTGCGCAATTCCTGGCCCACGATCACATACGGATTGCTGGCAGACAGGGTTTGCTGAACCGGGTTGATTTCCAGGCTGACACGTTCGCCGATAACCTGGGGTCGGACATAAAAGCCGCTGTCCACGTCACGATAGACCGTGCTCTCCCTAACCGTTTGTCCGTAAGGCCCCCAGATGACATCGCGCTGGGTCATGGGCAGGCTGGTGCCCGCCCGGATAAATGCCTGGCCACCATCCGCCACGCGAATTTCCTGGCTGACGCGACTGAACTGGTTCATGTCGCGGTCGTCAAGACGTGCTCCAATGCGCACCATGCCGGTGTCCACTTCAACCCGCGCACCGCTTCCTCTGGATGACGGGACGGCCACGCTGACATTGCCTGCCTCCACCCTGCCATAAAGCTCGGCCTCGCGTTTGTCTGATCCGGCCTCCAGGCTTTGCCTGACCGTAATGCGCAACTGGCGCAACGGACTATCCAGCGCGGCCAGCGCCTGTTTGATCTGATCACGGTTGGTTAGCGAGGCGCGCAGGATCAACTGGCCATGCATGCCAGTTAGCACGCCGCCAGGCTCCAGCAAGGGTCGAAGGCTGGGCATGACCTCCTCGACGGTTCGATGCTTGAGGCTGATCACTTCAAGCTCACCTTCCGCCCTGACTGGCAAAATCAGGCATGCCAGGCAGAGAGACACATACATTAATCGCACGATCATCTTTGCAATCCTTATAAACCCTTTTTTGCCAGTGTAGTCCAGCAATGAAAGAAGTCATCGTCAGCTTCGCTATAAATAAATCAGAGAAGAAAGAAATTATTAGTTGGGTGGTGTTGGTGTCGGGAGAGTAAAGGAGGCTGTCATGAACAAATATCTCAAGCCCACGTTGCTGGTTGCTTTTTTCATTTCCGTGATGGCATATTTTGTCTGGTCGGGTACGCCCGCCGGGGTGCCCGATGGCTATGTTTATCAGGCCAGTAAAAACCACGATGGCGGGATGCTGATCGCCAAGGTCTCCGGGCAATCCGCCACGCGTCTTCTGGTTAATGGACTTGAATCCTTGAACGGCTTTTTCGATGCCGCCCCGATACCCGCCAGCGCCATCCGTGACCAGCAGGATCAGGTTGCACAGGTTATTTTCCACGCAACCATGGACGGCAAAAGTATTGCAGGAGTGGGACTCGCCACCGTTTCTGGAAACGAAGGTATTGTGAGATTCGACTATGGCCCGCCCGGATTGCTATCTAACATGCTGGCCGGCCTGACTGAAGCGGGCTCCTCATCCGAGCCCATGAAACACGCCGTGGCTTCTGCGCAGAAGTGGCGCCGCGTTCCCTACGCTGATGGCAGTGGTCAGATCAGCCTGCCGGAAGGCTGGCAGATTGTGTTTTCCAACAAGGGGCATGTCATTGCTCAAGGGCCGCACGGATTTGTCGACAAGGGGCTTGAACTGGCCGTTCAAACGCGCGCTTCGATAGCGTCATTGGCTAGCATGGGCGTGCCCATCTCCCCGAGGCAGTTTGTGGGTGACCCAGTTGACCCCGTGTCGGCGATGAATGACATCCTTAATCACGCCACCGCCTTGAATCAAACGCCATGGCAAGTCATAAAAGTGAATGATGTATCACCCTATCAGACCGAATACCCTCTGGCCCAGGCCGCTTTCATCGATAACGAGCAGATTGAAGGCAGCCAGCGTTTTCGCTGTATCAGCCACGTGATACTGTCAACAACGCTTTCGTCAGGCGCGTGGACTTATTTCCAGTCTCGAATCTGCTCTGCGCCTGAAACTTTTCCAGCCAATCTGCCGGTGCTGATGCAAATCTGGAAATCAGCCGAAACTTCCCCGCAGGAAATCCAGTCCCGCTGGGACAATGCGCTGGCCAACATGCGCGAAGTCGGCAACATTCTTGAGGCCGGACAAACCTCTCGTGCAGCGGGCATGGAACGCGCGCATGCCGCTACACTTGAAGCCCTGCAGGGCAACCGCATTATTGAAGAGATCGCGACTGGCCAGCAGGCCAATGCAGAGTTGGCTTACAGTTCAGAAATCGTAAACGCAATGAATGCGCAGAGAGGCTACCAGGCTTTCCGGGAAATCCCGAGAAGCGAGTGGGTCAGCCGATAAGGAGACGACAAATGGCCAAACGCACCTATCCACTTTCAAAAGTTTATGGCCTATTGGAACCGGGGCCTGTCGTATTAATCACGACAGCACACAAGGGTCAGACGGACATCATGACGCAGTCGTGGCATACGATGATGGAATTCGAGCCGCCGCTGGTGGGGTGTGTTATCAGTAGTATCAATCATTCGTTTGACCTGCTTAAAGCCAGCCGTGAATGCGTGATCAATATTCCAACCGTTGAAATCGCCGACAAAGTAGCAGGCTGCGGCAACACCTCCGGCCGCAAAATCGACAAGTTCAAACACTTTGGCCTCACGCCCTCACCCGCCACCCTGGTCAAGGCGCCGCTGATTAAGGAATGCTATGCGAACCTGGAATGTGTCGTAGCGGACACTCGCATGGTCAACAAATACAATTTCTTCGTGCTGGAAATCGTCAAGGCCTGGGTTGACCCCGGCATGAAATCTCCCAAAACCCTGCATCATCTTGGGAGTGGACGTTTCATGATCGCGGGCGACACAGTCGGGCTGGCTTCGCGAATGAAATAAGCCCTTTGAGTGCGCTTCACAAGGGTTAAGTTCAGCCTCCTTTTTAACCGAATTTCCTTGGAAGCGCTTTTTTCTCCACGCTGATCCTCACCCTGGCAGAAGTGGGTAATAAAACCCAGCTGCTCTCATTTTTCCTTGCAGCAAAAATCAAACGCAAAACCCCATCATTCTGGGCATTTTTGTTGCGTCGCTGGCCAAACACTGCCTGGCTGGGTATGTCGGAACATGGCTGGCCAGTCTTGTCTCGCCTGACGCCCTGAAATGGATCATTGCGCTGTCTTTTTTCCCTTTGGCCTCTGGGCATTAAAACCGGACACCCTGGATGAAAACAAATCCTTGCCTGATTCCAGCATATTCCTCGCTACGCTGATTGCATTTTTCCTGGTGGAAATGGGCGACAAACCCCACTTGCCACCGTTGCCCTGGCTGCCCGTTACGATTCAATGGTTTCCGTCGTGGCAGGCACGACCCTTGGCATGATGCTTGCGAACATTCCTGCTGTGTGAATGGGTGAAGCTCTTGCCCGTCGAGTCGACATGAAGGTCATGCGCCGAATTACGGCGGATTTATTCGTCTTGATGGGAATACTGGCGATGCTGAGCTGAACCCGGCCTTTGTCAAATTGCAGGCATATCGGAATCGTTTATCAGGAATGTTGAAATTGAATATGTCAAAGTCCCGTCCATTTCGATGGGCAACCGCCATGTTCATCAGTCTTGCATGGCAGACGACTTTAGCGGGCCATGAGTTGCTAGATGCGCCATTGAACTGTCTGGGCATCCAGCCCTGCTCCATCGTACAGACCAGCGATGACGTCCGTGAAAAGCCGGATCTCCAATGCAGGCCGTCTGCCCCGCTTGATAATGGAAACCGGATTTCCGCGGGAAAAGCGGCCGAGCAGGTCCTTGAAAAGGTCTACGCCATTCCTAAATCGGAGAAGAAATTCATTCTAGGCAAACTCGGCAATGCCAAGGGCTTCGCCATTTTCCCGGATGTTCGGAAGGACGGGGTCATGGCTGCCACGGTTTATGGCAAGGGCATTATTCTTTATCGGGATGATAAGGCTGAATGGAGCCCTCCGATCCTGCTGACCATGCAGGGCCAGAGCCTCGGTCCGCAGGTGTGTGCGCAGTGCAGCAGAATCGTGTTCATATTCGATACAGCCGGCGGGGTCAGGGACTTTCTGACCGGTCATCACCATTTTGTGACCAATTCAATTGGCACCTCGATCGAGCATGTCGACCATCCACAACCGGGCGAGCCGTTGAACATCACCATTTACACCATTCATGAAGGCATGGCCATTGGTCAATCGCTTGACAACTACGCCATCCACATCGACGACAAGGCCAATGCCGCGCTCTATGGCATCGAGATCAAGCCTGGCTGCATTGTCGAAGGCGTGCGAATCGGCCCCAAGCCGCTTTGGTTCCAGCAGTTCTTCGAACGCATGATGCTGCCTCCGGGACAGCCGCACGGCACAACGCAAATTAAATAAAAAAGCCGGGCATTTTCTGCCCGGCCAAAAGGAGAGTTCACCTTGGGATCA
>ERZ1645185.395-NODE-395-length-18495-cov-7.032484_pt1 | contig 18495 bp, 27 predicted proteins | sample MGYA00575351_ERZ1645185 | MGnify/ENA primary metagenome ERZ1645185 (study PRJEB40838, sample SAMN11284767) | freshwater sediment metagenome | isolation source: river sediment | host: Sediment | place: India: Jana village, Kanpur | collected 2015-12-17 ...
TTGATGTGGCGATGCATCATCTCGGCCCGGACATCTTCCTGATGTTCCGGGTATTCCTCGGAACGCTGCTCGCAGTACACGCGATAGGCGAACAGCTGCTTGTCGGCACGATCCGTGAGGACGTAGATCCTGCGACGTTCACCCTGCAGGATGTGGCTCACCTTGTCGATCCAAGGCGAGGCATCGAGGGCAGTCAACAGGGCCACGGCCTTCTGGAATGCTTCGTCTTGGCTGATGGCCTTCATGCCCTTGCGGGAAGCCTGCCAGCTGAAGAAGCTACGGCGAGCGTAGCCTGCAGTGACGAGATCGATGAACAGCTTCTCGGTGTTGCCGCCGTCGAACAGCTTGGACGGCGTACCGAACATCAACAGGTTGGCTGGGGTGCAGCTTCGCTTGTCGAGGGTGCGGGTGGATTCCTTGGTGACCTTCGTCACCTTCTGCTTGATCTGGCCCAAGTCGTACAGTTCGAGGAACGTGGTGAGAGCTTCCTCTGAGCCAGTGAGGTTGGAACCGATCTCGTCGATCTGCAGGTTCAGGGCACCGAAGCAGAGCTGCTGGATCTTGGCTCGCAGCTGCTTGATCGCAGGAGCCGTACCACTGTCGAAGGTTTCGACGTAGGGGCCAAGCTCGTGGACATCACGTTCGGCCTTGGCACGAGCCGTGGCCTCGTCCAGTCCCTTCCCCGACACGTAGTCGGAAGACAGCTGGTTGATGGCTTCGTGTTCGGCTTCTTCGATCTTGGCGTTGAGAGCGTTGTAGTAGCGACCGAAGATGCCTTGCTCAAGCGTGGACATGGCGTGGCCCTTGCCGGCACCAGACGGAGCCAAGCAGATGGCGTACATGTTGATCGGCATTGGACTGCCAACGGCAGACTTCACCATGCCATGCATGTTGCTGACTGCCTTGACGAGATGCCAGGCACTCATGACCCGGAACATGGCCGGGTCGGGGTTGTTGGTCTTTGCAGCGAGGGCTGCGCCCACTTCACTGATGAAGGGGTGGTGCTCGAACGAATCAAAATTACTCATTGAGGTACCGTAGGCGTTGAGTGCAAAGCGAAGCGGCGGAGCAATACGCACAAGCCTTCACTTCACCCGGACGAATTTCGACACGACCCTTGCCTTTTTCGGCAAGGTGCATGTTGGCATCGTGGAGGGTGTCGAACTTCTTGGTGCATCGCCCCGTCGCTTCAGGGTTGGCGTAGTACGCGTAGGTCGGCGCATCTCGCCACAAGTCTTCATCTGTACATTCAGGAAGTTCGGGTTCAGGAGTGTCGAGGTGTTTTGTTATTTCAGCGAGCTTGGTACGGATGAAGGATTCAGTTTGTTGGTAGGACGTGAGTGTCAGCCGAAGGCTGATCCACTGCTGTTGTGGATATTCTGGAGCAGCCCTTGCAGCAGCAGCAGTCCAATCGAGAACAACACACTCAATAACCACTGAATCATCGGTAATCACCTCTGGATTCAGCCACCGGTAGATGCTTCCCTGCATCGCCCACTTCACATCATTCAGCCTCTTCTGGATCACGAAGCCTTTGGTGGTCTTGGTGTCCATGAGCTGGCCAGCGATGACCAGATCGTATTCACCTGACACCTTCCAGCCATCGATCTCCCGCATGGTTCGCTGCTCAGTTCGCACATCGATCATGCCCGGTGGCACGGGGCCATCGGGATTCACGATGTACTTATGGGCAGGCAAGCCAAGTGCTTCCAATGCCTTGATGCGTGTTGGGTTGACCCACGAATGCCGGATGGCATCATGGATCGCAACACCAATGCGGGAAGCAATTAACGAGTTGAGATTCGGGGTGACTTGAGCCGAATCCACTCGACGGGTCAGCACGATCTGCCTGACAGACTTCAGCAGTTCAGTCGCGCCTATCGTTCTATCGCACCCCCCGCCTGTGTATGTATCAGTTGCAAGCCAGACACCAAGAGACTCAGGCATATTGGGGAGTAGCATTGATTTTTCTCTGTTGGGGATCCCAAAAGGGACAGGAATTCTAGGACAACCCCGCCTCAAAATCTGAGACGGAGTGTGCTTTCAGACGAGCGGTTAATCGTAGTGGTTGAGACCTGTGAAACCCCTAGATGTAGGGGTGTACCACGCAAGGCCGCAAGCGAGGTAGAGGCCAAGCGATGCCGGTGCATTGGCATGACGCAAAGCCTCCAAAACTGCTGGATCACGGAACGTCCAGTAGATCCAGTAGGAGCCATCAACGGTGAACCACGTCCAGAACGCAGCCAGCGGCAGCTGGTGCCACTTGCGTTCCAGGATGACACGAAGGGACGGGGCAGCGGTGAGGTACGCCAGGGCGGCCATCAGGATGCTCACAGGCACATCCCAGTCAGGCAGCCCTGACCAGGTGGCTCCGGCAAACAGGAACACCAGGCCAAGTGCCAAGGTGTAGAGACGCCATGGAGCCAGGTAGGAGCTGGGGGGATCGAAGTAGCCAGTCGTCATCGCGCCCACGTCCCGTATTCGTTCTCCCAGTCGTGGAACTCGACCCGGGAGACCACATCATCATCGAGGAAGGGTTTCCACTCGATGGGCAGGATGCAATTGCCCGGGACGGTACGGAACAACGGGGCGATGTCCGAATCCTTGTAGCCGGCCAAGCCGCAGCCGATGCGGGTGACGAAGAACTTCTCGTTGCGGTGTTCGGCAGCGTAGTTGCAGAAAGCCCGGACGTAACTATCGATGGAGCCCAGGGGCAGGGTGACGATGTTCTCGTCCTTGGTGGGCAAAGCGTAGGCATTGCCGGTACGACCGACACCGACACGGTATTCGGCACCGTGGCGAAGCATGGCTTCACGAGCAGCACCAGCTCCGTGGATGCCGGCAAGGTTGGAACCGAATACGAAGACGTTGTTCATGGGTCACCAGTCGTAGGCAGGGAGGTCTGCAATGACATCGCCGTCTTGATCAAGGCGAAGCCATTCGTAACCGAGGGATGCAGTCCATGCAAAGAGGGGGGCGAGTACTTCAGGAACATCTGTTGCTTCATTGGATCCAACATACAGAAGCCAGCCACCCTCGATGCCAATGACTTCTTGATCCCAAGGGGCCGGTGAGCTGCCGAGATTGTTCAACAGTTCAGCGAGGTCGGGGGTGATGTGCCTAGTGCTGAGCACCGGAACTTGCATGATCCACTCGGGGGTGCTGCCCATAGTTACCAGACCTCACTGAGACCGTCAGTCTCACTTTCGAAAGCATCCTCGAATGCGTCTGTACTATCCCCTTCGTAATCGTCTTGGTCTAGCAACTTCACTTCCAGAGGGCCATCGGCATAAACAGCACGAAGACACCCACCTTCGATGTGCACAACTATCTTGGTAGCACCTGGAGCAGGGTTACCTTTTGCTTTGAATGTATCTCTGCTCATGGTTGAAGTACCTTTTGGACATCGGCGAGGGATGCGTTGTTTTTGAGGGTGTGGCCCTTGGCCCAAGAGAACCGGAAGACATCCAGTTCACCACTCAAACCCACATCCGGGTGGCGAATTTCATCCAGCTCCTGCCAGCGCATCTCGTCTGTCAGGTGCTTGTTGACCCACAGGATCAACTCAGGATCTGCCGGAGCCAGGAAATACTGGGCATCGTGGATCTGGGCACACGGGTACACCGGCTTCTGTTGCTGACGTACCTGCTTCAGGAAAGCAGTACCAGCCCGGGTATTCAATAGGCCATACGACTGACCCCATGCGTTGCCGACAGTCCGGCCTTCAGCTTGGGAATGGCTGAGAGAAAGGCCGAACTTCTGTAGAAGTGGAGTACGGACACGCACCCCAAACGCTACATCGAGGTAGCCTTGTTTGGATGCGAGTGCCAGCTTCTCTTGGGTACGTTGTTCAGCGACTTTGTACATCTCCTTGTGGCCCTGCTCAATCTTCTTTGCAGTGTCGATTGAGAAGCCACAGTTCTTGACCAGGGTCTTCCACGTCCCTTGATAGGTCAGTGCGAAGTACGGAGCCTTGCTGTCCTGTCGTTCTTTCGGGAACAGCTTGCTTACTGTCTTCACTGAAGCTGGATCTTGGATGTCAATGCCACTGATCTTGTCGGCGAAGTAGAAGCAAGCCCGCCAACTATGACCATCGAAGCCGTCGGTTTGGCCAACCTGCTTAATCGAACGAACCTTAGCCCCCGGCGGGATTTCGAGAGTTGATTGTTTGAAGGTTGCGAAGTGCGGCATCACGGCGCCTCTGTTTCATGGTGGTTGTCCACAACTCACCGCGTTCGGTAGCTTCGGCGTGCTTGCGAAGCATCTTGCTGAGCACGACAGGGTGGCGACCAATGCGTGCGGCGATCTCACTGACCTGCTCACCCTGCAACACCTGAGTCAGAAATTCTTCTTTCTCCGGGATCGACATGAACCCAGAACGAAGTCCCGTCTCCAGTGCGTGCTGGGCGTTGCCTTCCCTGCTAACCCACTCTAGGTTGCTGACAGCGTTATGCGTCTTGTTGCCGTCGATATGGTTGACGAACGGATGTCCGTAGGGATTGGGCAAGAAGTGCAACGCAACCAGGCGATGCACGAGAAGTTGCTCACGTACACCGTCCAGCTGCAGCACTACTTTCATGTAGCCATTCGGATTCTGGGTCTGCGCCTGCCAACAGTTCTTGCCCTTGTTCCAGACCCGCCCATCGATGTATATCTCGTACTTACGCTCGAAGTGAGCTATCGGTACACCAGCGCTCATAAAACTCCTGTCCTCGGTAGGTTTTGCCTTCGTAGACAACTGTGCTGTCTTCTCGAATATGATGGATCACTCCATCAATGTCAACCTCATAGATCAGGAGGCCCTGATACACCTTCAGCTTGTTTGGATCCTTGGTCTTCAAGGCATCAATGCGATCTTCCAGTGCATTGAAGTCAGCACCGATGAACAACCAACCTGGCGAGGCACAGAACATGTACTTGTACACCTTGGCAAACCGTGCACCAGAGGCGGGCTGGTTCTGCATGTTCGGGCCACTGCTGGAAAGACGGCCAGACAAGGTGCCACCGATGTTGTAGCTGCCACAGAGGTAGTGCCAGCCATCCTCAGCTTGCGGAGAACTTAGTAAGGCAGGGAAGAAGGCGGTCAGGAGCTTCTGGGAATCGCGCCAGTCACCCATCGCTTTCAAGATGGCGATGTGTTCCGGATTGTCGGTGTGCTTGACGAGGACATCCAGCACATCGCCAGCCGTGCTTGGGGCACCGGACTTGGTGGTTTCGAGGACAGGCAGACCCATGACCTCGAACAGCATCACGGCAAGCTGCTGGTCAGACCCGACGTTGAACGTCTCGGGCCAGTCTTCGGCGGTCACCCGCTTTTTCTTCAGTTTCTGGTTCTTGGCGTCGGCCCACTTCTGGGCGAGCACCTGGCTCGTTAGGGCTGCTGCAGTGCTGTCGAGCACCGTACGTAGCGCCTTCTCTTGGAAGGCCGTCAAGAAGCGGTGGACGCGCTGTACACGCTTCATCGAGAAGGGGATGCCGACGATCTGCATCTCGATGATGTCGCTGATCGCAGGCTTCAGCAGCGTCTCGTACACCTCGACCTGCTGGTCAGCTTCGACGGTGCGAATGTGTTTCTGGTACGTCCAGAAGGCTGCACAGGCGTCATAGCCGTTGTACTGCAGCAGTTCTTCTGGATCGATCTTGGTGATGTCGGTGATGTCATCGACAGCCCAGTCACCCAGGAATTCCTGAGCCAGATCCTTCAGCTTCAGGCTGATTTCCTGAGCGGAGTTGAGTGCTAAATAGCTGATGATCTTGGAGCATTCGATGCCACGCGAGGTGTGCTTTAGGCCCTCTCGCAGCCCGGAGTAATCCCGCAAGCTCTTCATCCACAACTGGTAGGTCAAGATGTAGGCATCGAACGTCGCGTTGTGCCACAACGTCCACGCATTCCGAGTCTCGAACCATTGACGCAACCAGTGTCGAACCGTCGGGCCCTCCGAGCCCAAGTCGATAAGAAACGCTACCGCTTCGTATGGACTCTTCGCAAAGGCGATGGAGCCAAGTCCCGAATTCCAGTGTTTCAGGCTGAAGGTTTCGATGTCCGCTGCCAGCGGAGTCTGGACGTTCTCGATCAGCCATTGCTTGATTTCCGAAAGGGTGCGTAGCTTGGTGACGGTGATCTCAGAACCAGGCGGTCGGTAGTTGCCTTGCCAGTGATCGACTGCTGTCTGGATCCCGGCCTCGAATTGCTTTTGGTCATGCAGCATGGGCAGCGGGGCATAGATCACCTTCAGGTGTTCGTAACCCTTGACCACGCACGGCAACACATAGCCCAGCATGCCAGTGGTCTTGCGCTTCTTGGTCAGCTTCTTCCAGAAAGCTGCATCACAGACAACCAGGTACTCGGTGTTGATGGTCACCAGTTCCTTCAGCAGTCCCTCGACATCAGCATGGGTCTCGACCAACAGCATGTGGTCGGCCATGGCATTCGTCACGTTGACCTTGTATACATGCAGGTCAGGCAACAGGATGCTGATACGGAAAGAGATTCCACCTTTGGGAACCAGGTACTTCATCAGTCTGTCCGGAGATTCTTGAAGGCAATGGCGAGATCAGTGGGGAATGGTGCTTCGATGAAATCGCTGAGATCCTTGGGATCGATGCTTTCCATCACTTCGAGCATCTCGTCCCGGTACGGAATGGTATCCGGTGTGAGATCGACCATCGCGTTGAAAGCAGCACGGTCAGGGAGACCGAGTACCTTGAGGTTGTTCTCGAACACTTGCTTGCTCATGGTTGTTCCAGTTGTTCGTAGTAGTCGATGATGGCAGCTTCGATGGCGTCTCGGTTGCTGCCATGGATTGCCTGAAGTTCTTTCCATGCTTTGATCGCTTCAGGCGATGTCAGCATGGCATAGACGATGACGCCACCACGTTCTCGTGCCTTGGCACGATGTTGGCGGGTGTACGCCGCATGGGCGTTCCTGGTTTTCTCAGATCTCATTGGGTCATCACATGCAGATGCTGACTGGCTCGCGTGTAAGCCACGTACAGTAGCCGGCGACGAGTGGACAATCCAGGACAGGTCATGATGTTAGGCACCATGACCAACACGTTGGCGTATGTCGAGCCTTGGCTCTTGTGCACGGTGCTGGCATGGGTGAAGCGGAGATCGGCGACGGTCTCCTTCATCAGGTAGTAGCCACGCCAGTCCTTGCGAGCAGCAAGCTCCTTCAGGCATGCCTGCCGAGCTTCAGGATTCTTGGCTCGCAGGAATTTCTTGCCATCGGTGGACGTGATGGTCTGGGCCGGCACGACATGGCCGTTGAAGGTGAATGTGGTGTCTTCCACTTCAGCCACCTGGATCTCTTCACCGATGTAAGCGATTCGGTTGGTGTTGACGATCACCACGTCTTCAGCGACGAGGGTATCGCCAACTTGCGGATCCTGTGGCAAGCCAAGCAGTTCACGGCAAATCGCGTTGGCACCTTCGACGGCACGGTTGGTGAAGGCCAGCACCTTGGTGTGCGAGTCGTGTTCCAGCAAGCGAGCCAGGTAGTCCTTGGAACCTTCGTGGGGCACGATGGTGATGTTCTGGGATGCAGTCGGCAGGAAGATGCCTTCATCGTCGATCACCATCTGGCGACCCTTGACGTAAGCCTCTTCCAGATCAAGGCGCTTCTCTGCTCGCATGATCTCGGTGAGATAACTCACCGGAATATGCTCGGAGGTCACCGGCATGGTGCCTGCATTGACCGGCGGCAACTGGTAGGCATCGCCGATGAACAGGACACGCAGGCCATGGTCTTCGACTGCCCGATTGATGTGATCCATCAACTCTGGATCCACCATCGATGCTTCATCGACCAGCACCAGACTACCGTCTTGGACTTCGATGGGGCCTTTCGTACGCTGCAGGTACTGCTTGCCGGTGGTGAAATTGTTCATCACCTTGAGGCCAAGCAGCGAGTAGATCGTGCCGGCCTCTTCACCGAGAGGCATGGAGTCAGTCAGGACAGCGGCGGCTTTGTTGGTGGTTGCGGTGACATGCACCCACATGCCGAGCTTCTCTTCGGCCCAACGCTTGATGAAGTACGCGAGTGCCGTCTTGCCGGTGCCCGCTTGGCCGGACAGAAAGTGGTACGGCAGGTTTCCTGCCAGCCAATCTTGGATTGCCAGAAAGGCCTTGGTCTGTCCGTCGTTGAGGTTCATTGTTTAGTCCGCATGGATCGCTTCAATAGGGCGATCAGGTTGATTTTGGTACCGTCCAGCGTAGGTGGCGGTGTCGGTTGTGGAGTGGAAAACGACTTGGGCAATGCCTGAGCCAGCAGGAATGATGAGTTCTTCATCCCCGTGGTAAACAAGTTCAAGGGTCAACCACCCACACCAACCACTTTCGATCACCGTGTTGAACACCGACAGCCCACGCCGAGCCCACGACGATTTGTCATGAACAATGCCGACCAAATTGTCAGGCATGTCGAATTCTTCGATAGCTGAAGCCAAGGCAAAACGGCTTTCTTTCACGGTAACGATACCGTCGTTCTTGACTTCAGAGACGAACTGAGAGCGATCCCACACATTGCGAGAGAAGCGAACTTCTTGCTTAATGCGAATGTCGTAGCCAGCTTCGCTAAGGCCATGCGTGACCCCACCATGCGTCTGCTTGGATCCGAACATGCCCTTGATGGGCATCGCTTTGATGAGTGCCTTGCCGTTGACGATCATTTGACAATATCCATATGGTAAGTGATGAGGCCTTTCTGTTCCTTGGCCCAGATTTCACCCTTCTTCTTGGACTTGAAGTTTTTCACCAACGATCCGTTTTTGGTGAAGACGGTGAACTGGTACTGCCGACCTTGTTCTTTCATTCTTCTTCGCCTTCTGTTACACGACACGCAGCCATGAATTTCTTTTCGTCGAAGTTCATGTTGTATTTTTTGAACTCCCTGGCGAAATCTTTAGCTACCGTGTTGCGATAACCAAAGTTTGCTGGGAAACGTGAAATCACGTCGGCAATGTGTTCGTACTGGCGCTTGGTCAGCTTCATGGAACAGTTCCGTCAGGCAATTGAAAGACGGTATCCACGAGCTTTTTGCCCTTAGTTGTCTCCATCAACGTGAGCCCCATCTTGGCGGCACCATCGACATAGACCTGAAGCAAGCAGCGCCGAGGGCCTTGTTTTGGCTTATCGCCAGTCAGGCTCAGGCGCCCTCCCAATTTAAGGAGGCGCTCGTGGATATCGTTGAAGGCGAAGAACAACTCGCGGTTCTTCGGCGGAGAGATGTAACAGCAGTGCTTGCGCTGATCCAGCAACATGATCTGCTCACGAGAGACACCAGGCATCTCTATGTAAAGCCGAGCGAAATGATCTTCGCTGTAATCGAGCGTGAAGCTCAGCTTGCGGACACGCATGGCCAGGTTGATGGCACCTACGATGTCCGTCATCTGCAGCGCAACGATCAGCTTTTCACGCTGTGTCCCGATGATCGGGGCAGGTTTCTTCTTTTTCACTGGATGTTCCGAAGTTGCTGGATCACTGACTCCATGCCTTCACCCTTGTGGATGTAGCTGATCAGGGTGTAGTACTCCCACACCGTGATGCCGAGGATGCCCGGTGCACGGTGTACCGGCTCAGCGGTGAACATTCCAGGCATCACCCAGCGAGCTTCGGTCAGCTTGAACGGGTGGTACATCTGCACCAGTGCGCCCATCGGCGTCACATGGGTCACGTTGTGGTTCACCATGGTGGTGATGTGGCCCAGCAACGAAAGCTTGATCTGCGGGTTCTGCTGACCCTGCAGTTCCTGCTCCATCCAGTCGGCCAGTCGATGCAGCTTGCTGATTGCGTCGGCACTGAGAGCAATGCCAGCCCTTGTTGATCTTGGACTTGTCTTTGACTCGGACATAGGTACGACAGCCTTCACAGTAGGAGTGGCCACGGCGGAAGCCAGAGAATGCATAGGATGGGCCATCACCCTTCCCAAAGAACTTCTCGGGCAGCCGGCTCACGGAGAAGTAGGCTCGACGCCAATGAGAGCCAGGGCACGGCTGATTTCGCCCCAGTAGTATTCGCACTTCTCGCGGTCTTCGGTGTGGGCTTCGATGTTCGAAGTACGCACCGTTGCGCTTTGGCCTTCAGGCAGGGGAGAGCTGGAGACGTTGACCGTCAAGCCCATGTTGGCTGCGCCAGTCCTGATGATGGCCATGGCAGCGGTGTTCTGCTCGGCTCCATCACAACGGACGGAGAACAGCAGCGTGTGCACTGTGGTGATGTGCATGGTGGTTTCCTGTAGGTGAAGTGGTGAGGCTAGTCGTTGAAATCTTGGTCAGACGCTTCGTCCAGACGCATGATTTCGGCTTGCAGGTAGTTGGCCAGGTCGAGCGCTTCTTCCAGCGCATGCTGCAGTAGCTCACGACGACCCAGCCCAGAATTGAACAGGGTCACGCCATACTTACTGATGCCAGTCTTGGATCGTTCCAGCAAAAGCTTGCGGTTGGCTTCAACCACTGCATCTTGGGCGACTTCGCTCATACGAAGTACACCCGGGAGCCGCCGATGTTGATAAAGGCACCACTGACCGGGCCTTTGAACAGCACCCGGGTCTTCCGCTTGTAGGTGATGTAGGGCACCTGGTTGTGGGTGCGGATCCGATACAGCTTCTGGGTACCCGTCAGACGTACGCTGGTGGAAATGTTGGTGTCGTAGTACTCGTTGCTCATGGGATTGGCTCGGTTGATTGTTTTTCGAGGGCAGTCTTGGTGTCGTGACACCCACCACACAACACCTGCAACTCGTCAACCGGAACCAGCAATGCCCGACAGGCATCGATGAATGACATGCTCCAGGGATCGCCCCACGGAATGATGTGGTCCACTGAGACCTGATCGCCCCGATGCCACTGCTTGCAGGCGGCGCATTGGTACTCCCACTTCAGCTTCTTGTTGTCGCTCTGGGACGGTCTCTGTGCTCGTTTAAGCGCCTCGAATTTTGGAGGCCACTTCATCCATGCCTTACGCAGGGCAGAGCGTACGAACGTCCTGTAGCGCGCCATTGACCACTCAGGATTCTGAGGGCAGATGGCGGTGCGAATCGTCCCCTTGCGGGGACGTTTCTTGGCAGCGGTCTTCTTCCTTGCCATCAGAAAGTTTTACCACCTTCGGCAGCTCGGTTTTCCAGCTTGTGATCCACTCTAGACTGGTTGTAAGCCAGCTTCTCGATGATGGCACCTGCCACGTCCAGCTTCAGCTTGCCGGATATGTCGAAGATACGGATGACCGCATCGGCGAACTCGACTTCGATGGCCGGACGCTGCGGCAGATGGTCGTCCATCTTGCCCTTGCGGTAGCCTTCGAGGGCCTCGCTGACTTCACTGTGCACCAGGGCCATCTTGGCTCCGATGAAGTGCTTCTGGTACTGCTCCGGCATGGCGTCGTATTCGATCCACCAGCCCGACTTGGCTGCGAGCTCGTGACAGAGCCACTGGGCTTCGGTCAAGCCAGTGTCCATGTTCCGGAGAGAGTCCGGAGACATGCCGATCCCGGAACTGGAAAGGGTGTCGATTGCCTTGATGTAGTCGCTCATTTGGTCTTTTTCTTGAAAGGGTAGGTGATCTGCTCGTAGATCCAGAGCAGGGCTGCCATCAACAGACAGAGGATGACGCCGGCTGCCGCGAGAATCAGGGGGAATATCCAGATGAGGAATGCCACCAGGAATGCGAAGCCAAGGATTTCCATTGCTGTCTCCGTGCTTGGTGTAAGCGGCTCAGTGTAGCAGCCGCCAACGTGAAAAAAGGGCTACTGAAGTTTCGTCTCGTCGATCCCCAGGGCCTTCCAGCCCAGCTTCACGGACTTCTTGAATGCGACCAACTTGTCCTTGTTCTTCTGGTTCGGGTTCTTCTGGTACGCCTTGAAGAGCTTCTGCGCTTGCTCTTTCCGTGACAGGCCAGCGACGGTCTTCACTACGTCCTTCGGGTTGATCGGTTTGTCTGCCTTCGCACTCGGCGGATTGCTGAGAGCTTCTGCCGGTACGACTTCGATTTCCTTCTTGGTTGCAGCAGGCGTAGCTGCTGTGACCTTCGGCGTAATCGGTGTGACCACGATGCCGTTGCCCATCTGGCCGGTGATGCGAACCTCTTCCAGGCGTTCGATGTGCTGGCCGGCGATGATCTGACCCAGCAGCACTTTGCCTTCATCGAGTTCGGTGATTGGCTTGTTCTGCTTCAGCTTGGTGTACATGTCCGGCGAGAGCTCGTGCAGGATGTGGTAGCCCATCACCCGCATCTTGTTGGCATCGTAGGAAGGCACGGTCACCACGTCTTCCGGAGCCAGCTTGGCAACCACACAGACATCGCCCCTGGAGTCCTTGATGTAACCACGGCGAGCAACGTGGAGACCGTTGCTGCATTCATTGTTGCGATGGCGATCCACGAGGCTGATGTCCATGCAGACATAGCTGCCAACCTTCTGTGGCACATTGCCGGAGTGACAATCGACGTAGTGGTCGTCCTTGCGCTTCAGCACCTTGAAGATGATGACAGAGCCATCATCAGCAATCGGCATGTCGGATCGCTCCATGAATTTCAGGAGATCCTCGACGCTGTGGCTGCGATCACCGACAACAGCTGCCAGTCGTTCGAGGAATCGTTCCACGCCTTCGGTACTGCCAAGCTTGGCAGCTCGCTTGAAGTGGGTATCGATCCGTTCCATGTCCGGGATCAGCTTGTTGCCAACCTGGGCGACAATGGTGTGTGAGGTCTTAGGTTCGTACCTCTGGTTGTCAGTTGTACCGTCCTTTTCAGCAATGTTGCCCTGCTTACGCAGGTTGGACGTGTCGAAAGTCGGCGAAGACACCGGTTCAGCGTGAGCCAGAATCTCATCGATGACTGCCTTGTTTTCCTCAATGGCAGTTTCGATGTGTGTCTGGGGCACCTTGCCAATGGCAGCTTGATCGACATGTGGAGAGAACAGGTTAGCCAGCTTCTCGCGGGCTACCTTGAAGAAGCGCACGAAACCAGACTTCTTCTCGAAGTCCTGGTAACCGGGAGTTTCGTAGAAGGAGGCCATGTCGAGCTCAGCGACGCCCTTGGCGATGATCTGCGGAGTGACGTGATCGAGGATCACTCGCAGTCGTGAGTCGCCCTGCGGGATGACGATGGTTTCACCATCAGCTTTGTACAGCGTAAGCTGCTTCGTATCCACGATGGCAGCGACGATCTGGAGTTTCATGTTTAGCCCTTGAGTGCTTTGAGGAAGATGTCGTAGTAAATCTGTTTCTTGGGGCCCTGCAGTCCGATTTTGAGTGCCATGTCGTCGAGTAGATCCAGCATGTCATTGTCAGTGACTGCCTTCATTACATCGGTATTTTCTGGTGTTAGAGGAATGGTCTCGACGAAATCATCGATGGCTTTCCTGCAGTCTTGGCTAATGCCTTCCGATCCGTGGTACAGCGTCAGCATAGCTTTTTCGGCATCTGTGATGTTTCGTTTGAGGCCGAACTCTTTACGCAGATCTTCGTTGTTGTAAATCATACGAAGCCATGGAAGTTGAGACTTCTTGGTTACAAGCTTCGTTTTCACACGATCAAAATCGTATGAGAGGTATTCCTTGATGGTTGGCGAATTGGTCAGCATCGCCAACATTTCAGCTTCCAGCACTGGCTGTAATTCAACAGCCCCGTGTTTGATAGCCTTCTTCAACTCGATTTTGTTCTTGGCGACACCAACGCGGTGACCATAGAGAGCAATCAGAGCTTTAGAGGCTGGGATACTCATGTTTTCAAACGCGGAGTCATTATTGGTGCGGTGACCAACAACCATCACGAGCTCAGGCGTAGCCAACATGTCGGCATACGTGTCTTTCACATGGAAAGTAGAGATGGAAATGTTGCCGCTTGGGAGCAGCAAGTTGGTAAGTGCAGGCAAGCCTACGTACGGCTGAGCCTTCTTGCGAGGACCAGCAGATACTGGTGCATTTTCCCATGGCTGACGTTTGGTGAGATCGATGATCTCGTAACGCATCTTGGTGAAGAAATCGAGTGCTGCCTGTGTGGCGCCTGCCTTACGAGATTGGACGTGGTACAGCAACATGCCATCGTCCGGAGTTCCCGGATTGTTGCCCACGTACCGGTTCAGCCGATCATGCACCTGGGTCATGGCAGTGGTGACCACGACGTACTTGCGAAGGTACGGCAAGTTAGCCAGATGGTTGCGACCATAGCTTTTGCGTACCGGCAGGATGCGACCTTCTTTTCGGTAGTTGCCAAAGCTCGGATCAGCACGGTCGATGAGGTAGAGAGCGGTGTTGTCCAAGCCGTTGTTATGCAGCTTGGTCAGCATTTTGCCGATGACTTTTCTATGGAGCCAGTCAGAGCTACGACCTTTACGCAGCGGGCTTGCGTAGCGATGCAGGTTGTCTTGCACCTTGGGCAATTCTTTAACGAATTCAGTCGCCAAGGTCTTGTCGAGTACGTTCAGCTCAGCGGCTTTTTTGACGCGGTGCTGGATATCTTTAACCCGAAACTGCAAATCATTTGGGTAAGACTGTGCCAGCTTGAGACGAGCCATCTGGACAAGATTCGTGATGAGCGAATCTTCGTTTGGCAGCCCTTCTTGAGAGAAGCCCCAGCCGCTGTTGAAGATGGCGTTATAGTCCTTGGCCACAATAGCCTGTTCAGTCAGTTCTCGTGACTGCTTGTGTATTTCTTCATTGAGCGGCTGGATGTGATCCAGGAATGCTTTCAGCAACTGGTTCAGGGTTTTGATGGTGTGCTCCTGCATCGAGAGAGCTTCTCGACTCGGAGTCACGGAAATGGTGTTTGGCTGGGCCTGCAGTACCAGGGAATATTCCTGATGGTAGTTGCCGAAGTTGCCTACAAACTTGACGACTTTGAGCAGGCTGGGGTTGATTTCCGGGCAGCCAGAAATTGGATACACCACGTTGCCATAGCGCAACAGGATTTTTGAATGCCTCTGGTCTTCAATCAGCTGGTGCTGCGTTAGCACGTAGCCATGCGGGAACGTCGAAAACGGCACCGTGTCCAGTTTGGTGTTGTTGAGCAGAGCATTCATTTCACCGTTAGAAACGATGCGCTGGATCAGTTCCCGGAACCGATAGCGATCACTGAACTGGATCGGGATTTTGACTCGCAAGCCGGACTCGGTGGTCGGCATGCTGGCGATGGTAATGATCCCTGGCTTGCCCATCGCCACTGCGTTGGACTTGCTCATGTTGTAGATCGTCTTCATACCGTTGTGGTGCGAGACCACCTCGAAATGGTCGGTGTAGGCAAACGGTGCCTTGCAGCCTAGACCGAAGCCGCCCGTCTGGGTGCCGTCGTTCTTCTTGGTGCTGGCTCCGTACACGCCATAGATCGGGCCAATCTGGTCATGGTGGATGCCAGGGCCGAAATCACGAACCGTGAGGTTGCTGTCATCGATGTTGATTTCGATGGGCTTGTCGGTGATTCCCGCAGCGATGTGGGCATCCCAGGCGTTGCACAGCACTTCACGCACGACCGCAAGGTGCTGGTCGGTGTACAGCGTGCGACTGAGGATGTCGAAAAACTCGGCACTGTTGGAGATGCCGAAATCGATGGCTTTGCCACCACCGATCACCGCATGGGTGATGTGGTCAAGCGGTTGGGAAACTTCCATTGAAGGTGCTCGTAGGTAGGTGAAGGACAAAAAAACCCACCGTACCGGTGGGCTTTGTCGAACCAACGAGAACAGTGGTTACTCGTTGGGTACGGCCTGCTCTGTCTGTGCCAGTACTACCCTCATAGGGTAGCTGATGGAGATGGGCTCGGGAGAAAACGAGAACTGCACACCACTATCCATCAGGGCCATTGCCATCTGCTTGGCTTCGATGAGCCGAGAGAAGTCGTTCATGACGATGCGGGTTTCGTTCTCAGCCATCACAGATTCTCGCTTCCAGGCGGCTGACGTGGCCCTGCAGGCGGCGTGGAGACATGGCCATGGGCAGGTGGGGGGATCGGTAGTAGGTGCCGTCCCAGAGCAGCTCAGGGATGATCCCGTACAGCTTGTGGTAGGCATCGCTGAAGCGGGTCTTGAGCTTTTCGTTCATGGATGATCTGCGTGGTGAGTGGGTAGGTATTGGCACTATGGCAGGCCCCGCCCCCGTACCTTGTTTCCCTGTTATATCGCACCTGTGTTCACTAAAAGCTAGACATGTCACACAGATGTCTCTTGTCAGGGTGCAGCGATGTCCTGCTCCAATGTAAGGATGCGCGGCATCCCAAGCGGTTTAAGCAGGACGGCTCAATGCAAGGTGAGTAGGATGTTGGGATCCATCCCTTGAGTACAAGAGACCGCTTTAACCGGTCTCAGTACACACATCCAAGGAAAGAATCTCAACTATTTCAAAGCAATTTTGACACCGTAGTCCGGGTCGAAGATGCGTTGGTTTCCGACGATGCCCCAGATGATCTTGGTGAACCGAGGTTTCGGCACCGGGCTGAGTTCCAGGTCAGTGAGCACGAGAGCGTACTCGGGGCTGTCACGATCCAGGAGATCCCAGACATCCCGAAGATCGGTGCCCGAGCCGCAAGGGATTTCCATGCGACTAAGGTCGGTACCAGAACTCACCATGATGTCTGCCACTACGTCCTCAGCAAAGAAGATGATACGGTGCTGGGCATCGTGGTACAGGTTGATGCCAGCTTGCACTGTGTTCATGAAGCTTTTCTTCATGGTCTCGTCGATGGAAGGGCTGACATCAAGGATCCAGACGAAAGTCAGCAACTTCTCGTGACGCCACCCGGGCAGCAGATCGTTACGACGCGAGGGCAAGGCCCATGATTGTTCCTGGGTTACGGCGTCTTCGATGCCGCCTAATAGCAACATCTCCCACGGGATCTTGCGAGGTGCTTCCTGTTCGGCCACCAGGAACTTAATGATGCCTTCCCGTTCGTTGTGATTGTATGGGAGGTGGTTCAAGACCCGCACCGCATCGGAAGTGGTAGGCAGATCGTCTGGGTCGGCTCTTTCAGCACGTTCGCAGAACTTGCAAGGGAAGACTCCTGTAGTAATGGGTAGTTTTGGCCTGAGATCGGGACGCTTCAACATCAAGTCGTAGAAGTTGTCGGTGGTGGGTGCCAACTTCTGCACTGTCAACGCATTAAGGATCAAGCTGTCCGGGTACATCACGTTGAGGTGATCGATCCAGTCACGACCAAACAGCGATGCGAGTTCGTAGTTGATGGCGTACTCACAAGCGTCACGCCATACGGCTTGATGCTTATCCTTGGAGCGGATGTTGTGCAGCCACAGAACATGCAGGATTTCGTGGCAAGCAGCAGCAAGGAACGCAGTGGTGTAGTCCCCTGGCTGGAGGGGCTTTCTGTTGGCAATGCCTTGGACAGCGGCACCATCCAGCTGAGCACGAATGCGGGGGAAGTTGAAGAACAGGCTTTTGTAGTCTGTCCATGCCATATCATCTTCCTGCGTGGATGCTATCCACGGCTTGCACAGCGAGTGACGCAGCAGGTAATCCGCTTTGGCTCGCCGCAGGATGTGCCTGACTGCGTAAGTACGCAGCTCAGTGAGATCTTTGATCACGGTAGCGCTCCTTACTCAGGATTGAGCATGGACTCGACACGCACCTTGGCGATGGTGTTCCATTCCGGAGCGAACCGGTGCATGTGCTTCTGCAGTTCGCCGATGTCACACAGCAGGTAATCCAGCAGATCTTGGCTTCGTTCCAGCGGGAAGGGTTCGACACCCTTGATCAACTCGATCAGTTCTCGCTCTTGCTGGCTGAAGGAGACGTAGGACACAGCAGCTGCAGTGCCAACGATGGCAGCGATGGCTTCCAACTCCGACGTATCCCCATTGGCCTTCTGGTGCTGGCGCACCATGTCCCAGGTACGCAGAGTCGGGAACGGAGTGTTGGGGTGGTCAGGCTCGGCGTAGATGAACTTGGGGTGGTTGGTCAGGAAGGCCGAGATGCTCGGGCCGAGGATCTGACGCACGCTGGGGGTCAGCTCGGGCGTCATCACGATGTGGGCAGCACGGCTCACCAGAGGGCTCGGCAGAGCGCCTGCAAGGCCTTCGCCTACCAGGTTGCCACCCATCATCAGGCGGCAGCGCGAATGGAGCTTACGCGAGCCCACCATGCGATCCAGGAAGATCTTGTAGGAGGCAGCCAGGTTCTGGCGAGGGGCCGTGTTGATCTCGTCGAACATGATGAGCCAGCCAGCGTAACGCTTGATCTGGCGTTCGATCTTGACACTGCCGTCAGCTTGTCGGACAGCGACTTCTTCGTATTGGAGATTGCCATCCTTGTCGAGCTTGGGCGGCAGTTCCTGGCCTTCGAGGGGAAACCGTGCCCACGGCAGGTAATCGAAGGTGCAGGTTTTCTCGTCCTTGTGGATGAAGCCATTGAGATCGACTGGATCGATCTGGCCCAGGCGGATGTCGATGAACTCCAGGTTGAATTGATCAGCCAGCAGCTGCCCGAGGGCAGACTTGCCGATGCCCGGGTGACCCCAGAGGGCGAAGACGATGTTGGCTTTCAGGAAGCTGATGGCGAGGTT
>ERZ1645185.396-NODE-396-length-18495-cov-3.990781_pt1 | contig 18495 bp, 10 predicted proteins | sample MGYA00575351_ERZ1645185 | MGnify/ENA primary metagenome ERZ1645185 (study PRJEB40838, sample SAMN11284767) | freshwater sediment metagenome | isolation source: river sediment | host: Sediment | place: India: Jana village, Kanpur | collected 2015-12-17 ...
AGTTGCCCGACGCGCCGGTGCGGACGGTGTCGTTGCCGGCTTCGGTGACGATGCGCATGTTGGCGTTCAGCGCCTGGTTGTCGTACCAGTTGTCGAAGCCCCACTGGGTGATCTTGCCGGTCAGCTCATCGACCGAGCAGATACCGCCCACGCTGTCGTCTTCGCCGTCGCAGTCGACGATGCTCAGAACCACTTCGTCGTTGCCGGCGCCGGAGTTGATCACCAGCTCGAAGTCTTCGCGGGTGGCCGCGCCTTCTTTGGCGAGGTTGGACGCGCTGACCGTGAGTGCCACATAGTCGTCGCCCACACCGGTGATGTAGTCGAATTCGACATTGTCGGCCGTGGGATCGTCCTGCTCGTCTTGCAGGTTCAGGTACTTGGGCGTGATTTCCGACGTCAGCGACGCAAACAGCGTCAGGTCGCCGAGGAAGGCGGAGGAGTCGAAGGTCTGGACGTCCTTCAGGGCACCGGAGAAGACGTCGTCGCAATCGAAGCAGTCGGCCTGGTCGTTGAGAATCTGCAGTTCGAACAGATCGCTCTCGTCGAGCACGCCGGAGCCGCCGTTGTTGTCGTTGTTGTCCTCACCGATCTTTTCGATGGCGATCTGGTCGAAGATCGGCATGACGCCGGGCAGGCCACCCAATCCACCGCCAAGGGCGTGCACGTCGATGGTGGCAAGAACCGGCACGCGGGTGTTGCTGTTGCCGATGGTCAGGTCGGCGTAGTCCTTTTCGGCGCCGCCGGCGGCCACACCGCTCTTGACAACCACTTTTTCGAGGTTGTTGTTGGTGGAATGCAGGCCAGCCAGCGAGCTGGACTTGGCTTCATTGCCGTACACGGTGACGTTGAACTGCTGGATGCCATGACCGGCTTTGTCATCGCTCCAGACATTGCACTCGTCCTTGTCCATGCTGCCGATCACGAGCTCGCCGCCAGGGCCGGCCAGACCGACTTTTTCGAGGGCCACACCAATGGTGAGCAGGTCGGTGGTCACCTGGGAGTCGTTGCTGAAACGGCCGTACACGTTGAACTCGCCGATGGCTTCTTCAACCTGGGAGAAGCCCAGCGGGGTGACAGCGACGTTTTCCTTGGTGGCAAGCACCATGGCCGGGATCGGGCCGGACTGGGTGCCGTCGTCCAGGAAGGTGTAGTCGGTGTTGGTGGGGTCCAGGGTCAGCGTCATGTCGGCCGGCACCAGACCGGCGTCCTTCATGGCCTGCAGCGGGGCTTGCAGGGCGGCGATGAAGCCGGCCCAGGTGTTCGAATCGGCAGCCGCGTCGGACTGGAGGTTCAGCATCGGGCCGTCGCCAACCTTGAACAGGAAGCCGTCGACGTTGATGTTGTCCAGCTCAGGACCGCCCACCATGGCAGCGTCCTGGTCGAGCAGCCAGTAGAAGGCTTCGTTGTTGAACGAGTTGCCGGGGACGAGGTAGTCCTGGTCGAAATAGACCTTGTAGTCGGACTCGTTCCAGTGGCTGTCCTTGTTGCCGGAATAGCCCATGCCGATGGTCATGTCTTCCAGGTTGCGCATGTTGCCCGCGGCATCGAGCGTGGTCATGTTCTGGACGGTCAGGTTGGCGTCGGAGTACCACGACCACATCTGCTGGACATCCGTCATGTCCTTCGCGTTGACATAGACCTCGGTGGTGGCCACTTCAAGCGGCTTCACCGCCAGCAGCGGGACATAGCCCGGAATCTTGAGGGCGTTGTTGTAATACATGTTGGGGCCGAGATCGCCGATGAGGCCGACCACGGCCTTGGCAATGCCTTCCACGTCGAGGCCGACGCTCTCGCCGGTGGTGCCGATCTTGGAGTTCAGGGCCTCCATCTTGACCACTTCAATGCTCGTGGTGCGCGGCTGGATGGGCGCACCCAATCCGCCGTAGTTGGCGCCTTCGGTGACCTGGGCTTCGAGGGAGTCGGTGCCGGCACCACCATTGAGGCGGTCGCCCGTACCCAGGGAGTTGACCTGGGCACCGAGCGGGTTCTGCATCACGTCGGCGATGAAGGTGTCATTGGAAATATTGCCGCTCAAACCGTCTTGGCCGACGGTGAGGAAAAGCGTTTCGCCGGTGACGGCACCCGGGGTGGTGGCGGCCAGGACGGCGGCGTCGATGTCGGCATCGGAGGGAACGCTGATCGGGCCGGTGGTTTCAGAACCATCGGCATTCCAGGACCAGCCGACCGTGGCGATGAACTCACGCGCCGTTGCAGCAGCGGCCATGCCGGAGTAGCCGATGATTTCGGCGGTGGTGTCCAGCGCGGCAACGAAAGCCACCATGGCGTCGTTCTTGGCGTTGACCGTCTCCAGGTCTTTGCCCTGCGCACCACGCAGGATGGCCATGGCGGCCTCGGCCAGGGTGTAGGTGCCGGTGGCGATGCCTTCGATCCAGTAGTTCAGACCGGCGACGTCCGCATTGCGGTTGAACAGGTTCAGGTAGACGTTGTTGATCGAGTCGGCGAGGTTCGTGCCCGCCAGCAGATCACGGGATTCTTGGGAGGAAGAGAAGGCAGCAAGAACCTGCGCTTCGGTCTGCCCACCAAAGAAGGCCAGACCTTCCGGCTCGGGCGGACGGCCGAAATAGGCCAGGTAGGCGTTGTACAGGTCGACAGTGCTGATCGGTGTGGCCATATAGGAGCTCCTTGATTACAAAAAAAGATGTCTATGACAAAGACCTTGGCAGTCTAGCATCTCGCACGAATGCCCGATGCAAACTTCCAACAGCTCTTGCGGTGCGGCGTTGCTAAAAACAAACACCACCCGGCCGGGCTTGGGGGCAATGTAAGCGATTCCGCAGGGTCTTCTGTGACGAACATCACATTTCAGCGCTTTTCTGGCGGCTGTTGCTTTTTCACCGCATGCCGGCATTGCGTGGCGCCTCCCACCTGCAATCTTCTCCTCGCGCCGGGCCACCTGCTTCGGGTCCGCATAATCGCAGGTTTTCGGGAGAACGTCTGGTGTGCTAGTTTCATACGCTCAGAACTATGAGGACGTGATGCTGTGGCGCGCGCTGCAGCACGTTGAAAACGGGTTCTACATCGACGTTGGCGCGAATGACCCCGTCGACGATTCGGTGACATTGTTGTTTTACCAGCAAGGCTGGCGGGGCATCAACATCGAACCCTTGCAGTGTCATTTTGACGATCTGCGGCGGGCCCGCCCCCGCGACGTCAATCTGCTGTGCGCAGCCGGGGCGTTTTCCGGTGAAGTCGAACTGGTCGACTTTGATGTACGTGGCTGGGCAACAGCGGACCCGGCCGCGTTGGCCGACCATCGGGCCCACGGAAAGGAAGGGGTGGCGGTGAGGGTGCCGGTGATGACGCTGACCAGCATTTGTCAGCTCCACGCCCCATCGGACATTCATTTCCTGAAGATCGACGTCGAGGGATACGAAGCTGCCGTTCTGGAGGGCATGGATTTTTCGGCCTTCCGCCCCTGGATCGTGGTGGTGGAGGCCGTGCGGCCAAATTCCGGTGTCCCTGTGCACGAACAGTGGGAACACAGACTGCTCGATGCCAACTATCGTCTCGCTTACCGCGACGGATTGAACCGCTTCTATCTCGCCGCAGAGCATCTGGAACTGGCCTCGGCGTTCGAGTCTCCGCCCAACGTCTTCGATGGTTTCGTCAAGGCAGCCCAGAAGGCCGCCGAGGACCGTGCGTCGGCTGCCGAGTTGCGGGCGACCCAGGCCCAAGCCGCCTGCCAGGCGGCAGCGGAAGGCCTTGAGCGGCTGCAGCGACGCGCCGAACAGGCGGAACGCCAGGTCGAACAGGCGGAACGTCAGGCCGAACAGGCGGAGAATCAAGCCGCCAGCGCCGAAGCGAAGGCATCACAAGCCGCGCAGGCCGCCGCCGATGCGCAGGCGCAGGTGTCCGCCGTGCTGGGCAGCACCTCCTGGCGCGTAACGGCCCCGATGCGCGGTGTGGCTGGGTGGATTTATGCGACCGGGCGCTGGTTGCGCAGCAAGGCCGGTGTCTGCATCCGTTGGCTGGGCGCACGGGTGCGCACCAGGCCTTGGCTGAAAAAGGCAATCCTTGCCTTGCTGGAACCCTTTCCCACGGCCAGATGGCGCCTGCGAACGGCATCGTTCAGCCCCCTTCCGGCGCAAGACGGATCCGGCCCCCTGCAGGAAAAGCATGATCTGCTCCCACCGCGGGTGCGCCGGATTCATTCGGCATTGATTGCAGAGCTTGCAAAACAGAAGCTGAGGAAGGAATCTGATGCGTATCGCGATTGACATGCAGGGCGTGCAAGTCGAACTGGCTGCCGGCATCAACCGCGGCCCGTTGCTGGCGCTTGCCGCCGCTTTTTTGCGCAACCGCGGCGAGCATGAGGTGATCCTTGCGCTGCGCGCCGGCATCGCCGACAGCGTGGAAAGAATCAAGGACGTTCTGAACCCGCTGCTTGCTCCCGGTTGCCTTCGGGTATGGCATGCCAGCGAATCGCAGGCCCCAGCAGACCCCATGGACACCATGTGGCACGGGGCTGTTTCAGAGCGCATTCTTCAGGCGTTTGTGGCGCGCATGGCGCCGGATCTTCTTGTGATTCCGCTTTCGCCCCTGTCGGAAACAAACCAGGGCTTGACCCGCTTCACACGCACCCGAAATGACTTCAGGGTTGCCATCGCAATGGCCGGCGCACGCCACGAGGACATCCGCGAAGCTCTTTCCGACGGCGGAATTCTTGCATCAGACTTACGCGACGCACTCCTGGCTGCCGATCTGCTCGGAGCCGTGGCGCCATTGACCACCGGCGAAATTGCCGATGCTTTCAAACTCGATATTTACAAGGATTTCCGCATTACCGACGGAATTGACTCTGAAACTCCGGAGTCCCTGGCGACCCGTCTGTTTTCAGTTTCATTTACCGGTACCAATAAATCTTGTATCCCCTCGGAAGCTCCTGGAAAAAGAAGGAAGCTGGCCTATGTCTCCCCGCTTCCACCTTTGCAATCCGGTATTTCAGACTACAGTGCAGATCTGATTCCAGAGCTTGCGGAATATTATGATGTCGAGGTCATTGCAGACCAGCCCGAAGTTTCAAGCAAGTGGATTATTGACAACTGCAAAATCCGGGACATCGAATGGTTTCGTACCCATAGTGATTACTATGATCGGGTGATTTATCACTTTGGTAATTCAAGCTATCATCACCACATGTTCCCCCTCCTTTCTGGGACGCCAGGGGTTGTCGTTCTACACGATTTTTACGTTGGTGATGCGACGAATTTTGTCGAGGCACACAGCCTGTCGCGATTTTTTTATTCGAAATCACTTTACAAGTCCCATGGCTACAGGGCTCTTGTCGATCGTTTTTCATCAGGAGATTTGCCTGGGGTAATTAATAAGTACCCGTGCAATCTTGAGCTCCTGACGGCCGCTCAAGGTGTGATTGTTCACTCACAATACTCAAAAAGGTTGGCAGATTACTGGTACGGAAATGGTTTTTCGGATGACTGGGCAGTGATTCCACTTCTGAGAAAAAAAGCCAGTTCCACCAACCGTGAACAGATACGCAAGACCCTTGGGTTCAAATCTGATGATTTCTTGATTTGCAGCTTCGGACTTCTCGGGCCCGGAAAACTGAATCATTTGGTTCTGGATGCCTGGTTACAATCCGAAATGGTACACAGCAACAACTGTTATCTGGTTTTTGTCGGGGAAAACCACAAGGGAGAATATGGCGCCCAAATTGAGAGGTCCATCGAAGAAAGTTTCTGCGAGAAGCGCATCCGAATCACGGGCTGGGCAGACGAATCAGTCTTTCACTCCTATCTGGTTGCCGCCGATGTTGCGGTCCAACTCCGCTCACAGTCTCGGGGAGAAACATCTGCGGCAGTCTTCGATTGCATGAGCCATGCTTTGCCGACGGTTGTCAATGCCCATGGCAGCTTCGTGGAGTTGCCTGGCGACGCGGTCTGGATGCTCCCGGACGAATTTGAAACCAAGGAATTGACCCGTGCAATCGAAACGCTTTGGCACGACGGGCCTCTGAGGCTGGCGATCGGGGCCAAAGCGCAACGTCATGTTCTGGATCATCACAATCCTGCTGCCTGTGCACGACAGTACGCGCAGGCAATTGAACTGGCGCACACAAATTCGGCGTTTTCAGCATCCGGATTGACCAAGGAGATAGCCCGCCTGGCATCCTCCCCCCCGGCAGGTAGCGATCTGGAAGTGCTCGCCTGCGCCATCGCGATGTCGCTTCCCGAAAAAAAGACCCCCCGGCAGCTGTTGGTGGATGTCTCCGCAACATGCCGCAATGACCTGAAGACCGGAATTCAGCGGGTTGTGAGAGCGCTGGTGTGGGAACTCATTCATTCACCACCGCCCGGTTACAGGATTGAACCGGTTTATCTGACAGACGAGGGCGGGTCTTGGCACTATCGCTATGCGAGAACATGGACATCGCGGCTGCTTGGCATTCCCTCTGGATGGCTTCCCGACGAATCCGTGGAGGCGTTCGCCGATGATGTGCTTCTGGTGGCTGATTTCACGTCCCGTCTTGCCGTTGAAGCCGATCGATCCGGGTTGATTGGTCGAATGAAAGAGTCCGGCGTTTCGATTCATTTCATAGTCTATGACCTCTTGCCGCTCTTGACCCCTGAATTCTTCCCGCCGGGACAATTTGGCTTTTCAGACTGGATCCAGACAGTCGGCAGGATTTCTGATAGCGCACTGTGCATTTCACGGTCTGTTGCTGAAGATTTGAAAACCTGGATTTCCAATCACCCGCAACATCGCGTTCGTGAAATGGACGTCGATTGGTTTCATCTTGGCGCCGACATTGATCGATCGGCGCCAACCAGTGGTCTCCCAAAAAATGCGCGAAGGCAGCTGTCTGTCATCAATTCTTCGCCCAGCTTTTTGATGGTTGGAACCATAGAGCCACGAAAAGGATACCTACAAGTCATTGAGGCGTTCACGAAACTCTGGCTGGATGGAGCACAGATCAATCTCGTGATCGTTGGGAAAGAAGGTTGGCTGGGTTTGCCAGATTCACAACGGCGAACCATTCCAAAAATTGTCGAGCGGCTCAAGGGCCACCCCGAGGCCGGCCGCCGACTTTTTTGGATGGAGGGTGCGAGCGACGAGTTCTTGCTCAGTCTTTACGATGCTTGCACTTGTTTGATCGCCGCATCCGAAGGGGAAGGATTCGGCCTGCCATTGATCGAAGCTGCGCAGCACAAAATTCCGATCATCGCCAGAAACATCCCTGTCTTCAAAGAGGTTGCCGGAGCGCATGCGCATTATTTTGATGGCTTTGAACCCAAAGATCTGGCCGACGCAATCAGGGAATGGCTCGAGCTGAACAGGCAAGGTCTGGCCCCGTCCTCTTCCGAAATGCCTTGGCTCAGTTGGAAACAAAGCGCACATCAAGTGTTGAACAAACTGGGGGTCATTAAGGCTTGATGTTGATGGGCCCCGTGAAGTCCTGCCGGGCGGGGTCGATCGGTTCATATACGGCATTCATGAAATGGCCGTCCTGCTCGAAACTACAAATTCTCAAGCCGGATGAGGCAGCCAAGAATTGGCGTGAACGTCCAAGGTAGAAGAAGAGATGGAAGCGTGTGTATTCGTAGAGGTACTCGAAACAGGGCGTTGCATGACTCATTCGCCCTCCGGGTTGCAACAGACTCGCCAGGAAGCGCAGATCCTGAACGGGATATCGCAAGTGCTCCAGCACGTTATTGGAAAAGATCCCATCAAAGCGCATCGTGGCCAATACATCGCGGCGGGTCACCAGACCAGGCAGGCTCTGGGCCGACTCTGTGGGTTCGTAGGCGACCACATTCCATCCTCGCTCGCGCAACAACCGCACCGATGATGACCACGCACCTGCGCCGTAATTCAGGTAAGTGCCCTCGCGCCGGGGATTCAATGCTTCAAATGCGCGCACCTCTTGTTCCGTGGAGTCGCCTTCCTTGAATATCCGGTAGTGCCAATCGTATTCTTGGCCGAGCTCTTCCGAGTTGAGCCGCAACATCTTCCTCGGGCCAAAAACAACGTCACAGTTTGGACATTGGATTCGGTGCAGACGCCCGCCACCAAACTGGCACTGGGTGTCAAATGCCTTGAAAGCGTCTGTTGGGCCGCTGAAATCGCACAGGGCACATCGGGTTTCACTATCTTCAGGCCATGCCTCCTCCAGTCGGTCGACTAGGCGCCAATGCAACTGGATGTGCTGAAGCAGCAGGTCGTCTCGGGTCGATGGTTGGATCTTGGCGGGGTTGTCTTCCGCCACGGGGTCTGACTTGTCGGCCGTTGGTTCTGGTGTCGGCAAAGACAGTGGAGCCGCATCGGATCGGAGCCCATCGTCCGATGCAAATTCGCGTAACGCATTGTCATCGTGCGGTGGTCGCTTCTTGAATAGAGCGCCAAATTGCCTGAGCGGCCCGGTGATCCGCCATGAGGTGCTCTGCGTCATGTCCTGTACGCGACGGCGCAAGGCTGCATTCTCTTGCCCATTCCGTCGATGAATCGCCTGGAGTTCGTGATTGAACTGACCAAGCTGCGCAATTTGCTGATTTACGCGCTGATGCTCCTGTTGCAGGGATTCATGCTGGCGGCGTAATTCAGCATGGTTGTGAACCATTTGTTGATGTGCGCCACCCTGCTCAATGTGGATCTTGTTCAGCGCGGCATGGGCCTGAAGCAGTGCCTGATAGTTCAAGCCGATTGCGTTCTGTGACTGTTCAAGGTCGCTGTAACGCTGCCGAAACACCTGAAATTCAGCCCTGAGGTCTTCCTGCGATTGCTGTAACTGGGCATACCGCTGAACCAGCGCCTGATGCTCCTGCAAGAGCGCCTGGTGCGCGTCTTCCTTCATACTCTGCTCTTCGACGACCCGGTCGCGCGCTCGCATGGCTTGGTCAACCTGCACCTGCAATTGCTGAACGCTTTCGCGCAGTTGCCACTCCGCGTAACGGATGAACGAATCGAAGGTGTTTGGCGGTGTCTTTAATGCCGACAGCAGATCAGCGTGCTCGATCGCCACATAGAAACGATTCAGTCCGTCTGAATAAGCAAACAGATAGCCGCGCGTGGTGAGAAGGTCCTCCCACAGATGTTCGTTTGGCGTGGGGCTGCGAGGCTCGGTGGCTTCGACCAGGATGATCCAAGGTCTATAACGAGCAAGCGCCGTGCTCTGAAGCACCGCTCGCTCTGCGCCTTCCACATCCACTTTCAGAAAGTGGATGGCGCGGTCGCCAGCGTGATGTTCAAGCACATGCTCCAGTGTGGCCACCGGGACGGTGCGCTCGATGACAGCCATGCCTTCTTGCTTGCAGCCGGCGGCCACATCCGGATCAAGCGTTGACAATCCGGTGCCCGGCACCTCAAACAGCGTCAAAGGACCACGCTCCGTTGATACCGCGACCCCGATATTGATGTCACGAGGGCGTCCGCTCTGTAACCGCTCCAACCAATAGGGAACCGGTTCGATATTGATCCCACACCATCCGCTCTGATAGAAGAGACAAGTTACCGAGTCAATGACCGGGTCGTTGGCACCCACATCAACGTAAAAGCCATCCGGGATGGCTCGCAACGCGCGCCATAGCATGACATCCTCGTAGTTCTGGGCATAAGAGACGATGCTCATCGGCGCAGAACCTCAAGCGCGGGCGGCATCCAACTCATGCCTTCAAAGTAGGGGTGGGTCATATTGACCACACTGAACATCAATGCCAGATCGCGCCAATCGTAGTTGTTGGTCAAGTGGTCCGACGTGCTCACCGATGCCGTTGAAACGGAATAGTCCCCGGGCCCGAGCGTGGCATCGAACGTAATCCTGTATGTGATGACTTCGCCACTTTCCACTTTGAGCAATGGCTGCTGCAGGTGGTGAGTGTTTGTGCCAAATGCCGATTGACCCAGTCTGTCCTTGATAAGGTATCCAATCACTAGCGTATCGACCGGTTGGTGCGCGCGATAGCGCATTTCCAAAGTGACGCGCTGCCCGACATTCACAACTTCAACGACCTCATGTTGCTGATTCAGCAGCTTGATGTACTCCAGCGTGACCTCTCCGCTGCCGGAAACGGTCTGGGTACGCCCGTCGGCGACCATGCTTCGTTCGATCAGCGTGCCCTCCCTCTCTGACAACAGTGCGTTGTAGTAGTCCAGGACGGCATCGGGCGCGCCTTCTATGGCGATACGACCCGCGCTCAACAAAATGGCGCGATCGCAGATAGACTGAACGACACTTTTTTCATGGGAAACCAGCAAGATGGTGGTACCTTCTCGACGAAACTGGCGGATGCGGTCAAAGCTCTTGTGCTGGAAGTAGGCATCGCCTACCGACAGAGCCTCATCCACGATCAGTATGTCCGGTCGATGTGCTGTGGCCACACTGAACGCCAAGCGCATCTGCATGCCGCTGGAGTAGATGCGCACGGGCTGATCGATGTAGTCCCCGATTTCTGCAAATGCTTCAATATCAGGCATCAAGCGCTCCAGCTCGGACATGGAGTAGCCCAAGAGTTGGCCGGCCATATACACATTCTGCCGCCCGGTGAAGTCGCCATGAAAGCCCATCCCAAGCTCAAGCAGGGCTGCCACCCTGCCCGACAAGCTGATGCTCCCGGCGCTAGGCTGTGTGGTACCCGTAAGTAGCTTCAACAAGGTACTTTTTCCAGCGCCGTTGATCCCAACGATTGCCACGGACTCCCCCGGCCGAACCGAGAACGTGATGTCCTTGAGAATCCACTTCAGTGTGTGCCGAGGTTTGCCCGATATCGAAATCCATTCCGCCAGGCGTGCCTTTCGGCTAGGGTACTTCCGGTAGGCCTTGCCGAGTCCGGTAACGGTAATTGCACCCATATCAAAGCTCGTCAACCAACTCGCCAGACCGGCGTCGAAACAGTCGCAGGCCAAAGGCACAGGCAGCCAGTGCGAGAACAGCCACAGGCCACAAGCTTTCCCATCGAGGCCACTGCCCACCAGCCAGGATGTCCTGGAAAGCCTGTACGAGTCCTGCCATCGGATTAAATGCGAGCCACCGACCGAGCTCGGGCGGAAGTACGCTCATCGGGTACACGATGGGCGTGAGCCAGAACCAGAACTGCAACACAATGCCAAAAGCCTGGCCGACGTCGCGGAAAAACACGTTCAGCACGCCCAATATGATCCCAAGGCCAATCGCCAATAAAACCAGAATCAACAGCACTGGAAACAACGCCAGAAACGGCAGACCAGGGAAATGGCCGCTCAACAGAAGAAATATGGTGAAGAGACCGAATACGATTCCAAAATTGATGCCTGCGGTTCCAACGACCACGACAGGAAGGCAGAGTCTGGGAAAACTGAGCTTCTTGAGAAGGTTTCCATGTTCGAGAAACATGTTCTGCGCTCTGCCGGTGATTTCGGCAAACAGTCCCCACGTCAGCAGGCCCGCACATAAAAAGATGCTGTAGCCAAATGTGGGGTCAAGACCCGGCAAGCGCGCCCGCATGATCTGGGAAAAGACGACGGTGTAAACGAGAATCATCGCCAATGGGTTCAAGACAGCCCACGTTGCACCCAAGAGAGAGTTTTGGTAGCGCGCTTGAAACTCGCGTTGCATGCTACCAAGTATGAAGCCGCGATAAGCCCAAAGCGCCCGAAGTATCTCCTTCATCGCTGCCTACAAATTACAAAGACCCTGACCAAAGTGCCAGCGTCGAGCCAAAGCGAATGATTGAGTCCTGCCTGATCCATACAATAAGAGCGTGTTATGCAGGCATTCTAGGATACCGACCATTCGGGATGGATGGATAAGAGTTGTCAATCTGATCGATGGACTTTAGGGCCTTTTCCATTTTTTCGGAGCTGTCCGAAGAACAGCTTGAAGAAGTTCGCCGGACGACACGGTTTCGCCATTTTGAACGCCGTGAGGTCGTTTGCCGAAAGGACGATCCTGCAGACGGCTTGTACCTTCTGTTCTCAGGACAACTACAGGTGATGGACGTTGCCGAGAATGGGCAGGAGATCGGCCTGAACCTGATCAAGCCAGGGGCTTTTTTCGGCGAACTCAGCGTCGTCGATGACCGTCCCAGAGCCGCCCACGTCGTCGCGCTGGAGGCATCGACCGTCGGTGTTCTTCCTCAAGTGGCAGCACGCGATCTCTTCTACAGACTCCCAAGGACCGCCGAAGCCATGATGCGCCACTTGACAGCGCTCGTTCGGTCGATGACGGACTTTCGGGTCCTTCTTGCGCTTCCCAGCGCATTTCAGAGGGTGCATGCAATCCTTCACCAACTGGGCAAGCCGATGCCTGGAGGGCTTGTCGTGATCCAGCCACTGCCAAAACAACACGAGGTTGCCATCATGGTCAACACGAGCCGCGAGACCGTTTCCCGCGCGATTGCACAGCTTATTGCCGAAGGTGTTGTGGAGAAGGACTACCGCCGACTCATCGTGCGTAAACCGTCCCGCCTTCGGGAACTGGCGGGAAACGTCGAAACGCCGGGGTGCGAGAACCCTAGTGCTGCGCCCGCCAATAGACACCCAGACTCTGACCTCGATAACTAAACAGGGGAACCGAGTCCCGTGCATCATTGACTCGCCATTCGACAACCACTTGATGCCCTTGAGCAATAGGTCGCGTGAGTTGAAGACCGACTTGTGTCAACTGATGACGGCGAACGACATCGACAAGGCCTGGTGAATAGACCTCGCTGCTGCTCCAGCGAAGGATGTTGATTCGGGGCTGGATGAGCCACTCGTTCCACACCGTACTGAGTCCGAGTTGGACGCGATAGCCTTTCCGATCCCCGCCCGGGCGATTCCTCAGCGCGTTGTCATAGAGTGCAGCAATCCCGCCGAAAACACCAATAGTCGGGGCCATCATCTGCTCCCGCCAGATACCTGCCTCAGTCAGCTGACTGTTCTGATCCGGCTGACTGGGATATCGATTGCGTAGAGACGCAACATTGGCCAACCACGGGTGCTCACTCCCGAGCATCAACCACTGGACTCCTGCAGCTTCAACTTGTTGATACTGTCTTCCTCCCAGCCAAGCCTCACCCACATCCAACTGCAAGCGCCCTGGACGATCGAACACGACAAAAGGGCGCACAACACCAGCGGTCAGTGTGGTCAGGTTCAGTGCGGGCAAACTTGCATTGCTTCGATGTTGGATTCCGGTTTGACCAACGGCAAAATCACCGAGCCTGAAGCTCGCATCCACCCCGGCCACCGCAAAGGCACTCGGTACGGGTCTGAAGGCATCGCCAAGCTCAAGTTCAGTTTCGTTCAAGCCTGAGCCGAGCACCATGTATCGGGTAAGTATGCCTTGGTTTACGTTGGTGTCGTAACCGCCGCCAAGCTGTACGTTCCATCGCACGGATGGAGAGTAAGAAGGCGTCTTGCAGCCTGATGACTCATATTGGGCGATGATGTCAAGGTGCGAGGGAGGTGGATCAAGCTGTTCCTTGATGGCCTTGAAAATCGCCTGCGCCTGCACGTCTTCTCCGCGCAGACAATGCTGAATTGCCAATGCAAGGATCTCGTCTGCTACGACGGATTCCAGTATCGGCACATCATGGGGCGCAGGGGCCTGTCCGAGACAGTGGCCAGCGATCAAGGCCCCCAAAAATGCCGAAAGGCAGTGGCGCGCTAACCTTGAAAATTGGGAGAGCTTGCCGGACATTTCGGTTGTTCACGATCTTGCCAATGCAAGCAGAAATCTCTATCAATCGCCGTGAACATCAACGATCCAGGGCAAGTGCGGGTAAGGAGGATGGCAGGTCTCGTATTGTCCACAAAACGACGGGGGCCTTGGTTCCCGGGAGGATCTCCTCGGCAACCGGAACAAGGTCGAACCTGGCAGCCCCGACCAGCGCTGCCAGAGGACCAATGACGAGATCTGTTGGTAGATTTCGCGCAGAGCCCTGGAGCTTGCTTGCAAGGTTGATGCAGTCACCAACTGCAGTGTAGGTGCGGCGAAATCGGGTACCCAAATCGCCAACAAGGGCCGGTCCGGTTTCAATGCCTATGCGCACGCGCGCAGCCGGTTTACCTTGTTGAATCCGCAGTTGGTTCCACGCTCTCACCCTGAGAACCATTTCTTTGCCTGCCTCAATGGCCCCCAGCGCGTGGTCCTCACTTGGAACCGGAGCACCCCAGAAGGCCACGAGACCATCACCGGTGTATTTGTCCAGTGTCCCCCCTCGTTGGAGCACGGGCTCTGTGAGGCACTGGAGGAACTCGCGCGTAAGGGCTGCGGCGTCGTGCAAACTTCCCTGCCCTGTCAAGCCTGTGTAGTTCTGCATGTCTGCGGACACAACCGTAATGTCGGCGTATTTCGGAATCAAGGGCTGCTGTATGCCTGCTCGCAACATCTGGTCGAGCACCGTCGGTGCGACATAGGTTGCGAACGACCGAAGAACCTGCCCTTGTTCCCTTTGAAGCAACCACCACTCCAGCGGGATCACGAGCATCACCAAGGCATACCCGAATAGGGGCGAAAGGACACTGAACTGCAAGTTGTGCCGAATGCCCCACAGCGCCACAGCGAGCCAGGCGAGACCCAGCATCAAAATGAGGGGCAGGATGACCCAGGCCCTGAATCGGTTCATCGACCACCCGACCAGCGACAGTGTCAAGGCGATCCAAACGGTTCCAAGCCACTCGCCGCGCCAGCCTGATGCAAAAAGGCGTCCCTCCTGCCAATCCAGCAGGGAGGTCAAAGCGGCGGCATGGACCATCACTCCCGCCGTAGACGATGCCAATGGCGTCGCCGCACGATCGTTCAGACCCAGAGCCGATGAGCCGATCAAGACCCAGCGACCGCGCAATTCGTCCAGAGGTTCGCCCCCAAAGAGCACATCGCTCGCTGAAATGACGGTGTAGGCATCTTGTTGCCGGGCAAATGGGACTTCCCAGGACGATGCCTGCAGGCTGGGCCTTTCGGCAGTATCAGCATCAGGGCCCATGACGGCGCTTCCCTGCATCGCGCAACCGAGCATGGCCAAGGGCAACAACGGGCTTTCTTGGCCATTCCAGGATACCCAAAGAGGCACACGACGCACGCGCCCATCAAGGTCCAGTTGAATGCCGATGTTTCCCACGCACTTTGAACTTCCAAGTCCTACATGATTGGCAACAAAGCCCGTCGCGGGCTTTGCCTCACCAGCGAGCGCCAGCGGTCCCTGGCGGGGTGTGAATACGGGCAAACCGGTTTTCAGAGGCTGCTCCCGCTGGAAAAAGTCGAACGCCTGAGCAAATACGACATTCCCATACTCACCCAGCGCAGCAAGCCGCTGATCGCCTGCCCGCAAATCGGGTGCGGGCGTTGGGAATACGATATCCAACCCGACGGCTTGCGCCTTGTAGGTACTGATCAATAATTCGACAAGTTCCGCGACGCGGTAACGCGGCCAAGGCCAAGGCCCGATTTTTGCCAGACTGGCCTCGTCAATATCGACAACCAAGATGCGTGTTTCTGGTTCAGTGGAAGCCAGAAACTGTCTCGCGAAGTCGCTGATAACGAATTCAACCGGCTGCAATACCTTATAGGCGCGATCTGACCACTGAGGTGCGATAGCAAGAAACATGATGACACACACGGTCATCATGCGAAGGACAGAACGCCCTCTTGCGAACTCGGGGTGGGTTCGCATCCGATCAGGCTAACGGCCTATCTGCCCCAAGATGCAACGCCGGCCGCTTCAAACTGCCGCGAAAGCGTTTGCTGGTATACGTACACCGCCTCGGAAGCACCCGAACCACCGACGAGACCTTTGACAAGAGCCGGTGACTTGAATGGCGTTGAGAGAAATGAACCGTCCTTGTTGATGCTTCCCTTGCCCTCGATCCGGGCCGAAACTTCCTTGGCCTGAAGATCAATGCTTGTCGTAAACAGACGATTGGCGAAATCAACGCGCAGCGATCCACTGCTGGCAACAGAATCAACCGCCCTGTCGCTTGTCTTATCCATGATCAATCCTTGATGCGAAACAAGCTTGAACTCGGCGCTTCCCGCATTGGGGAGCACGAAGTCACGGTCTCTGTTTCCAGCCACCGCAAAATAGCGGTTGGTTGCAATCAATGATCGCCCTTCCAAGATGTCATCAAGCATGACCTTCGGAACTGCCGATCCATGTGCAGAGGCCGTACGACCCCATACTGCATTGATTGGCGCGGGATTCGGCGCCGACGGCTGTGCAGGGACGACAGAACCTTCTTCATTGCCTTGGCTTGGCGGGTTGGCGCTGGAAGCGAGTTTCTGCGCCCTGTATTCTTCGATCGCGACATTGGTTGCCGCAGCGGGTCGGTTGGTGGCTACAGGCTCAGCAGGAAGCGGCGGGCGGGACTTGTCCGGTGTTGGGTTCGCGCTGATATCGACCAATTCAGGCCGGGCATCTCCTTGCCTGAACTGAACCATCTTTTCTTTGGCGGAGGCAAACAGTTCGGTTGCGAGATCACCTTCACAAGGTCCCAAGCCCTCAATCCGACATCCGCCGGTCCCTACGGGGCTCACCACCACCCCGCCAGCCCGAACAACCACACGCGTGATGTTTGATTCAGAAAAAACTGTGAAATCGGTGCCACGTACACCGATGGCCGCCAATGGAGTGTTGAAACGGAATCGGTCTTTCGCCGCCTTGGAACCATCGCCTGAAACGTAGCGCGCAACACCCGTGTTCAGTGTGTACCGAATTTCGGTGAGGGCGGGCTGTGACGGGTCAAAGTGCCACCGGTCAATTCTCAATTGAGACAAGGGACGCACGACCAGCAAACCACCGTCGGCCATGCGAGCATACATATAACCATCCGACTGGGCCTCAATTCGGTCACCTTCTTGCAGGCGCACGCCCTTGACGAGCTTGGCGGTCTGTCCAGACGCCGTGTAATGTGCGACGCTGCCCGCAACAAAAACGACTTCGCCGGCACCGAGCCCCGCGCCAGAGCCGGGATTGGGCGACGTAGGTACCTGGCCGATGACCGCCCCCGAAGCGGCAAGTAACAGCGCGCCTACAATAGCCCATGACCGGACCCAAGCCGCTGACTTGCCTGAGAACCAGCACGAACCCCAACACTGCCAGCCGAACCGCATAGATCCTCTTGCGTCCATGACACTTTCTTTAAGAACCCATTTTCACACAAATCCGGCGGTTTGGGTCGATACGGCGGATACTTTCGTCGCCTCGAGGCGGCGTCACAAAGTTCAACTGAACCCGTCTTTTGCCGGGCCGGGGGATTGGTTCTGCTGTTTTTTTCTTGCCAGTCCAAACGGTCCCGCCGTGGCCTTTGCGACGAACCCGTGACATTTGACTCCCATGACTCTGCACCAGGTTGTAAGACCGTGTTTCGCCCGGTTCAGACTGCCCCGCGTCACATTTGCGCAGTTTTGAATCGCAACGCCCAGGGAAACTAGCTTTGCATATTCTTCTGACCGGAGCACAGGGCTTCACGGGCCTGCATTTTTCCAGAACCGCCACGTTGGCAGGGCATCAGGTAACGCCACTGAAAGCGAACCTGTTAGACCCAATATCGTTGATGACTGAAATTTCGGCGGTGCGTCCAGATGCGGTCGTCCATCTTGCCGGAATCAGTTTTGTCGGTCACCAGGACGATCGCGCTTTCTATGACGTCAACCTGTTTGGGACTCTCAATCTAATTGATGCATTGAAGTCCGCTGCGGACACGCTGCAATGCGTGCTCCTAGCCAGCAGCGCGACCGTGTACGGGAACTGTCCTGAATCTCCCATTTCAGAGACTCAGCCACCAGAGCCGATCAACCACTATGCCATGAGCAAACTGGCCATGGAGCACATGGCGAGAGCTCATGCCGGGCCTCTCCCATTGGTGTTCGCTCGCCCCTTCAACTACACGGGGCCCAACCAACTGGAAAGCTTCTTAATCCCTAAGATGGTGCATCATTTCCAGCAACGGGCGCCTTATATTGAGCTTGGCAATCTACTGGTTGAGCGCGAGTTCAATGACGTTCGGATGGTGTGCGATGCCTATTTGAGACTCTTGCACCATGGACGACCCGGCGAAACATACAACATATGCTCAGGTGTGACTCATTCCCTCAGTCACGTCCTGGAGGTCCTGGCCCAATTGACCGGGCATACCATGGAAGTACGCGTCAACCCGGCATTTGTGCGCAACAATGAAATTCATCGGCTTTGTGGAAACTCAGACAAGCTTGAATCCTCAATTGGCCCACTGACCCAATGGGATTTGAACGAAACACTTGCTTGGATGCTGTCATCCGAATCCAAAATTCGACCAGGACGTCGCGCCGATGCGGGTTGCGTTTAATGCAACATCACTGCTGTCGCCCTTGACTGGAATCGGGCGGTACAGCCGACATATTGCCGAGGGACTGATCAGCGCCGAGGGTATTGATGCCGAGTTCTTTTACGGTACCAATTGGGGCACGCGTGTGCGCACCGCACCTTTGCCAGGGGCAGGCTCCTTACTTCCTTGGCTAAGAAGCCATTTGCCTTTTTCCTATGAGTTGAGACGACTGGTCCAAAGCAATCGCTTTTCCGCGGGTAC
>ERZ1645185.397-NODE-397-length-18483-cov-6.250705_pt1 | contig 18483 bp, 8 predicted proteins | sample MGYA00575351_ERZ1645185 | MGnify/ENA primary metagenome ERZ1645185 (study PRJEB40838, sample SAMN11284767) | freshwater sediment metagenome | isolation source: river sediment | host: Sediment | place: India: Jana village, Kanpur | collected 2015-12-17 ...
GCCTGGTTCCGCGTGCGCGAGGACGAGCCGCGCGCCGCCTGATCAGTCGCGCAGCGCCGGGTTCGGGTCGGGTCCGGATGCAAGATGTGAAAAGTGCACAAGGCAATGATGTGGCTTGATGCACTCATCGGATTGAGGTGCAAAATTTGTAGCGCCAAGGACGGCGACGTACCGCGCAATGCGGTCTAACCACATGGATAGGGGAAATCTATGAAATTCCTTGGCTCGAGGAATCTAGTTGCTCCGCGCAGCCCTCGCCGGCGGTCTAATTACAGGTACATGATTGCACCGTTGCTGCTTCTGGCAAGCTCAGGGGCTGATGCAATCATACTGATCGAAGAAACTTGCACGACTGGTTATGAGCCCCCGCCAAATACTGGTTGCGGTGATATGGGGTGTGCCACAGTGGCGAAAAAGTGCACCTATCGGCTGGTGTCCTTCTTCGAGGGCGGTGGGGCGGGAGGCGCCGCATCCCCGTTCTACCGCGAGCCTGTGTTCAATGTTGGTCGCCAACAAAATGACAACACGGTCGGCGGCGAAGCAAAGGCACAGGAAGGCCCAAAGAATTGTGATGACGTCACCACAAAACCTGTCGTGGTGGCAACGGGTAACAAGCTGCTTTCCGAGCTGGACTTCGCAGTGACCTCGACAGGCGTTTCGCCGTTATCTTTGACGAGAAGTTACGACAAACAAAATTCAATCAAGGGCATGTTCGGCGCCAACTGGGTCTCGAATGTCGAACAGTCGCTGTCTTTCGAATTCAACGGTACGCAATGCAGAAGTTCGCTTTCCAGTCTGCCAACTTGTTCTACATCCGGCCAGACGATTACCAAGGTGCTAGCGATTCGTTCCAATGGATACGCGGCGGGCCTCACGCCGGTTGCGACCGATATCTGGAAAGACACCGAAGGGAACCAGATCCAGCGCGTCGGATCAGAATGGCGGTTGACGACGCGCCAGGGCGGCACTGAGATCTACGACACATATGGTCGCCCGCTGACGATCAAGGATGCCCGCGGCATCGGGCTGACCTACAGCTACAACGGCAGCAATCAGCTGACAACCATCACTCATACTTCAGGTCGCTCGATCGGACTAACCTGGACGGGGAACAAGGTCACGACGGTCACCGCGCCCAATGGCAAGGCCTATACCTACGGGTATAACGCGGGCGGCTATCTCACGAGCGTGGTCTATCCGGACAATCTCGGGACGCGGACCTATCACTACGAAAATGCCGCGCAGCCGAATGGCTTGACGGGTATTTCGGTGAATGGCGCTCGCTACTCCCGCTATGCTTACCAGACCGATGGCAAGGCGGCCTGGTCAGGCTTGGAAGGTGGTATCGAGAAGAGCACCTTCACATACGGTGCTGACTACACAGATGTAACGAACGCCCTGAATCAGACGTCTCGTTATTTCGTGGCTGACGTCAATGGCAATCGACGGGTACTCGCTGTCAGCCGCCCCACTTCCGCCACTTGCCAGGGTGGTGTAAGAGAGTCGTTCTTTGATGCGAATGGAAACGTGTCCTCCGAGCAGGATGCATTCGATGTCAAGACGAAATACACTTATGACGCCGACAATCGCCTGACCCAGAAAATCACTGGTGTTGGTCCAAATGATGAGGCCGACCAGCAGCAAATTACTCAGTACGTTTGGGATGCCACCTACAAAGAGCGGCTGAGTCAAGTCAAGATCTTCGGTGCCAGTACTGGGCAGCCGTTAAGCACCACCACCTACACCTACTACCCGGATGGCGACGCCCGCGCGCGCCTGCTGCAGTCGGTGGCGGTGACCAATCATGGTGGCGGCAGCGTCGGGACGCTGACCACCACCTACGCCTACACGGTGCACCCCAACGGGCTGATCGCCACGATGACCGTCGACGGTCCGCTGTCCGGGGCAGGAGACGCCACGACCTATACGTACGATGCCGCTGGCAACCTGCTGACGGTCAAGAACAGCCTCAACCACACCACGACCTACGCCAATTACAACGCGCTGGGGCAACCGGGCATGGTCACTTCGCCCAACGGTGCGGTGACGGAATACACCTACAACGCACGGGGTCAGGTGTTGACCGAGAAGCGGACGGTGAATGGCGTGGCGCAGACCACCACGACCACCTACGACACGCGCGGCCGTCCCATCAGCGTCACGACGCCGGATGCCGAAGTCGTCAACACCAACTACGATGCCTATGATCGTGTCACGTCCGTCTCCAAGTCGTATCCGACCGATGACGGCGACCCGCTCACCTACGATGAGCGGGTGACCGAGACGCAGACAATCAGTTACAACCTCCTCTCGCAGCCGCTCAGCTACACGACGACGTATCGCTACCAGGGGAAGGAGTTCGACGAAGTCCTGATGAAACCGATCAATATCGGTTGGGTGGATACACAACACCGGGTTTCGTTCGAGTACGACACCGGCGGCTTCCTCAGCAAGCGCAAGGGCGAGCATGGGCAGTCCGTGACGTATGCCTACAACGCGAACGGCGATCTGGCCAGCGAGACGAATGCATTGGGGCACACCACAACCTATGCCTATGATCGCCATCGCCGCGTCAGCAGCGTGACCGATGCCGGCGGCGGGGTCACGTTGATGGGCTACAACCCGCTTGGGCTCACCACATTGGTGCGCGATGCGCGTAACAACAGCACTGCCTACGCCTACGACGGCCTGGGCAATCTGCTGAGCCAGACCAGCCCGGACACCGGGATGACGACCTTCGCCTACAACGGCGTGGGCCAACGCACGCAGATGCAGCGAGCGGATCTATCAACGACTGCGTATACCTACGACACGCTGGGGCGGTTGAAGACGGTGGCGAGTGGCGGGCAGACCCGCACCATGACCTACGACAGCTGCAGCAACGGCAAGGGACTGCTGTGCACGGCTGCGAAAACCGGCGGCACGGCGACGTCGGCCAGTTTCGCCTACACCCCGTGGGGACAGCTGGCGACCCGTCAGGACACGCTGAACGGGACGACGGACACCACCGCGTACAGCTACGATGGCATGCATCGGTTGACCGGCATCAGCTATCCCAGCGGCATCAGCGCGGGTTACGGCTATGCAGGTGGCCACCTCACCGCGATCACCGCCACCGTGAACGGGACCACCACCACCGTGGCGCAGCCAAGCGGCTACCAGGCCTTTGGGCCAGCAGTCTATTTGGGCTATGGCAACGGGCTTTGGAGGAACCTCAACTACGACACCGACCGCCGGCTCACCGGGATTAGCGTCAACGGCAACGGGACGAGCCTGACCCAAAGCCTGACCTATGCATTCGACGCTGCGGACCGCATCACCGACATCACGAATGCGGTTGATGCCGCCAATACCTGGGACTTCATCTACGACAACATGTCCCGGGTGATCGGAGCTCAGGCCGCAGGCAATCCTGTCGGCAATTTTGGCTACGACTTGATCGGCAATCGCGTCAGTCGCGGAACGGGCGGTGTCCAGAACACCACGTTGAACTATCCGTCAACGAGTAGCCGCCTGCAGAGCTACGTGACCAGTACCCTGACCCGCAGCTACGGTTACAACGCGAATGGCGACACCACGTCGATGACCGGCACGGACGGGGTGGCCAACACCTTCGCCTACGATCCGTTCGGCCGCCTGGCCAGCCACACGCGCTCCGGCGTCACCACCACGTACACGGTCAATGCGCTGGACCAGCGCGTCGCCAAGAGCAATGCGGGCAGCAGCAGCCGTTATGTAAATGCCGGCTTCAACCAGCTGCTTGCGGAATACACCAATGGGCAGTGGAGCAGCTATATCTGGAACGGCAACGAGCCGGTGGCGCTGGTGCGCAACAACCAGATCCACTACATCCATACCGACCACTTGGGACGGCCGGAAAGCGTGACCAATGCCAGCAAGGCTGTGCTCTGGAAGGCGAACAACAACGCCTTCAGCCGAGGGATTGCGCTGGATACCATCGGGGGGTTGAATCTGGGGTTCCCGGGACAGTATTGGGATACCGAATCAAGTGTCTGGCACAACGGGTACCGCGACTACGAGCAGACCGGTGGGCGGTATTTGCAGAGCGATCCCATTGGATTGAGTGGCGGTATCAACACCTATGCATATGTCGGGGGGAATCCGGTTAGCTATATCGATCCGCTTGGCTTGGATTTCTTTGGGAAATGTACTGCTCAACAGTATCAAGAAAAATATGGCAAGGATGCTTGGAGCAAGATCCGGCAAGATCGTGATTCCACAAAGCCTGTTGCCCAAGGTTCTCCAGCAGAAGCCATGAGGAACGCAGAGCATTATCTATATTCTTATGGCGAGGTTCAGAAGAACTCTTATGCGTGGGGTCCGATGCTAGTTAATTCGGTCGGATACCACTCGACCAAATTCTGGGCCAATGTAGGTGAGTACTACGGCCTTGTGAATTCTCCGTGGACGTACAGCAATCCAACCACCGATGAGCTCAAGGCCGGCTTAGAAGGTGCGCAAGATGCTCTGAACGGTAACAAGGAGGCATCCACCTGTGGCTGCCCTAAATAATCGCGTGTCGAATCTTTGGAAGTCATTTGTGCTGGTCAACAAGGTTTTGGCTGCTGTTTACGTTTGTCTGGCATGCGTTGTGGTTTTTTCTGTTACGCAGAAAGGTGCCGGCCTAATAAGTGGGCTGCTTTTGGCATCGCTTATTCTTGCTTTGGCGCTAGGGCATTTCTTGTGTAAGGGATGGGCATTGAAGGCTAGTGCTGTTACCTTTGCTGTTGTTGCCCTGTTGGCCGTGCCTTATTTATTTTCGACCTACGAGCAAGGCCTCGTGCCTGCGTTTCATGTGCGAGCAGTCAAGTTCATTCTCCTTTTGTGCTTGTCGCTAGCAATGTCAGCAAATTACGTGGTTTATAAGCGGCTCGGGGGTGGAGGTTGCAAATCGAACGTCGTTTAATGCGGTCGGCTTAAACCGACCGCAGTGCCCTTGCCATGCTCATTTGGAGCGAATCAATTGAGTAATGTTTCGTGCTAAGTTCACGAGAGATCCGCGATAAAACCACACTCCGCCGGCCAAAAAGTAGAGACTGATAGATGCCGGAAAATTGGCTTCTCGATAGACAGGGTTTCCTGCAACAGTGTGATAAACCATGTAGCTGGTATCTGCGACGAAGATGCCAGCGGTTAGTGCAAGCATGATGTGCAGCCACCACCACTTGGGGCGATAGCGAAGGGCGTTCAAGATGACGTGCATCGACCACGGGGCAAACAGATAAGCAAGGACGCCCATGACGATGCTGACACCAACGTCCCAATCCCCGATGTTGTAGTGCGTCGCGCCGTATAGAAGCCAACCCATACCGACAGCAAGAGTTGCGAGCTTCCAAGGTCTGCGCAGTTCGCGCAGATAATGTTTATCGGGTAGAAATCGATAATCAGGATCAAAGAATCCGGACTTCACCCGCCTTGCTCCCACCGCCGCGCATCGTGCTTGAGCACCAGCCCTTCCAGCAGGTGGCGTGCAATGGCGCGTTCGGCTTCTGGGAGTTTGCTCACCGCCTCGAACTGGCGTTGCAGGTCGTCGGCAATGGGTCGTTCGCTGGGATCGAACACCAGCACGTCGGTGGCGCAGTCCAGCGCCATGGCGATCTTCTTGAGGGCTTCCATGGACGGCTGAGCGCTACCGCCCTCGTAGCGTTTGATCTGGGTGACATGGATCGCCGTGGCATCGGCCAGCGCCTGCTGGCTCATGCTTTTGGCGCGGCGCAGTTGGACAAGGGCTTGCGGGAAGGCCATGCGGCGGAACCTGGGGAAAGGGGTCACGGTCATGGTAGGCCCTCGGATACGGGATGGTTGAGCATAAGCTACCATGATGGTAGAGTGTTTGCGACTTGACGGTATCCGAGGAGACACCGATGGCCCGCATCCCCGATCACGCGCTGGAGGCGTTGAAGGCATCCGTGTCGCTGCAACGGCTGGTGGAGGCGCGTGGCGTTGTCCTGAAACGCCACGGTGCTGATCTGCACGGCTACTGCCCGTTCCACGACGACAAGACGCCGTCCCTTGTGGTGTCGCCCGCCAAGAACCTGTGGCATTGCCTGGGGGCGTGTGCCACGGGTGGCACGGTGATCGATTGGGTCATGCGGGCCGAGGGCGTGAGCTTCCGCCACGCGGTGGAACTGCTGCGCAACGACGCATCTTCCTTAGTCGCCGCGCCTGCTGTTGCCGGTCATGCCGTCAAGACTTCGACGGTGCGCAAGCTGGCCGCGCCGGTCAGCACGGATGCAACCGATGTGGAACTGTTGCTGCAGGTGGTGGATTACTACCACGCCACCTTGAAGCAAAGCCCGGAGGCGCTGGCCTATCTGGACAAGCGGGGCATTGGCAGTGGTGCGGCGATCGATGCGTTCAAGCTCGGGTTCGCCAATCGCACGCTGGGGCTGCGCTTGCCCGCGATGAATCGCAAGGCCGGCGCGGAAGTACGCACGCGTCTGCAGCGGCTGGGCGTGTTGCGCGAGAGCGGCCACGAGCACTTGAATGGTTCACTGATCGTGCCGATCTTTGCCGCCGATGGCAGCGTGGCCAACCTGTACGGGCGCAAGCTCAACGACAATCTGCGGGCCGGCACACCGCTGCACCTGTACCTGCCACGCCCGCATGCGGGCGTGTGGAATCGAGCGGCGTTGCAATCGTCCGAACTGATCCTGTGCGAGTCGCTGATCGACGCGCTGACGTTGTGGGTGGCGGGTTACCGCAACGTCACGACCAGCTACGGCACCAACGGTTTTACCGATGAACACTTGGCGGCGTTCAAGCAAAGCGGCACGCAGCGGCTGCTGATCGCCTACGACCGCGATGCGGCGGGCGATGGCGCGGCGGATGCGTTGGCCGTGCGGCTGATGGCCGAAGGGATCGACTGTTACCGCGTGCAGTTCCCGAAGGGCATGGACGCGAACGCGTACGCGCTCAACGTGCAACCTGCAGCGCAGTCGTTGGGGCTGGTGATCCGCAAGGCGCAGTGGTTGGGCAACGGTAAGCCGCCGCAGCGTGATGTGCTCGCGCCCGTGCCCGTGATCGAGACATCGCCGCTTGCCGCTTCCTCCTTAGCCGCTGCTATTGCCGTTGAAACACAGAGCGCAGCTAAAGAAAAAGCGGCTGCCAACATCGACGGAGTGTTGTCCGTTCCCTCTATCGTGGAGCCGCTGCCCGCCTCACCGCTACCGGTATTGCACGAAATCCCGATGCAGGTCAGCGAGAAGGAAGTGCACTTGCAGCTCGGGGATCGGCGCTATCGGGTGCGCGGGTTGCCGAAGAACCTGGCGCTGGATGCGTTGAAAGTGAATGTCCTCGTCGCGCAGGGCGAACGCTTCCACGTGGACACGCTCGATCTGTACCAGGCGCGTGCGCGCCAGTCGTTCATTGCGGTGGCCGCCAAGGAGCTCGGTCTGGCCGATGACGTGCTGCGGTCTGATCTGGGTCGCGTGGTGTTGCAGTTGGAGCGGATCGTCGAGCAGCAGCTGCAACAGGCGTTGACGCCTGCGCCGGCGCTGCCGGCGTTGTCTGCCGAAGACGAAGCGGCAGGCTTGGCCCTGCTGCGCGATCCTGATCTGTGTTCGCGCATCGTGGCGGACGTGGCGGCACTGGGTGTGGTCGGCGAAGACGACAATGCGCTGCTGGGTTACATCGCCGCCGTGTCGCGCAAGCTGGAGAAACCTCTTGCGGTGTTGATCCAGAGCACCAGCGCGGCAGGCAAATCCACGTTGATGGATGCGGTATTGTCGTTGTTGCCCGAGCATGAGCGGGTGCAGTACTCGGCGATGACCGGGCAAAGCCTGTTCTATCTCGGTGAAGGCGACCTGCGGCACAAGGTGCTGGCCATTGCCGAGGAAGAAGGCGTGCGGCAGGCCGCGTATGCGTTGAAGCTGCTGCAGTCACAAGGCGAACTGACGATGGCCAGCACTGGCAAGGACCCGGAGACGGGGAAGCTGGTCACCACCGAGTACCGCGTGCAGGGGCCAGTGATGCTGATGTTGACCACCACGGCCATCGACATCGATGAGGAGCTGCTCAATCGTTGCCTTGTCCTGACCATCAACGAGAGCCGCGAGCAGACGCAGGCGATCCATGCGCGGCAGCGGCAAGCCAAAACCTTGCAAGGGCTGGTGGCCAGCAAGACCGGCGAGGCCATCCGGGCCACCCACCAAGCCGCGCAAACGCTGCTTAAACCGTTAGCGGTGGTGAACCCGTTTGCCGAAGCGCTCACCTTCCGCAATGAAAGCCCGCGCCTGCGCCGGGATCACGCCAAGTACTTGACCTTGATCGATGCGATTGCGTTGTTGCACCAGCACCAGCGTTCGGTGAAGACGGTGCAGGCCGGGAGCGCATCGATCGACTACATCGAGGTGCAAGCGAGCGATATTGCGCTGGCCAACCGGCTGGCAGCGGTGGTGTTGGGCCGGTCGCTGGACGAGTTGCCGCCGCAGACGCGGCGGGTGTTGGAGCAGGTGGTCGCCTTCGTGCAGGCACGCATGCAGGCGCAGGCGTGCACCCGCGAGGCGGTGCGCTTCACCCGGCGCGAGCTGCGCGAGGCGCTGACCTGCGGCGATACGCAGTTGAAGCTGCACCTGGCGCGTCTGGTGGAACACGAGTACCTGTTACTGCATGTGCAAGGCCAACGACACCGCTATGAACTGGTCTTCGATGGCGATCTGGCCAGTGCGGCGACGCAGGCGATGGGCCTGATCGATGTGGCTACGATGCCGAACCGGTCGGGGCAAAGTGATGATCGGTCGGGGGCTGGTCGGGCGTTGGTCGGTGGGCAGTCGGGCACAGGTCGGTCCATCGAATCCGCCGAAAACTCCTTGAAAACAGCCACTTCTTCCTTAGTCGCTGCTGTTGATCCCGAATCCGCACATCACAGGCTGGAATCGGTGCCGCGCCGTAGTCATAACGGCAGCAACGGCCACGCCGCCCACGCGGTGCGCTAATGCCCCAGCGTGGCCAGCGCCTGAAGGTGCGCAAGCCTGCAGCGGTGAAGCCTGCAGGCCCCACGCATCGCGCGGTTGATCCACTCGCCGCGCATCCGCTGATGCGCTACGTCACTGTGCACCTGGACTGGATGGTGATCCACGGCTACAGCGCGGACACGGCACGGGCGCGCAAGATCGCGCTGCGGCGCTTCGTAGCGTGGTGCGAGAACTGCGGGATCGATGATCCGCGCACGATCACGCTGCCGGTGCTGGAGCGCTACCAGAGGCACCTGTTCACCTATCGCAAGCCCAACGGCCAACCGTTGACGGTCGGCAGCCAGTTCGGTTGCCTTGCACCATTGCGCACCTGGTTCGCCTGGCTCACCCGTGAGCACCACATTGCCAGCAACCCGGCCTCGGAACTGCAATTGCCCAAGCTACCGAAACGCCTGCCGCGCGGGCTGCTCTCGCCAGAAGACATCGCCGCGATCCTGCACGAGGCCGAACCGAGCAGCGCGCAGGGCTTGCGCGACCGCGCCCTGTTGGAAACGCTCTACGCCACCGGCTTGCGGCGGATGGAGCTGGCCGCGTTGGCGCGTTACGACGTTGATCTGAACCGGCAGCTGGTGTTCGTACGCGCCGGCAAGGGCAGCAAGGATCGGGTGGTGCCGCTGGGCGAACGCGCAGCGGCGTGGATCGACAAATACCTGATCGAGGCGCGGCCGCAGTTGCTTGCGGCCGAGATCGATGCCTTGTTCGTGACCGACTACGGCGAGCCGATCAGTCCGGCGTGGTTGGCGGACAAGGTCAAACGCCATATGCAGTTCGCCGGCATCGAGCGCACCGGGGCCACGCACCTGTTCCGGCACGCCTGCGCCACCCACATGCTGGAGAACGGGGCGGATGTGCGCTTCCTGCAGGAGATGCTGGGCCATAGCCAACTCAGCACCACGGAGATCTACACGCACGTGGCGATCGACAAGCTGCAAGCGGTGCATGCGGCGACGCATCCGGCGGGCAAGCTGGAGCGCAAGAACGCTGACGGCAAGAACGCTGACGGCAAGATAAAAGTGGATGTGGCAGTGAGCGTTCAAGCGCCTGATTGACTTGAACAATCCTTGCCACATCAAGGGGAATGCATGTACCTGTTTGACACATGCGCAAGGCGGCCCGCGTCACGGCTTAAGCGCTGTTCGCGCTTCAAGCCGATGCCGCTTCGGCATCGCCATCGGATCGTGCATCGCTGCGCCGAACGAAGAGCGATCCCGGCATGCAGCGGCCAACCGCCAGTGGCGGTGCGCGGGGCACACATAACGCTGAAATTATGCGCAGTGTTGCCACCGCTCCACGGCCTCGCTTCGCGTAGGAAAGCGCTGCGCTCGGCCTGCGCGGTGGCAGCCACTGTTCGGCTATCGCCCGCATAATTTGCGTTATGTAACACCCCGCGCCGGTGCTCGCTGACGCTGCGCGCCGGGCCGCTGCCCAAGCCTTCTCGCGTCCGACGCCGCTTCGTTGCGTGCTTCGCTTGCGCGTGGACGTGCATCCCCGCTTCGGCCCATCCGGGCCACGCGCCTGTGCGCGTGCTTGCGCACGCCCACAACAGCCGCGTGCGCGCTTCGCGCCCACGCACGAGGCCGCCCGTTCAGACCTTCAAAGCGAACCCGCTTCGCGGCATCCGGGCTTGACGGCGGCACCGCGAGGGGTCAAAAAGGCGCATCAAGGGATTTTTTGCCGGAACCGAACTCATCTCAATGGCCGCACCGCTCGCAACCCGTTGTCGCATCAAGGGAAATCGTCGTCGAGTACGACGGTGGACGTCGGGGCGAACTGTTTATGCATATGTCGGGGGGAATCCGGTTAGCTATATCGATCCGCTTGGCTTGGATTTCTTTGGGAAATGTACTGCTCAACAGTATCAAGAAAAATATGGCAAGGATGCTTGGAGCAAGATCCGGCAAGATCGTGATTCCACAAAGCCTGTTGCCCAAGGTTCTCCAGCAGAAGCCATGAGGAACGCAGAGCATTATCTATATTCTTATGGCGAGGTTCAGAAGAACTCTTATGCGTGGGGTCCGATGCTAGTTAATTCGGTCGGATACCACTCGACCAAATTCTGGGCCAATGTAGGTGAGTACTACGGCCTTGTGAATTCTCCGTGGACGTACAGCAATCCAACCACCGATGAGCTCAAGGCCGGCTTAGAAGGTGCGCAAGATGCTCTGAACGGTAACAAGGAGGCATCCACCTGTGGCTGCCCTAAATAATCGCGTGTCGAATCTTTGGAAGTCATTTGTGCTGGTCAACAAGGTTTTGGCTGCTGTTTACGTTTGTCTGGCATGCGTTGTGGTTTTTTCTGTTACGCAGAAAGGTGCCGGCCTAATAAGTGGGCTGCTTTTGGCATCGCTTATTCTTGCTTTGGCGCTAGGGCATTTCTTGTGTAAGGGATGGGCATTGAAGGCTAGTGCTGTTACCTTTGCTGTTGTTGCCCTGTTGGCCGTGCCTTATTTATTTTCGACCTACGAGCAAGGCCTCGTGCCTGCGTTTCATGTGCGAGCAGTCAAGTTCATTCTCCTTTTGTGCTTGTCGCTAGCAATGTCAGCAAATTACGTGGTTTATAAGCGGCTCGGGGGTGGAGGTTGCAAATCGAACGTCGTTTAATGCGGTCGGCTTAAACCGACCGCAGTGCCCTTGCCATGCTCATTTGGAGCGAATCAATTGAGTAATGTTTCGTGCTAAGTTCACGAGAGATCCGCGATAAAACCACACTCCGCCGGCCAAAAAGTAGAGACTGATAGATGCCGGAAAATTGGCTTCTCGATAGACAGGGTTTCCTGCAACAGTGTGATAAACCATGTAGCTGGTATCTGCGACGAAGATGCCAGCGGTTAGTGCAAGCATGATGTGCAGCCACCACCACTTGGGGCGATAGCGAAGGGCGTTCAAGATGACGTGCATCGACCACGGGGCAAACAGATAAGCAAGGACGCCCATGACGATGCTGACACCAACGTCCCAATCCCCGATGTTGTAGTGCGTCGCGCCGTATAGAAGCCAACCCATACCGACAGCAAGAGTTGCGAGCTTCCAAGGTCTGCGCAGTTCGCGCAGATAATGTTTATCGGGTAGAAATCGATAATCAGGATCAAAGAATCCGGACTTCACCCGCCTTGCTCCCACCGCCGCGCATCGTGCTTGAGCACCAGCCCTTCCAGCAGGTGGCGTGCAATGGCGCGTTCGGCTTCTGGGAGTTTGCTCACCGCCTCGAACTGGCGTTGCAGGTCGTCGGCAATGGGTCGTTCGCTGGGATCGAACACCAGCACGTCGGTGGCGCAGTCCAGCGCCATGGCGATCTTCTTGAGGGCTTCCATGGACGGCTGAGCGCTACCGCCCTCGTAGCGTTTGATCTGGGTGACATGGATCGCCGTGGCATCGGCCAGCGCCTGCTGGCTCATGCTTTTGGCGCGGCGCAGTTGGACAAGGGCTTGCGGGAAGGCCATGCGGCGGAACCTGGGGAAAGGGGTCACGGTCATGGTAGGCCCTCGGATACGGGATGGTTGAGCATAAGCTACCATGATGGTAGAGTGTTTGCGACTTGACGGTATCCGAGGAGACACCGATGGCCCGCATCCCCGATCACGCGCTGGAGGCGTTGAAGGCATCCGTGTCGCTGCAACGGCTGGTGGAGGCGCGTGGCGTTGTCCTGAAACGCCACGGTGCTGATCTGCACGGCTACTGCCCGTTCCACGACGACAAGACGCCGTCCCTTGTGGTGTCGCCCGCCAAGAACCTGTGGCATTGCCTGGGGGCGTGTGCCACGGGTGGCACGGTGATCGATTGGGTCATGCGGGCCGAGGGCGTGAGCTTCCGCCACGCGGTGGAACTGCTGCGCAACGACGCATCTTCCTTAGTCGCCGCGCCTGCTGTTGCCGGTCATGCCGTCAAGACTTCGACGGTGCGCAAGCTGGCCGCGCCGGTCAGCACGGATGCAACCGATGTGGAACTGTTGCTGCAGGTGGTGGATTACTACCACGCCACCTTGAAGCAAAGCCCGGAGGCGCTGGCCTATCTGGACAAGCGGGGCATTGGCAGTGGTGCGGCGATCGATGCGTTCAAGCTCGGGTTCGCCAATCGCACGCTGGGGCTGCGCTTGCCCGCGATGAATCGCAAGGCCGGCGCGGAAGTACGCACGCGTCTGCAGCGGCTGGGCGTGTTGCGCGAGAGCGGCCACGAGCACTTGAATGGTTCACTGATCGTGCCGATCTTTGCCGCCGATGGCAGCGTGGCCAACCTGTACGGGCGCAAGCTCAACGACAATCTGCGGGCCGGCACACCGCTGCACCTGTACCTGCCACGCCCGCATGCGGGCGTGTGGAATCGAGCGGCGTTGCAATCGTCCGAACTGATCCTGTGCGAGTCGCTGATCGACGCGCTGACGTTGTGGGTGGCGGGTTACCGCAACGTCACGACCAGCTACGGCACCAACGGTTTTACCGATGAACACTTGGCGGCGTTCAAGCAAAGCGGCACGCAGCGGCTGCTGATCGCCTACGACCGCGATGCGGCGGGCGATGGCGCGGCGGATGCGTTGGCCGTGCGGCTGATGGCCGAAGGGATCGACTGTTACCGCGTGCAGTTCCCGAAGGGCATGGACGCGAACGCGTACGCGCTCAACGTGCAACCTGCAGCGCAGTCGTTGGGGCTGGTGATCCGCAAGGCGCAGTGGTTGGGCAACGGTAAGCCGCCGCAGCGTGATGTGCTCGCGCCCGTGCCCGTGATCGAGACATCGCCGCTTGCCGCTTCCTCCTTAGCCGCTGCTATTGCCGTTGAAACACAGAGCGCAGCTAAAGAAAAAGCGGCTGCCAACATCGACGGAGTGTTGTCCGTTCCCTCTATCGTGGAGCCGCTGCCCGCCTCACCGCTACCGGTATTGCACGAAATCCCGATGCAGGTCAGCGAGAAGGAAGTGCACTTGCAGCTCGGGGATCGGCGCTATCGGGTGCGCGGGTTGCCGAAGAACCTGGCGCTGGATGCGTTGAAAGTGAATGTCCTCGTCGCGCAGGGCGAACGCTTCCACGTGGACACGCTCGATCTGTACCAGGCGCGTGCGCGCCAGTCGTTCATTGCGGTGGCCGCCAAGGAGCTCGGTCTGGCCGATGACGTGCTGCGGTCTGATCTGGGTCGCGTGGTGTTGCAGTTGGAGCGGATCGTCGAGCAGCAGCTGCAACAGGCGTTGACGCCTGCGCCGGCGCTGCCGGCGTTGTCTGCCGAAGACGAAGCGGCAGGCTTGGCCCTGCTGCGCGATCCTGATCTGTGTTCGCGCATCGTGGCGGACGTGGCGGCACTGGGTGTGGTCGGCGAAGACGACAATGCGCTGCTGGGTTACATCGCCGCCGTGTCGCGCAAGCTGGAGAAACCTCTTGCGGTGTTGATCCAGAGCACCAGCGCGGCAGGCAAATCCACGTTGATGGATGCGGTATTGTCGTTGTTGCCCGAGCATGAGCGGGTGCAGTACTCGGCGATGACCGGGCAAAGCCTGTTCTATCTCGGTGAAGGCGACCTGCGGCACAAGGTGCTGGCCATTGCCGAGGAAGAAGGCGTGCGGCAGGCCGCGTATGCGTTGAAGCTGCTGCAGTCACAAGGCGAACTGACGATGGCCAGCACTGGCAAGGACCCGGAGACGGGGAAGCTGGTCACCACCGAGTACCGCGTGCAGGGGCCAGTGATGCTGATGTTGACCACCACGGCCATCGACATCGATGAGGAGCTGCTCAATCGTTGCCTTGTCCTGACCATCAACGAGAGCCGCGAGCAGACGCAGGCGATCCATGCGCGGCAGCGGCAAGCCAAAACCTTGCAAGGGCTGGTGGCCAGCAAGACCGGCGAGGCCATCCGGGCCACCCACCAAGCCGCGCAAACGCTGCTTAAACCGTTAGCGGTGGTGAACCCGTTTGCCGAAGCGCTCACCTTCCGCAATGAAAGCCCGCGCCTGCGCCGGGATCACGCCAAGTACTTGACCTTGATCGATGCGATTGCGTTGTTGCACCAGCACCAGCGTTCGGTGAAGACGGTGCAGGCCGGGAGCGCATCGATCGACTACATCGAGGTGCAAGCGAGCGATATTGCGCTGGCCAACCGGCTGGCAGCGGTGGTGTTGGGCCGGTCGCTGGACGAGTTGCCGCCGCAGACGCGGCGGGTGTTGGAGCAGGTGGTCGCCTTCGTGCAGGCACGCATGCAGGCGCAGGCGTGCACCCGCGAGGCGGTGCGCTTCACCCGGCGCGAGCTGCGCGAGGCGCTGACCTGCGGCGATACGCAGTTGAAGCTGCACCTGGCGCGTCTGGTGGAACACGAGTACCTGTTACTGCATGTGCAAGGCCAACGACACCGCTATGAACTGGTCTTCGATGGCGATCTGGCCAGTGCGGCGACGCAGGCGATGGGCCTGATCGATGTGGCTACGATGCCGAACCGGTCGGGGCAAAGTGATGATCGGTCGGGGGCTGGTCGGGCGTTGGTCGGTGGGCAGTCGGGCACAGGTCGGTCCATCGAATCCGCCGAAAACTCCTTGAAAACAGCCACTTCTTCCTTAGTCGCTGCTGTTGATCCCGAATCCGCACATCACAGGCTGGAATCGGTGCCGCGCCGTAGTCATAACGGCAGCAACGGCCACGCCGCCCACGCGGTGCGCTAATGCCCCAGCGTGGCCAGCGCCTGAAGGTGCGCAAGCCTGCAGCGGTGAAGCCTGCAGGCCCCACGCATCGCGCGGTTGATCCACTCGCCGCGCATCCGCTGATGCGCTACGTCACTGTGCACCTGGACTGGATGGTGATCCACGGCTACAGCGCGGACACGGCACGGGCGCGCAAGATCGCGCTGCGGCGCTTCGTAGCGTGGTGCGAGAACTGCGGGATCGATGATCCGCGCACGATCACGCTGCCGGTGCTGGAGCGCTACCAGAGGCACCTGTTCACCTATCGCAAGCCCAACGGCCAACCGTTGACGGTCGGCAGCCAGTTCGGTTGCCTTGCACCATTGCGCACCTGGTTCGCCTGGCTCACCCGTGAGCACCACATTGCCAGCAACCCGGCCTCGGAACTGCAATTGCCCAAGCTACCGAAACGCCTGCCGCGCGGGCTGCTCTCGCCAGAAGACATCGCCGCGATCCTGCACGAGGCCGAACCGAGCAGCGCGCAGGGCTTGCGCGACCGCGCCCTGTTGGAAACGCTCTACGCCACCGGCTTGCGGCGGATGGAGCTGGCCGCGTTGGCGCGTTACGACGTTGATCTGAACCGGCAGCTGGTGTTCGTACGCGCCGGCAAGGGCAGCAAGGATCGGGTGGTGCCGCTGGGCGAACGCGCAGCGGCGTGGATCGACAAATACCTGATCGAGGCGCGGCCGCAGTTGCTTGCGGCCGAGATCGATGCCTTGTTCGTGACCGACTACGGCGAGCCGATCAGTCCGGCGTGGTTGGCGGACAAGGTCAAACGCCATATGCAGTTCGCCGGCATCGAGCGCACCGGGGCCACGCACCTGTTCCGGCACGCCTGCGCCACCCACATGCTGGAGAACGGGGCGGATGTGCGCTTCCTGCAGGAGATGCTGGGCCATAGCCAACTCAGCACCACGGAGATCTACACGCACGTGGCGATCGACAAGCTGCAAGCGGTGCATGCGGCGACGCATCCGGCGGGCAAGCTGGAGCGCAAGAACGCTGACGGCAAGAACGCTGACGGCAAGATAAAAGTGGATGTGGCAGTGAGCGTTCAAGCGCCTGATTGACTTGAACAATCCTTGCCACATCAAGGGGAATGCATGTACCTGTTTGACACATGCGCAAGGCGGCCCGCGTCACGGCTTAAGCGCTGTTCGCGCTTCAAGCCGATGCCGCTTCGGCATCGCCATCGGATCGTGCATCGCTGCGCCGAACGAAGAGCGATCCCGGCATGCAGCGGCCAACCGCCAGTGGCGGTGCGCGGGGCACACATAACGCTGAAATTATGCGCAGTGTTGCCACCGCTCCACGGCCTCGCTTCGCGTAGGAAAGCGCTGCGCTCGGCCTGCGCGGTGGCAGCCACTGTTCGGCTATCGCCCGCATAATTTGCGTTATGTAACACCCCGCGCCGGTGCTCGCTGACGCTGCGCGCCGGGCCGCTGCCCAAGCCTTCTCGCGTCCGACGCCGCTTCGTTGCGTGCTTCGCTTGCGCGTGGACGTGCATCCCCGCTTCGGCCCATCCGGGCCACGCGCCTGTGCGCGTGCTTGCGCACGCCCACAACAGCCGCGTGCGCGCTTCGCGCCCACGCACGAGGCCGCCCGTTCAGACCTTCAAAGCGAACCCGCTTCGCGGCATCCGGGCTTGACGGCGGCACCGCGAGGGGTCAAAAAGGCGCATCAAGGGATTTTTTGCCGGAACCGAACTCATCTCAATGGCCGCACCGCTCGCAACCCGTTGTCGCATCAAGGGAAATCGTCGTCGAGTACGACGGTGGACGTCGGGGCGAACTGTTTATGCATATGTTTATGGGAACCCGATTAGCTATGTCGATCCGCTTGGGTTAGACGGCGGTGGTGGCTATTCGACGGGGCAGTATCAGATGGCGCAGCCGCAAGCCCCTTGTATTAGTGCACGTGGAAAGAGTGCCATCACTGGCGCTGTTGGTGCCATGGTCTCAACGGCTGCAGCAGGCGGCCGTCACCCAGCGCTGTTGGGTACAATGGGAGCGATCGGTGCGCTCATGGGGTACTTTACGGGCGATATAGGTAGTGGCGCTGCAACAGGCGCGGCGGCTGGTTACGCCAGTACCGGGACAGCCAGAGGCACCGTCATCGGCGCTGCGGCTGGCTCACTGGGTGGTCATGGCAGCGCACTATCTGGTGTGGTAGCTGGAGCGGCTGAAGGTGGCGCAAATGCGGGGCGTTACGTGAATCCCAACCACTTTAATGCAACACTTGGTCCGATTCTAAGGGGCGCACGATCAGGCGCTGCCGGTTGGGCAGCGGGAGCAGCTGCGGGCGCGATCGTTGACGCATCGAACTCGACAGCGTGTAGTTGCGGAGGAGCAAATTAACGTGTCACGGTATTTATTAGTTCCGTGGTGCATTCTCGTTGCGCTCGCGGCCTCAGTCGCCACAGCATTTCTCTTGAATTTTGCCGAGCATAACTTTGTGTCGCACTTCGGCATCATAAAGCCAATCGTTGGCGTGGCCTTTGCAGTTATAGTGGCGAGATACAGCATCTTTCCCTTGATGAAAGAATTTATTCCGCCACAGGAAAAAGGACCATAGAAAGAGCTTCGGCTCACTGTCTCGAAGATTGAAGCCCCGCAACGCGCGGGGCTTCTTCGTTAGTGGCTCAAATAAGGGGCCAAATAAGGGGCCAGAGTTATTTACCGTCTGAATCCAGAAAATGGGGCCCAGAAAATGGGGCCAGAGTTAATTTGCGTTTGAAATCCTTAGCTCTGGCCCGTTCCGGTATTCATTCACCGCCCCTGACTCGGCCTGGTTCCGCGTGCGCGAGGACGAGCCGCGCGCCGCCTGATCAGTCGCGCA
>ERZ1645185.400-NODE-400-length-18404-cov-4.173742_pt1 | contig 18404 bp, 16 predicted proteins | sample MGYA00575351_ERZ1645185 | MGnify/ENA primary metagenome ERZ1645185 (study PRJEB40838, sample SAMN11284767) | freshwater sediment metagenome | isolation source: river sediment | host: Sediment | place: India: Jana village, Kanpur | collected 2015-12-17 ...
TGCGATCCTCCGTTCACCTCGCAATGCCGCCAGCAGACCGGGCACCAGTAGTGCCAGGGTGAAAAACGGACGAATCTGCGCCTTACTCATCAGGGCCACGCCCCAACAACCGATAGCCCCTCCCCACCAGACAGGATGCCGCTCCACCAGCAGCAGGCACACGGAACCGGCCAGGAAAAAGAACAGCATCGGCATCTCACCCAAGACCTGTCGCCCCATGATCAATGGATGCATCTCCCAGTTACCGGGAAGGAACAGGAGGAGCGCCAGCGTTCCGATCGCGACATCGCAGCTGTATAATTTCGAAGTGAGGTAATACAGGAGACTCAACGCACCGAGGGCATACAGCAATTCCACGAACCTCGCCTGCCACACGCCGACGCCGAACAGGCGGAATCCGGCGGCAATCGATGCCACCACAGGAAAATGTCCGGCCAGGATCGGCGGAGCCGGCTCACCATTCAGCAGACACCCGTAGTGACCGATTTCCACCCATTGCCGCGCGACACAGAGCGTCCATCCCTCATCCCACCACACCGGCGGAGTGACGTCCAACTCAAACAGGCCCATCGCGCAAGCGGACACGATGAGGAACACTCCGATGCCGATTCGACCGATGCTCATGCGATATCCAGGAGTAACTCCACGACTCAGGCGGGTGCAGGCAGGCGCACAGAATCTCGATGATTCACCGTGAGGGGTTGCAACTCCGCGGCTCCGCTCGGAATGAGAAAAGGCGCACAACGGTAGACCGCCACCGTCAACGGCCCGTCGCCATGTCGCGCCTCGAGCGCGGCCCGCAATCCCGTCCACTCACCGAACCATTGCGCATGAGGAAACAGGGCGTTGAGTTCTCGTGGCTTCAAACCCGGAGACAGGACCATCAGATGGTGCTGCTTTTGGCGAATCAATTTCGCCACCGTGCGCAGCTTCTCGAACGGACGATCCAAATCGGCCAACCGAAAGTGCGCAATACGCCGGGCAATGCGAGACCAGAGCGGACTGGCCACCGGAAACAACTCATGGGTTCCCAAGCCAAGAGGGCAGGCGGCAATCACCACGCGGGACGCGCCTCGCGTTGCGCGCTCAATCGGCCACATGCCTCGATCCTGGGCGAATTGCCAACTGGTGTCGAAGGGGTACATGTCCGCCACCACAATATCGGCCTGCGGGACAAGGGGCGCCGCATACAACCGCTGCGCTGCGCGGACGCCTTCTTCATGCGCCGCGACCACATCACCCGCAAATACGCCGCTGATCGCTCGGCGATGATTGAGGGTGACATTGATAAGAAAATCGAGACCGACCTTTCGCGCCACGGCGACCATATCCCGTCGCAATTCGGTGTGGATAGACCCTCCGCGCTCGCGCGAGCCGCGCAGATAATCATGCATCATTCGCGTGGTCTCTACGCCGCAGATCGCCGGGAGAATGATCTTGGCCCCGCCTGAAAATCCGGCGATCGGGTGAGGATAAATACATCCCACACCGATTTTGAGATCACACTCCATCACGGCACGATTCAGTTGAAGCGGCAACCCACCAGGGGAGGTCCCGAGGTCCACGAGATCACGCCGGCTGTCGTGCGCCATAATTCGAATCGCGGACGACAGGGTTGAGCCCACCTTCTTTGCCATCTCTTCCGCGGAAGCCGGCGGGTGCGTGCCTCCCGCGAGCACAATAGTGATGGCCTGTTCAGACATCCCGGCTCGCGTCAACTCTTCAATCAACAGTGGCAACAGGTCCGCCGCAGGGGTCGGCCGGGTCAGGTCATCGACGATGATCACCGCCCTGTTTTTGGCTTTGGCAATCTCGAACAGCGGAAGAGCGCCGATGGGATGGCTCAGCATCTCGCGCATGGCGGCCGCAGTCAGCGCAGGGCTATCTTGTGGCCCGACCTCCACGATCTTCCAGGAAGCAGGAAAATCCAGCGCAAGAGCCTCATCACCAAACCATGCCTTGCTGCGCAACTGAACCACACTCATGACTTGCGTTCCGTCGTAGAGGGCACAGGCGATCTTCGATCGGTCGCAGAGGTCGCACCCGCGGCGAGCGCTCCTTGCAACAACCCCCAGAGAAATCCGGCGGACTCACATTTCGCCCCGATCCAGAAGAACCAGAACAGTCGCTTATCCGGGAAATCTCCCCAACCGAACGGCCCAAGCGCCTTTTCCCACAATGCCCTCAACCACCGAGGCTCGGCTTTTTTTCCGGCGGCTCCCCATAAGAGACTGTCCTGAGGTACGATGCCGCTGGTGTCCGCCCGCATAACCTGAAACAGTTTCGCGATTCCTGTTCCACGATGAAAGACATGCCGGCAGTATTGCGCCGGGGTCACCCTTCGTAGATGCGTGATCGGATTCGGCACATATACCATTGTGGCGCCGCGTTTCCGCAAACGCCAGATTAATTCCCAATCCTCGCCCGGCCCGTCGAAGAACGGGTTGAACATATATCCATCCTGCTGTTGGCAGACGTTCAACCATTCTCGCTTGAACAGGATGTTGCCTCCATTGCCGACGAGACCCCGCTGGTCAAGCTGCTCTATTGCCGGGAGCGGATGTCGCCGACGGACGGCATCCAGGAGAGGATCCGTTTCTTGGAAGGTCCCTCCGGCAACAGCCGCATCATACCGATCGAGCGCCGCGACCAAACGCTCCAACCAGTCCGGAGGCGGAATCCCGTCGTCGTCGGCAAAGGCAATCAAATCGCCCGTAGACCGGGCAATCCCTTCGTTCCGTCCCCAGGCCACGCCACGCCGATCACGATCAAGCACGACAATGACTTCATCCGGGGAGCGCGTCTGCTTCGCCAACCCTGCCTGGCACAGCGCCAGCGTCTCCCGCCCCAAGGTGGGAATCACGACCGACACTTTGTGTTGATCGACGGGCATAGAGGTACGCACTCCTAATACGGTGCCACAGCCTTCAGCCGCAGCAGGACCGGCGCGACCACACGAAACACCGTCTCACCCGTGTGCCGAAACGAACCCGGTAAACTCTGCACCATGAGTCCGACTTCCTCGATCTGCACAAGTCCGAGCCAAATCACACCGCTCCAAAATCCCAACGCACCGACCACGCCTCCCACAACAATCGATGCGATCGGATCAGCGACAAATGCCGCGGCCCCGGCGACGGCCAACCCGGTTCCCAGGAGAAGACCCACCAGTCGTGACGCAGCAAGCCCCTCGAAGATGCGGACCTGCCGCCTGCGAAGGACCCAGACATACCCGATTGCCACCAGCACGAAGGCGGCCGATGTGGCAAATGCAGCACCGGCGGCCCCCCAGGTTGGAATCAAGGCTCGGCTGAGCCCGACATCCACCACCACCGTGGTCACCATGACTCGAATCAGGAAGACGCCGTCTCCACCCGCTTGAATCACCGGCCACAACACGCGCGCCAACGCATAACAGAACGCCCCCGGTATCAGGACGCGCAACACGATGGCCGCCTCAGCGAATTCCGGCCCAAAGTACAGTGTGACAATCCGGTCACCCAGGACAAATACCAGCAGGAGGAGAAACACCGTGCCCAGCATGACATAGCGCAGAAGCCGGCTCACCAAGGTGGAGACCTCTTCCACCCGTTCTTCCGCCCAGAAGCGAGCCGTCGCTTGCAGCATGACACCTTCAACCGCGATGGGAATGAACCACACAAATTGCGACCACTGCACAGCCGCTGCGTACAATCCTGCCTGCGCCTCACCGGCCAGATGCCGCACGAGAATGATATCGAGCGAACACAAAGCCATATTGAACACGGAGAAGACCATCGCCGACACCCCGAAACGCAGCAACGCCTGAGTCGGCAAAGGAGCGAGACCGACCGGCTGTTCACGATCCGGCTCTCCGAGGGCCAAGGTCACGGCTCGCAGACAGGCGAGGGCCACAAACACATCTGCCGCCAACAATCCGGCGAATACGCCCACGACTCCCATGCCGTTCATCGCCGCGATCACTCCCAAGACACCTGCCGCCACCACCCCGATGATGCCGGGTACCGCCGCCCGTTCCTCATGCCGAAGTCCATACAGCACCCCCCGTGCGTAGAACCACACCTGATCGAACAGCAAGACTCCCACGACGACGAAGGCAATCGGCAGGGCAGCCGTCCCAGGCGACGCAGTGCTCCAAATGAGAACCCCGGTCACGGCGCCGACGAACAGTACACCCACACCATTGATAAGGGCGCCCGCTTGCGCAATATGTCGGCACCAGAACGGATCGTCAGGCCGCTCCGCAATCCGCTTGGTCATAGTCTGCATCATCCCGAGATTCGCGAACTGCGAAGCGAGCAACAGCAGGGCCAGGTAATAGGCATATTGCCCATACCCTTCGATGCCCAGAAATCGAGCCAGGATGGGCAGCACGACAGCCGAGGTCGCAAGCTTGGCCACCGACCATCCACCGACAGACACAATGCCTTTGGAAACCGCTTTCGTCGACATCGATGCCCCGCAAAGGCCCTCTACGATGCTCTCAGGCCCGGGTCAGGCCGCAAACCGTTTGTACTGTGCTTGATGAGCCGCCAGAGCCGTGGACGTTTCATACGTCTCCCGCACGTAGTCGTAAGCTGCACGACCTTTCTCCAACGGCGACTCGGCCAACAGAGTACGGATCGCGGACGCATAATCATCATCGTGCACCTGCCTCCCGAATCGGGAGGCAAACTGGTCCGGATCCACCCGGCTGATGATCGGACAGCCGTACGCCGCTGCTTCCAAAAAGGTCAACGGAAGGCCCTCTCGGACCGCCGTGCTGACAAAGACCCAGGTGTCCGACAGAATCTGATGCATCCGCTCCGGCTCACGAAAACGATTGATCAGTCCCGGCATTTCGAGATTCGGCACATCACGAAATTTCCGGCGCAATTGGGCGTCGAAACCGGATTCGGCCGAGGCACTCCCCTGCCCCACCGCCACAAACCGATACGCCGGAAACTGGGCCGCCAATTCCAGAAACAGCCACGGGCGTTTGCGCTTGTCCCACCGCGCCACAAAAGTAATGGTGGGGCGAGCACTTTTCTGGGGCAGCGTCGCGGGAACATCGATGAGATTGGGCAACAGCGTCGGCAACACCGACAGGCCATAGAGGCGCTTGACCTTCTCCTTCAGGAAATGGGCTGGACAGAACACCGCGTCAGCCCGACGTACGGCCCGCCTGACCAACAACCCGGATTCAGTGAGGTAGTTGAGGGGAGTCAGGAGGCGACGCATCGGGGTGGCATACAGGAATTCAACCCACCAATCGCTCAGCTCACGCGGATCACGACTGGTCACCAGGTGCGCCCGGTTAGGCTGAAGACGCTGCGCCAGGTAGGTCAAGACGGTGGGATCCTGCGAATGGAAAATATCCGCTCTGGATTCTCGAATTAAACGGCAGGCCGCCGCAACGTTCCGCGGCGAGAAACTTCGGATCTCCACCCCGCCGATCGTTTCCGTCGGCTGTTGTCCCTGCCGACCGGGAACGATCACGCTCACCCTGTGGCCTGAGCGCACCAGACTCTCGGCCAGTTTTCGAGACATGCTGCCGAACCCGCCATAAATACCCCAGTCAAAATACTGGCTGGTCAGGATACAAATGTGCGGGTGGGTCCTCATCCCCGAGGTGCCTTGTTCACATTGGAGGCGACTTCAACCGGCAGAGGACGGCTGGTCCGCCGGTCCGCAGCCTGGGGGAGAGCCACACGGGCACACAACTCGAGATACCGTGTCGCTAACGCGGTCCATCCGAACGGCACCGCACGTCTCCGGCTCTCTTGCCCCATTCGTTGTCGATCACCCACGTTCATCAGCCGGCGCAAGGCACGGGTCAATCCCGGCACATCCGCCCACGGCACAATCTCCCCGTTCTGGTCCTGCGTCACCAATTCTGCCGTCCCTCCTGTCTCTGTCACAATCACCGGCAAGCCGGAGGCCATCGCTTCTAAGAGGGCGATCGACATGCCTTCCTGCTGAGAGGGCAAGACGAACACATCGGCGTCGCGGTACACCAGCGGCATGTGCTCTCGTGGCACAAACCCCTTGAAGTGCACCGTCTCGCCCAACTGCAGCCGGCTTGCCAATGCTCGCAACTGCGGCTCGGCATCGCCGGTCCCGACGAAAATCAACCGCACTGGCTCAGCACAGCCCACCCGCAGTTGTGCAAACGCCTGCAGGAGGTGATGCTGCCCCTTCCGCTCGATCAACCGCGCCACACAGATAATTGTGAATGGGCGACTGGGCCTGTCATGGGCAGGAGCAAACAAGGTCGTATCAACACCGTTGGGGATCGTCACCAGTTCCAGATCCGGCATCGTCCGATGTGCCAGCGCCACCTGCTCCGCGCTGATTGCCGTCACGATCCCCGCGCGCCGCCAGATTCGTTTGATGACCGGTGTCAGAACAGGATAGAGATAGTTGTAGCGCGCTTCAAACCACGGCACATCCGGGCCTTGCAGCGAAAGAAGATAGGGCAAGCCATGGGTATCGCGGAGCACGGCACTCATCGCACCGGCCGGCACGCCGGCAAAGGCAAAACTCAAGTCATAGCGATACTGGGTCGCCAATCGTCTGGCCAGACACAATCCTCGCCAACTGTATCGGATCAGCTCACGATTGGAGGCATGATGAATATTCTGATTGTCGACCGGCACCTTATAGATCGTGATCCGGTCGGCAAACGGCTCGGTTTCGTAACGAGTCCGGCTGCGCGAGGACGTGACCAGGTCCACCGTCACATCCTGCCGTTTCGCCAACTCCTCCAACAGGTGAAAATTGACGACCCCGGTACCACCCCCGAGGGGAGGGAACTCGTTATCAAACATGAGTATGCGAATGATGGCTATCTCCTGGTCACACGGCGGGCGACATAGAGGGGTCGGCGTTTGACTTCGTCGGAAATGCGGCCGATGTATTCACCGATCACGCCGATCGTGATCAGCTGAATCCCGGCCAGGAAGAAGATCGAGACGACCAGCGTGGTGAAGCCGGCCACACCGATTCCAAACGTGAACTTCTTCACCAGATAGAAGAGGGCCACCAGGAACGAGAGCAACGACACCGTGAATCCCATCACCGTAATGATGCGAAGCGGCATGTGGCTGAACGAAATCAATCCGTCGAGTGCCAGATACACCAGTTTCCGAAACGTGTATTTGGGACTGCCCGCGTGGCGCGCCTGACGTTCGTAGGGCACCCCGATCTGCTTGAACCCCACCCAACTACGAATCCCCCTGACGAATCGATTCCGCTCCGGCATCCGAACCAGCAAGTCCACAACCTTGCGGTCCATGACACAAAAATCTCCGGCATCCAATGGGATCTTAATATTGGCCACCCGCTGAAGGAGGCGATAGAAACTGGCATAGGCCAGCCGCTTCCCCCACCATTCTTTACGTGCAGTCCGGATGGCGTACACGACTTCCCATCCTTCCTGCCATTTGGCCAAAAATTTGTGCAACACCTCGGGCGGATCCTGCAAATCAGCGTCCATGATGCAGACTACGCGCCCACGGCAATGCTCAAGCCCGGCACTGATCGCGACTTGATGCCCGAAGTTCCGCGCAAACTCCACCACGAACACCCGAGGGTCCGCTTCCTCCATGCGCCGCAACAGGGCTGGGCTTTGGTCCTGGCTGCCATCGTCGACAAGCACGATTTCATAATCCAGTCCCTGTTCGGTCAGTGTGTCGGTCAAACGGCTATGCAACGTGGTGAGATTTTCTTCTTCATTCAAAACAGGAATGACAATCGACAGCATCGGCGGGGGCAGCGCCCCAGTCGTGGGCCTCATCACGGCGGCGATATGAGCGGGGTGCAACCGACGACCCTCAACCCCTGATGCAAGTTTCATCGCCGCGGCGAGGGTCCGACAAAACTCCAATGCCGCGGCAGGATCGTCCACCGGTGGCATCAATTGTTCAGGGCGCGGCTCGGTCTTCACGCGCTGAGCCAATTCCTTCTTGATCGACTTGCCACGGGGAACAGGATTATCAGATTGTTGCATTGCGTGAACGTGGTCCTTCCGGCCCGTGGCCTATCCTCGGCAGCCTCAGACTTCGTCTCCGCCCGGCACTGAAGCTCCCTGCCTACTAGTGTAGCGGAGAGTGCCTGATTCAGCCACTTCTCGTAAGGAACCTGCTTGAAGCGTGGGAAAGATAGATTCGGAGGTGTTTCAACATGCCACACTTCTTCCGATTCCGGGAAGAGAAGGGTGAATTTGCACTCGCTGGAGGACGTCTACTCGGCGGGCAGGGAGCGATCGACCCCTCTTGTCACGATGGCAAGGCAGCCAAGGCCCAGCGCAATCCAGACAAATTCCCGAAAGCGCCGTAACAGGGCAAAGGTGATTCCGGTCACATCTCCATACCCGAACGCTGTCAGCAGCAAGAGATTGCCGGCGTCCTGCGCGCCCAAGCTCCCCGGGATGAAGAAAGTGCCCCCTTTGATCAGCACCGCGAGGGCCCCGATGGCCAGGGCCGACAACACTGTGATGGGTTGGCCCAGACAGAGGATCATGACGAAGACTTCCAGCGCTTCCGCGAGCCACCCCAGGAGAAACAGCCCGGTCGAAAGGAGAAAGGCCGAGCGCTGCGTCGCATAAAATCCGGCGATGGTGCGATCCAAGTCGAGCAATTGTTGCTCACGCGATTCCAGATATTGAATGCGCAGACCAAGGTGTCGCAGCATCCTCAGGATCCACCCGAACATGCCCTGGCGCTGCACGACCACGAAGGCGCCGACCCCGAATCCCAGCAGCCCGACAGAGACAAGGCCGGCCATGGCGGTTTGTCCTGCCGATCCTCCCGCGCCCAACAGCCAGAACGCGAGTCCGATACCGGACAGGATAAAGAGAATCTGGGCGATCGTCATCGTGGTCTTGGCCGTCACCACCGAGGCCAACCCTTCCACGATCGGCACGCCCTGCCGTTTGAGGAGAAACGCCTTAAGCGGCTCTCCGCCCACGTAGGCCGTGGGGGTCGTCATATTCACCACCTCCCCGGCGGTTCGAATCGCCAGTACGCGCCAGAAAGGCACGTTCGTCGCCCACGCGCCGAGCGTAACCAGCCATCCGTAGGCTTCCAGAATGTACATGAGCAGGGAGGGGAGGAGAATCACCAGCATGGCGGCGGGACCGAGTTGCGTGACCGCCTCGTAGATCCGCCCGATGCCGATATGCCAGACCAGTACAGAGAGCGTCAGGGCCCCGAGCAGAAGGAGGGCCGCCTTAAGCACGGGCCCGTGCCGAGGGACGAATCACCCAGACCATCATCAACCAGAAGACGGTGGAGCCGAGTGCGGCCATCCACAGAAACCAATCCAGTTTATCCAGTAGCGCAAAGAGAAAGACCACCACGGAAAAATCGCGACTTGCGACGTTCTTCAGAATGAAGTCCGACCAGGCCGCCTGCTTGGGTGTATTCCAGCCACGCGTCGCGCCGATTTTTTGCGCCTTTGTAACCAGCCAGAACGACATGATATTGCCGAACACCGCGGCTCCGCCCAGCGCCAATGGAACCCAGGCGCCCTCGGTACCGGCCTGCCGGAGATAGGCGCCGCAGGCAATCCCGGCAAAGATTGCCATATGCACCACGTTGTCCATGGCAATATCCAGCCAGGCACCGAACGGCGATTCCGTAAACGTGAGCCGAGCCACCTCGCCGTCGCAACAATCGATGACCGCCGCCAATTGAAACAGCAACGCGGCCACGATCCCCGCCGAGTACGTACCGATGCCGAACCCTACCGCAGACAGAATCCCGACCGCCGTCGCCACCATCGTGATCGCGTTAGGCGAACATTTCATCCGCAGAAACAGTTGAGTCAGCAGCCGCGAGAACGTCCGGTTGAAATAGCGATCGACGAATCCCTCAGCCTCGCCCTTCAACGAGCGGAAGAGAGTGCGCTCCGCCAATCCGGCGCTGGTATGATCCCACACATCCCGGTACCACAAACCTGCGTGGGCCGCAGCCGCCACCACTCGCACACGCCCTTCCACCGCGGCCCGTTCCAGCCAGCGTCGTACCGGAATCATACCCGCCGGCTCTGCGGCACCGGAGGGCGATGCGGCCGCTCCATTCGGCGGAGTCAAAATACTGGCCGGCAACACTACCAAATCGGCGGCGACCTGGTGGCCCTCTTGTCCCGGATGATTGTGAAACGAGATCAGCCGCCCTTCCTGAAACGCCACCACCGGATTGCGGCGGCCCATGGCCGGCTCGACCGGACCGGCATCCCGCGTCACAACGAGCGCCTCGCCGTCTCGAACGGACTGCCGAAGGTGTTCGATCAAGCCCTTGGAGAACACAGCCTGCACACCTGCGATCAGACAAAATCCGCGCACTTCGGTGGCCAGCGATTCCCATGTCCGCGGATCATCGAGCGGGAACTCCCGCACCGGCATCCAGCGCACAGGAATCGTCACCCGGGCCCCCCGTGCCAAGGCATGCTTGAGCAGTTCTTCATCGGAGCCCGCCAGCACGATCAATTGGCGCATGCCGCCGCGTTGCAGCGTGAGCACGGTGCGTTGAAACAGACTTAACCCGCCGATGGGGGTTAAGGGACCGACGTCGGTCAGACCACGACCCGGCCGATCGCCAAAAAGCCCGGCGCCCGGCAATAGAATGGCCGTGCTCAATCCCTGGAGTTCCGCCCCACGCTGCAGCGTACTTTCACTCATCGTCGGTCACGCCGTTCGTCTTTCGTCATTCGTATCTCGCAAAGAAACTTGAAGTCGAGAGCAATCACGTAGAGGTGCCGGATATCTTACGAGAGACGCGTCACGATTCACGCGAGGCAAGCCTCCGTTTACAGCCTTGGCAGAACCTCCTGCTCCGCCTTCGTCACATCCTCGGGGAAATCGATTTCCGTCCACGGCAACCCGCCGATTTTCTCATGTCCGACTTTCACGTCCCGGAAATACTGCAACAACCCGTCTTCGTATTCCATGTCCCAGCGGTCCTGATCGATATAACCCTTGAGCGAGCCGATCACGTGGGCCGTATCAGCCCGTCGCACCCTGAGAAATCCGACTCCCTCGCCCGCAATATCGTACCGATCCGGCATCTTTTTGCTCAAGGCCACCACTCGATCGCCCTGCACCACGACCATACATTCCTCGCCCGTTTGCTTCACCGTATCGTCCATCAGCAGACAGTTCTCATGGGGCGAGGTCACCAACCGGCGGAGAATTTCGCGATGAAACAGGACATCCGCATCCATGATCACCACGTCGTCGGACAGAGCCGGCCGGGCGATCCATAACGAGGAAATACTGCCCCGGTGGAATTCCTCGTTCACCAGATAGGAAAGATCGACCCCGTGGCAATGCGAACCGACTGCGGCCCTGATCATTTCCTGCTTATAGCCGACCACGATCGTGGCCTGCCGGATCTTCACCGATGCCAGGGATTCGAGATACCGGGACAGCAAGGTCTGCCCCCCGATCTCGATCAGGCATTTCGGCTTGTGCTGGGTCACCGGCCAGAGACGCTTCCCCACTCCGGCGGCAAGGATGATCGCTCTCATGCGCGGGCAACCGCTCCCGTCACCACCTCTTCAAAGGCCCCCAGGAACCCGTCGATCTGCAACTCGGTCAAGGCGCCCATGTTGGCGATACGGAAGATCTTGGATTCCAGTTGGCCCTGTCCGGCGTAAATAACATACCCGCGCGCCTTCAATTGATCGTGCAGCGTGGCGTAGCTGATGCCGGAAGGCAGGTGAAAGGCCGTGATCGTATTCGAGAGCGAATCCGACGGCAACAAAGTCTTGACCCCCAGGTTCGCCATCCGTTCCCGAATCCGTACCGCCGCCCGCTTGTAGCGCTGGAACCGATTGGCAACGCCCTCTTCCAGCAACTCGTTCAACGCTTCTTCAAAGGCATAGTAAATTTGAACGGCCGGGGTAAAGGGCACAATGCCTTTACCCTGATCATCGATATAGTGGGTCAAGTTGAGGTACCAGGATCGCTTGGGGTAGTTGCGCATCCGCTCCAGGAATCCTTTGCGCAGCAGGACGAACGACACACCCGGGAATCCCTGGATGCATTTGCCGGCGGTCCCCGCCACCATATAGATGTGGGACCCGGCAATATCGATCGGTTCCCCGGCCAGGCCGCTGACGGAGTCGAGCACAAAGACCCGATTCAGGCTATCGACGACTTCTGCGATTTCTTTCACCGGATTGATCAACCCGGTGGTCGTTTCATGGTGCACCATGGAGACCGCATGCACCTCGGGGTGCTGGCGTAGCGCCAAACGGACTCGCTCAGGATCAGGCTTGATGTGCCACTCCGACTTGAGTTCGGAGACCCCGAGTCGATGCAGTCCGACCATGCTGGATAACCGCTCACCGTAGACGCCGTTGTTGATGACCAACATGCGCTTGGCCATCGGCAGACAGGACATGACCGCGGATTCCACCGCCGCCGTGCCTGAACCCGTCAACAACACGGCCACGTAGTCGGATTCGGCCCCGGGCACAAACGCCGCCAGCAGTTTATGCTGGATACGGCCCAGGAGATCTGAAAACTCGGACTCGCGATGGCAGATATCCGGACGCAGCAACGCCTGCCGCACCCGTTCGCTCACGTTCACCGGACCTGGATTCAGAAGTATCATGTTCATGCCTCAGGCTGTGGATCGGGACTGAGCGGAGCGGCCCCACACATCGCACTCAGCACATCGGTGCTATTCAATTGCGTTCATGAATCGAGCGGTGATGGCCGGCGGCTCGAGCGCCACCCGCCCGGCATCCTCGACAAACTCGTTGACCTTGACCAGCAACATGCTGGGGCCGTCTTTTTTCAACATGTCCTTAAATTCGTAGACGAGGTCGTCCCGGTCCAGCACGCGCTCGACGTTGACGTAGCCTGCCGCCCTGGCCACTTTCTCCAACTGTACGACGTTCGAGATGGTCGGCTGATTTCCAGTGGAACCATAGACTTCATTGTCGAACACCACATGGATGAAATTCTTCGGCTTCAACGCGCCCACCGTGGCCAACGTCCCCATCCCCATGAGGACATTGCCGTCGCCGTCGAAGACGATGACCTGCTTGCCCGGTTTGGAGAGCGCCACACCGAGCGCAATGGCCGGCGCATTCCCCATCGACCCGATCATGTAAAAATGAGTCGGCCGATCGGCGAGCTTGTGGGCTTCCCGCGAGGGAAATCCATTGCAGATGATGACCGGCTGATCGGTCAGCAATTCGAGCAGCGCCGCCATGGCCTGCGCCCGGCTCTGCATGGTGCCTTGTTCGGGCCTCATGGATGCAACCCCTTGATAATACCCTTCTTAATCAGGAGCGCGACCGGAATACGCTGCTTCATCACGGTCTGCCCCACCCACCGGAGATCGTCCATCATCGTCGGTTCCGACAGCGTCCGGTGTGGAATTCTCATGGTGTCGAGTAACTGTGGCATCGTCTCGCCCATCACCAGATGTTCCGGGGCGTCTTTGCCCTCGAACCCCCGCCAGGACACCAGGAGGATACAGGGCTGGCGATAGATCATGTTCAGCGAAATGAGCGTATTCAACGACGTCCCGAGCCCGGAATTCTGCATGAGCACAGCGGGAACTTTCCCGGCCATGTAGGCGCCCGCCGCCATGGCGACCGCTTCATCCTCACGCACCGCAGGGGTGTAGAGCTTGCGCGTCAACAATTCTTCGATAATGCCGCCGAGCAACGAATCCGGCACCCCCGTGAAAAAATTCACGCCCAGATTCTCGAGCGCTTGCACAAACACATCGCTCTCGATCATGACCCCTGCTCCTCGTGTCTCATCGGCTCGGGCACAAAAGGCGCATTATAGCCAAGGGGTCCTCCATTCACAAGAACAGCGCCACCGAGTTGCCGTCACCGCGAGAACCGTGATAGCGTTTGGGGAGAAACGATTGAAGGCCATGCCTAACGCGTTTTGGATATGCTCCTCTCTCCGCATGGCGCGTCGCCTGGGGCTTCTCGGTGCGTTCATCTTCATTGTTGCCGTGCCTGCACATGCCATCACGATGGCAAACGATCCTCATGGCTTCGACCATCTCACCTGGGGGATGCCCCTCACCGACATTCCGGAACTGACGGTAACCCGCGCCAACTCGCATACCATCGATTACGAATTTCGCGATCGTCCGCCGGTCTATGCCGATATTCCTGTTGAGAGCGTGCATCTCTCGACCGTCGATGATCAGTTTGCGCGGGTGACTATTCGATACAATGGCGCGAAGGCCCACGCGCAGGTGCTGCAATTTCTCGAACGGTCCTATGGCAGGATCGAGCGGATCCCCGGACAGATGATGCGGGGTCTGAACCAGCAATACACCTGGCGAGGGACGGATACCGAGATCAGCCTCACCTATGAGGCCAACCGGGACCGGGGCTTTATCTTTATCGAAAGTCGCAACCTCGCGCCGAGATTTCAAGACCGGATGTCGGATACGGCGGAATAACATGGCTCAGCCCCGCTTCATCACTCCTCGGCGATGGCCCACGGCCCTCACCACGTTCATCGCCACGCTGCTGCTCCCGGTCGCGCTGGCGCTGGCCGTCCCCATGCAAAACGACCCGAATGGGTTCGAAGGCATTCCCTGGGGCGCGTCGTTCTCGGAATCCGACACGTTCGTGAAGGTCGAAGACACAGGCCGGGTACAGACCTATGAACTGAAAGCTGCCGACCGGACATTGGGGCCGGCGACGGTCGATTCAATGAAGTTCAGCACAGTCGATGGGAAATTCGCGCGAGTCATGGTGCGATACAGCGGCAAAGAGGCCCACGACCGGATACTGAGTTACCTGCAGGAACGATTCGGCCCGCTCGACCAGACTCCCGGTCAAGTCGCAGGCGGCGCCGTGAAGTTCTTCAACTGGCAGGGAGACGAGAGCGAAATCATCCTCCGCTATGACCTGCGAACCAGCCAGGGCGTCATCTTCTTCGAAAGCGAAGCGTTTCGCGCAAAGTTCAACGAGGGCAATTCGCCTTCCACATTTTAACGACCTCCTTACGAGTTGCCCGCTCGCCACAACCGCAAGCCGGAATGCTCGACATCCTTGTCTTGTTTCGCCGGCACATGATAGCCTGACAGGTGAGTAACCACTCACTCACCTGATCGACGAGCGCATGAAGCCGACGACCGCCCTCTCCCGCAATCCGGGCCAAGACCGCCAGGCCAGCCTGATCGCCTCGGCCGCCAGTCTGTTCGCAGCCAAGGGCTTCAAGGGCACGACCACCAAGGCCATTGCGCGCGCCGCCGGCGTCAGCGAAGCCCTGGTGTTCAAATATTTCCCGACCAAGCGGGCGCTGTACACGGCCATCCTCGCCGAAAAGGCCCCGCTCAGCGAGTTGCTGAGCGCCGTCGAAGAAGTGGCCCGCAAACGTGACGATCAGCGGGTCTTCACACTCATCGCCGGGTACCGCATCCGTCCCGGTGCCGATCCCACCATGCTGCGACTGCTGCTCTTCAGCGCGTTGGAGGGCCACGAACTGGCCGACATGTTTTTCGGCAAGCAGCACCGCGTGTTCTACGACTACCTGGCGGGATACATTCGAACCAGGATCGAGGAAGGCGCGTTCCGCGAGATCGATCCGCTGCTGGCCGCGCGCGCCTTCATCGGGATGGTCGTCCACCACCGGCTGCTGCATGATATTTTCGATGTGCCGTTGCATTGCCCGCACAAGGAGATTGTCTCCACCTATGTGGAACTGTTCCTGAACGGATTGCGGCGGTCATCCACATCCGGGAAGCGAGGGCTGTCGCGTGTCCGCTAATCTCATCAGACGGCATCCGATCGTGACCCTCGGCATCATGCTCTTTGTCGCCGTCATCGCGCTGGTTGCGCTCCGCCTCAGCAGCGGAGCCAAGAGCGATCCCCGGAAAAACCGGATCCTCACCGTCGGCACCATGAGTCCCATCAAGCAGGACCTGGACGTACGATTGACCTACACCGCCGACCTCATCCCCAATCAGCTCGTGAATATCTTCTCGCGCGTGGACGGCTACATCGCCAAGATCTATGTGGATAAAGGCGACCTGGTGAAAGCCAATCAACTGCTCGTCGAAATCGATCACACCGACTATGTGCACGCGGTCAATCAGGCCAAGGCTAATCTCCTGTCCGCAAAGGCCAAGGTCGTGCAGCAGGAGGCGGCCGTGCGCAACGCCGCCCTCACGCTCGACCGCATGCAGGCCTTGATCAAGGACCAGTTCGTCTCGCAGCAGGACCTGGATACCGCGCTGGTGAACCGCGACGCGGCGCTGGCCTTGCAGGACTCCTTGCGCGCACAGGTGCAACAGATGGACGTCGCCTTGGCCCAGGCCGAAACCAATCTGGCCTATGCCTCCATCCGCGCTCCGTTTGCCGGCTATATCGCGGAACGGAACCTGGATCCCGGCTCGTATGTGAGCGGCACCACCGCCAGCACGTCCACGATGTCGCGCGGAATTTTAAGTGTGCATGACGTCGAAACCGTCCGCACCCTGATCGAAGTCGTGGAGAAGGATGTGCCGCTGGTGAAGATCGGGCAACGCGCGGATGTGCGCGCCGAAGCCTATCCGAACGAGGTCTTTGAGGGCAGGGTGACCCGCATCGTGCAAGCGCTTAATCGTGCCACCCGCACCATGACCGTCGAAGTCGACCTCCCCAACAAGGATCATCGGCTCAAGGGCGGCATGTTCGCCCGCGTCGAGGTCCTGGTCGGGAAACATCCCCAGGCGATTCAGATTCCCCTGGATGCGGTGAGCCGGCTCGAAGAGTCGCAATACGTCTATGTCGTCAAGGACGGCAAAGCCCATCAGGTCCCGGTTGAGCTGGGAGCCCGCTCGGACAATCGCGTCGAAGTTGTGAAGGGCCTCACGGGAGACGAACAGGTAATTGTCTCCGGCAAAGACCTGGTGAGCGAAGGCGCGCCGGTTCAGACGCAGCCGATGGAGGCCGTGAAACGTGAATCCTAAAAGGTAGACAGTGAAGGGACCTCCTGCGTTGACGCTGTGCTCACTTCGTTTCACATCTAACGTTTTACCTCCCACGTCTCCATTATGTGGCTGACACTTCTCGCATTGCGCAATCGCATCGGCATCCTGATGCTGTCCCTGGCCATGGTGATCCTGGGGGCCACCTCCCTCGAACGACTCCCCGTCGATCTCTTCCCCAACATTCAAGTTCCGGTCGCGTTTGTCGGTGTGATCTATAAGGGTGCGCCTCCGCTCGATATCGAACAGAGCGTGGTCTACCCCATCGAGAAAGCCGTCAGCTCAGCATCCAATGTCGAGCATGTCGAGTCGTTCGCCAAACAGGGCATCGGCGCGGTGCAGGTCTGGTTCAACTGGGGCGCGGACATCAATGTGGGCCAGATGGAGGTGATGCAGCGCATCACCCAGATTCTCAACAGCCTGCCGCCCGGCATTCTGCAGCCCTTCATCGTCAAGTTCGATGTCTCGAACATCCCCGTCGCCTTCGTGACGGCCTCCGGTGGCGATCTGGACGAACGGGCGCTCTACGATCTGGCCTACAACACGATCGCCCCGCAGATCGAACAGATCTCCAACGTGGCGGCGGCAACCGTCGAAGGCGGCAAGATTCGGCAGATCAACATCAATCTGGACCCCGCCCTGCTCCAGGCGCGCGGCCTCTCCATTCTCGACGTGGTCAACGCCGTCAAGGCCTCCAACCTGATTCTGCCGTCGGGCGACATCAAAGCCGGCAACCTCGACTACAACGTCTTCACCAACACGCAGTTCAAGACGGTGGAGCCCATCAACGACGTCGTCGTGAAAATCGATCAACGGGGTAACCCGGTTCGCGTGCGTGATGTCGGCGTCCTGAGTGACTCGTCGGACATTCAAACCAACGTGGTCCGCACGGACGGCAAACGCTCCGTTTATCTGCGGGTGAACAAACAGCCGATTGCGAACACGGTGGAAGTCGTCGATGCCTTGCGAAAGGCCATCCCGAAAATGATCGGCATTCCGCCCGGCGTGCAACTGGGCATCTCCTTCGACCAATCGATCTATATCCGGCAATCGATCAAAAACCTCATCGAGCAGGCCCTCCATGGCTCGTTGCTCGCGGCGGCGGTCATTCTGCTGTTCCTGAGAAATCTCACCAGCACGCTGATCATCTCCGTCGCCATTCCGCTGTCGATTCTGGTGACCTTTATCGTCCTCTACTTCACCAACCAGACGCTGAATGTCTTTACGATGGGCGGCCTGGCCCTAGGCATCGGTCGGCTGGTGGACGATTCCATCGTGGAATTGGAAAACATTCAGCGCCATTTGAACGTCGACCGGAACCGGTGGGACGCCATCGTGAATGCCGCCCGCGAAGTGGCCATGCCGATCTTCGCCTCGACGGTCACCACTGTCGTCGTCTTCCTGCCCATGTTTTTCATCGTGGGTATCGCGCGGCTCCTGCTCATTCCTTTGACCCTC
>ERZ1645185.401-NODE-401-length-18401-cov-8.976398_pt1 | contig 18401 bp, 17 predicted proteins | sample MGYA00575351_ERZ1645185 | MGnify/ENA primary metagenome ERZ1645185 (study PRJEB40838, sample SAMN11284767) | freshwater sediment metagenome | isolation source: river sediment | host: Sediment | place: India: Jana village, Kanpur | collected 2015-12-17 ...
TTGCAGCGCTTGTGCTGACCATGGGTGCCTCGCCGCTGGCGGCGCAGGCGGACGCCCTTGGCCGCGTCCCCGATGGGGCCGACGAAGCGCGCCCGAATATCCAGCTGTCCGTGAAGCGGATCGCCCGGCTGATCCGGGCCCATTACTTCGATCCCGCCTGCGCCTCGCGCATCGCGAATTCGCTTGAGGCCGATGCAAAGGCCGGCCGGTTTGATGCCTACACCGATCCGCGCGATCTCGCCTATCAGCTGACGAAGCGGCTTTCGGCGGAAGATCGCCATTTCGCCGTAAGCTGGGCGCCGAGTGGCGGCGGCGCACGCACGACGGTGGCTGCGCTGGCGCCTGTGGACACCGCGCGTGTGAACCATGGCTTTGTGGAAACCGCCGTGCTGCCGGGCGGCGTCGGCTATGTGAAACTGGATCTTTTTGCCCATTTCGAAGGGCCGGGAAGCCCGCAGCAGGCTGCCGCCGACGCGGCGCTGCAGTTCGTGGGCGGCACCCCCAGCCTGATCATCGACCTGAGGGACAATGGCGGCGGATCGCCCAACATGGTGGGCTATCTGGTGCAGCAGTTCGTGGCGGAACCGGCCAGGGTGGCCAGCGTGTTCCGCAACCGGCAAGGGCCGGACGGGTTCGAGATTTCACCCGTCGCCTCTGCCCTGCCCAAACGCCTGAATACCCCGCTGTTCCTTCTTGTCAGTGCACGGACGGGCAGTTCCGCCGAGGCGCTGGCCTATACGCTGCAGGCGGCAGGCCGGGCCGTGGTTGTCGGTGAACAAACGGGCGGCGCCGCCAATCCGGGCAGCGTGCGCCAGACGCAGGATGGCTTCTCCGTCTTCATATCGGTCGGCACGCCGGTGAACCCGATCACAGGCACCAACTGGGAAGGCCTGGGGGTGACGCCCGATGTGATCGTGCCGCAGGCCGATGCGCTTCGTGTCGCGCAGATCCTGGCGCTGGAGGCGGAGGGGACGCGGTTGCCGGCCGAAGCGGGGCTGGTGCTGGAAACGCTGAAGGCCGATGCGCGCGCCACCCCGGCCGACCGCGCGCTTGCGGGGCGTTATGGTGACCTGCTGATCGCGGATGCCGGTGGCACGTTGCACCTGCTTCAGGGGCGCCGCCCCGCGCGAACGCTGGTGCCGCTGGACCGCGACCATTTCAGCCTTGCCGAAGACCCGGCCACGCGCTTCGCGATCGAGCGGCGGCCGGACACCGGAGCGATTTCCGCCCTGGTGAAGACATTGCCGGGCGGCGGCGAAGTGCGCTTCCCGCGCGCGCTGGAGCTTTCGGCAACCCAACCTTGAGCGAACGCCTGCCCGAATTCGAAGCCGAGCTGTGGCGATGGAAGGGCCATGCCAGCTGGCATTTCGTGACCTTGCCGGCAGACCTTGCCGACAGCGTGCGGCTGCACGGGTTTCTGGCCCCCAGGGGGTGGGGATCGGTTCGGGTGCGGGCGGTTTCAGGGGGTGTCGGCTGGGACACCTCGGTGTTTCCCGACAAGTCGAGCGGCTCCTATATCCTGCCGGTGAAGGCGGATGTGCGGCGGCGGCTGGGCATCGGGGCCGGCGACCGGTTCCCGCTGGAACTGACTCTGCGGGATCAGGCGATGGTCTGATCTCCCCGCACAAGGGCTTGCAGGGAGATCGCCCCCCGATAATCTGCGCCGATGACGACCGATCGCAGCCCCGGCCCCAGGCGCCATTTCCTGGAGCCAGCCCGCAGGCGCCCGAACCCATGGCAGGAAGTCCGGAAGCGCAGGTGGCGCCGGAACCTGCTGTTCGGGTCACTTCTCGTGGCGGCCATCGCGCTGGGCGTATTCATCGGACTGATGCTGCCGGATTTGCAATCGCCCGACGGCGACGGACAGCCAACACCGATCTACAATCCAGATCCACCGCGGCAGCGGCGCGCCGATACGCCGGCACCGCAACCGGCGGATAATGGCCGGGCGGCGCGCACGCAGCCCGGCGGAAGGACTGTTGCCTTCGGCTTTTGCGCCGGGCGGTCGGGCGACAATTGCGTGATCGACGGCGACACCTTCATCATGGACGGCGCCATCATCCGCCTTGCCGGGATCGACACGCCCGAAATCGGCGGTGCGCAATGCCGGGAAGAGCGGGCGCGGGGGGAAGCGGCGGAACAGCGGCTGCACCAGATCCTGAACAGCGGGCCGGTGCAGATCGTGCCGGCGGGGGGCCGCGATCGCGACCGTTATGACCGGCTTCTGCGCGACGCGCTGGTGGCGGGGCAATCCGTTTCCGAGTGGCTGGTGGCCGAGGGCCATGCCCGCCGGTGGCGCGGGCGCAAGGAAAGCTGGTGCTGACCCCTAGGCGTAGTTGAAGCTGACGCTGATCCGTTCTGCCTTCGCGCGGCCCTGCGGCACTTCGTGACGGAGCCAGCTTTCCCACAGCAGCACGGTTCCGGGTGCGGGTTGCAGATAGACGAAGGGCCGGGTTTCCTCTGGCGCGTCCGGGCGGCGGCCGGGGGCTGCCATCATCATCTGCAGGCGCGGATCCTCGATCTTCAGCGCGCCTGCGCCAGGCGGCACCTCCACATAGATGGTGCCCGAAATGACGCTGTGCGGATGGATATGCCCCGTGTGGCCGCCGCCGGGCTTCAGGATGTTGACCCACAGGCTGTCGAGCCGGGGCCTGCGGCCGCCAAGGTCCATATGGGCGGCTTCGACGAAGGCGCGGACATGGGGCGCAAGGCGCCGCGCCAGTTGAGCGAAGGCCGGATCGCGGATCTGGAGATCGTTCAGCGAGGCGTAGCTGGTGTAGCCCGGATAGCCGTTTTCGCGGCACCAGCGGCGACCGGCGGCATCTTCGGCGGCAAGGCTGCGGGCGCTGTGCGCCAGGTCCGCGATCAGCGCCGCGTCTGCAATGTCGCCCTGATAGACCGGCGTGGGAAAAAGATGATGAACGGGCATTTGCGGTTTCCCACGCGGGCGCCATCCGGCTGCAAAGGATGGCGGCACTGGCTCCCCGGGCAGGATTCGAACCTGCGACCGTCCGATTAACAGTCGGATGCTCTACCGCTGAGCTACCGAGGAATGCCTGTGCGGAGGGCGCGCTATAGTGCGGGCTTTCGCAGGGCGCAAGCGGGCAATGTGCTGTTTCGGCCACATTGACCGGGGGCAATTCGGCCCTCACCTGTCGGGCATGTTTGTCTTCCATCCGGGATATGCCGCGCCGCTGCCGGAAGGGCATCGCTTCCCGATGTCCAAATATGAGGCGACGCGCGATGCGCTGGCGGCAGCGGGGGTTTCCTTTGCCGAACCACAGGAAGCCCCGCGCGAACTGATCCTGGGCGTGCACCTGCCAGGCTATGCGGATGCGGTGATCGAAGCCCGGGTGGATCCGGCGATCGAGCGGCGGATCGGTTTCCCCGTGACCCCCGCAGTCGCCCGCCGGTCCCGCCTTTCGGTGGGCGGAAGCTGGGCGGCTGCCCTTCATGCGCTGACGCACGGGTTCGCGGCCAATGTAGCCGGCGGATCGCACCATGCGATGCCCGACGGCGGGGCGGGGTTCTGCGTGCTGAACGATCTGGCGATCGTGGCGGCCGGCCTGATCGACGGGGGGCATGTGCGCCGCCTGCTGGTGATCGACCTGGACGTGCATCAGGGCGACGGCACGGCCGAGTGCCTGAAGGCGCGAACCGGTGCCTTCACCTTTTCGATCCATGCCGAAAGAAACTTCCCCGTGCGCAAGGCGCAATCCAGCCGGGATGTGGGCCTGCCGGACGGCACCGGCGACGCGGACTATCTGGCGGCGTTGTCGGCCGAGCTTCCGGGACTGTTCCGGGCGGCGCGGCCGGATCTGGTGATGGTGCAGGCCGGAGTCGATCCGCACCGCGACGACCGGCTGGGCCGGTTGGACCTGAGCGACGAAGGGCTGATCGCGCGCGACACGATGGTGCGCGTGGCCTGCCGTGCGGCAGGCGTTCCGATGATGGCGACGCTGGGCGGCGGCTATGATGCCGATGTGCAGCGCCTGGGCCGCCGCCATGCCCGCAGCCTGCTGACGCTGGCCGGGCTCGATCCGCCGGCCATGCGCCCCGGGTATGAAGGCTGGTAGAAAATCCTGTTGGAGAGGCCCTGCGAACCGGCGTAAAGCGACTGCAACAAACAAGGCGACGGAAAGCGAGCTCGATGGCGACTGCCGTGAAGGCGCCTGCCCAGGATGGCGGGACAGACGTGGGTGTGATCCAGAAGGAATCGGTGGTTGTGCGGTTCGCCGGGGATTCCGGCGACGGGATGCAGCTGACAGGGGGGCAATTCACCCTGTCCACCGCGCTGGCCGGAAACGACCTGGCGACCTTCCCTGATTTTCCGGCCGAGATCCGCGCGCCGCAGGGCACGCTGTTCGGGGTTTCGGCCTTCCAGATCAACTTCGGTTCCACCCGGATCGAAACCGCCGGTGACCAGCCCGACGTGCTGATCGCCATGAACCCCGCCGCCTTGAAGACCAACCTGCCGCAGCTGCGCAAGGGTGGTCTGATCATCGCGGACACCGGCGAGTTCGGCGAGCGCAACCTGAAGAAGGCGCATTACGAGGCAAATCCGCTGGAGGATGGCAGCCTCGATCCCTGGCAGCTGCTGGCGTTCGACATTTCGAAGCAGACGCTGGAATCGGTGAAGCCGTTCGGCCTTGGCAACAAGGATGCCCTGCGCTGCAAGAACATGTGGACGCTGGGGCTGGCGCTGTGGATGTTCGGCCGCGACCGGGAGCCGCTGATCGACTGGCTGAAAAACAAGTTCAGCAAGGACGAGGTGCTGCGCGACGCGAACATCGCGGCGCTGAATGCCGGCCATGCCTATGGCGAGACGGCCGAGCTGTCCGGCCCGCTGAAGCAGTTCCGGCTGGCCCCGGCGGATGCCGCCCCCGGCCTTTACCGCACCATCACCGGGGCAGACGCCATCGCGCTGGGGCTGGTGGCGGGCGCCCAGCTGTCCGGCCTGCCGATGTTCTTCGGCGGCTATCCCATCACCCCGGCCTCCGCGATCCTGCATTCGCTGACGAAGATGCGCGAGTTCGACGTGACGACCTTCCAGGCGGAGGACGAAATCGCGGCCATCGGCGCCACGATCGGCGCTGCCTGGGCGGGGCATCTGGCCGTCACCTCGTCCTCAGGGCCGGGGATCGCGCTGAAATCCGAAGCCATGGGCCTGGCCGTGATGACTGAGCTGCCCCTGGTGATCGTGAATTCACAGCGCGGCGGCCCCTCCACCGGGCTGCCGACCAAGACGGAGCAGTCCGACCTCTATCAGGCCGTCTATGGCCGCAACGGCGACACCCCGATGCCCGTGATCGCCTCGCGCAGCCCCGCCGACTGTTTCGAGGTGACGATCGAGGCCTGCCGTCTGGCCGTGCAGTTCATGACGCCGGTGATGCTGCTGACGGACGGCTATATCGCCAACGCCGCCGAGCCGTGGCGGGTGCCCGACATGACCGACTTCGAGCCCTTCCCGGTGCAGTTCCATACCGAGGTTCCGGCCGAGGGGACGAAGTTCAACCCCTTCCTGCGCGATCCCGAAACGCTGAAGCGGGTGTGGGTGAAACCGGGCACGCCGGGGCTGATGCACCGCATCGGCGGCATCGAGAAGAGCTATGCCACCGGCAACATCGATTATTCGGCCGAGAACCACCAGCGCATGACCGACACGCGCAAGGCGAAGATCGACGGTATCGCGAACTTCATCCCTGATCAGGTCGTCGAAGTGGGCAAGGATCATGGCCCGCTGGTCGTCGTGGGCTGGGGTTCCACCTATGGCCCGATCCGGCAGGCGGTGGATCTGGTGCGGAGCAAGGGCCACGACGTGGCGCATGTGCATATCCGCCACCTGTGGCCCTTCCCGAAGAATCTGGGCGAGCTATTGAAGCGCTATGACCGGATCCTGGTGCCGGAAATGAACACCGGCCAGTTGAAGACGCTGCTGCGCGACCAGTTCCTGGTGGATGCGAAGCCGCTGAACAAGGTGTCTGGCCAGCCCTTCCGTATTGCCGAGATCGAGGCCGCCATCCTGGGGATGCTGAACCAATGAACGAGATCACGAAGATCGTGCCCGCGACGAAGCCCGACGACTGGGCCTCTGACCAGGAAGTGCGCTGGTGCCCCGGTTGCGGGGACTATGCCATCCTGAAGGCCGTGCAGCGCACCATGCCCGAACTGGGCGTCGAGCCCCACAACACGGTGTTTATGTCCGGCATCGGCTGCTCCAGCCGCTTTCCCTATTATATGGAAACCTATGGCTTCCACACGATCCACGGCCGCGCGCCGACGATCGCGACGGGCGTGAAGCTGGCGAATCCCAAGCTGGACGTGTGGCTGATCACCGGCGACGGCGACGGGCTTTCGATCGGCGGCAACCACATGCTGCACCTGATCCGCCGCAACCTGGATTGCCAGGTGCTGCTGTTCAACAACGAGATCTATGGCCTGACCAAGGGGCAATATTCGCCCACGTCGCGCACGGGCACCCGTTCGCCCACCTCGCCCACGGGATCGCTGGAATCGCCGGTGAAGCCCTGCGCCTTTGCGCTGGGCGCCGGCGGCCGTTTCGTGGCGCGCACGATCGACACTGCGCAGAAGCACATGCCCGACGTGCTGAAGCGGGCGCACGCCAACAAGGGCACCAGCTTCGTCGAGATCTATCAGAACTGCGTCGTCTATAACGACGGCGCCTTCGACCAGTTCACCGAAAAGAAGCAGGCCCCGCAGACGCAGATCTGGCTGGAACATGGCAAGCCGATGCTGTTCGCGAACGGCACGAAGGGCCTGAAGCTGAACCGCGAAACGCTGCGCCTGGAAGTCGTGGACGTGGTGGACGGCGATGCATCGCAGGTGATCGTGCACGACGAAACGAACAAGTCCGTCGCGAACATGCTGATCGACATGCCCTTCCCCGAGTTCCCCGTGGCGCTGGGCGTGATATATTGCGATCCGGCCCCCAGCTTTGACGAAGCCGTGACCGTGCAGGAAACGAAGCTGAAGGCCGGAAAGACGGCGGATCTGAACGCGCTGCTGCGGCGCGGTCAGAGCTGGGAAGTGCACTAGGGCAGGACGCAAGACAGCGCGGGGGGCGCGCCGAACGCCCCTCGCCGGGCATTTGGGGGGCTGAGCATCCAAGCTGACCGGCGCAAGTTGATGGGGATGATGGCAGCCCTTGCGGCCGCCCCCATGGTTCCGCCCGCGCTGTTCGCACAGGGAGCCGCGCCCCCGAAGCGGCGCAGTTCGGCCGTGACGGCCTGCCCCGTGCCCGCCGTGGAAAAACGCCCGGCCGCAGACGGCGGCAGCCTGTATGCCCGCGGCAACGGCCAGCTTTCGGGTGGGCCCGCCCCCATATTGTTCCTGCACGGCGGGCCGGGCGGCACGCACCTGGGCATGGTGGGCGCGCTGCCGCTGGCCGACGCGCGCGGCGTGATCCTGTATGACCAGCTGGATTGCGGGCTGTCCGACCGGCCGGGGAAGCGGGCCAACTGGACGGTGGATCGCTTCGTTTCGGAAATCGATGCCGTCCGCCGGGCCTTCAATCTGGAACGGTTCCACCTGTCGGGCACCAGCTGGGGCGGGACGCTGGCGATGGAGTATGCCGCCCGCCAGCCGGCGGGTCTCGAAAGCCTGATCCTGCTGAGCCCGCTGGTTTCGACCCGCGCCTGGCTGGCGGATGCGGAGCAGTGGATCCTGGGCCTGCCGCCCGAAATGCAGGCCGCAATCACAGAGGCGCGGCGGACCGGCAATTACGACGCCGAAACCTTCCAGCAGGCCGATCTGTTCTATGCGCGCCGCCATCTGTCGCGGGAACGGCTGTCTCCGCTGCATCTGGCCTGTCAGGGGCGGCGGGATCCGCTGTTCAACCTCGATCTCTATCTGCACATGTGGGGGCCAAGCGAGTTCGTGGTGACAGGAACGCTGGGCGACTATGACGGCGAACATCTGCTGCCGCGCATCAATGTGCCGACATTGTTCGTGGGGGGCGAGTATGACGAGGCGCGGCCGCAGACGCTGAAGGCCTTCGCGCGGCAGGTGCCCGGTGCGCGATACCAGATGGTCGCCGGGTCAGGCCATTGGGTGGAGAATGACCGGCCCGCCGAGCATCAGCGCGTGCTGCGCGAATGGCTGGCGGGGCGGGCCTGATATCCGGGCGGGGGAAATCGGCGGTTCAGCCCGTATGAGCCAGCATGAGGCCCGGATGCATGCCCCGCTGACCCCCGCAAACGACGCGCGAACCGCGCCGGATCCGGAAGCACTTCTGCTGCGCCGCGCGGCCGGCGGCGACCGGCGGGCCTATGCCGAACTTGTGCGTCTGCTGGCGCGGCCGGCGCTGGGCCTCGCGGTCAGGGTGCTGGGCGACAGGGCGCTGGCCGAGGATGCCGTGCAGGAGGCCTTCACGCGACTGTGGCGCGAAGCCCATCGTTTCGATCCCGCGCGCGGCAGTTTTGCGGGCTGGTGGCGGCGGATGCTGATGAACTGCGCGCTGGATGGTCGCCGGCGGCTGCGACCGGCGGCGCCCATCGAGGACGCCGCCGAAATCCCTGATGCGGGCCCGACGCCTGCGCGGGCGGCGGAGGCGGCAGACCTCGCCGCGCGGGTGCAGGCGGCGGCCGCTGGCCTGCCCGAACGACAGCGGGCGGCGCTGGCGCTGTTCCATGGCGACGGGCTGACCATGGGCGAGATCGCCGCCGCGCTGGAGACGAGCGAGAAGGCGGTGGAAGGCCTGCTGCTGCGCGGGCGTGCCGCGCTGAAAGAGAGACTGACGGATCTGAAGGACGAACTGGAATGACGAGGAAACCCACCCTGGATGACGCGCTGGCGGCCTGGGGCACGACCGACCCGCTGACGGCGGGGGATTCCGGCGCGCTGGATCGTATCCTGAAACATGCCGATGCTGTTGCAGCGCCCTCCCCTGCTTCCCGCCTTCGCTGGTGGGCGCTGGGGGGCGCCGTTGCGGCCTCTGCGGCCATCGCCCTTGTTGTCGCACCCTCGATCGGGGTGTCGCAGCGGCAGGACGCGGCCGGAGAGGCGGGGGCTCAGCCGGTGATCCTGGCAGATGCAAGCGGCAGCGAAAGCGCCGCCTTCGCCCTGCTGTACACCCCCACGACCGAAGAGGAATATCAGCTGTGAAGACCATGATCCTGGCCATCGCCGCGCTGGCGGCGGCACCCGCGATGGCGCAAACGGCGCCCCCAGCCCCGCCCGCCGCCGCCGCAGCGGCGCCGAAGATGAAGATGATGCGCGTCCATCGCGGGCCGATGTTCGGCAATGTCTCTGCCGAAGGGCGCGCCATTCTGCGCGAGTCCATGAAGTCCGATCCGGAAGGCCGGGCGGCGGTGAAGGCCGCGCGGGACCGGATCAACGACCTTGTCGCGGCCGACAGGCTGGACACGGCGGCTCTGAAGCGAGCCATGGAGGACGAGCGGCGCCTGGTCGATGCCCAGCATGCGAAACGCCAGGCGTCTCTGCTGGCCGCGATCCAGAAGCTGACCCCGGCCGACCGCAAGGCCTTTGCCGAGGATGCGCGCAAGAGCCGTGACGAGGTGGAGGCCCGCGTGATCCGCTGGCGCGAGGGCATGCCCCATCACCCCAAGGACGCCGGTGAGCCGAAATAGGCGCACGCCGAGCCCGGCATGAGAACGGCGGCTGCAGGGAATTCCTGCAGCCGCCGTTTTCCGTTCAGATGTTTCCGGAAGCTGGCGGGGCCATGCCCCGCCAGGCCTCAGAACTTGACGCCTGCGGTCACCGAGAAGGTGCGCGGCGCGCCATAATAGCCGATGATGCTGTTGCCCAGCGTTGCGCCGGGGAAGTTGTAGCCGCCGACACGATAGCGCTCGTCCGTCAGGTTGCGGCCGTGCAGGCCCAGCGAGAAGCGATCGTCGTCGGACGTCCAGTTGATGGACGCGTCGGCCAGCGCATAGCCCTGCTGATCCAGCGGAGAGGCGAACTCGAACATGTAGATGCTGGAGCGCACCGTGAGCGCCGGCGTGATGGAGAGCCGGCCGCCTGCGAGATCCGTGGACCAGGTGACCGACGTGTTGATCGTGAACTCGGGCGTGTTCTGGAAGAAGCGCTGGTCCGACACGTCGACGGGCGTGCTGCCGCCGGCGATGTAGGTCAGGAACTCCTTGTAGTCCGCGTTGGTGTAGCCGAAGCTGGCCTGAACCTGCAGGTCCGGCGTGGGCAGCGCCCGCATCTCGGCCTCGAAGCCCCAGATCACGGCCCGGCCCGCGTTGTCCACGAAGGAGGCGATGACGCCCGGCGTGGACGTGGGAGCCTGGATGGTGACCTGCTGATCCTTGTACTTCGAATAGAAGCCCGCAAGGTTCAGGAACAGGGTGCGATCAAGGAACGCGCCCTTCATGCCGACTTCGAAGCTGTCGATCGTCTCGGGCTCGTAGCCGTTGACGGTGGTGGGCGTCGCCACCACGTCGCCGCGCATGTCGAAGCCGCCCGATTTGAAGCCGCGGCCCCAGCTGGCGTAGAGGTTCATGTCTTCGCCCGGCTGATAGCTGAGCGAGATGCGGGGCGTCAGCTTCTCGAACGTCCGGTCGTTGGTGTAATCGGACCGGGTGTCGAAGAAGATCGCGCTGCTGTTGCCGAATTCCGGCGAGCGGATCCCGAGGTAACGCTGGCGGAGGACGGTGCCTTCCTTGTCGTCCTTGGTCCAGCGCAGGCCGGCCGAAACCTTGAACTGCTCGGTCACGTCGAACGAGACGTCGCCGAAGAAGGCGATCGACTTCGTCTTCACATTGCCGCCGGTGTAGGTGGTGATGCCGCCCGGGAAGGCGAGACCGGCCACCGTATCGAACGCGCCCGACGCCCGGCCTTCGAGGTAGAAGGCGCCGAACACGCCCTGCCAGCGATCCTGCTCGACCAGGAGCTGAAGTTCCTGCGTGAACTGCCAGTCCTTGTAGCGGGCCGGGATGTCCAGCACCGGGCCGGGGGTGTTGTCGAAGTCGATCAGCGTGTCGGTATAGCCGTCGCGATAGGCGGTGATGGACTTCACCGTATAGCCTTCGCCCACGCCCACTTCGCCCGTCAGGCTGACGCCCTGGGTGACGACCTTGTTGTCGTCGCCGATGCCGGCGTTGGTGTCATAGACGCTGTCAGTCGGCTCGAACGCGGGGAGACCGCCGTTGCCGAACAGCCGGGTGCCGTGGCGGGGGTTGGAGCGGTCCTCGGTGCGGTCGGCCGCGACGCGGACGAACACGTCGCCGCTGTCGAATTCGGCCGACAGGCGGCCGGCCAGCACGTCTTTGTCATACTGGTCGACGCCGGTGTAGAGGTTCTTGCCGTACCCGTCGCGCTGGGACCAGAGGACGCCTGCGCCGACGGCGAAATTCGCGCCCAGCGGGACCGAGACGGTGCCGGACAGGTCGATCTGGTTGTAGCTGCCATAGGTCGCGCGGACGCGTCCGGCGAAGTCGTCGCCCAGGCGCTTCGTCACATATTTGATCGCGCCGCCGATGGTGTTGCGGCCATAGAGCGTGCCCTGCGGGCCGCGCAGCACTTCGATCCGCTCCACGTCGAAGATGTCGAGAACGGCGCCCTGCGGACGGGCCATGTAGACATCGTCCACATAGAGGCCGACGCCGGGTTCGAAGCCCCACAGCGGATCCTGCTGGCCAACGCCGCGGATGAAGGCGATCAGGGTGGAGTTGGAGCCGCGGGCAACCGCGGTCGTCATGTTCGGGGCCTGCTGCTGAAGCGCGGTGATGTCGGGCGCGCCCTGCGCCTCCAGCGTGCTGCCGGACACGGCGGTGACGGAAACCGGCACTTCCATCAGGGATTCTGACCGGCGGCGGGCCGACACGATGATGTCGCCATCGGAGGCTTGCGATTCGCCGGCGGCAGGCGCTTCCTGCGCGTGCAGCGGGAAGGCCAGGCCCGTGGCGAGGGCAAGAATCGACAGTTGACGGATGACGGGCATCTATTTCCTCCCAAAAGTGGCGCCCGTTTTCGGGCTTGCGGTTCGATTGGGAGCGAGTTTACTGAAACATGAATCAAGATTCAACTTGAAACCTGAATCAGTTTTCTGGGGTTGGGAGAATGGCTGTGACCGATGCAGCAATGCCACAGGCGGCGACGGAGGGTGCGCCGCAGGGCCTGCCGGTTCCGAAAACGGAACGCGGGCGGCGAACCCTGCGTGCCCTGCTGGATGCCGCCGCGCTGGAATTCGGCGCCAGCGGTTTCCATGCCACCGGAATCACCGATATCACCCGCCGCGCCGGCGTGGCGCTGGGCAGCTTCTATACCTATTTCGCCAGCAAGGAAGATATCTTCCGGGCCCTTGTGACCGACCTTTCGGCGCAGGTGAAGGTCCACGTCTCCCCGGGCGTTGAGGCTGCGCCCGATGCCCTTGCGCGCGAACGGGCGGCGCTGGGCGGTTACCTGGATTTCGTGAGCCAGCAGCAGCTGATCTACAGGATCATCGACGAGGCGGAATTCGTCGCGCCCGACGCCTATCAGGGCCATTACCGCTCCACCGTTGCGCGGATCGCCGCGCGGCTGGAGGCTGGGGCCGCGCGCGGCGAACTGCGCGAGGGCGTGGGCGAGGTGGAAGCCTGGGCGATTGCCGGCATGAACGTGTTCCTGGGCCTGCGCTATGGCGTGTGGAGCGACCATGAGGACATGGCCGATGTGCTGGCCCGCGCGCACCAGCTGGTGGCGGACGGGCTCAGGAAGCGCTGACGGCCCGGCTCTCCGGCGGGATGCCTGCGGCCCGGCACGCGGCCTCCAGCCGGCCGCAGAAATCCGGGCGCGTGCCGGATTTCCGCCAGTATTCGACCAGCCCGGCACGGGCCAGAAGCCGGAGAAATCGGGGATCCCCGTGCAGCCGGTCCACGGGCGGGATGAACAGCAGCTCCGTCAACCGGTCCGACGGGCGACCATAGTTCCGCTGCCCCGGAAACCGCTGGTCGGGAAGCTCGTCGTCGGGCGTCAGAAGATAGGTTTCGATTTGTCGGAACGCGCGATCCGTCTGCCCCAGGGCCGCTGAAATCCGAATGGCATTCTCCATATAGCCGCGCCCTGCCGGCACCAGACGGTCATATTCGGAAAGCAAGTCGCGGGCTGCCTGGCTGCCGGGATCCGCGACGGCATCGACCATGCGCCGGGCGTGCTCGAACTCCGACGGCGGGATGCCGACCGGCCAGTTGGCCCTGTCGTCCGCCATGGCCCGTGCCTCTGCCAGCCGGCCGCTGTAGAGCAGAAAATAGAAGCGGTGGAACCAGGCGAGATAGTTGCCCGGAAACAGCCGGAGCATGGCCTGGCTCTCGCGGTCGGCCTCGTCGACGCGGCCCAGCGCCCACAGCGCCTGCACCCGGCTGACGCGCGGATAGAGCGCCGAGGGGTCTTCCTTCGCGCCGCGTTCCGCGATGGAGAGCACCTCGCTCATCCGGCCCGTCATCAGCAGGAAGCGGCCCCGGAAATCATCCTTCAGTGCGCCATCGGCTGCCCGAAGGGCGTCGAGTTCGGCGCGTTCCCGCTGAAGCCAGTGCCCATAGAGCGGCAACATGCGCGCGCGCGCCGCCAGCGCCATCGGCTCCTGCGGATCGAGCGCGAGCGCGCGGGCGGAGGCCGCCTCCGCCTGCCGTTCGACTTCGGGCTGCCTGTCGTGCGGGTGGCGGGTGAGCGTATGGACATAGCCAAGCGCAAGCGCGCCCCAGGCTTCTGCGGACCGGGGCGACAGCACCACCGCCTCGCGCAGCATCGCGATGCCCTGATCCTGCCGTTCCGGTGTATGTTCCTGTATGGCGCGGCGGCCATTCTCGATCAGCTCTGCTGCCGCCATGTCCCCCGGCTCGGCTCGGGCCGATTCCTCCCGGCCCCGCCAGACCAGAGCGGCCGCGATCAGAAGGGTCGCGATCGTTGCGACGATCAGCAGCGGCCAGAGGAGGGCGTTTCGCGGCGGCGGTACCGGCGCATCGCCCTGCGCCGCGCCGGAAGGCCGGGCGCCGCCGCTTTGGTGCAGCCGGTAGCCGACCTTGGTAATGGTCTCGATCTCGAACGCGCCGCTGGCGGCGGCAAGCTTGCGCAACCGGCCGATCACGCGGTTGATGGCATCGTCGCCAACGATCAGGCCGTCCCAGCAGCGATCGATAAGCGCCTCTCGCGACACGGTGTGGCCGCCCGCGGCGGCGAGCGCCGTCAGCACCATCATCACGCGCGGCTCGAGCAGTTCGCGCCCGGACGGGGCGAAGATCTCCCGCGTGCTGGGGGAAACGCGCAAGTTGCCCAGTTCAAAGTCCGGTTCGCTCGCGAGATCCACGCCTCTGAACTCCCTCCCCGCATCGGCCCTCTGGCCGGACAGAGGATAGAGGAGAGGCGTGCCCGCAGCCAAGGCCCCGTTCGCCACCGCGGGCGGCCGGCTCAGCGAGACGCCATCTGCACGTTTCGGGCCTCCACGCGGGCGAGGCGCAGGGCATCGGCCACCTGCGGCAGCGAGTCCGCCTCTGCCCGGTTGACGATGCGGGCTTCGCAGGCCCGGGCGTCGCTGCGCGGGCGGACATCCCGGCAGATCGTGGCCGCCGCGCGCTGAACGGCCGCCATCAGCCGCGCGCGCCCTTCCGGCGCCTTCAGCTCCTGATAGCTGATGCGGGCCAGATAATCGCCGTTGCCAAGGCGGATGGGTTGCTGCGCCAGCGCCGGGCTTCCCAACAGTGCCGCGATGAGGATCAGGTTGCGCATGTCACTCTCCCTTGCGGCCGGCATCGGGCCGGCAGAGGGAAAGCTCACATGGATGAAGGGGTTGGCGACATGGCGCCCGGCTGATGATGCGGTGACCGGCGCTGATGAAATGCCGATGAAGTGCCGATCACCAGCCCCGTCGGGCGGGTCAGGCGGGCCAGTCGGGCAGGAAGCGGGCGGCGAGATCCCTGGCGATGCGGGCCGGGCGGCGGGTCGCCACGTCGATGCAGCACCAGCTGGACCTGACTTCGGCCAGGATCGTGTCTCCGCGCTGGATCATCGTGGTGAAAAAGGCGCGGCTCCCCTGAACGCCGGTCGCCACCACATCGGCGAGCACCGCGTCATCCAGGAATGCCGGGGCGCGATAGGTGATTTCATGCTTCAGCGCGACCCACAGATGCTTGGCGACGGCCTCGGCCGGCGCGACGGTCTGCCAATAGCTGATCACCGCGTCCTGAACCCATTTCAGATACACGGCGTTGTTCACATGGCCCATGAAATCAATGTCCTCCGGAATGATCCGGATGGCATGATGATGGATAGGGTGGGTGCAGGCGGTCATGTTTCGGCAAGGTAACGCATTTGCGCTGCGCTGCACAAGACAGGATCAGGGTTTCCATCCCGTCTGCCGACCGATTTCGGCCCAGGCCAGCTGGCCCAGCCGCGCCGTGACCGGGCCGGGGCGACCGGTGCCGACCGCCCCGCCATCCAGCCGGATGATCGGCAGGATCGGCGCCGTGGTGGACGTGAGGAACAGTTCAGGCGCCGCCCGCGCCTCCTCGATGGTGAAGGGGCGCTCCTCCACCTTCATCTGCGCCTCCCGTGCGAGATCGAGAAGCGTGTCGCGCGCGATGCCGGGCAGGATCCGGGCTGACAGCGGGTGGGTGACGATCACGCCATCGGCCGTCACCATGTAGATGTTGGTGGAACCACCTTCGGTGACCGTACCGTCCTTCACGAACAGGGCCTCGAACGCGCCCGCCGCGCGGGCCTCCTGTTTGGCGAGGACGGCGGGCAGCAGGCCCGTGGTCTTCAGGTCGCAGCGGGCCCAGCGCTGATCTGGAACGCTGATCGCCGGAACGCCCGTTTCCAGTTGGGGCAGACGCTGCCGGAAATCGAACCGCCGCATGGTCAGAACAAGCGTGGCAGGCGTGTCTGCCGGGAAAGGATGGTCCCTGCGCCCGGCGCCCCGACTGACCTGGATATAGAGGAGGCCATCTGCATAGCGGCTGAGGCCGACAAGGCGGCGGGCGATGTGCGCCAGTGCCGCATCCGATGGAAGCCCTTCGATGAACAGGGCCGACAGCCCGCGCCGGAGCCGCCACAGGTGCTTCTCCCAGTCGAGGAAGCGGCCGTTCAGGACGGCGACGACTTCATAGAGGCTGTCGGCGAACTGGAAGCCCCGGTCCTCGACCGAGACGCCGGCTTCGGCGATGGGGCCATATCGGCCGTTCACATAGGCGACTGCGGGCATGGCCCCGCTTACGCGGGCCGCTTGGCAGGCGCAATCATTCGCGCCATGGAAAGACATGGCCGCCCCGCAGATCATCTGGTTCCGGCAGGATCTTCGCCTGCGCGATCAGGCGGCCCTGCGCGCAGCCGCAGCCGCCGGTCCGGTCATTCCCGTTTTCGTCCTGGATGAGAGCCGCATCATCCGGCAACCCGGCGGCGCCTCCCGCTGGTGGCTGCACCACAGTCTCGCGGCGCTGGATGAAAGCCTGCGCGCGCTCGGCGGCCGCCTGCTGCTGCTGCGCGGCCCCGCCGGGGACGCGATTGCAAGGCTGGTGGCGGAAACCGGCGCAGGCGCGGTCCATGCCACGCGCCACAGCGAACCCTGGTGGCCGATCATCGAGGCGGCCATTCCCCGCCTGCACCTGCACGAGGGCAACAGCCTTGTGCCGACAGGCCTGCTGCGGACGAAAGACGGCGGCCGGTTCCGGGTGTTCACGCCCTTCTGGCGCGCCTTGCAGGGCCATGGCGATCCGCCGCTGCCCTGCCCTGCCCCCGCGCGGCTGGATTTCGCGCCCATGCCGGCAGGTGAAGCGCTTGCCTCGTGGAATCTGCTGCCGACCGCGCCGGACTGGGCACTGGGATTCGATGTGTGGCAACCGGGCGAGACCGGGGCGCAGGCCAGCATGGCGGATTTCCTGCCAAGGCTTCCCCGCTATCGGGACAGGCGGGATTTCCCTTCGGAAGAGGCGACATCCCGGCTTTCGCCGCACCTGCATTTCGGGGAGATCTCGGCCGCGGATGCCTGGCATTCGGCCATCGGGAACGACGGCGCCGAGCCCTGGCTGCGGCAACTGGCCTGGCGGGATTTCGCGCTGGAGAACCTTGAGCAGTTCCCGAAATCCGCATCCCGCCCCCACCGGCCAGAATTCGACCGTATGGCATGGACGGACGTATCGGGCGGCGAAGGTCGCGCGCTGCTGAAGGCCTGGCAGCGGGGGCGGACCGGTTACCCGCTGGTCGATGCCGGCATGCGGCAATTGTGGGCCACGGGTTGGATGCACAATCGCGTGCGAATGGTGGCGGCGAGCGTGCTGACCAAGCATCTGATGATCGACTGGCGCGAAGGCGAACGCTGGTTCTGGGACACGCTGGTGGACGCCGACCTCGCCAACAATGCAATGGGCTGGCAGTGGGTGATGGGGTCGGGCGTCGATTCCGCGCCCTATTACCGGATCTTCGCGCCCATCGGCCAATCGGGAAAGTTCGATGCCGGCGCCTATATCCGCCAGTGGGTGCCGGAACTCGCCGGGTTGCACGGGGATGCCGTGCATGGCCCCTTCGAGAATGGCTTCAATGGCTATCCGCCGCCGGTCGTGGATCATGGCTGGGCCCGGAACCGGGCGCTTGCGGCCTATGAAGCGCTGAAGGATCGCGCCTAGAAGGCGTTTTTCGGGAAGATCACCGCAAACGCCGTCCGCACCAGGATGTAGAGGTCGAACGTCACCGACCAGTTCTCGATGTAATAGAGATCATGCTCGAGGCGCTTGACCAGCTTTTCCTCGGTATCCGTTTCGCCGCGCCAGCCGCAGGCCTGCGCCCAGCCGGTAATGCCCGGCTTCACCTTGTGCCGGGCGGCGTAGGTCTGCACCACTTCGTGGAAGGGGCGGCCAGCGGCCCGGGTGGACGGTGCGTGCGGGCGCGGCCCGACAAGCGACATGTCGCCCTTCAGCACGTTGAACAGCTGCGGCAGTTCGTCGATCGAGGTGGCGCGGATGAACCGGCCGACGCGGGTGACGCGCTTGTCGTCGCGGGTGGCCTGCCGGATGCCGTCGGTCTGGCATTCGTCGTGCGTCATCGACCGGAACTTCAGCACGTCGAACCGCTGGTTGTTGAAGCCTTCGCGCGGCTGCCGGAAGAAGATGGGGCCGGGGCTGTCGAGCTTCACGGCCAGCGCCGCCAGCAGCATGATCGGCCACACGAACAGCAGGATGCCGATCGTCAGCACCAGATCCTCTGCCCGCTTCACGATCGCGTCGGTGCCCGAAATCGGCCGTTCGAACAGGGTGATCACCGGCATGTCACCCAGCAGCACGAGCGGCCGGTGCGCGAAGGCGAAGTTCGCCAGATCGGGGGCAAGGCGGATCCGGACCGGCGTGAGCGCCAGTTTCTGCACGACCTGCTGAATGCGCGTCTCGGCGGACCAGGGCAGTGCCACGATCACCTGGTCGATCAGATCGTCGCGGATCATGGCGACGAGATCGTCC
>ERZ1645185.402-NODE-402-length-18347-cov-10.995791_pt1 | contig 18347 bp, 15 predicted proteins | sample MGYA00575351_ERZ1645185 | MGnify/ENA primary metagenome ERZ1645185 (study PRJEB40838, sample SAMN11284767) | freshwater sediment metagenome | isolation source: river sediment | host: Sediment | place: India: Jana village, Kanpur | collected 2015-12-17 ...
AGAGGATCTGCAGGCCGTGGTTGGTGGCGAAGGTGCGGGCTTCCTTGTCGCCGTAGACCGCGTCCAGCTGCGACATGGCCTGCACCACCGTGAGCAGGCGCAGGTTGTAGCCGGCCAGGAAGGCGGCAGAGTGGGTGATGACCCCCACACGGCCCATGGCGGTGAACTCGTCGTTGACCAGCAGGCACTGGTACTTGAGTGATTGGTCGTGCTCCGGCAGGTGCTGCGTGTTGAGGCTGACGAGCTGGGAGAAGAACAGGGTGAGCAGCGGCCGGGCATTGGCCAGCCGGTGCGGCGGAATACGCACATAGACCGACATGCGTCGGCGCCGCAAGTCTTCAAGCCGAAAGTCGTCGGCGCTGGTGGCCGCGTCAACCACGGTATCGGCGAATATCGTCAAAGGCGCGTGGAAGGTGGCCACGACGCTCGCCAGGGTGTTCTCTGAATTGCCCAGCAGGCGCTGCAAGGCGTCGGTGCATTCGTCTGACAACGGCTTGCCGGACTTGGCGCGCTGTGTGATCAGTTGGTTCAAGTGGTCCTTCAGCGGTTGGCCTTGTCCGGACGACTGGCGGAGCATTTCGCCGACAGTGCGCGGCAGCTCCGGTGTTTCGAGCAGCAGCAAACCCAAGCCAAGGAAGAGATTGCGGGCCTGATCGTTGAAAAAGGCCTCGGACGAGGTGCCGCTGCCATCGTTCGGGAAAAACACCTGCCCGATGCCCAGCAGGTCACCCACGCGGTGCAGGGGACTGGTACGGACAGCAGTGAGCGGATTCCAGCGGTGACTGCGGGCTTCTTCGTCGAATGGGGAAAAGGCGAAGACCGCCTGGCCGTGGGCAGCGCGGTAGCCTGCCGTGATGGCATGGTTCTCACCCTTGATGTCGAGCACGACCACGGAGTCAGGCCAATTGAGCAGGTTCGGGATCACCACACCCACACCCTTGCCGCTGCGGGTGGGGGCGGAGAGCATGATGGACAGCTGGCCGGGCAGGGCCAGGAACTGGCCACGGAAGCGGCCGATCAGAACGCTCGGGGTGTTGTTGTTCTGGTCGGTCAGCAAGAGTCCGGCGCGCTTGACTTCAGAGGTTGAGGCGAAGCGGGCATCGCCATGCAAGGCCCGGCGCGGGCGGCTGGCGACGTACAAGGCGCCTGGGAAAGCGATCAGCGTGGCAAAGCCGGCCATGCCAATGGCCGTGAACAAACGCTGCCGAAGCACCGGCACATCGGCATAGAGCTGCCAGTAGTCAAGGATGCTGTTCCAGCTCGCAAGCCTGGGGTTTGCCTTGCTGAAGACCAGGAAGAGCACGGCCGACAGGTACCGCGCAGCCATCACCAATGCAGCGAAGCCGATCACTGTGAACAAGACGACCGCCACTTTGCGCGCGGTCGGCCACGATGCCATGGGCAACGTCAGAACGGTGCTCATGTCGGCGCCCCGTCGAACAGACTGGCTTGCGCATCGGGTGCGCCCCCCAGGCTGTTGTCGTCGATGGCAAAACGCTTACGGCGCGGTTCGTAGGCGATCTCGGAAATAAAGCGACCCCGTTCGTCGCGACCGAACTGCACGATGACATCGATCACGATGCCCAGAAGGCCCTTGATTTCGTCCAGACGCAGACCGCCACCGGCACCGCTCTCGCGGATCATGAGCGACATCTGCTCCAGCGCCAGGGCACAACTGCCCGCGTGCACGCTGGTGATGCTGCCGGGGTGGCCGGAAGCCGCCAAGCGGATGAAGGAGAAGCACTCCTCACCGCGCAACTCGGCCAGGAAAATGCGGTCGGGCTTCATGCGCAGGCAGGCTTCCAGCAACGACTTGGCCGTGACGCGCGCCGTGCCCTGAGCGTCCTTGCTGTAGTACAGGTGCACCACGTTCGGGTGGTTGGGCAGGGTGAGTTCGGCCGTGTCCTGGATGGTGATCAGGCGCTCGTGGTGCGGGACTTCCTCGACCAGACCTTTCATGAAGGTGGTCTTGCCCGAACCGGTCTTGCCGCTGACCACAATGGTCTGGTGCTTCTGCACAGCAAGCCGCAGAAACTCCGCATAACGACCGGCTGCTTTCAACGCAAGCAGTTGCCTTTCAAAAGGCTGAAGGCCGTCGTCATCGGCACCCGTTTCAGCGCGTTCATCGATTCGGTTGAACAGGCCATCGTGCTCGAAGTCATCCAAGCGCTTGATCAGCTCCGATGGTTTTCGAACCGTGATCGACACCGTTCCGCGCGTCACGGCCGGTGGAATGACGAACTGGATGCGCTCCCCACTGGGCAGTGTGGCCGACAGCAGCGGCCGTTCCTGGTTGATCTGCTGGTCACAGTAGGTGGCCACGGCCGTGGCCAGCGACAGGCAACGCTCTTGCGTCATGTTGGGCGCGTCCACCTGTTGCCAGCCCTGCACGGTCTCCACCTGGAGCACGCCGGGGCGGTTCACGCAGACTTCCAGTACGCCCGGTGCATCCAGCTGCCCGCGCAGCGGGCGCAGGAACTCGACCACCGAGGTGGCGTCGCCGCACCAGCCGTCCGGTTGGGCGTCATCGGTGAAGGGCAGGGCGTTCATCGCTCGACCGGCTGCAGGGCGTAGACCGACGAGAAGTCCACGTCGCGGGCCACGTAGATGCCCACAATGCCGCCTTGGTTCTGGTAGATCAGTGGCGGGATACTGATGGTGCTGTCCAGCACCTTCTCCGCCAGCTTGCTGGTGTTCTCGGTGGTGGAGGGCAAGACGATGGTGTCCGCTTCACGGTCCCGCATCTGGTTCTGGATCACCAGCTTGACCGAGTCGTCAATCAGGGAGAGCAGCATGGCGGCGCCGATGCGGTCCCCCCACCGGTTGTCCACATGGCCGTCGATGCCCGACTCGCCCAGTTGCCCCGTGCCCGGCGACTCAACATCCACCGTGACGCCGTGCGGAGTGCGGATGCGGGTCCACAGCACCGGTATGCGAACCGTGCCGGGCCGTACCGAGGCAACGCGGTACTCCCCGTCCAGGTGCGATCCGCGCTCGATCAGCAGCACCCGGCCGTTGTCGCTGTACACGTCGCGCTGCACCTGGCAGCCGACCAGGCCCGAGGTGGCGCTGATGACCCGGGTTTTGAGCGCACAGGTGAAGGCCGTGCCCTTGGGCAGGGTCAGGCTGCGGTCACCCAGCGTGGTGGCCTTGACCCGGGGTGTGGCCGAGCCCTTCAACTCGCCGTCGAACAGACCGGCCGACCCAGAGCGCAGGTTCGACCCAATATCAGGTGAGGACGTCGGCTCGGTGGCTGAAGCACCGAGACCTGCCTGCAAGGCGCTGCCCTGGGTCAGGTTGTCCAGTAGCCCTTGTAACCGGCGCTGGTAGTCCTGCAGTTGCTTGGCGGTGGATGCGGCCGGATCGTTGGGCACCTGCGAGGCGTCGCTGTTTGCGCTAGCTGCACCACCTGGCCGGGATGACACCACCAGTACCGGTGCATCGTTCGGTGAGGGGGCTTTGGGTCCGGACGGTGTGGCCGTGCCAGCGTTTCGCAGCCCGATGGGGTCGGCCGCTTCTGCAGGCGTTGGAATCAACGCAGGCACACGGGGAGTAGCTGGCTGGGTCATGTCCAGCTGCCGGGTGCCAGCGCCAGCTGCCGACGGGCGGTCTCTCAGCAGCGACTTGTCTTTGTCTGCATCGCTGTTGTGGTCGATGAAGCGGTACAGGTACAGGCCGCTCATGCCCGCGACCATGGTCACCACCAGGCCAATGACCGAAATGTTCTTCCAGGACAGATTGAGTGGCTGTCGCCGGGCCACGTTGGGAATGCCCGCTTCACCCGGCAGGGGGCTGATGGTGTTGCCGCTGTCCTGCAGCGATGGATCATCGTTTGGCGCCGACGAGCCTTGAGATCGTTCAGTCATGGCTGTGCTCCCTTGCTTGAGGCCGATTCAGACGAATCGGACTTCAGGACCCGCTTAACACCCGGCACCGTGGTGGAGCCTGTGGCCGGCGATCCCTCCAGATCAAAGGCTTCGTTCCAGATGCCCACCACGGCCGACCCCGCCCGCAGCATCAGGCGGCGGCTGACACGGTCCACCACCAGGGTGTCGTCTTCCATGCGGGCGTTGACCAAGGTTTCGCTGCCGTCACCGAGCACATGGAAGACGGCGGGTACCTCGCGGTTGCCGGGGAACCTCAAATAGGTGAACCGTCCGTCGTCGTAGATCAGGGTGGGGACGATGTCCGCCGAGTCGGCGCCTTCTGCCAATGCGTACTGGGTGTTGACCACACTGGGTTTTGCCGCCAGGCGCTCCGCCACGATCTGCTGGGCCGTGGGCAGGGGCGGAATCGGCGGCAGGCTCGCCAGTGCCGCCAGTTCGCTCTCCGCCCGACTGGGCGAGGGTGCTGTGGGTTTGGGGGATCGGATAGCCAGGCGATAGACCGGCGTCTGACGCTCACCGTCCGAGAGGACCACGAAGCGCAGCGTGTGTGAGCGGCGGTCGGTGATGACCGCCAGGTTGTTGGGCGCATCGGCGGCGCTTTTGGCCTTGACGTACAGGTGGCGTCCGCCCGGTTGGGCGGCTACGCACCAGGCAGCATCGGGTTTGCTGCAATCACCGCCCTGGCCGACAGCCACTTCTGTGATGACTTCGCCCTTGTCGAATTCGACCAGTGTCACCATGCCGCGCTTGACCGGGACGGTAACCACCGCGTTGGCGTCGTAGACCACCTCGCGCAGGCGCGGATCGGGTTTTTCGCTGGGCTGAGCCGCAGAAGCCGGCATGAGTGGCATGGACAACGACACCAGCGCCAAGGGAAGAACAAGCACGTTCATGGCTTCGCTCCAGTGGTCGGGGTGTTGATCTCGGGGTCGGAGCGATAGGCCGTGACCACGAAGCCGAACGGGTTCTCCAGCCTGTCAGCCTCTCTGGCCAGCACCTTGGGCTGGTACTGGTAGACCACGCTGGCCACGTGCCGGGTGGTCACATCGGGCAGGTTGCGGTCGGTCATGCGCACGACTTTGTCGTAGGTGACGGTGGCGTCGCTCTGGTTGCCGCTGCGCCCCGATGCGCGCAGCCGCACGCCGACGATGTTGATGCGCCACTCTTCGGTGGAGCCCACCTTCTTCTGCAGTGCGCCGTCGCCTTCGAACTGCCGGTTGTATTCCGAGAATACGGCGGGCACCGCCATGCGGGCCACCTGGTCAAAGTCCCGCTGCAGAAACATCCAGCTGTAGGCCTCGCGTGAACGCACGAAGGTGGCCAGGTTGTGCTTGTCCAGCGCCTCCATGGCGGGAATGGTTTCTTCGCTCAGGCGCTGCTGGATGGTCGTTTCGCCGGTGACCCGGTCCACCACGATGGGGATTTCCACCACCTTGCGCAGCGGCCCCTGGACGAAAACGGCGGCGATCCCGATCAGGCCAATCGCGAGACCGGCAGCAGCGGCCGCCCAGGCCCGGCGCTCGGAGCGCTCCAGCATCAGGGCACGGTCGATTTCCCAGTCCCGATTGGCCTGCAGCGACGGAATTTCGGGCGCAGGAGGTCGCGTTTTGGGCTGTTTCGGCCATGCGGCGGCCTCACCTGACAACAGGATGGCACTCATGGGGGACTCCGGTGAGGTGGTGGTTACGGCAGGAAGTCGGAGACCTTGCCGGTCCGGCCCAGCATCTGGTACTGGCGTTCGCGCTCACGAGACCGGGCAATGCGCTCCTCGCTGTCGGCCATGCCTTGCAGCATCTGGATTTGCGAAGACTCATGCGCCAGCAGGGCGTTCTCAGCGCCGATGCGGGCCTGAATCTCCTGCACCGACTTCTGGTCGGTGGTGGCGTTGATCTGTGTCATCAGCGACTGGATCTGCTCCAGCCGCTGGGCAGCCGACTTCATGGCGTCCTGCAGCAAGCCTTTCTGCTGGTACGGCTGTGCCAGGTTGGCCTGGCATTCGGTGCGCGCTTCACCGCTGCGGTCCATGCAGTTGTAGAGCATCCCGACATCGCGCAGCACCTTGGCCGTGGCATTGAGGCCGCTGTAACCCGAGGTGTTGATGGCGTTGAGGTAGGTGTAGGCCTCGGCCGGGATGTAGTTCTTGAGCAGCGGGTTGTTGAACACGTCGCCCAGGTTGCGCATGCCATTGATGCTCTCGATCTGGGTCTGCAGCTGTCGGATCTGCTGGATCTGGTTGTTGATCTGGGTGATGTCGTTGATCACCTGCTGCACTGCCTGGAACAGGTTGGCGACATCGATCACAGGGATGCCGGTGGCGCGCGCGTGGCTGGCGCCCAAAGTAATCAACACGGCGGCGGCGACCTTGAGACGAAACGGCTTCATGGTGTGCTCCTTGGCAAGTGGAAGTTCAAGACCGGCCGCGCAGAGCGGCGAGTCGGTATGCCGCTGACCGTGCGGCTCCGTAGCCCCTACGGGCCATGTTTCCGGCGTAACGACCCGTGGCCGCTGCGGCGGCGCCCGCCGTGGCAGCCGCACCAGCGCCTGAGCGGATCACGCCCCCGGCACCTGTACCGATGGCGGCTGATCGGGCTGAGGAGGCAGAGCGCAGGCCCGAAACCATCATGGCGTTCTGGATCATCTGCACGCCTTGTTGAATGGCGGCGCCACCGGTCAGGGCCGACGCGAGGCTGGGCGCCTGGAAGCAGAGGATGGCCATGAGGATCATGAGCACGCAGTAGCGGGTGGCTTCACCCAGCACGTTGAAGGTGCTGCCGAGGAAGCCTCCTCCGTCGTTGATGGCCTTGAACATGGCGGCGCCCATGTAGGCGCTCAGGCCCAGTGCAAAGAAGGCGAACCACGTCAGCACCACCGCGTTCAACACCATGGACAACCAACTGTCGAAGAAACGTGCCGTGGGGCGCCAGGCCAGGCACAGGATGAACAGTGGCCCGATAGCGATCACGAAGGTCAGGAACAGCTTGGCCAGCGTGACGACGAAGAGGGCGATACACAGAAAGAAGACGGTGCCGATGGAGAAGATGCCGCCGGCCAGCAGCAGATCCAGCCGGAGCAAGCTGGCTTCTTTCATGATGTCGGCCACCTGCGCGCTGGCGTCATCGTTGAACTTGTCGAGCAGGGCGTAGGGCGAGCTGATGGTGCTGGGGTCGACGCCAGAAGGCAGAAAGGTGCTTGCCACGCCCATGGCCAGGGCGTTGGCGGTGTCGGCCACGTTGCTGATGTAGAAGCCGGACTGCAGTGCGAAGGCCAGTACGAGCCCGATCTTGAACACCTTCCAGACGAAGGTGGGCACGGTCTCCTGTACTTCGTTTCGCAGCACGGCCCAGCCATACAGGGCGACCCACACCGTCATGGCTGACAGTGCGATCGGCGTGATCGCCGACATGAGCGAGGACACAACACCGAGCACATAGGTGCTCAGAATCGCATCGAAGTTGGAACCGACCCAGGCGAACATGACATCGCTCCCCTATTGAAAGGCCGGGTAGGGCAGGTTGGTCGGGGGCGGCGCGAAGACCTTGACGCACTTGCTGCCCAGATCGGGAAACTGGCACTGCAACCACTGGCCGCCAGCCTTCACCACCCAGATGCGCGAGAGTTTGGTGGTGCCGTAGCTGGACGGCCTGCAGGTACCCTCGCGCGCATAGACCTCTGTGCACTCCATCAATCCGGTGCGGGTTTCCACCATGTGCCATGGGCCTGCGTGGCACCCCGCTTGAGCCAGGCATGGCTTGGTCTTGCGGATGGGGCCCGAGCTGGGGAGAGGTGCCAGCTCAACCAGTCGTTCACCGGCGTTTGAGGCGCGCACCGCTTCGTTGCCTTTGACGAATTGGGCACTGGCGTTCGCACCGAAAACGGCAAACGTCAACGCGACGAGCAAGGTGTGAGATCGGTTCATGTCGCTCTCCTGGAGTTGCGGGATTTGCGATCCTGAACCTCGCGCAGCAGCACGGGAAGCCACTGCAACGGATCGTTACCGTGTTGTTCACGAACGGTGTCCAGCAGGGCGACGTTGTCGGTGGTGGCCGACAGCACGGTCACTAAGTCCTGCAAGTTGCTGAGGTCCAGCTCGCAGATGGCGCTGCTGTGCCCCTGCTTGACCAGAAAGCGCCGCCCGCCCTGCGCACCCAGGCTGCGCACGATGCCGAACTCGGCTTCACTGAGCCCGAAGCCTTCGACGTATTCCTCGCGCACGGCTTCCGGGTTGGCCAGGAAGATCTTGGTGACGCTCTGTTCCACCATGGTGCGGCCGATGGGGTGGCGCAGCACGTCGGACGGGCTCTGGGTGTCGAAGATGCCCAGACCGTTCTGCTTGCGAATCGTCTTCTGCTTCTGTTTGGCGAAGTCGCTGAAGATTTCGTGGTCCAGCGCCTTCCAGAACTCCGAGATCACGTAGATCAGTCGCTCCCCGTTGACCAGCTCTTCCATCACCTGAAGCAGGTAGAGCATGACCGGCGTTCGCACCTCGGGCAGGTCGAGAAACTCGGTTGTGTCGAAGGCGATCACCGAGGCGGACTGCAGGTCCGTGAGTTGGTCGTTGGCTTGGTCAAACACCCATCCCAAGGCGCCGCCCTCGCACCAGCGACCCAGGCGCTCGTACAGACTGTTCTCGCCAGACTTTGGGAGGTTCTGGCGAATGGTCGAGAAGCGGCGTAAGGAGGTCGGCATCATCGCAACCGTCTTCACGGCGTCGGCGATGGCGCGCTCGTCTGCTGGCAACAATGGCAGGGCGGGGGTGGCGATACAGATGCGGATCAACTGTTCCCAGAACTGGATGCGGGCCGGCGTGGGGTCGCGTTGCAATGGGTTCAGGTGTGTGGGCTTGCCCGCTTCAAGCGTGAAGTACCGACCGTTCATGGCCCGGATGGCAATCTCACAACCCCGATCCAGATCGAACAGCACCAGCCTAGGTGCCGGGTCCCACTTTCGCGTCAGCGTCAGCAAGAACATCTCCAGCGTGGTTTTACCGACCCCAGTGGATCCGATGATGATGGTGTTGCCGGGCAGCTTCTTGTCGGCTGAGTCTTCGCCCTCCGGACTGCTGTGCAGGTTCAGATAGAACGGCTGGCCGGACGGGGTGCGCAGCAGAGCCAGCGCTTCGCCCCATGGGTTGCCGTCCCGCTTGCCGCGGGCGAAGTTGTGCCCGCTGGCAAGGGCCGCGAAGGCGCGGGAAGACAGTTTGGCATCGCGCGGACGCCATTGCCAGTTGCCAGGCAGTTGGGCGAACCATGCGGCGTCGGCCACCAGGTCTACGGGCGACATCTGCAGGCTCGACGACTCACCCACGGCGCCGATGGCCTGCGCCGCACGCCTGCCTGCGTCGGCCAGGCTGTCCTCGCCCGGATTGCCGAAGACCACCAGGCTGTAGTGGTACTCACCCATGCAGAACTGACCATCGCCCAGCTCGTTCAGCGCGTCGTCCATGTCCGCGATCTGGCTGGCCACCACGTCGTCGCTGGCAATCAGCTGATCGCGCTGCAGTTCCAGGGCGCGGGTCGCCTCGCGGCGCGGCAGGATCGAGAAGCTCTGGGTCTCGATGAACTCGCCGTCTTCGTACAGCAGGGCATTGAGGATGCCCGGTTCAACGGCGTCGGCGTATTCCTTGATGTCCACCAGGGCCGCGCAGCGGCGCTGATCACCATTTCGCAACTCCAGCTTGTCGCCTCCAAACGAAAGGCGGGTTGAGGGCAGGGTGCGGTGCAGCGGTCCAGTCGTGAAAGGTACGGGTTTCCAGTACCCGTTGACCAAGTAGCCCAGAAACTCGGCGACTTCCGAATAGAGGCGCCCCCGCTGTTCACGTAAGCCGAGCAGTTGCGGGCCAAACCCCCGCAGTACCCGGTGCACGAACGCGGTGCGCTCTTCCATCACCCGCAGCGCTTCAGCATGCGCTTCAGCGATGGCGGTCTTGGACCGCTGCGGCGACTGCAACGCTCGGCTGATGCGGGAGGTGGTGGGCCTGTAGACCAAGGTCAGGTAAAGCTCGTTGCTCATCATCGCCCGCTGGTTCAGGTGCGCCTGGTAGGCCCGGGACAGGTCTTTGGCAAACCCGTCTTCAGCTGGGTCGGTCAACGCATCCTGAATCTTGCGGTGCAGCCGGTGGGTCCAGATGGCCCACTGGCCACCGGAGAGATTGCGCAGCAGGCTACAAAGCGCTTCGTGCCGTTCCGTAACCAGGTAGTCGTCGGCGCACTCGAATGCCACGCCGTCGAGGCGCCACACCCGCAGGAAATCGCCACCACGGGTGATCACATCGTGGTCGCTCACCAGTGACGAGAAGGGCACGAACCTGGTCAAGGGGTTTTCTGCCAGAGCCTGCGACCAGTGACGAGGCTGAGGACCACCCATCACAGGGCGTCGCTTCGCGCGGCTTGAGCCCTTGCCCAATTGGTCAAAGATGCCAGACATCGGACGCTCCCCGGAACAGGGTGGGTGAGTAGCTGCGCGCGCGCCAGAACCGTCGGTTGCGGTCGTGCAGACGCAGCTTGAGTGCAATGAAGATTTGCCGAAATCGCTGGTCATCCCGAGAGGTCACCCAGCGCATCCAGAAGAGGGTGGGGACGAAGGACATCAACACCCCAAGCGCAATCCACCAGCTCACCAGAATGCCGCCCCACATCATCAGCAGCATCCCGCTGCCGAAGAGCACCACCAGCGGCACCAGCGGAATGCCCAGCTTCATGGCCGGGCGGGTTGCGCCCTTGTAGATGGTTTCCGCTTGCATGGTGGGTGCCTGCTGAGGTCAGCTGACGATGTAGCTGGCAAAAGCCGCTGCGCCACCGACCAGGGTCCCACCGATCAGGATGTTGGCCACATCCGCCAGCCGGGCACCCTGAAAGATCATCTTGAAGCCGGCCCAAATGATCGCAATCGTCACCACGGCCACAGAGATCGTCACCAGGATGGCGTTGACGTTGGTGACGGTTGTGTTCACCTTGTCGAAGCCTTGCCCCCAGACCTGGGGAGGCAGCAACATCAACAGGCTGAGGGCGCGGACCTGGCCTTGAGAAAGTTTCGGGCGATTCATGATGGCTCCTTGGATGACGGGTTGGAACGAGGACGAGGCAGTGAGCGGGCGGCGGCGACAACCTTCTGCACGTAGCCATGGCGGAAGCCGGTCGAGAAGTTGCCGCTGTAGTAGCAGGAGAGGGCTTTGCGCAGGGCGAACTGCTCGGTGTCAGCGCGACTGTGGGTCGGGCCTGATCGGTCGAAACATTCCGTCAACACGGACTGCATGGCCGACAGGTTCTGGCAGGGATCGAAGGCACTGCTGGTGTCCAACCCCAGACGCGCAAAGTTGCCCACGTTGATCTGCCCAAGGCCAACGCTGAAGTTGCGCCCTTTGGTGAGCAACTGGTTGGCGGTGGCCAGTGCTTCATCCCGGTTGTTGGGCTGGCGGCGCAAAGCTCCACCCACGACGCCGATGGCCCACGGGTTGAAGGCGCTTTCGACAGAGACGAGCGCCTGAGCCGTGGAAAGATGGACTTGTGGTGCACAGGCCAGGACCATTGCTGCGAAGGTGGAGGCTTCCATGGCGCTGACCTCAAGGACGAGAGCGAAGCCAGGTGGCCCGGTCGTCGACGTACTGTGTGTCCCAAGTGCCGAGCTGGGACTTTGCGACCGGACTGAAATCAGTCACTGTGTCGCCACCCATGTCCCACCAAGTGCGCGTGAACTGCTTTCCGTCGATGGTGACCGTGATCGCACCGGTGTAGTCACAGGTGTAAATCGGACCGCTTTCGGTCTCGTGCACCCGGGTGTACTGGGGCGGGCAGTTGCCCGGTGCACGGGCCCACGCGTGCCTGGTCGAACTGCCAGCGCCGGACATCCCACAAGTGGGGAACGCCTTACCCCGGGCCAGATCCCGAAGCACCTGCCGAATCGGTGGCACACATTGAGGGATCGACTTCCAGCTGGGCGCTGCGAAGCACAACAACACCAGACAACCGTCCACTGCATGCGCGGCCGTGGGGGAGAGAAGGCTCAGCGAAAGCACCGAAGCAGACGCCACCGCCGAGCCGAACGTCCGGTCGGTGCCCGCTGCTCGCGTCGTTCCGGGGCGCAAGGGAAATCGCCGATTACTTGAAAGGATGAAGTCCACCAGACACCTCACAGTTCCCGCATCCGCTGGAGGTGAAGGTCACTTCATCTCGCTGGGTGCTGTGAGGTCAATGTAGGACTGAGCGGAGCCTGTTCCGCTGCTGGATTTGGGCTGATTTCCAGCGGATTCGTGATTTGCAGAACACTGGGCCCACGAGGCAACCCCAAAAAAGAACGCCCGGCGCGAGGGCCGGGCAAATCAAAGTCGCTGTCACACGACTTTTCAGGGAGGAGGGCAGGCTGTTCAGGCCGACCCGGGAGCATTATTGATCCACGCAGTTCCAAACGTCTATGAAAAACTGCATCCTGTGGCTGTAGGTTGGAGTTCGTTTGGGGTTTGGAGTTACCCCATCGCCAGTCGGTAAAGCGTGAGTGGACATTCGGCAAAATGCGCAGATGGATCTACAAAACGAACAAGAGCATGAGGGGGCCAGTTTTGAGGCTTACTTCCGCGATCCTGCTTCAGCCGCAGATTCGCCATTAGCCTGGGCAGTCAGTCAGAGGTCGGCCGTACTGGATGCTTTGCGGGGGCTGTTCAGCGGCCCACCTGCGGTGGTGCACCTGCGGGTGTGGTGCTTCATGGAGTTGGTCAGCGTGCCGCATGGCCGGATTTCCCGTGAGGACCTCAACCAGCTGTTCCATCTGCTGCTGCCGCAGGCACTGGACAACGTCCTCAAGCGCTTCCGCGATGTGGGGCTGCTGGTATGGGATGCCACCTCGCAAGACTACAGCCTCTCGATTCTGGCGCGACAGGTTCACGGGTTGCTCGCTCCCCTGACGCAAGCCACAGGTGACGATGATGACTTGGCTCCTTTGCTGGCGCAGGTGGCCGGTGCTCAAGCACTTGGTCTGGCAGACCCGAGCCAGTTACGGCACCTGCACGCGCAGCTGGCTAGGCTGCACGACGACTTCGCCGAGGCAATCACCAGTGGTTCCGAAGCGCGGTTACGTCAGGCCCAGCCGCGCTTCGAGCGAGCCCTGTCTTTGGTCGACAAGGCCGGTCACGCGCTGACAGCGCTCATTCGCACCGAGACCGATGACCCTCGCCTCGAAAAGGAGGCCCGCGCTCTGGGGTACGCACAAGCGCGCCTGCTCTCGATGGCCAGCCAGTTCACGCGAGCGATGCAGCAGGCCGATCGACAGCGCGTGACGCTAGGGAGTGCAGGCGTGACCAGTTCAGACGTACGAATGTGGCTGCAAAGTCAGGATGCGCTGCATGCCCTTCTGGCTGATGCCCTTTCAACAGGCGTGGCGCCCGTGTTCATCAGCCAGCACGATCTGCTGGACGTGGCTGAAGGCGAGTTTGAGCGAGACAGACCTGACCCCCAACGGACGACGGGTTTGCCTCCGCCCAATGAGGCAAGCAGCGGCCAGCTGGAGGTGCCCAGCATGCCGCCTGAGTTGGGCGGACTCATCGCACAACTGGCTCAGTGGAGCAGTGAGCAGGCCACCTCAGCTAAGACTGAAATGCCGCTGGATGAGATTGTTCTTGGCGGGCGCTTTGCGCAAGCCGCGTATCGCATGCAGTTGCTGCCCTTGTTGGGTGATGTACAGGCCCAGACGCTGAAAGGCCAGACTGGCGAGTTGGCCCGCTCAGGATGGCACGCCGTTCTCAGCACCTCCGTCAAGTTGCAGGATGACCCGCATGTGCTGGCCATGAGCGATGGCCATCTCGTATTGGCTGAGGTCGCAGACCCTATCGCGGGTGCGCAGCGTAAACCCGAACCCCAGGATGACCATGAACACCCCTGATGAAGCCGCCTTGTTGGCGGCAGAACTGCTGGCACGCCGCTGGTTGCCCCGACAGCACCCTAAGGTCAAGCGCGCTCTTGTGGACGCTGACCTGTGGCAAGCCGTGCAAGACCGTCTGGCCCAAGTGGGTCTGCGGCTTGTGGACAACATCCACGCGGACAACGTCACCGCTGCGATGGTGCGCACCGTCGAACACGCGGTCTTTGGTGAGGCGGCACTCAACAGCCACAACAACATCGACTTGCCGCGCGATGCGGTGTCCCTGTTGGTGGTGCTTTGGTCGCTGATCGTTCTGCCCAAGAGAGAGCGCCAAGCTGCTCGCGATGCGAGCGCTGAGGGCGACCTGCAGGACGAGATGTTCAGCGCCGAGCGCCCCATGCCCCGCGCAGAGTCCGTCAGTCCATTGGTTTCATACAAGGCACTGTTGGCCGACTTTGGCGTGCAGCTGGGCAAGAAGACGCGATTGGACGGCAACCTGAGGCGCCTGGAGAACCATGGATTCATCGTCCGAAAGGGGGAGGACATTGGCGAAGGCCCTTTGCTAGACCTGCTGCTTGATTACGACGTGCTCGCGCCTCGCATACTCGATGGCACGTTGAGCGAAGTTCTGGCTCGCACACGTGCGCAAAAGGATGCCAAGGCTGCCGATGACACGGCCATCGACGCATCCGACGCAGCCACGACCGCAGAAGAAAAACACATAGGCGAGGGCAACTGAAGACATGTTCCATCTCCAAAGCCTTGAACTGCTGCATTGGGACTTCTGCCAACGCCTGACCCTGCCCTTGGATGGTTCGATCATCACGGTTGCTGGCCCAAACGGCTCAGGTAAGACCACGCTGTTGGATGCCATGCGCACCTTGTTGGGTCTGGATTGTTCGGGTGGGCGCAGCTACAAAACCTACGCACGCCACGCCAACGCCGACTCCGCCTGGCTGCGCGCTACCGTGGACAACCGAGCCCACGGCCGGCAAAGCTCCAGTCGCCCTTTTGCCCGCTGCCTTCTCTACAGTGACCAGGTAACGCTGGCCTGCCGAATCGAGCGCAACGGCGGCGACTGGCAACGGCGCTATCACATGGCGGATGGAGACATCTCCATCGAGGCACTGACCCAAGTCCCTGAAAAAGACTGGCTGGGCATCGAAAACTGGCGCAAACGCCTGGAAGGCGCTGGGCTGTCTCGCGCCATCGCCCGTGTGTTGGCGCTGGAACAAGGTCAAACAGATCGCTTGTGCGAATACTCGCCCAAGGAGCTCCTGCGTCTGGTCTTTGATGTTTTCGGAGACCAGGAGGTTCTGGACCGCTACGAAGAGGCCCGACGACACCAAAAAGAAGTGGCCGAAGAGATGGAGATGGCCAAGCGCGAGCTGGGTCATGGGGAGACCCAACTGGCCCAGCTTGAGGCGCGCGTTAACCTATACCGCCAATACCAGAACAAGTTGCGGGAGAAGGAACGGCTCTGGACCGAAGTTATTCCCGTTCTCGCGTGGAGCGAGGAACGCCTGGACGTGGCCAGCAAGCTTCGCGAGCTTCACCGGCAGCGTGTCCACCATGCCACCACACTGCGACAACAAGCAACAGATCGGGCGCGGCTGTTGGAACTGTCAAGGCTTAAAGAAGAGGCCAAGACAGAAGCGCTGCAGCTGGGCGAAGCCAGAGCAAGCGCACAAGCAGCCCTGCAGGAGGCGAGCGCCAACGAGCGCCCCGTTGAGCTGTTGGTCAAACATGCCAACGAATTGCTGGAACTGGCCAAGGTTGAAGGGGATGCGGAGCAGTTGACGTCTCGGCTTCAGACGTTGCAGGCGGAGAAGTCACGACTCGACGGCCGCTGGCACGAGGTGAAGTCTGACCGCGATCGGGCACAGGCCTCGCTCGACCAGCTGCAAGGCCAGCGGCAAGCGCCACCACCTGAGGATGTGTCGCGCTTTCTGCGCGTGCTTCGACAAGCGGATATCGCCCACCATGTGCTGGCCGATGTGATCGAAATCACCGACCCGCAGTGGCGTGATGCGGCTGAAGGGGTTCTGCGCAGCTCGCGCTGGGTTGTGGTGCTGAAAGATGCGGGTGACGAAGTCAAAGCAATGGAGCTGGCTGAGCGTGAGCGATACCGGCACTATGTGGTGGCCCAGGCTGCGGAGGCGCCCAAATCTCCAGACCCGGCGAGCCTGCTGGCGGTGCTGCGATTTGCAGATACCGCGCCGACATGGCTATTGCGTCAGCTCGAACAGATTCTGCGTGTGGCCAACCCAGCTGAGGGGACGAAAAGGGGTGGTGAATGGATCACGCCCAAAGCATTTTGGCGCGATAGCCGAGGCGGGCGCAGTGTCTGGGTCGACCCGAGCCAGCACCAGTTTGGCGCAGCAGCCGTGGCGGCACGACGCGAGTCCATCGAGAAGCGTTTGGCGGACATCGACAAGCAATTGGGCCAAGTGGCGAAAGACCAGGCAACCAAAACGCGTCAGCTAAAGGCAGCCGAAGATGCAGCCAAGGGCGTCAGCGCCGCTTCTGAGTTGGTCCGTCGCAGCGATGAGTTTGAACAGGCGCGTCAGCAACTGCCACACCTGGTACAGGCGCGTAAGTCTGCCGCACATCGCTGGCAGACGCTGGATACTGAGCACGGAGCAGCGAATAAGCGGGAATCGGCTCTGGAAGCCGATTACAAGCGCGTCCAGAACGCGCTGGAGGAAAGTGAACGGAACGCACGGCGGTACGTGGGCGAGTGGGAAGAAAAACGCTCTGCACTGCGTCAGCGCTCCAGTGAATCCGCTACAGCAAAGAAAAATTTTCCTGCCCGATGGCTTCGAAAGGAAGCGCTTGAGGCGCTGCGCAAGACCTACCAAAACGCCACTCAGGCGCGGTTGCGCGGCGAAGCCGTGGAGAAGGATTTGACAGAAGGCACCTGGGAAACAGATCCCACCGTCGAGGAAAAGCACACCTTGATGGCCGCCACCGTCGAAGGGCAGAAGCAGGTACTGGCGCAGCGTGAAGCAAGCAACAACAGCGCCAGCGTTGCAGTGAGCAACGCTCGCGAGCGTTACATAGACGTGTTGCGGTCCACAGTGCGTCGCTACAGAAAAAACATCGTCGAACTGGGGCAGTTGGCTGGCGTTGAGGTCAGCGCCGATCTTCCGCACCTAGACAATGACGACACCGTACTCCGCCAAGCCGAACTCAAAGTCAACTTCAACTTCGACGGCAAGGGCCAGATCGGTCTGAACGACGGAGAGGCCTCGGGCGGACAGCAGGTCATCAAGTCGCTCATCCTGTTGGTCGGCCTGCTCAAGGATGAGGAAACGCCGGGCGGCTTCGTGTTCATCGACGAACCATTCGCTCACCTCGACGTGAGGAACATTCAGTTGGTGGGCCACTTCCTGAAGTCCACCCGCGCGCAATACGTCTTGACCACACCGATCACCCACAACGTAGAGGTGTTCGAGCCAGCAGATGTGACTCTGGTGACCTCCAAAAAGCCAGCAGGTGCACGCTGGGCACCTCCGATTGGCGTGCTGAAGCGACGCGCTGCGCAACCGTGAGGGGTTCACCAATGGAGTGGGTGGATGTCCAGATACGACGTGGTGTGCGTGAGCGTTCCGCCGCTAAAACAACGCCCTCCGAATTGGGGCTACTGCCGGTTGAGCAACGTGAGCTACTCACCCTCTGGGTACGCAAGGACAACGCATCCCGTGGACGCGATTCGCTCCTGAAGGAGGGTGGTCAGCATCGCATCGAGCTTTCCGAAGCCCTGTGCGATTGGCTGTTGCGCGAGGGGTGGATCAACCGGAAAGAAAAGCTCATAGGCGGTCACTGGCAATGGGATGCATTGACCTGGCGGGACCTTCACACATTGAAGCAACTGCTTGGTGTGGGTAGTAGAACCCAGCGCAATGAAAGTCGGGCCTTGTTGTTGGAGGATTTGCGGCAGTGGCTTAGTGGACTTGAAGCTACTGATCTGCCTTCACAACACAGAGGTTTGCTCGACGACTTGACCCACGCACTATCCAGTTTGGAACAGGACGCCGCGCAGCGAGTCGAGGTGCTGGAAGCGCGTGATCGTTGGATCAGGGCTTTATATAGCTGGTGCCTAGACGAGCGACAAGGAACGCGCCGCGACTTCGCGTTGCATGCCGGCGAACACACCAAGTCCATTGGCGCTGGTGACTGGAAATGGCTGGAAGAGCACTTCGATCTGGAGCGTTACGGAGTGAGCCACTTCACTCCAATGATGTGGGTAGCGGGGCAGGGTAAGTTGCATTGGGACGAGCGCACCGTCGACCTGAATGCGGTGAGTTTTCTGGCGCTGCCATTGGATGATGTTCTGCGGGTGAAAGCAGTCACCGCTACCCCAGCGCATTGGTGGCTCATCGAGAACCGCACCAGCTTCGAACGACAGGCGCAGCAGCTGGCTGACGGTGTCCTGCTTGCGTGGATGCCCGGGAGGCCTTCTACCGCATGGCTTGCGGCCATTGAGCACCTCGCGCAATTCGCACCTGCACCCTTGCGGGTCAGTGCAGACGCCGATCCCGCGGGCGTGGACATGGCTTGGGGTCTCCTCGTTTTCAGTGCAATAAGTGACGGTACGAAAAGCTAGCACTG